>OCZS010000684.1_pt1 | contig 11506 bp, 11 predicted proteins | sample 1539071 | NCBI WGS metagenome assembly OCZS01 (sample SAMEA3113584, study PRJEB22503) | soil metagenome | reverse complement strand
CCATATTCGATTGCCCGGGACCGCCGGTGAGGAAGAAGACCGGCTCTTTCGGATCCTCGGACCTGGCGCGGATACGAGTCACCGGCAGCGCGATCAGCCTCGACTCCGGATCCGCCCGCGTCTCCGACACCACCAACGTTCCGCAATCGGCTGCGTAGCCGCCGTCCTCGCCTGCGTACTGGCACGGCTCGAGGAACAACTCGCCCGCGCTAGCCCCTTCCGGTACGGCGACCGGGCCGGCGCCTGGCGCGAAGCGCACATACACCAGGCCGGCTACCAGGACTGCGAGAAGCGCGAGAGCGATGACTCGCATCGGCGTGAGGGTACGGGTGGTCGGCTCAAGGGTGTCTTGGTGGTTGGTGCGGAACATGACGGTTCTCCTGTAGCGGGGCCACGTTGACCCTGGAAAGGTGCCATCGGCGAAAGAATCAAGAGGTGCCCAGACGGCCGCTCGGCCGTGACCTGGGGCTAGAAGCGCTCTCCGCCACGGCGTCCGTGACAGACAGGGCAGCACGGCGACCGGGCCGCCTCCACCACCGGTTCACGCCCGCATTGGCAACGTCCGCTGGGTGGCGGGTGAACCAGATGGCGAGCATCAAGTTCGGCACCCAGCACAGCCAGGCGATCGCGGCGTAGGCCGTCTCGAACGAGAAGTCGACGAGCCCGACCCCGGCGGCCGCGTAATAGAGCGCTGACCACACCCGCAACATGACTCCGGCCATGATCAAGGAGAAGCTGCGGATCATCCAGCGACGATGCTCGCCGTACCGGCCGGCCACAATCATCCGCACGGCCGTCCAGGTCGTGAACAGCATGGCCAGGTCCAAGACGGTGAAGCCGGCCGAGGCCACCAGGCCGGTGTAGGCGGTCGGAGCGAGGATGAGGCCGGTCACGCCGAGTGAGGTGGCACTGGCCACATAGGTCGCGCCCATGAACCGGTGCACACGGACAAACCGCCGCCGAAGCCGCCGTATGAACTGGAACGGGCCGATCAATAGGGCCAGCGTGCCGCTGAGCACATGCACGCCGAGGGCGAACTCGTGTTGGAGGTAGGGCTCGCGCTGGAAGTAGACCTCGGGGTTGAACGTCAGGTAGGGCGACGCGAAGAAGATCGCGATGTAGACGCAGGCCAAAGTCATGATCACCCAGCCTGGTCGGGCCAGCCGACGGGCGAGGCGCCCGTGCGGCGGTGGCCGATCGGGGGTGGTGCGGTGGCTGCTGAGTTCGACGGTGCTCACGGCGTCCTCCCTTGATCTCTGAGCTGCCGTCGACGCTAGAGATCAAGGCGGAGGTTGGCGTCCCTCCGTGGGGGTGACCATGGCTACCCCAGCAGGGGTAGCCATAATCCGTACAAGAGGCTCGCTGGCTGAGTACAGCGCGATGTGCCTGGCCTCCAGGTTGGTGCACCCGCTGCCGCTCTGGATTCCGCTCAGCCAACGTCGGGGGGTGGTGCCCTCTATCGTTTACCAATGATTCTGCCCAATTCGACTGGCACCTGGGTTGGTACGAACGGGTTCCGGTTGATGCCCAGCGACCCACTCGTCGAGTTCCCTGCCAGCGTGACCGTGACGGCCGCCGCTGGCGGCTACCTCACCTCCGTTGCTTACTCGTGGGAACATCCAGACGATGGCGTACAGGACGGGCTGCTCGTGATCGGACCCGCCGAGGAAGATGGCTCGCTTGTGGCCATGTGGGGCGACTCCTGGCATCAGAAGCCGACGCCCATGATGTTGTCCGGAAGCCGCGGAATTGAGGCCACTCTCGAGTTGGAAGGCGATTACGGCGGCGGTTGGCGTTGGCGAGTGATGCTCGACGCGTCCGATGCGGAAAGCCTCCGAATGCAAATGGACAACGTGATTCCAGCAGAGCGGGCCACGGCAGACATCCCGGACGGGCCGTATCCAGTGATGGTCATGTACACACAACGCGCCTGATCAGAGCCCGGCCAGCTCGACATCATGCTGTCAGCTGCGACGTGGTTTCTGCACCGGGGCGATCGAGGCGTGGTACGGCGTCGAGAATCGTTCGGGTCGCGAGCTGAGCATCCGCGCCACCACCAGGGTGGCGCTGTCAGGATGAGACATGCACGCCTACGAGCGGGGGGCGCTGCGATTCGCGGTCACCGATTCTGGCCCTTCGGGCGCCGATGTGGTGGTCTTGCTGCACGGGTTCCCGCAGCAGCCCCGCGGCTTCACGAGGGTCGCCGAGCGGCTGAACGCCGCCGGTCTGCGGACTCTGATTCCCAGCCAGCGGGGCTACACGCCCACGGCCAGGCCGCCTCGGCGCCGCGATTACCGGACGGAGGAGACAGCCGCTGATGTCATCGCCCTGCTGGACGCGGCACACCTCGACCGGGCACACATCGTGGGGCACGACATGGGCGGCGCACAGGCTTGGGCTGCGGCTGCTTGGTATCCGAACCGGATCAGCTCGCTCACCGTGCTGTCTGCGCCGCACCCCGCCGCGCTGCGCAAGGCGCTCCGGACGAGCACTCAGGGGCTTGTCTCCTGGTACATCGGGTTCTTCCAGCTGCCCGGCTTACCGGAGTCGCTCCCGGCGCTGACGCTCGGTAAAGCAGTCCGGGGTACGGAGCTGCCGCCCAGGTACATCAACATCTACCTCGATGCGATGGCCGACCGGCGCGCCTTCCGCGGCGCTCTGAACTGGTACCGCGGGATACCGTTCTCGAGGCGGCCCACAATCGGCCGGATCACGGTGCCCACCACGTACGTGTGGGGCAACCGCGATGTCGCGGTGACACGGCGAGCGGCGGAGCTCACCGCCGACTATGTTGACAGCAGTTACGAGTTCCGGGAGTTGAGTGCCGGCCACTGGCTGCCTGAGGCCCATCCGGCCGAGACAGCGGCGGCGATCATGGATCGGGTGACCGCAGCTTCTCAGTGAATCCTGATCTCGGGCATCCGCAGTACCGCGTCGGTCGGCAGCTGGAGAGCGGCAGTCACGTCGGAGAGCCGCGGCCATAGGGTGCCGGTCACGGTCACGGCCCGTGGGTCCTCGCTGTTGCGTGGCCGTCGCAGCCGGGCTACGGGTGGAACGTGGACGGGATGGAGCACCGGTGCATCGTCGGGCAACCCGGCGCGCGTCCGAGCGATTTCGACGGCGCGCCGCAGGCCGCCGAGCTCATCCACCAACCGGGCACCGACCGCGTCGCTTCCTGTCCACACCCGACCGCGGGCCACGTCCTCTATCTCAGTGACGGCCCGCCGCCGCCCCTGCGCCACCTTGGCGACGAAGTCTGCATATACCGCGTCAATAGTTGCGCCGAGGCGTTCTCGTTCGTCCTCGCTGAATCCGCGGCGCGCCGAGTACATCCGCGACCGGGCGCCCTGCTCAACGACACCAGTCGTCAGCCCCACACGTTCGAGCAGGTCGTTCACCACAAATTTGCCGCCGAAGACCCCGATCGAGCCGGTCAGTGTCGCGGGCAGTGCGACAATGACGTCCGCCGGGCAGGCGATGTAGTAACCGCCTGAGGCAGCCACCTCACCCATCGACACGATCACCGGCTTGCCGGCCTCACGCACCCGGCAGACCTCACGCCAGATCGTGTCCGATGCGACCGCGGATCCTCCCGGCGAGTTGATCCGGATCAGCACGGCTCGCGCCAGGTCGTTGCCTATTGCCGCGCGCAACTGCGCAGCGATCGAATCGCTGCCCACCTGACGCCCGAGTGCCCCACGTCGGGTACGGCCCGTTGCAATCCCGCCGTGTACCTCGATCAAAGCCACGTGCCCCTTGCGGCGGGCCGGCACAGAGGGCCGACGCGGTCGCCGCCACCGGTCGGCGAACAACAACTCCGCATCCTCAGCCACCCGTGACCGCATCGCCGCGTAGATCTGGTCTCGATACCCGAGCTCGTCGATCAGGCCGGCGTCCCGAGCCTCGGACGCAGTCCGCGGACCAGTGTCGATCAGCCGCCGAACCTGGTCGGGTTCCATCCTTCTGCCAGCCGCGATGTCCTGAACGGCCTCGGTGAAGACTGACTCGGCCAGACGGGTCAGCGACTCGCGGTGTGCAGGGGTGAATTCGGTGCGCGTCAAGGCGTCAACTGCGTTCTTGTACTCGTGCCGCTGCTCCAACTGCGGTTCGATCCCCAGCCGGTCAAGCGCACCCCGCAGGAACGTCGTCTCGACGCCGACCCCCAGCATGCCGATATTTCCACCCGGTTGGAGCCACACCTCATCGAAGGCCGTCGCCAACACGTAGGCAGCCATGTCAGACACTTCACCGAATGCCTCGGCCCACGCGACGGTCGGTTTGCCATGCGATGCAAAGGCGCGTACGCCCTGCCGCAGTTCCTGCATCGTCGCCCAGGGCAGCGCACCGCCAACCTTGCCGACCAGTCCAACAATGTGCCGATCTTCGCCAGCCTCATGCAGGGTCCGCAGAATCGCCCGCAACTGGGGTCGGCCACGGGTGCGAACTCGCGCGACTGGATCGTCCGGGGTCGGATCGACCGGCACCTCGGTCAGGTCGAGTTCGAGCAGAATCGGACGACGGCGGAAGGGGAGCGAAGTCATGGCGTCCACGGTAGGCGGCCGCTCGCCGACGCTCAGTACGACGGGCAGGGGGCGGGCTTCAGCACCATCTCCGGCTGGCTCCGGTAGTGGGCGGACAACCGCCGGTACGCGCGGCTGCGGAAGGCCAGCGCGGTGATCACCAGCCCGATGACCGCGGAGCCCATGAACAGCAGGGCCATCCCGCGATCCGGCCCGGTGCCGAACCAGGGCCCGATGCTGGCCGCGAGAGCGCCGCCGGTCATGCTCGGAATGATCCAGAATTGGGCCACCGGGCCGATCGCGAAGGAGGTGATCGGCGAGGCGATGGTCTCCACGGTCTGGGCGAAACCGAAGACCCGGCCCTGCTCGGTGAACGGCACCACCTTCTGCAGGATGGTCTGCTCGGCCGCCTCAACCATGGGAATCAGCACGGTGTACAGGGTGAAGCCGATGGTCAGCAGCACGATCGAGGACCGGATCGGGAAGGCGAAGGTGATCGCCCACATCGCCAGGTTGGCCAGCAGCAGCCGGCGGATCGGGGAAGGCCCTAGCCCCCGGGAGGCCACCAACACTCCCCCGACGATGAATCCGGCGCTCATGATGGCCAGCACGAATCCCCAGGTCTGTACCGAGACCAAGGTCAACCCGTACGGGTCGATCAACGCCATGAACGCGCCGCCCAGCAGGTTGTTGAAGGTGGTGAAGAACAGCAGTCCGACCAACCCCGGCACCACCCGGACCGCGCGCAGCGCGCCGGCCAGATCGACCAGCGGCAACTTGCCGTCGGGGTGCTCGGGCTCAGGTTCCGGCACGCGCAAGAGAGCCAAGTGCAGCGCGGTCAGCGCCGTGACGGCGATGGTGATCAGCAACGACCAGCCCATCCCCGCAAATCCGATGGCCAGCCCGCTGAACACCGAAGTCAGAGCGAAGGCGATGCCGTTCACCGTGCCCACCAGCCCGTTGGCCTTGTCGTGCCGGTCCTCCGGCACCAACAGGGTGACGGTGGTGGACAGCGCCACCGTCCGGAGGTTGCCGGCGATGGCCCCGGCCAGGATCAGTACGACCAAACCCCAGAACACCGGGCTGCCCACATCCCGCAGCGTCGCGTCGGAGGCCAGTCCGTACAGCGCCGCCGCCGCCAGGTAGGCGACCAGTGAGCCGGCGCTGGAGACCAGCATGGAGGTCTTGCGCCGGTGACCATCGACGAACGTCCCGAACAGCAGCGCGGACCCGGCCAGCAACAGCATGTAGGTGCCGCCAATGATCGCGGTGGCCAGCACCGACTTCGTCTCCAGGTAAGCCCAGAAGGTCACGGCGAACCAGACGAAGTTGTTGGTCACGCTGGCCACACCGGTATTGGCCACCAGGCGGTGGAAGACCGCTAGCTGGCCGGCGGTCCGTTCGCTCGCGTCGTGCGTCATGTTGGTAGAGACCAGCGACCAGCGGCAAACTCATCGCGCCGCGATGTCACCCCCTGTCAGAAACCAGCCGGTTGGTGCGGTTCGTATGCGGAGTCCAGTTGCTGCCGCTCCTCCGCCGTGAGGGCGAGATTGAGTGCGGCCAGGGCATCGTCGATGTGGTGGGGCTTGGTTGCACCAACGATGGGAGCGGTCACGGTGGGATGGTCCGTAACCCAGGCCAGCGCAACCTGCGCCCGGGGGATCTGCCGCTCGGCAGCGATTCGAGCGACCTGGTCAACGATGACCCGATCACCCGGTCGATATAGGTTGCGACCGAACTCGTCGGTCTCGCTGCGACTGGTCTGCTCGTCCCAGTCCCGAGTCAACCGCCCGCGGGCCAACGGACTCCATGGGATGACAGCCACGCCCAGGTCGGCGCAAAGAGGAAGCATCTCCCGCTCCTCTTCTCGGTTCAGCAGGTTGTAATGGTTCTGCATCGACACGAACGGCGTGAGCCCAGCCATCTTGGCGACGTAATGAGCCTTGGAGAACTGCCAGGCGGCCATCGAGGAAGCGCCGATGTAGCGGACCTTTCCGGCCTTCACCAGGTCATGCAACACTTCAAGCGTTTCCTCTATCGAGGTGGCCGGATCCCAGCGGTGAATCTGATACAGATCGATGTAGTCCGTACCGAGCCGGGACAGGCTCCCCTCCGCCTCGGCCATGATCGCCTTGCGGGACAACCCTGCCCCGTTGGGGCCCTGGTGCATGCGGCCATGAACCTTCGTCGCGAGCACCAGCTCATCGCGCCTTCCAAAGTCCCTCAACGCCCGGCCAACGATCTCTTCGCTACTGCCAGCCGAATACACGTTCGCCGTGTCGAAGAAGTTGATTCCACCCTCAAGCGCGCGACGGATCAGTGGCCTACTGTGCTCCTCGTCCAGCGTCCACGGGTGGGCGCCACGCTTCGGATCACCGAAGCTCATACAGCCGAGCACCAGTCGAGAGACCTCAAGGCCAGTGCTTCCCAGACGCCGATAGTCCATGGCGCCTCACTCTTTCAGCCGACCATGCCACGTCAGCGGCCAGGGGTTCGAAGCTTCCCTCGTCCTTCATCGAATGGACCGTCAGCGCCGGCATAGCTCTAGTCAGGTTCAGCCTGGTACGAAATGTGCTGGACGCGTTGCGGATCGGCTGACATTGTCGAGGCCATGCGGCAGGAGCAGATTTGGGACGCCGATACTGCCCAACGGTATGACACCCCGGGCTCCGGCATATTCGCCCCCGAGGTCTTGGAGCCCACGGTCGACCACCTTGCCGAACTTGCGGGCAACGGCCGAGCGCTGGAATTCGCCATCGGAACCGGTCGCGTCGCCGTGCCGCTCGCCAAGCGTGGCATCCCTGTCACCGGCATCGAGCTTTCTCGTCCGATGGTCGACATCCTGCGCAGCAAGGTCGACGAAGCAGCGATCCCGGTGGTGATTGGCGAGATGGCGACTGCCCGCGCCCCGGGCGAATATGCGCTCGTTTACCTCGTCTACAACACGATCTCCAACCTGCTGACCCAGGCCGAACAGGTCGCTTGCTTCCGCAACGCCGCCCGTCACCTGACACCGGGTGGCCGGTTCGTGATCGAGCTGTGGGTTCCCGAGCTGCGCAAGCTTCCACCGGGCCAGCAAGCCACCGTGTACCACGTCGAGCCGGGCTACATCGGCTTGGACACCTACGACGTCGTGCAGCAGCACGTCGTCTCCCACCACTTCCGTTTCGGTGAGGACAGGAAGGCCGAGCTCTTCCGTAGCCCACACCGCTACATCTGGCCGGCTGAACTCGACTTGATGGCACAGCTCGCCGGCTTCGTGCTGGAGAAGAGGCACGCAGACTGGGCGGGAACGGAGTTCACCGCCGAGTCGCAGTCACACGTTTCCGTATACCGGATACCGCCGCTCGATCCATGATCACCGCCATGTCGATGAGTTTCGACGTGGTGCCTGGTCTACCGTCAGGAGGAGGCGTCGGCGGTCTGCGTTGATGAAAACAATCATGCGCGATCCGTTGGCGGACGGCCCAGGAAAGGGAGTCGGGGATGAGTCGGATACGGGTACTGGTCGGCACGCGTAAGGGCGCGTTCATCCTCACGGCGGACGGCATGCGACAGGACTGGGAGATCAGCGGACCGCACTTCGGCGGCTGGGAGATCTACCACGTCAATGGCTCACCGGCCGACTCGGATCGGCTGTACGCGTCCCAGTCCTCCGGTTGGTTCGGGCAGGTGATCCAGCGGTCGGACGACGGCGGTCAAACGTGGCAGCCGGTAGGGAACGGCTTCGCCTATCAGGGCGAGGTCGGCGAGCACCTCTGGTACGACGGAACGCCGCGGCCGTGGGAGTTCAAGCGGATTTGGCATCTGGAACCGGCGCCGGACGACCCCGACACGGTGTACGCCGGGGCCGAGGACGCCGCGATCTTCCTCACGACCGATGGAGGGCGAGACTGGCAGGAGTTGCCGGCGCTTCGCACCCACGAATCGGGGACGCGCTGGCAGCCCGGCGCCGGCGGGATGTGCCTGCACACCATCATCTTGGATCCGGCTGACCGGGAGCGGATGTTCGTCGCTATCTCGGCGGCCGGCGCCTTCCGCACGCACAACGCCGGGAAGACGTGGGAGCCCATCAACCGAGGGCTCAGCTCGGGCGAGATCCCCGACACCGACGCCGACGTCGGGCACTGCGTGCACCGCATCGCCATGCACCCGTCCCGGCCGGAAACGCTCTTCATGCAGAAGCACTGGGACGTCATGCGCAGCGACGATGGCGGAGGCTCATGGCGGGAGATCAGCGGCAACCTACCAAGCGACTTCGGATTCCCGATCGCCGTTCATGCCGATGAGCCGGACACCGTCTACGTCGTGCCGATCAAGAGCGACTCGGAGCACTATCCGCCTGAGGGCAAGCTGAGGGTGTACCGCAGCCGTACCGGCGGCGACGAGTGGGAGCCGCTCACGGTGGGTCTTCCGCAGGCAAACTGCTACGTCAACGTGCTGCGCGACGCGATGGCGGTCGACACCCTCGATCCGTGCGGGATCTACTTCGGCACCACGGGCGGCCAGGTCTACGGCTCGGCCGATGGCGGCAACACGTGGTCGCCGATCGTCCGCGACCTGCCGGCCGTTCTATCGGTGGAAGTCCAGGTGCTGCGATGATCCGGGTGGTGCTGCCCGCGCATTTGAAGAACCTGGCCCGGACCAGCGGGGAGGTAAGCCTGGACCTCGCGCCGCCGGTCACGCAGCGCCGGGTTCTGGACGCGCTGGAGGCCAAGTTCCCGACGCTGCGTGGGACGATCCGGGATCAGGGCACCGGCCAACGCCGCGCCTTCATCCGCTTCTACGCCTGCCAGGAGGACCTGTCCAACTCCTCGCCCGATGCGCCACTCCCCGCTCGGGTGATCAGCGGCGAGGAGCCCTTACTTGTCGTCGGCGCGATGGCCGGTGGCTAATCAGCGCCAGCCGAGCTCGGGCGCCAGGTGGCGGACGACGCTGTCGAGGATGTGGGCGTTGTAGTCGACGCCGAGCTGGTTAGGCACCGTCAACAGCAGCGTGTCCGCGGCCGCAATGGCCTCATCCTCGGCAAGTTCGGCGACGAGTTTGTCCGGCTCCCCGGCGTATGTCTTGCCGAACCGGGCATTGCCGCCGTCGAGCCAGCCGACCTGGTCCGAGCTGTTGGTTTCCCGCCAAAAGAGCTGGCGATCCAGCTCGTTGACGATCGGGAAGATGCTCCGGCTCACCGACACCCGTGGCTCGCGGTCGTGGCCGGCGGCACTCCAAGCGTCCCGGAACCGGTGGATCTGCTCGGCCTGCAGCTGGTGGAACGGGACTCCTGTGTCCTCGGTGAGCAGCGTCGAACTCATCAGGTTGAGGCCCTGTTCGCCGGTCCACTCCGCCGTGGCGCGGGTGCCGGCACCCCACCAGATCCGGTTCCGCAAGCCCGGCGAATGGGGTTCGATGCGCAGTAGACCGGGCGGGTTCGCGAACATGGGGCGGGGATTCGGCTCCGCGAACCCCTGCCCGGAGAGCACCTCAAGAAACACCTTCGTGTGCTCCCGGGCCATATCAGCGTCAGTCTTTCCCTCCGCCGGGATGTGACCGAAATAGCGAAAGCCGTCAATAACCTGCTCTGGCGATCCTCGGCTGATGCCAAGCTGGAGCCGGCCACCGGAAATCAAATCGGCGGCGCCGGCATCCTCGGCCATGTAGAGCGGGTTCTCGTAGCGCATATCGATGACAGCAGTGCCGATCTCGATCCGATTCGTCTTCGCGCCGACAGCGGCCAGCAGAGGAAAGGGAGAGGCAAGCTGACGGGCGAAGTGGTGCACTCGGAAGTAAGCGCCGTCGGCGCCGACCTCCTCCGCCGCCACGGCGAGCTCAATCGACTGCACCAGCGCGTCGGCGGCCGTCTGCACCAGCGAATGCTGCGTCGGCGTCCAGTGGCCGAACGAAAGGAACCCAATTTTCTTCACGAGTGGAGCAACGTCGACACACCCGAAAGGCATTCCAGGCGGGCCGGGCTTGCGGGGTCGCCCAATGCTCAGGCGATCCGGACGACCTCGTCGCGCCATGTGTGACGAGGTTCGTAACCGAGCACGCGCCGCGCCTTGTCGATCGACAACAGGGTGTCGTGGGGACCCGGTTCGCCGCGGACCTCCACGTCGGGAAAGCACTCCGCCAGCAGTTCGGCGTTGGGTCGTTCCATCACTGTGTCCGCGTTGGCGATGACGAAGATCTCGCAACCCGTGAGTCCGGATTCCAGCGCAAGTCGGACCGCCTGGGCGCCGTCGCGCGCATCGATGTAGCCCCAGAGGTTCCACTTTCGCTTGCTGGCGTCGTCCTGAAAGCTCGGAAACCGTGCATAGTCCTCGGGCCCCATGACGTTGGAAAACCGAAGGCCGATCATCTTGAGCTCGGGGTTCCAGCGGCACAGCTGGGCGGCCATGGTCTCTTCCATGGTTTTCACCAGCGAGTACGTCGACTCGGGGCGCGGTGAGTAGTTCTCGTCGACCGGGACGTATGGCGGCGGCGTGTCGAACGGGAGGCCCAGCACCGTCTCACTGGAGGCCCAGACGATGTTGGTCACTCCCGCCCGTTGGGCCGCACTGATCACGTTCCAGGTGGCGTTCATGTTGTTGGCGAAAGTGGTGTGGTTGGGCACCCTGCCCGGCGCTGGGATGGCCGCGAGGTGGACGAGGGCGTCAACCTGCTCGTAGCGCTCCTCCACGCCCATCATGGCGTCGAGCACTTGGCCGTACTGGGTGAGGTCGACGGGGACGTAGATGACGTCCTGGTTCGGCCTCGCGAGGTCGAACACGACCACGTCCCAGCCGCTCTCCGCAAGGTGCGCCACGCAGGGGCCACCCAACTTCCCGGATCCACCGGTAACAACCACTGTGGGCATCTCGTCGCCTTCCCGCGCTGCCTTCGGTCGCTGATCGACTCACCAACCTAGTCGGGAGGGCGTCCCCGTGAGGATCGGGTGAGCGATGTCGGGCCAAGTGGCTCCATCATCGAAGTCGCCTGCCGGCCGTATCCTCTAC
>OCZS010000683.1_pt1 | contig 11507 bp, 12 predicted proteins | sample 1539071 | NCBI WGS metagenome assembly OCZS01 (sample SAMEA3113584, study PRJEB22503) | soil metagenome | reverse complement strand
TTTTCTCGCTACCTAATAGCATGTAGCTCTTCCTCTATCCTAAGCTCATTTGCATAGGGAATCAATATATGTTTACGGGCTTTCATCCAGTCCGCCCTTACGTTAAGCTGAGTCGCGTGGTTAAGAAGCCTTCGCTCAAGTGCCACTTCCGCCTTGTGTCTCAGCTGGATGACCGCACCATGAATGTCTCCGCCGCTGTACACAGCAGCACCAGCAACAAATATCCTTGCACCAGCATCGTATGTCTGCTGTAGCGTCGCTGCATCGATGCCTCCGTCAGCTTCGATATATCCCCTGAAGCCATGCTGTCTCAGTTGCTTGTTAAGCAGTACCATCTTGTCCAATACTTCCGGCATGAACTTTTGGCCTGCAGAGCCGGGGTTAACAGACATAACAATGACAACATCAAGGTTATGCAAGCAGTAGTACAGCCAATTTGGCACATCGGTGCCAGGATTAATTGCAATGCCGGGGCTGATCCCGCTGTCGATCAGTCTTTCCTGAATTTCTCTAAACTCATTTTCGGTGCACGCCTCTGCATGCACTGTAATGATATCACATCTTGCATCGATATAATCCTGTATGTTCTCTAGCGGGTTTTCTATCATTAAGTGGGTGTCAAACGGCAAACTGGTTAGTCGCCTTAGCTTTTTGATAGTATCAGCAAAGAATGTAGTATTTGGAACAAACTGGCCGTCCATCACATCTAAATGGATCATATCAACTCCTTCGCGCTCGACCTTCCTTATTTTATCCTCATAGTTCTCACGCTCGCCTGCTATTATTGAAGGCGCGATTAGACACTCGCTCTCTAGTTCTTCCAACAGCACTTCAGTTTGCCTCTTGGGCGGCGCTTTTCCATGCCACTGGGGGTTGTTTGCCATGTGGCGTATACCGTTCCCTTTAATCGTATTGGCAATTATCATGACAGGCTTATCATGCACCTGCGTAGCTTTGTTGAGAGCATCCACTATTTGTTCGACCCTATGGCCGTCTACCTCAAAGACCTCCCAGTTAAATGCAGTCCACTTGTCCTTCATGGGATCAAGTGGCATAATGTCGTCAGTAAAGCCGTCCTGCTGGATGCGGTTGCGATCCAAAATGGTGACTAGATTGTCGAGCTTGAATTTGCCGGCGGCCATAGAAGCCTCCCATATCTGACCCTCATTTGACTCGCCATCACCAATCAATACAAACACTCTATTCTTCTTGCCATCTAGTTTTTCTGCAAGTGCAATGCCGATGCCGACTGAAAGCCCAATCCCTTCGGAGCCTCCTGAGTATTCAATACCTGGCACGCTATGGTGCTTTTGATGCTCTGAGTACCTTACTGGGTGCCCTTGAAGGCGAGAACCAAGCTGACGGAGTGTCCTGAGCTCTTCAGGCTGAAAGTAGCCTGCAACTGCAAGTGCCGAGTAAAAGCCGGGCGCCGAATGCGCCTTTGAATTAATGAAATAATCGCGCTCGCTCCAGTCTGGGTTTGATGGGTCGTGTCTCATCCTTCTGAAATATAGAGTACCCATTATTTCAGCAGCGGAGAAGGAGGCGCCGGGGTGGCCGGAACCCGCCTCAGTGATGCCTTGAATTGCCCACATGCGCGCGTCCCGGATCTTCCTCTTGAGGTCAAGATAACGCATGTTAAAGCCCATAGTGATTCCCCCATGTAGACAACAGCAGCAGCAATATAGGAGAAGCTCATTGCAGGAAAATAAAAAGATATAGCTCGCTAATAGATCTCCACTTAAGATTTAAAAGTTGGATGACACAGTTTTATATACATCGTGTCGTCGTTATCATCCTCTTTCAAACGACCACTCCTTATTTATGACGACAAGTGCTATTCTTGCGCCAAGTTCACCAAAGTGGCTAGCATGCTATCTCGCGGCTGGATAAGGGCAGCGGGCCACTACTATTCGCAGGAAGCCAAGGAAGCCAAGGAAATGATCTTTCCTGCTGACTATGATGCAACTAAAATGTTCTGGCTTATCAACAGGAGCGGTGCTCATGGCGCACGATCGGGTCTGCTGCCATTGGCAAAGGAAATTCTCGTAGGCATTTTCCGAGGAAGAGGAAAGGTAGGCGATATTAGTGCGTCATGCGAATTTGATAACACCAACAATATGTCGTGCTATACACTCACGGATGTATTAAAGAGGATTACTGGCACACTCAGCAAGGGAACGACATTCAGGTTTAACAGGTAGCAGTTGCCATTGCCCTTTACAAAGGTAGATGTGTTTGAGAGCAAGATTATATCGTCTTCTACAAGGCATCGATATATTAGAGGTTTCTCTGCTGTGATGAGTAGATAGCACCAGAGAATGCAGGCATGTCCTGACCCCTAAGATAATAATTCTCTGCATCACATCTACCCTACAATTGTGGAAGCTAATTTGGCAGAGCGCCGACGGCTTAAGTATCATAAAGCGGTTTCGCCTTGCCACCTCATGTTATTTATGCCGTTATAAACTTAAAATAAAGTCGATACTGAACTCTAGCATGTCGTGGTACAGGTCAAAGTCGAGAAGGCTAAGATAGATCAAAAGCAGACTCAGCTTCTGGTGATAGGTGTATTTGAAGGTGAGCAGGACTTTCCACATTCAAAAGAGATAGATTCATCAGTCTCTTCTTCAATTAGGGAAACACTTGAGAACAAAGAGTTCCGTGGGACATTTGGCTCGTCGATCGTAGTTTATAGTTTGGGCAAGGGGCCAATGAAAAAGATAATGCTGCTTGGTCTTGGCAAGCGGGAAAAATTCACGGACGAAAGTGCGCGGATCTGTGCAGGCAAGGCAACTCGGAAGGCACGAGAGCTGGCAATAAAGGAATTTTCAATGCTACAGTTCTCAAACCTTGACGAAGGGCTTGTAGAGGCCATGACAGAGGGAATCACTCTTGCATTATACTCGTTTGACAAGTACAAGGAGGCCAAAGAGCCTGCCACAAAAATTGAAGAAGTCGCAATATTGATCAATTCTGATTCTCTAAGATTTCAATCTGTTGCCGAGAAAGCAAACCTTATAGTCGAAGCGGTAAACTTTGCACGAGACATCGGCAACCTGCCGCCAAACGACTGTCCACCAGCCCATCTGGCAAGTATTGCGGTTTCCCTAGCACAAGACTACGGCATGAAGGTACGAGTAATGGATCGATATGAGCTTGAAAACATCGGGATGGGTGGTATTGTGGCGGTGGGCAAGGGAAGCAATAATCCCCCCAAACTCATCGTCCTTGAATACAATGGCACAAGCGACCCCGAGCAAAAACCATACCTACTGGTAGGCAAGGCGGTGACTTTTGACACTGGTGGCATTTCTATAAAACCTGGCGAAAAAATGGATGAAATGAAATTTGATAAATGCGGCGGCTGCACAGTTTTAGCCGTTATACGAGCAGTCGCTTCGATGAAGTTGGCAGTCAACGTTGTAGGCATTATTCCATCTGTTGAAAACATGCCGTCATCTACTTCGTACAGACCAGGAGATATCATCAGAATGTACAACGGCAAGACGGTCGAAGTGCTCAACACGGATGCCGAGGGTCGCATGATACTTGCAGACGCACTAGCATATGGGATCTCCACATGCAGTCCAAAGGCTGTAATTGATTTAGCTACGCTTACTGGTGCTGCCGTAATTGCACTTGGAGCCAATGTAGCCGCCATGGTAGGCAGTAACAAACAGTTGGTAGAAAGGCTGCGCAAGCTATCCGATAAGACTGGAGAAAAGATGTGGGAGCTTCCGCTGTACGATGAATATCATGAGCAGATCAAGAGCACCTATGCAGATATCAAGAATGTTGGAGGCAGGCCTGGTGGAGCGATCACTGCTGCGGCATTCCTATCTAACTTCGTCAATAATGTCCCTTGGGTGCATATTGACATTGCGGGCACTGCATGGATGCAAGAAGGAACGCATGAGAAAAGCTACAACCAGAGAGGAGCTACAGGCTTTGGAGTAAGAACGCTTGTCAAACTGCTGATGGAAGACGAAAAGCAGCTGCCAGCGTGATGGAGAATATATGCCGCTGTTCCCGCTGAGTGCACTTGTGCGAGCCCTTGAGGAGCAGGGTTTTAGTTGCAGAATAGGCAGTATGGATCGGGATGTGCATCCTACTAAAAAACCGTATTTTGAGCGATGGCTTTCAAACAGGGACGGCTTTGTACGGATAATGAGCGGCAGCATCGACTTCGTTGGCATAGAGGAAGTGATGCGCATGGGGCCATTCTATGATATCTACTGCCTTGTAGAAAATGACTTTATTGTAGATACAGACGACAATGCCCACAAGTTGCTCGACGCCACTCCGTACTATACGCTGTCCAACGGTAAGGTGGTAAACATGGGATGGAGCGGCGGCGTGATCGCAAACATGCTGGCAAATGACGCGGTATTGTCAAAGGACTTTGCAGGAAACGTAATGACGGAAGAATTGAAAAGGATAATGATAAAAGCAGCAAACTACTGCTGTGTCATACAAACAGAGACATGGGAGCCGGCTGGCCTTATGTCAGCCTTCCCTGCAATAGACAGGATAGGATATAATGTCAGGCAATTAGTCAAGACGATACACCTAGGAGACTATGCTGAAAAGTAGTTAGAGAAAGATGCCAGCACTGCTGCTTCCCGACCGCTCTCGCAGGTCAGTAACACAGCAGCGACAGCAGGTTTGACTTCCGGGTTCGGAATGGGACCGGGTCGCACCCTGCTGCTATGACCGGCTTATCCTAATATTTACCAAAGGGCTAATTTAACGTTGCTTCAAAAGAAGCAGATATCAGAGGCTTAAATAATCTCTTCCTCAAAAAGCATAGGATGAGAACATGACAAATCATTTGCTGTCAGCCCTCATATTCATAGTGGGACTTGTCATTTCGACAATCATAATCTACATTACGACAAAGCTGTTTGGGGAAAAGGAAGGAATAGGCCGGGCATTTGTCACCGCCCTTATTGGTTCAATCATCTATTTTGTGGCATACTACATTCTTGGCAATGGACTCATATCCGCATTAGTAGGCGGCATAATTTGGCTGATAGCACTTAAGATGCTTTATAACATTGGATGGTTTAAAGCGTTCGTGATAGCAGTGGTAGTATGGATATCTGCTACGATTATAGGATTCTTATTGCCAACAGTTCCAGGGCCTGTGTAGTTTCATCTTAATAAGGAATGGCTAAAACGTGTATGAAAACTATACCATATGTGCGCCATGGGCCCAATCAAACGGAAGGCTCAAAAGGCAATTGAAGGAAAAATAAAGCAGGCAATGTTTGGAAAGGCGAAGTGCAGGCTTTGTGGCGACGAGGTCCGACTTGCATTGAAGCATTTGAGGGACAAACATGAGGAGATCTACCGTAGAGAAGTGGCAAGCAAGATGAAGATGTCAGGCGTCATGAAAAAGTACTTTGTTGATTACTGAAGCCTTGAAAAGGTTCCAACTGAAAAAAAGTGAATATAAATAAAAATAATTAGCAAATTACATGGCCTAGCGAGTCTACAAAATTTTGAAAGTTGTCGTGACTGAAGCGGTATGTATATAACACATTATTGCAAAAATTACATATAATTGGGCAATTCTGAAGCAGAAAGTACTCATCGCGTTGCAGTACTTGACGAGGAGTTATGCCAACCAAGAAAATGTGGCCTAGAATGCATCGTCTACTGCCCAGTAAACAAGACGGGTGGTGAATGCATTATCCAGCGCCCAGATGACGGCAAAGCTGTGATAGCCGAGGATCTATGCACAGGATGTGGCATCTGCATCAGGAAGTGCCCTTTTGATGCCATAATAATTGTCAACCTTGCAAAAGAGCTCTCCGTAGATAAAGTCCACCAGTATGGCATTAATTCATTTAGGTTCTATCGCCTGCCGACGCCAAAGAAGGGTGCAGTTGTTGGCTTGGTTGGAAGAAACGGCATGGGCAAGTCTACAGTTGTCAACATTTTGTCTGGCAATATGAAGCCCAACCTTGGGAAGTATGATCAAGAAATTTCATGGGATGAGATTCTGAAATATTATCAAGGCACTGAAATGAAATCCCACTTTGAAAAAATAGCAAATGGCACGATGCGCGCTTCGATCAAACCGCAGCTCGTCTACCTCATACCAAAGGCATTCAAAGGGACGCCAAAGGAACTGTTGAAGAGATATGACGAGCGTAAAGTGACTGACAAGCTAGTACCACAACTTGGCCTGCAGAACATTTTGGATCGCGACATCGCACAGCTGAGCGGTGGCGAGCTCCAAAGACTTGCAGTGGCTATAGCTGCCGCAAAGGATGCTGAATATTATTTCTTTGACGAGTCATCTTCGTACAACGATGTCTACCAACGGCTTGCCGTTGCCAAAGTGATAAGAGAGCTGGCAGAGCAGGGCAAGAATGTGATGGTTGTAGAGCACGATATGACGCTTCTTGACTACCTATCAGACTATGTCCATATTATCTACGGTGAGCCGGGAGCATATGGTATCGTTTCTGGCATGCAGAGCACAAAAGTGGGCATCAACAATTTCCTTGAAGGCTTTTTGCCTACTGAAAACGTGCGCTTTCGAGACAAGGCATTCAGATTTGATATCACTTCTTCAAACGAAGATGTACCTCTGGATATCCCCATTGCCAGCTATGGCAACTTAACCAAATCATTTCCATCCTTTAAACTCAATGTGGCCGGTGGCAAGATAAGAAGAGGTGGGATAATCGGAATCATTGGTGCCAATGCACTTGGCAAGACTACTTTTATGCGTATGCTGGCAGGCGTAGACAAGCCTGATTCGGGCAAAATAGATGTGGGCGCCACGATATCCTACAAGCCGCAGTACCTGAACCAAGAGTATGATGGTGACGTGCGGTCACTGATGTATATGGCACATCTGAACCCAATTGAAGGATCATCTGTAGAACAGCAGATCATTATTCCAATGGGTGTAAAGAAACTCTATGAAAAGAATGTCAAGAACCTGAGCGGTGGCGAGCTCCAGAAGGTCGCAGTAGCAGCATCTCTCTTGCGCCAAGCAGATATTTACGCACTAGACGAGCCGTCTGCATTTCTTGATGCAGAAGACAGGATAGCAGTAGCTAGGTTCCTCCAACGCTTCATAAGAGCTCAGGGTAAGTCAGCAATTATTATTGACCATGACATACAGCTGATCGATCTGGTAGCCGATAGTTTGGTGATATTTGAAGGGCAGCCGGGCCTTGAAGGATCTGCCACTGAGCCGATTAAAAAAGAGGAGGGTATGAACCGCTTTCTCAAGGCACTTTCAATTACATATAGGCGTGACGAAACAACGGGCAGGCCGCGCGTCAACAAAGAGGGTGGCAGGCTTGACCGCGAACAAAAGGAATCTGGCAACTATTACTACACGAAGATTCAGTAAATGCCACACATGCTGAAAAACATGCTATCAACTATTCTGTCGTCAGACGAAATCTCACAAGTATATTCCGCATTTGACCAGATAGGTGATATCGTAATCATCAAGATACCTGACGGCCTGATGCCAAAAAAGAAGCTTATAGCTGACACGATCCTTGCTCATGTTAAGACTGCCAAGGTGGTTTTTGCTCAGGTCTCGCCAGTGAAAGGCGATTATCGTGTCCGCAACTTAGAGTTTGTTGCAGGCGAGAACAGGACAATTACAGAGTACAAGGAGCATGGCTGTAGGTTTAGAGTAGATGTCGCTAAAACATTTTTTTCACCTAGGCTCTCAACGGAGAGGCTCAGGATTGCAAACATGGTGGGCGAAGGCGAAACCATAGTCAATATGTTCGCAGGAGTGGGCACCTATTCCATTTTGATGTCAAGGGTGAACAAGACGTGTAAAGTCTATAGCATCGATTCTAATGCTGTTGCTGCAGAATTGTGCGAAGCGAATGCTAAGTTGAACAAGGTAGAGGACAGGGTTGTTTCAATTCACGGCGATGCTGGTAAAGTAATCAAAGATAAACTTGCAGGTCAGGCCGACAGAGTGCTTATGCCGCTTCCTGAGAGAGCAAAAGAGTTCGTTGATTCTGCAGTGCTTGCACTCAATAAAAAAGGTGTTGTGCATTATTTCCTTCATATCAAGGCCGACAACAAAAAGACAGGCCAGGAGCTGGGATTACAGGACGCGCACAACGCTTTTGCAAAATACAACCATATTGTGCAGCAGGTTAGAGTGGTAAGGGGAGTAGGCCCAAGAATATACCAGATAGTGGCTGATGTTTCAGTGAAAACTAGCCCGGCTTTTCCTCTTCCCTCGGTGCAGTAAGCATTGTATATCCTATCCACCCAAGCACCGCCAGAAGGATTGCTATTGCAGCTAAGGCAGTAAACTGCAGTGTCAGCATACTCCATTCTGTTCCAAGCAGCAAATAGGCGTAAGCGACAAACACTGCAATAGAAACAAAAAGAAGGGCAGCGCCTGCTCCTTTGCTTCCCTTCCTTTTAACATTCATAGCGGAGAGGCATTTGCAGCATCTTAATAATCTTTAACTCAGCTCTAGCGCCATCAGGTAGGCGTCCTCACCATCCCTGTAATAAGATCGCAATCTGGATTTTATCTCAAAACGCAATTTCTGATACATCTTGATTGCACTTGTATTGCTGACTCTTACCTCTAGGTATATCTCGTCAGCTTTTCTATACATTGCGCCGTTAATTCCTTCAACCATCAGTGCCTTGCCAATGCTCTTACCTCTGTGCTCTTCTAAGACCGCAACAGAAACAACGTGGCCCTTCTTAACAAAGCCTAGTTTGCGAAAGTTTGAAAACCCAAACTCGATCTTGCACATGATGTAGCCGACTATTTTGCCGTTCAGCTCTGCAACGATGAACGCCTCTGGAAGCTCTCGCAGAATCGATTCAAAAAAGTAGTCTGAGTAGTGCTCTGGCAGAGCGGCCATGTTAATATCTATTACTACTGGGAGATCACTTGCTTCGCAGCGGCGTATAACATAGTCGCCTACTTTTCGCAGAGCTGATTGCAAAGTAACAACTACAACAACAGAAACACACTATTTAACCTTACATATCCTCTGCAGAACAACAATATTTTAATTGGATTAACTCAAAAGAAATCTTCAGTGGCTACTACTTTCCTGAACAGTGATTTTTCTCGTGTAGTTCCAATAGTTTCGTCATTCTTTACATTAAAAGATACACAGATGAACATCAGGGAAGACTACATTGAGTTCCTAGTAGCCGATACTAACATCAAGGATAAGTTCCCGATCTTGCTCAAAGAGCTGAGCAAGATCGGCATGGTTCCCACTGCCAGGAGGCAAAAATATTTCTCAAGACTGATGCCTGCCTTGTCGTCCGCAATAAGGCTCCAGATAGAGGACGGCATAGTTATCGCCGTATTTAAGGTTCAGAAACAAAAGATTGGAGCCAAAAGAAAACTGCCTTTGCCTCTCATATTCTTTGTAATTGCCGTCACCTTTGTATTCTACGACGGCTTCATACGCTCAAGCAGTATATTTGCAAAGACCTATGTAAGCGATCCTGTCCTGCTTGCAGGAGCTTACACGATGTCGCTCATAGGCATACTGGGTATACATGAGCTTGGGCATATGATGGCTCTCAAACATTATAATATCAAGGCATCATGGCCATATTTTATACCAGGTGTTCCCGGCGTTATACCGACATTTGGCGCCTTGATAACCCAGAAGAGCAATATGCCCAACAAAAATGTCATGTTTGATGTAGGCATTGCTGGACCAATTGCAGGGTTGATAATAACGGTAATTGTATCGATCTATGGCTCTGCTATATCTACCCTCATACCTCTAGATGAGTATCAGAGGTTATCTGAGGAAAACAGACTATTTTCATTCGATACTGGCCTGCTCATGATTGCTACACTCCATATGACCGACAAGGTTGTGGAGAACATGGTTCTAGTAATGTCGCCCCTACTTTTTGCTGCCTGGATAGGATTTGCACTTACGTCCATCAACCTCGTCCCTGCTTGGCAGCTTGACGGTGGGCATCTTGCTCGTGCTATGTTTGGAGAGCGCTGGCACAGAATTATAACCTATGCAGGCATAGGAGCGCTGTTCCTGATGGGATTTTGGCCTATGGCAATACTAGTTCTGATACTTAGTCAGAGGATCCCTAGTAATGCACCCTTAGATGATGTCACATCACTATCCCAAAGGCGCAAGATGCTCTTTTTCATAACCCTTGGCATCGTCATAGTAACTGCACCTATCCCAAGCTCTATCCTGCCTTGGGCTTGAGCAGGGTTATGTCTGCGTTTGATAATACAAGTGTCCTAAAGTTCTTGCCATGTTTTTCTTGCAATTTTTGCAAGATGTCCTTTGTGCCAGAGTAGGTCGCAAAACCAAGTTTTGTCTTGGAGTAATAATGGGGAAGAGTAGAGATAAGCCCTATTTCATATTTCAGCCTCAGCTCTTCCAAGAACAGCAAATGTTCAAGGCCATCGATGTAGGGGCTTAGGTGCAACTGCTCTGGTTTTAGCCGGCCCTCTATGAACATCTGAAGCGCTCCGCCCCCAACTCCTTCGCGGGTTTCTGCAAGCAGTATTACCGTGCCGCCCTCCTTGACTATGTGGATAGAGTTCCATAGTGAGTTGAGCGCACTGACAAGCGTCGAATGTGTGCTGGCTTCACCGCTTGCACTTATTATGGCACATTTGACCGGCTCCGCCTCGACGGTCGAGATCGACTGAAGCTGCACAATTGCCTTGTCAAACGCTTCCTTGATGCTTCCGATATGGATACCTACCACGTTGTCACCGTTAGCCACCAGTTCAACAGATATTGCAGGTATGCTCTCAACTGCAGAAGTGGCGATCTTGAGAGAATCTCCTTCAACTCCCGGTGCAGGCTTGTTGTCCTTTCTTGCCTTGAACGCCTCCGCCATCTGGTCCGTAAGAAAGTTACGCAGTAAAGTAGTCGGCGCACCTGCGAATCCAAACAGCGGATCGTATGCAACACTTGAAACAATGATAGTCTTCTGGAACTTGGCCATTCGCTCATTCAATGACTGGTAGCCTATGCGATTAATTGAAATTGTTTCGATGTTGGTCAAGTTGCCGCGCAGGGTGCTTACAATCTTCTGTGGAACATCGATTGTAAAGCTGAACCCCCTTGTATGGGCTTCTTCTGCAAGCATCATTATAATCTTGGCTGCAGCCTTTGAGCCAGACAGTCCTAGAAAGAGCATTTTGTCAGTTAGGGGTATGCCGGATGTTATTGCTGTCTTGATGTCTTGTTCCAGTGGCACCTGAAATGTGGAAGAGATCTGGTTTGCTATGTGTTCAAATTTGATATCGAGCACTACATCGGTAGTGCCATACCTTAGCCAAATCTCCGGCATAGAGGCTTTGTATTATGAAGGGTTAAAATAAATCCTTTTTTACATGTACGATGTGACAATACCGCCCAAAGACTTTGTATTTCAGTTTGCATCATTTCTGCTCAAGAGCAACTCTCTGAGATTTGGAGTGTTCACTCTTGCAAGCGGCAAGCAGAGCGCTTACTACATCGACCTGC
>OCZS010000682.1_pt1 | contig 11523 bp, 11 predicted proteins | sample 1539071 | NCBI WGS metagenome assembly OCZS01 (sample SAMEA3113584, study PRJEB22503) | soil metagenome | reverse complement strand
GGTCATCGACCTCTGGCAGGAGGGCAAGGGCCTGCGCAGCATGCAGCGCCGCTAGTCCGGGGACCGGTCGGCGAGCACCTGGGCGACGGCGTGGGAGGCCTGACGGACCATGCCGGGGTTGGTGTCCCAGTAGGGCAGGGCGACCACCGCCTGGAGGAGGGCCCAGCCGCGACCCCGCAGCCAGGAGGCGTCGTCGACCGCGAGCTCGTCCCGGAACCGGGCCCGGCTGGGCCCGGCGAACAGGTTCCAGGCGGGCTGCAGGTCGCAGGCCGGGTCGCCGGCGACCGAGCGGCGGACATGCTCGTCGTGCTGGGCAAGTGGCCCGCCCCGGCCATGCGGGTGCCGGGGTGGGCGCCGGTGGTGTCGACCCGGCGCAGCGCCCGCACGAACCCGGCCAGGTCGACGGCCGCCTGCTCCAGGTCGCCGATGGTGCCGTTGGCGTTCTCGCCCGGGAGCCACTCGTACACCGACCACCCGAAGGGGTAGCCCTCGGCCGGGCGCCCTCGGGCCAGCTGCACCGGCAGGGCCAGGGGCAGCTGCGGCGCGAGCCTGGGCAGCCACTTCGCCTCGGTGTGCGCCTGGGCGGTGGCCCAGCCGATGCGCGGCAGCCGGACGGCCAGGTGGTCGCCGAGCCGGTAGATGTCGTGGTCGGTCCCGTACGACTCGACCGGGTCGATCGGCAGCCCGGCCCAGCGCGGGAACTGCCCGGCCAGCAGCCGGCGCACCAGGGCAACGTCGGTCTCGACCTCGTCGGGATGCATCCTGGTCATCGCCGGATCGTCGGCGAAGGGCCCGCCGGCGGCAACCGGGTTCCGTGTCGGCTAGAACACCGGCCACGTATCCGGAGTTGAGGCGATTGCGTGGTCGCCGGGGGCGGCGCGCAACGGTCCCTGGCTGCACGAATGGCCTGGCGCTGCATGCGGCGCCGGATACATGCCCGCTGTTCTAGGGCGCGGTGGCGCGGAGCACCGCGATCGGGCCGGCGCCGTGGCGGGTCTCGATCGCGGTGAGGCCGGCGGCCGCCAGCCAGGTGGTGAGCTGGGGGGCGGTCCAGGCGGCGCCGCCCTCGTTCTCGACCAGCATCATGAGGTCGAACAGGGCGACCGCGGGCGGGCCGTCGCCGTCGTCGTCGAGCACCCACTCGTACACCAGCAGGGTGCCGCCGGGGACGAGCAGACCGGCGGCGGTGGCCACGATCGCCTGGCAGCGGCCGGCCGGGTGGTCGTGGAGGATGTTGGCCAGCAGGACCGCGTCCCAGCGCTCGGTGGGCGGGCGGCCGAAGCGGGGCTGGTCGAGGTCGCCGGGCACGAAGGCCAGCTCGGGGTGGCGTTCGCGCAGGACCGGCTCGACGGCCGGGAGGTCGAGCACGGTCGCCTCCAGGCCGGGGACGGCCCGGGCCAGGGCGGCGGCGTGGGAGCCGGCCCCGCCGCCAACGTCCAGCAGCCGGCCCGGGCCCTCCAGGCCGGCCAGGGCGGGCAGCTCGCCCCCGAACCGGGCGGCCAGGTCGTCGAGGGCGCGGAGGAAGTCGAGCGAGCGACCGGGGTCGGCGGCCAGCCGGTCACGCCAGGGCGGGATGCGGGCGTGGCCGTCGCCGACGCTCTCGGGCAGACCGGCCCAGGCCTGGTAGAAGAACCACTCCTTGGCCACGATCCCGGCCACCGACGCGGGGTGGTCGCTGGCCAGGGGGGCGCCGTCGGCCGAGAGGGCGTACCCGCCCGGGCCGCGGCCGGCCAGGCCGAGCGCGACCAGGCCCCCGAGCAGCGCCCGGGTCGCGCGCGGACTGGTGCCGCAGGCGGCGGCCACCGCCTCGGCCGGGCGCGGCGCCCCGGCGATGGCGTCGGCCACCCCGCTGGCGCAGGCGGCCGCCACCACCGCCGACCGCTGGTAGGCGGTGGCCAGCTCCAGCGGGTCCACCGGCCCGCTCACCGGGGCCCGCCGGCGCGGAGGGTGCGCAGGGCCCGGGCGGCGTCGCGAACCTGGGCCAGCCGGCGGCGGAGCCGCCGGGCCCGGTTCGCCGTGCCGCCCGCCCCGCCCAGGGCGTCCAGGACGACGGCGGCGGTGTTGCGGCCGGGCATGCCGGTGACGCCGCCGCCGGGGTGGGTGCCGGCGCCGGTCAGGAACAGCCCGCCGATCGGGGTCCGGTAGCCGGACAGGCTGGGCGAGGGCCGGAACGACAGCAGCTGGTCGAGGCTCATCTCCACGTGGTTGGGGTTGGCGTTGGGGTTGCCGTGGCGGGCCACCCACTCCAGCGGGCCGGTGAGGTGGCGCTCGACCGGCTCCAGGGTGGTCCCCAGCGCCTTCTCGGCCGTCCGCCAGGCGTGGTCGGCGGCCCGCTCCAGGGCGGCCTGGTCCCAGGGGCCGGACGCCAGGTCCCAGGGCACGAAGGTCGAGAGCCACAGCGCGGCCCGGTCCGGCGGGGCCCAGCCGTCCTCCAGGGCCGAGGGGAAGGCCAGCATCAGCGGCGGCCGCTCGGGCAGCTCCCCCAGCTGGATGCTGGCGAAGGCCCGCTCCAGGTCGCCGGTGGTGTTGGCCGACAGCAGGAACGACCGCTCGAACCCGGCCGGCCCGGGCAGCGGCGGCATCCCGGCCAGGACGGCGTCGACCTTGAGCTCGGAGACGTTGCGCCGGCCGACGTGGATGCGGCGGGCCTCGGCGGCCAGCCAGGGGGGGACGGCGCCCTCGTCGACCAGCTCCAGCAGCAGCCGCCGGGCGTCCAGGGCGGAGACGACCGCCCGGGTGGCGGCGACCCGCTCGCCGCCGGCGTGCACGGCCACGGCCCGGTTCCCGGCGACCTCGACCCTGGTCACCGGCATGCCGCAGCGCAGCCGGCCCCCGGCCGCCTCCAGGCAGCGGACCAGGGCGTCGACGGTCGCCTGGGAGCCGCCGGCCGGCCGGGCCGCCGGGGTGCCGTGGCCGCCGGCCAGCATCAGGGCCCCGGCGCCGGTGCCGGGGTCGGCCGGGGACTGCTGGGAGTGGGCCGCCCAGTGGGCCAGGGGGGCCTGGAGGCGCTCGTCGGCGACCACCGAGCGGACCAGGTTGGAGGCCGACCCGAGCAGTGCCTGCAGGAACCGGCCCGCCTGGGGGCCGATGGCGGCCTCGGCCAGGGCGGCCAGCTCGCGCAGGGACGGCGGCGGGCCGTCCTCGGTCTGGCCGAGCAGGGCGACCCCGGCCCCGGCCCAGCCGGCGAAGCGCCGGTAGGCGTCGGCGTCGGCGTCGCCGACCACCGGCCGCAGGTGCTCCACGGTCCGGTCGAGCGAGCTGTCGAAGGCCAGCGCCGTCCCGTCGTCGCAGGGGGCCAGGGTCACCTGGTCGCGGAGGTGGAAGCGGAGCCCGAAGCGCGACTCCAGCTCCAGGTCGCCCGCGACCCCGCTGCCGCGGATGCCGCCGTGCTCGTAGGCGCCGACCTCCAGGCGCCCCCGGCCGCCGGGCAGCTCGACGGTGTGGATGCAGCCGCCGGGGCTGGCGGCCGCCTCCAGCACGACCACCTCCAGCCCGGCCCTGGCCAGGTAGCAGGCGCAGACCAGCCCGTTGTGCCCGCCCCCGACCACCACCACCTCGGCCCCGTCCATCGGGCTAGCCGGCTCCCGGAGACGGCTCCGCGCTCACCCGCCAGCCGCCGAGGCCGCCCGGCTCCAGGGCCCAGCCGACCCGGACCAGGCGCCTGGCCCGCGCGGCCAGGTGGCCGGGCAGGTTGGCGGCGTTGGTGATCAGGACCACGTCGGCCGCGCCGACCAGGCTGGCCGCCGCCTCGGGGTCGTCGAGCAGGGCGCCAAGGACGGTCGCGGCCGAGTACTGCTGCACGATCGCCTCCAGCCGGCGGCGGGAGCGGGCGTCGACGGCCAGCACCCCGACCAGGGTCTCGGGCGTGAGCTCGACCAGGGCCCGCATGGCGTCCTGGGAGGCGACGAAGTTCAGCGGCACCACCTGGGCCCCCTCGGGGGCCAGCTCGCGGGCCTCGGCCAGGTGGAAGTAGGGGGTGAGCAGGACGTTGGCGTCCTTGAGCTCGCTCGACCCGGCGGCCGCGTCCTCCAGCAGCATCGGCTCGACCGTGACGCTGGTCTCGCGCTGCACCTGGTCCAGCCCGCGCTGGAGGTCGACCGGGTTGCACTCAAGGAACACGGTCCTGGGGGCCGGCTGGAACACCTCGTCGGCCACGCGAACGATCAGCTTCTGGAACTCGGCCCGGTCCCCGCCGACCAACCGCCAGCGGACGGCCAGGCGGCGAATGGCCGCCTCGGCCTCCCGCATTCCGGTCGCGCCGTCGGGCAGGTCGCGGCGGACCACCGCCCCGCGGCGGCTGGTCGCGGTCACCCAGCCCTGGCGGGCCAGCTCCTGCACGGCCCGGCCGACCGTGCTCGGGCTGGTCCCGAGCTCGGCGGCCAGGGCCCTGACCGAGGGCAGGGCGCCGCCCCGCGGGTAGGCCCCGCGCAGCAGCCGCTCCTTGAGCGCCTCCTCCACATCCCGCGCCGAGAGCATCACCGGACGCCGTCCCGGGCCTCGCGCACGGCCGGGAACTCGGCGTCGAACAGCCCCGGCTCCAGGCCGTCCAGGTAGGCCATGACCTCGTCCAGCTCGAGCACGTCGCAGTACTTCTGGTGCAGGTCGAACAGGTTGACCTTGTGGGTCAGCTCGCCCCGGTCCCAGACGCAGGGCTCGGGGATGCCGACCCGGAAGTTGTAGGAGATGGCGTCGACCGCCGAGGCCCGCACGCAGCCCGAGGTGGTGGTCCCGCACAGCAGCAGGGTGTCGGCCCGCAGGGCGACCAGGTAGCTGACCAGCGGGGTCCCGAAGAACGCCGACGGCTTCTTCTTCTCCACGAACAGGTCGCCCGGCCGGGGCGCGACCTCGGCCACGATCTGGTTGCCGAGGTGGCCCTGGACGTCGGTGTCGTCGCCCGAGCGCCAGCTCTTGTCGTTCCAGACGCCCAGGTCGAAGCCGTCGGGGCGGCGCGGGTTGGTGGTGTAGGCGACCGGCAGGCGCAGGGCCCGGGCCCGCTCCAGCAGCTGGCCGATGGCGGCCACGCCCTGCCAGCCGCGCTCCCCGCAGGAGTAGCGCCAGCGCTTGATCGAGTCGAGGATCGGCTCCGGCCGGTCGCCGACGAAGTTGTAGTTGACGTCGATCACCAGCAGCACCGGCCGCTGGCCGAGCCCGGCGGGCCGCCCCCATCCGGCGGCCTCGAAGACCTTGCGGTCGGTTGCTCCGAGCACGTCGTCCCAGACCGCCAACTCCTACCTCCTTGTCGTCAGATGCCTGACCGGATGCCGGCCAGGGTGCCGTCGGGCCCGGTGCGGACCAGCCGGTCCTTCGGCTCCTTGGGGACGTCGGGCCGGACGGCCCTGGGCAGATAGCGGCCGCGAGGCTCGCCCACCGGGCGCGGCCCGGGCGAGTCGTCGGCCCACTCGGCGGTGACCTGGCCGCCCAGCAGGGTCAGCACCGGCCAGCCGTGATAGGTCTTGCCCTCCATGATCGACCAGCCGGCGCGGGTGTTCAGGTGGTCCTTGCCCACGGTGACCTCGCGCGACAGGTCGACCACGACCAGGTCGGCGTCGGACCCGACGGCCACCGCCCCCTTGCGCGGGAACAGGCCGTAGATGCGGGCCGGGTTCTCGCAGCACACCTGGACCAGCCGCTCCAGGGTGATGCGGCCCTCGTGGACCCCGTGGGTGAGCATCACCGGCAGGAAGGTCTCGACCCGGGAGAAGCCGGTGCGGCAGTCCCAGATGCTCTGGCGGTACATCGACTCGCGGTCGGCCGGGGGCCAGGCGACCACGTGGTCGGAGCCGACGGCGTCGACGTCGCCCCGGGCCAGGGCCTGCCAGAGCGCCTCCTGGGTGTCGCGGTAGCGCAGGGGCACGTTGATCCGCCAGCCGTCGAACGGGGAGAAGCCGAGCCAGGCCGGCCCGGTCTGGGCGTACAGCTCGACCCCGCGGCTGCGGGCCTCGCGGATCTGCTCGAAGGTCTCGGGGGTGGTGGCGTGCTGGATGTACATGCGGGCGCCGAGCTGCTCGGCCACGTAGGCATACGCCCGGACGTGCTGGGCCTCCAGCATGTGGGGCGAGCGGTCGGTCCAGGCGGCCAGGTCGTCGTGGCCCAGCTCGCGCAGGCGGCGCTCGAACACCCGGGCGATCTCCCAGTTCTCCGGGTGGATGGAGCAGATGGCGGGCGCGCCGTAGCGGGCCACCTGCTCCATGACCAGGTACAGGGTGCCGTCGTCGATGCCGACCCCGAGCCCGGCCCGCCGGCTCGGCCAGTTGTGGTCCTCGGCCGGGATGCGCCGGGCCTGCATGTAGAGCTTGAAGGAGGTGACCCCGTACTCCTCGCAGTAGAGCGGGATCTCCTCGGCCTGGGCGTCGGTCTCCATCATGAAGGTGAGGAAGCAGTCGACCGACGACACCCGCTCGATCGTCTCCTTGGCGGTGGCGAACGAGTGCGAGAACGGGACCACGTCGCCGGCCTGCACGAACTCCTTGAAGGGCCGGGTGCCGAGCCGGGTGCTGGGCGCCTGGATGCCCCAGGTGGTGATGCCGGCGCAGGCCGCGGCCCTGCTCTCCGGCTCCAGGTCGTCCTCGAAGGGGACGTAGCAGCCGGGGTGGGCCTCGGAGTCGACGATCCCGGGCAGGATATGGTTGCCCCGGACGTCAATCGTTCGCCGGGCCGGTGGGAGCAGGTCGTCCCGGGCCACGGCCACGATGATGCCCCCGTCGACCGCCACCCCGGCCTGGAGCACGCCGCCGCCGGTCACCACGCGACCGCCGACGAGCCTGAGGTCGACCTCCGGTGCGGGCATGCGCCCTCCCTCGTCGTTGTCCCTTGTCTCGGACAGCAGCTGGAGGATAGCGTACGCGGATGCCGTTGGATATCCGCAAACTGGTCGTGCACCTCGAGGAGACGAGGGCCGAGGGCGGCCGCGGCGACGCCGGCGGGCCCCTGCGCAAGGTAGCCGCCCTGGCCGTGATTCCCAACCCCTACGCCGGCCGGCCCTGGAGCGGCGACCTCGACCAGCTCGTCGGCCCGTCAGGGGCCCTGGCCAGGGAGTTGGCCGAGGCCGCGCTGGCCGTGCTCGGGGCCCCGGTGGAGAGCTACGGCAAGGCCGCCCTGGCCGGGCTGGCCGGCGAGCAGGAGCACGCCAACGCCTGCATCACCGGGGTCTTCGGGGACGCCCTGCGGGCGGCCGTCGGGGGCGGCAGGGCCTGGCTGCCCTCGGTGACCAAGCGTGTCCCAGCCGGGGCACCGGTCGACATCCCGGTCTGCTACAAGGACGCCATCTGGGTCCGCTCCCACTACGACGCCGTCACCGTGGCCGTGCCCGACGCCCCCCTGCCCCAGGAGCTGGTCGTCGGGCTGGCCGTGACCAACCGGGGCCGGCTGAACGCCCGCCTGGGCGGCCTGGCCAAGGAGGAGGTCGTCGGCCAGGACGGGCTGCGGTGACCTGGGACGGCACCTTCGACCCGGGCGCCTTCGGCCCCCCCGGCGGGACCCTGGAGCTGCGCAACCTGCGCGCGGTGGTGAGCGGCCGGCTCGGGGACGCGCCGGCGGCGGCCGGGACGCTGCGGGTCGAGGCCGGCCGGGTGGTGTCGGTCGGGGCCGGCCCGGCCGATGCCGACGTGGTCGTGGACGCCGCCGGGGCGGTGGCCGTCCCCGGCCTGGTCGACACCCACTGCCACGTCGTGTTCGGCGACTACACCCCTCGCCAGCACGCGGTCGGGTTCCTGGAGAGCTACCTGCACGGCGGGGTCACCCAGGTGATGTCGGCCTCCGAGGTCCACCTGCCCGGCCGGCCCCGCGACCGGGCCGGGGTCAAGGCCCTGGCCGTGGCCGCCCAGCGGGCCTGGACCGGGTTCCGGCCCGGCGGGGTCAAGGTCCGGGGCGGGTCGCTGATCTGCGAGCCGGTGCTGCGCGAGCCCGACTTCGCCGAGCTGGCCGCCGAGGGCGTGCGCTACATGAAGGTCGGCTTCGGCGCCTTCGCCGACCCGCTGGAGGCGGTGCCGCTGGTCGGCTGGGCGAGGGCGGCCGGGTTCGTGGTCATGTCCCACTCCGGGGGCGCCTCCATCCCCGGCTCCAGCCCGATCACCGTCGACCACCTCCTGGCCATGGACCCGACCATCGCCGGACACGCCAACGGCGGCACCACCAGCCTCCCCGACCACGACCTGGAGCGGCTGGTCGACGGCTCCGAGATGGCCCTCCAGATCGTCCAGGCGGGCAACCTCCGCTCGGCCCTGCACCTGCTCGGGCTGGCCAGGGAGCGGGGGCGGCTGGACCGGGTGATCCTGGGCACCGACACCCCCAGCGGCACCGGGGTCATGCCCCTGGGCCTGCTCAAGACCGTGGCCGAGCTGAGCTCGCTGGGCGGCCTCGACCCGGCCGACGCGCTCGCCCTGGCCACCGGCAACGCCGGCCGCGTGCTCGGGGTCGCCGAGGGGATCCTCGAGCCGGGCCGCCCGGCCGACCTGGTGCTGCTGCAGGAGCCGCTCGGCGGCACCAGGGACGACCCGCTGGCCGCTCTGGCCATCGGCGACCTGCCCGGCATCGCCGGGGTGGTGGTCGACGGCTCGGTCCGGGCCCTGCGCAGCCGCAACACCCCAGCCCCGGCCCGCGAGGCCACCGTCACCGGAAGGAGCCCCGCCAGATGGCCGAGGTGATCCCGCAGACCCCCGTCCCACCGGGGTACCAGCTGCGTTCCGAGGAGCTCGTCCCGGCCGGCCAGGCGGCCACCGTCCGCCTGGCCCGCGGGCAGGTCCTCCAGCTCATCGACGTCCAGGGCCAGCAGGTGGCCGACCTGATGGCCTGGCGCCTGGCCGACCCGGCCGAGGCCTTCTCCCCCGCCCACACCGTCTCCTGCCTCACCCGCCTGGTCCCACGGGAAGGCGACCAGCTGTTCAGCACCCGCCGCCGCCCCCTCCTGGGGCTGCGCCGCGACACCGTCGGCCGCCACGACCTGGTCGTCCCCTGCTGCGACCCCGAGCGCTACCAGCTCGACTTCGGCCTCGACGACCACCCGTCCTGCCTGTCCAGCATCCAGGCCGCCCTGACCGCGTCCGCCGAGACCTGGACCCCCCGCGGCGAGCTGGCCTGGAACGTCTTCATGCACAACACCATCACCCCCGACGGCCACCTGGTCACCGAGGAGCCCACCCACGGCCCCGGCGCCCACCTCGAGCTCGAAGCCCTCGACGACCTCGGCCTGGTCGCCAGCTCCTGCCCCCAGGACCTCACCCCCTGCAACGCCTGGAACATCACCCCGGTCGCCTTGCGCATCTTCTCGAAGGGATAGCGGTGGGGCCCGCGGACCTGGCCGCCGAGGTCGCCCTGGTCGCCCGGGTCCTGGCCCGGCTCGGCTTCGTCCACGCCTTCGGCCACGTCAGCGCCCGGGCCCCCGCCGGCGAGCGGGTGCTGCTCACCCCGACCTACCCGCCGTTGGGAGCGCTGGCGGCGGCCGACGTGCTGGAGCTGGCCCAGGACGGGCGGGTGCTGGGCGGGGCGGCCGGGCAGCGGCCGTTGGAGGCCCCGCTGCACCTGGCCGTCTATGCCGCCCGGCCCGACGTGGGAGCGATCTGTCGGGTCCACGCCCCGGCGGTGGCGGCGTCCGCGGCGGTCGGGGAGGCGCCGCCGTTGCTGCACGGGTTCGGGGGGATGGTGGAGCCGGTCGCCGTCTGGGACGACCCGGACCTGGTGGCCGGCGGGCCGGTCGGTGGGCGGGTCGCGGGCGTGCTCGGTGATGCGCCGGCGATGCTGCTGGCCGGCAACGGCGGGCTGACGGTGGGGGCCGACCTGGACCAGGCCCTGGCCCGCGCCTGGTGCCTGGAGGACCGGTGCCGGGTCGCGCTGGCTGCCGGCGACCGGGGCCGCCCGCTCACCGGCGAGGCGCTGGAGCGCCGGCGGCGCTGGTACGACGCCGAGACGGCCCGCCTGGCCCGCTGGCTGCGCCGGACCGCCGGCCCTTGACGGTGGAACGTCAGCCGAAGCGGCCGGCGGCCAGGACGGCGCCGAGGCCTGGGGTGGACCACTCGTCGACGATCAGGATGCCGGAGGCCTTGAGGTGCCAGACCCGCTGGGTGTAGGTGGTCTCGGGCTTGCCGGTGCGGGCGTCGACGCAGTCGATCTTCCACTCGCGGTAGACGGCGTCCTTGCCGGCGACCTTGGCCGTGCCCTGCCTGGCAGGGCGGGTCGGGGCGACCTCGGCCAGGCCGTCGCGGTCCTCGGGGCAGCCCTCGACCCCGGCGCCCGGGTGCCAGACCTGGTCGGGGTCGAAGGGGGCGAGGTCGCTGGCGATCGCGATCTGGCTCGGGCCGAGCAACAGGAACCCGGGACAGTCGACCCGGCCGGCGCTGCGCCGGCAGGCCCGGCTGGTCGCCACCTCGACGTGGTCGCCGCCGCCGCCGGCCCGCCAGCCCTTGCCCAGCCGGATGGTCAGCCGCCGGAAGGTCAGCGGCGCCCCGGCCGGGCCGGTCTGCCCGGTGGTCACCGGGACCCGGCCCGTGGTCGTCGGGATCCCCCCGGTCGTGGGCACGGCCGTGGTGGCGGGCCGGGTCGAGGAGGTGGCCAGGGTGGTGGTCGGCACCGGCCGGGTGGTCGAGGAGTCGACCAGGGCCGGCCCCGACCCGCCGCATGCGGTCACGGCCAAGGCGGTGGCCACGGTCAGGAGGGCGACCGCGACCCTGGAGCGCCGTCCCGGCAAGCAAGCACCTCGCGCCCTTTACACCGGCTTTCCGCCGGACCCGCTATCGTCGCCGCCATGATGAAGCTCGAAGCGCCAGAGCGCGACGTCCCGGCGGACCCGGCGGTGCTGCGCCTGCCCCCGGCGGCGCTGCTGGTGGTGGCCGGCGTCCCCGGGGCCGGCAAGACGACCCTGCTCTCGCGCATCGACGCCCCCGGCTCGCTGGTCCTCGACCCCGAGCCGATCCGGGTCAGGTACCAGCGCCTCCTCGGCCGGACGCCCTACCGGCTGTGGCGCCCGCTGGTCCACGCCGAGCACTTCCTCCGGGTGGTCCTGGCCCTGCCCGGCCCCTGGGGCCTGATCGTCCACGACACCGGCACCCGGGGCTGGCGCCGCCGCCTCCTGGCCGGCCTGGCCGGCCGCTGCGGCCGCACCGGCCACCTGCTGTTCCTGGACGTCCCGGCCAAGGTCGCCCTGGAGGGCCAGCGCCGCCGCCGCCGGGCCCTGCCCCGCTCCGCCTTCGCCACCCACTGGCGGCATTGGCGCGAGCTCCGGGCCGCCCTCCCCGACCCCGGCGAGCCCGTGGCCGTCGACGCCCAGGGCACCGACCCGGCCGGCCTCCACGCCGAGGGCTGGCGGTCGGTTCGTGTCCTCGACCGCCCCGCCGCCGACCGCCTCCGCCGGATCGACATCCCCCGGCGCTGACGCCATGGGCGGCCCGGCGGACACCTGGGCGCTCGGTGAGGCCTACGAGCCCTACATCGGCCGCTGGAGCCGGCTGGTCGCGGCCGAGTTCGTCGCCTGGCTCGCGGTGGCCGACGGCGCCGTCTGGCTGGACGTCGGCTGCGGCACCGGCGCCCTCAGCC
>OCZS010000681.1_pt1 | contig 11528 bp, 11 predicted proteins | sample 1539071 | NCBI WGS metagenome assembly OCZS01 (sample SAMEA3113584, study PRJEB22503) | soil metagenome | reverse complement strand
TGTCGCCGGTGCGGTCGTACTCCTCCTTGATCCTCGACAGCAGGAACACCTCGTAGTCCATGGAGAGCCCGAAGGCGATGCAGAACAGCAGCACCGGCATGGAGGTGTCGATCGTACCGGTTGGCGTGAACCCGAGGACGCCGGCCAGGTGGCCGTCCTGGAAGATCCAGACCATGGCCCCGTAGATGGCGGTCAGCGAGAGCAGGTTGAGGACCAGCGCCTTGGCCGGGATGACCACGCTGCCGGTCATCAGGAACAGCAGGGCGAAGGTGACCACGGCGATGATCGCCCCGGCGGCCGGGAGGTTGCCGAACAGCGAGGCCTTGGTGTCGACCAGCTGGGCCGAGGGGCCGGTGACCTGGGCGCCGAGCGGGGCGTCGAGCCCGCGGACGGCCGCCACCAGCTCCTCGCCGGCGGCCGAGTAGGGCTCGACCGACCCGACCACCGACAGCCAGGTGCCGTCGGCGGCGGCGAAGCGCCGGCCCTCGGGCGGGACGGCCGCGCCGTCCCCGGCGGCCAGGGGCCCCTGGAGCCGGGCACCGCCGGCGTAGCTGCCGGTGAGGGCGTCGACCCGCTCGACCCCGTCCAGCCGCGACAGGGCGGCGGCGTAGCCGTCGATCTCGGCCAGGTGGGCCATCGGGTCGCCGATGCCGGGGGCGACCACCGACAGGGCGCTGGACTCGTCGGTGGCGAAGTTCGCCCGGACGGCCTCGGCCACCTGGCGGCCCTCGGCGCTCGGGGGCAGGACCCGGTCGTCGGGCAGGCCGAAGCGGGCACCCAGGAACGGGGTGCCGAGCAGGAGCAGGAAGGCGACCACGGCCAGGGCGACCGGGACCGGCCGGCGCATCACCGCGGTGGCGATCCGGTGCCAGAAGCCGGTCCCGGGCTCCCGGGCCGTGGTGGCGGCCCGGCGGCGCAACAGCGGCAGGGGGAACCGGTCGACCCGGCGGCCGAGCACGGCCAGCAGGGCCGGGAGCACGACCAGGGCGCCGATCGCGGCCAGGGCGACCACGGCGATGCCGGCGTAGCCGAAGGAGCGCAGGAAGTAGAGCGGGAACACCAGCAGGGCGAGCAGGGAGACGGCCACGGTGGCGGCGCTGAACAGCACCGTGCGGCCGGCGGTGCCCATGGTCACGACCAGGGCGTCGGCCGGTTCGCGGCCGGCCCGCAGCTCCTCCCGGTAGCGGGAGACGATGAACAGGCTGTAGTCGATGGCCAGGCCGAGGCCGAGCGCGGTGGTCAGGTTGAGGGCGTAGATGGAGACGTCGGTGACCTCGGCCAGGACCCGCAGCACGAGCAGGGTGCCGACGATGGCGAAGCCGCCGACGGCCAGCGGGAGGGACCCGGCCACGGCGCTGGCGAACACCAGCACCAGCAGGAGCAGGGTGATCGGGACGGCGATGGCCTCGGCCCTGGCCAGGTCGGACTCGACCTGCTCGCCGACCTCGCGGAAGACCTGGGCCTGGCCGCCGACCTGGACGCTGAGGGCGGCGTCGTCGCGGGCGTAGGCGGCGGTGAGGGCGGCCGCCCGCTCGTCCATGCCCTCCTCGTCGCCGGTGATGCGGCCAAGCACCAGGGCCTGGCCGCCGTCGGTGCTCCTGAGGGCCGGGGCGCCCGAGGCCCAGTAGGAGACGACCTGGGCCAGGTCGGGCTCGGCGGCCAGCCGCCGGGTCAGGGCCTCCCCGGCGGCGGCCACGGCCGGGTCGTCGACCTGGCCGCCCTTGGCCGTGACCAGCAGGACCAGGTTGGGGTCGCCGGCGCCGAACTCGTCCCGCAGGACCGCGGCGGCCCGGGTCGACTCGGCGTCGGGGTCGTCGAACCCGCCGGCCTTGAGCCTGGTGATGGCGCTCCCCCCGAACACGCCGGCGGCCACCACAACGGCCAGCGTGGCCGCGAGCACCGCCCATCGTCGCCGGAGCAGGAATCGTCCCAGCCGCTCGAGCATACCGTCCTCCTATCGCTGATAGCTTAGCGTTGTAAACTTAACAGCGATAGCGGAGATGTCAAGGGCGGGCGGGAAGCGGCTAGGATGGGGCGGTCCCTCCCCCGACCCGCCGGAGTCCCGCCATGTGCAGCGCTGTTCGGATCGTTGTCGCCGCCGCCGAACGGGAGCGGCGCCTGGAGCTGCGGCGGGCCGCGGTGACGGCGGAGTGGGAGGTGGTGGGCGAGGCCGACGGGCCCGAGGCCGCCTACACCGAGGCGGTGGAGCGGCGGGCCCGGTTCCTGGTGCTGGACGCCAGCGCGGCCGGGCCCCGGCCGGAGGTGCTGGTCCGCCGGCTCCGGTCGACCAGCCCCAACGCCTTCGTGGTCGGGGTCGGCGAGGTCGCGGGGGTCGACGCCACCGTCCCCGGCGGGGCCCTTGACGGCCTGCGCGAGGCCATGCGCGACCTGCTCCACGCCAGCGGCGACCACCAGCACGCCTGAGCCGGCGGCGGCGCCGAGCTAGAGGAAGCGGCCCCGGTAGGGGGCGGCCAGGTGGCGGCCTTCCGGCCTGGCGTGGCGGCCCTGGTAGGCGAAGGCGATCAGCACCAGCACGCCCAGGGTGAAGGAGCTGAGCCCGACCCCGACCAGGGGCAGGGTCCGGTTGGGCCCGGTCGAGGCCAGCGGGCAGGCCCGGGCCAGGGAGTGCTCGACCCAGGCGAGCGCGGCCGACTGGCCGGGGCGCCGGACCACCGCCCGGACCTCGCGCATGCCGCTCAACGAGACCTTGGCCCGCCACTCGAAGGTGCCCGAGGCGCTGGTCCGCACCGTCCCGCGGGCCAGGGTGCGGTCGGAGGCCGGGTCGACCAGGGCCACGCTCAGGCTGGTGCCGTCCGGCATCCCGGTGCCCTCGGTGGTGGCGCCCTCGCAGGTCAGGTCGTGGAGGCCGACGTAGGTGACGGCGCCGGCGGGCTGGGCGGCCACCAGGAGGGCGAACGCGGTCAGGCCGACCGTGGCCACTCGCCGCCACCGCATCCGAACCCGCTCCTCCCCGACCTCGGCGTCCGTCTCCCGCACGCCGATGGCGCACGGCTCCGTCGGGAAGCGTGCGCTCCTCAGACGATACGGAAACCTACCCAGCCGGGCGCATCCGCAACACTACGGAACCATACGCACGGATCGGGTGGATCGACCGGCTCACTCGGTCTGGAGGTCGACCCCGTCGACCAGCAGCCGGCCGTCGCCGGCCAGGTCGTAGCCGAGGACCTCCAGGGCCAGGCTCGACCCCGGGGCGGCCGTCTGGTGCTCGACCGCGATCTGCTGCCAGCGGCCGCCGGGCAGGGCGTAGCCGGCCTGGTCGGCGCTGACCTCGCGGCCCCCGGCCAGCTCCCGCAGGGCCAGGACGACCTGGCCGCCCTCGGGGGCCTGGACCCAGAAGATGGCCTCGTAGGTGGTGCCGGCCTCGGTGGTGGCCGCGTCCCGCCTGACCATGCCCGGGCGCCCGGCCCCGGACCCGCTGCCGGGGCTGACGGCGGCCGCCCAGCGGCCCGACTCCCCGCCCTCGACCCGCTCGACCTCGGCCCCGCCGAGCGGCGCCCAGCCGGCCAGGTCGCGCTCGAAGTCGCCGTCGGCGAGCAGGTTCCCGGGGGTGGGCCGGACCGGCCGGGCCGCCGGGGCGGCGGTGCTGGGCGGGGCGGTGGTGGTGGCCGCGGCGGCGGTGGTCGCGGTGGTCGCCGCCTGGGCCCGGGTGGTGGCCGGGGCCGCGGCCCGCCGCCCCCCGTTCCCGGCGTCGCGGGTCAGCAGCGCGATCACGGCCGTGATCGCGGCCAGGCTGACCAGGGCGACCAGGAACACCTGCTGCAACGGCGACAGCCCGAACCGCTTGGACGGTTCGGCCAGGTGCCGGGGCGCGCTGTCGGCCATGAGGCGAATACTGGCTGGTGGGCGACCACCCGGCAACAACCGGCCACCGGGCCGGAACGGGCCTAGGCTGGCCCGCGGACCTCGCCGGCGATGTGGGCCAGGACGCCGTTCACGAAGCGGCCCGAGTCGGCCGTGGACAGCAGCTTGGCCAGCTCGATCGCCTCGTCGAGGACGACCGCGGTCGGGACCTCGGGACGGGCCGTCAGCTCGAAGGCGGCCAGGCGGAGCAGGTTGCGGTCGACCAGCGGCATCCGGTCGATCGTCCAGTGCTCGGCGGCGGCGGCGATGCCGGCGTCCAGGTCATCGCGCCGGGCGGCCACCCCCTCGACCAGCTCGACGGTGTAGGCGTCGGGGGCGCCGGCCTCGCGGTCGGCGCGGTGACGGGCCAGCACCTCGGCCACGGGCCGGTCCAGCAGGTCGGCCTCGAACAGGATGTCGAGGGCGCGCCGGCGGGCGGCCGAGCGGGTGCCGGGCGCGGCCCGGGGGGGTTCGGGGGGGCCGCGCCGGCCCCCCCGATGGGCCAGGGGGTCGCTCACTGGACCCGGGTCAGGTACGCCCCGGTGCGGGTGTCGACCTTGATCCGGTCGCCGGTCTCCACGAACAGCGGCACCTGGACGACCGCCCCGGTCTCGACCGTGGCCGGCTTGGTCGCGCCCGAGACCCGGTCGCCCTTGATGCCGGGCTCGGTCTCGGCCACCTCGACCTCGACCGCGGCCGGCAGCTCGACCCCGATGGCGGTGCCCTCGTAGAAGGTCACGTACGGGGTGGCGCCGTCGGTGAGCCAGCTGGCCGCGCCGCCGACCGCGTCGGCGTCGACCACCGACTGGTCGTAGGTCTGGGTGTCCATGAAGTGGAAGCCGGTCTCGTCGCGGTACAGGTACTGCATCTCGCGCTTCTCGAGGATGGCCACCACGACCGGCTCGTCGGCCCGGAAGGTCTTGTCCAGGGTGCGCCCGGTGCGGACGTTCTTGAGCTTGGTCCGCACGAAGGCGCCGCCCTTGCCCGGCTTCACGTGCTGGAACTCGACGACGTTCATGAGGTTGCCGTCGAGGTTGAGGGTCATGCCGTTCTTGAGGTCGTTGGTCGTCGCCATGCCATCACCCTATCAGGTGGCGTCGACCACCTCGGCCAGAACGGACAGCGGCACCCCGCCGGTGCCGAGGACCAGGTCGTGGAAGGCGGGCAGGTCGAACCCGCCGCCCAGGCGGGCCTGGGTGCGCTCCCGCAGCCGGACCAGCTCCAGGCGGCCGACCATGTAGGCCAGGGCCTGGCCGGGCATGGCCACGTAGCGGTCGACCTCGTTCTCGATGTTGACGCGGGTGAGGGCGGAGTTGGCCAGCATGTACCCGACCGCCTGGTCGCGGCTCCAGCCGAGCTGGTGGAGGCCGGTGTCGACCACCAGCCGGCAGGCCCGCCAGGAGTCGAAGGACAGCATGCCGAAGCGCTCCAGGTCGCCCGAGTACAGGCCGAGCTCGTCGGCCAGGCGCTCGGTGTACAGGGCCCAGCCCTCGCTGAAGGCGGTGACGTAGCCGAAGCGCCGGAACCGGGGCAGCTCCTCCAGCTCCTGGGCCAGGGCGAACTGGAGGTGGTGGCCGGGGACGCTCTCGTGGAAGGCCAGGGCCTCGTACTCGTAGCGGGTGCGGGTCTCGGGGGCCGAGGTGTTGAGCCAGTGGACCCCGGGGTGGCTGCCGTCGGCGGCCGGGGGCTGGTAGTAGCCGAGCACGGCGTCCCTGGCCTCGTACGCGCTCATCTCGTCGACCCGGCAGGGGGCGTCGGGCACCCGGCCGACGACCGCCGGCAGGGCGGCCACGGCCCGCTCCAGGGCGTCGCGGCCCGACTGGAGGATCTCGGCCGCCGAGCCGAACCGCAGGGCCGGGTCGTCGCGCAGGCGGGCCAGGACCTGGTCCATGTCGGCCGTGCCCAGGACCTTCTCCCCCAGCGCCCGGTACTCCTCGGCCAGGGCGGCGACCAGCTCCAGGCCGAGCTGGTGGAGCTCGGCCGGGTCGCGGTCGGTGGTGGTGTGGTGGGCGACCGCGGCCAGGTAGACGGCCTCGCCGCCGGGCACATGGGCCAGGCCGCAGCGGTCGTCGGGGCGGGCGCGCTCGGTGACCTGGCCGGCCAGCAGGTCGCGGTAGCGGGCCATGGCCGGCCGCACCGAGGCGGCGACCACATCGCCCAGCCGCTCGCGGAAGCGGGCCGGATCGGTCCCCGGCGGAGGCTGGGGCACCAGCAGGGGGTCGTCGGCCACCGGCCCGGCCAGGTAGGTGTCGAGCTGGCGGAGGGCGGCGCGGACACCGAGGGCGGGCGGGGTCCGGCCGGCGGCCAGCCCGGCCCGCAGGCGGTCGCCGGCCTGGTCGAGGCAGCCGGCCAGCTTGGCGCAGCGCTCCAGGTAGTCGGCGGCCTGCTCGGGCGTGGCCAGCGTGATTTTGGGGACCAGGCCGAGCACGGCCGTCTGGATGCCGCTCATGGTGGCCGACACGGTCAGCTCGGGCCAGCGGGCGGCCAGCTCGGCCCGGCGGTCGGCCAGGCCGCGGCCGAGCATGGCCAGGGTGATGCGGTCCTGGGGGCCGAGCCCGGCGGGGTCGATCCCGGCCAGGCGGCGCTCCAGGCCGGCCAGGCGGCGGTCGGTCTCGGCCTCGGCGGCCTCGGACAGGTCGGGGACCTCGGCGTCCCAGCCGCGGACGCCAGAGACGGTGGCGTCGAACGGCGCGGCGTCCATGATGGTGGTGAAGTAGTCCTCGGCCAGCTCGCCGAGCGCCTCAGCCTCGGTGGTCACAGCTCCAGCAGCTCCTTGGGGGTGGTGGTGAGGAGCTCGTGGCCGCCGGGGCGGGCGACCACCAGGTCCTCGATGCGGACCCCCCCGAACCCGGGCAGGTAGACCCCGGGCTCGATCGTCACCGGGGTGCCGGCGGCGACCCGTTCCCGGGAGCCGGACCGCAGCCGGGGCGCCTCGTGGATCTCCAGGCCGATCCCGTGCCCGGTCGGGTGCGGGAACGAGTCCCCCAGCCCGGCCTCGGCGATCGGCTGGCGGCAGGCCCGGTCGACCTCGCCGGCCGGCACCCCGGCCTCCAGGCAGGCCAGCCCGGCCGCCTGGGCCCCGCGGACCAGCTCGTAGAGGTCGCGCTGGCGCTGGGAGGCCCGGCCGAGGACGGCCGTGCGGGTCATGTCGGCGCAGTAGCCGTCCACCCGGGCCCCGAAGTCGAGCTTGATCCAGTCGCCGGCGGCCAGCGGCCGGTCGCCGGGGTGGTGGTGGGGCTCGGCGGCCTGCTCCCCGAACGCGACGATTGTCTCAAAGGCCAGCCCGTCGGCGCCCAGGCGGCGCATGGCCAGCTCCAGGTCGACGGCCACCTGCCGCTCGGTCACGCCCTCGCGCAGGGCCGGCAGCAGCCCCTCCAGGGCCTCGCCGCCGAGCCGGGCCGCCTCGCGCATGGCCGCCAGCTCCCGCTCGTCCTTGACCTCGCGCAGCTCCTCGACCAGGGGCGGGGCGGCCATGACGGCCTGGCCGGGCAGGCCCGAGCGCAGCCGCTGGCCCTCGCCCCAGGTCAGCCCGGCCGGCTCGAAGCCGAGGCCGTTGCCCCCGGCCCGCACCACCCCGCCGACGGCCCCGACCAGGTCGCCGGGGGCGAGCACGACCTCGGCCCCTGGGACCTCGGCGGCGGCCTGGTGGCGGTAGCGGCCGTCGGTGAAGAACAGGGTGCGGTCGTGCAGCAGCAGCAGCGCCCCGTAGCTGCCGGTGAAGCCGGTCAGGTAGCGGACGTTGACCGGCTTGGTGACCAGCAGGGCCGACAGGTCGGCGTGGGCCAGCAGGCCGCGCAGGGCGTGGCGCCTGGCTTCGGTGTAGGCATGGCCGTCGTTGGGCACGCGAACGTTCCTTTCCCCCGGGCTGCCCCCGTTCACCCCACGGTCCCATCTTGCCAACCCGGCTCAGGCAGGGCGAGCCAGCAGGTCGGCGGCGGCGCGCAGGCCGAGGTCGTAGCTGGCCGGGCCCATGCCGGCGATCACGGCGGCCGCCACCGGGGCCACGGCCAGGTGGTGGCGCCAGCGCTCGCGGGCGTGGACGTTGGAGAGGTGGACCTCGACCACCGGGATGCCGCAGGCCTCGACGGCGTCGCGGACCGCGTAGGAGGTGTGGGCCAGCGCCCCCGGGTTGCACACGGCCGCGGCCACCCCCCGGCCGGCCGCGGCCAGCAGGGCCTCGACCAGGTCGCCCTCGGCGTCGGACTGGAGCCCCTCGACGGCCAGGCCGAGCTCGCCGGCCAGCTTGGCCAGGCGGTCCATGATCTGGTCCAGGTCAAGGGCGCCGTAGTGCCCGGGGTCGCGCCGGCCCAGCGCCCCCAGGTTGGGCCCGTGCAGGACCAGCACCAGGGGCCCCTGGCCGGTCCGCGGGTAGGTCTTCATCGCGGGTCCCGGGCCAACGATTCGATGGCGGCGACGAGCACGTCGCGGCCGGGGGCGGGCACGACCTCGGGCTGGCCGAGCTCGCGCAGCAGGACCAGGCGCAGCCCCTTGCGCTGCTTCTTGTCGGTGGCCATGGCGGCCAGGACCTGGTCGGGGTCGAGGCGGACCCCGCCGACGGGCAGGCCGAGAGCGGCCAGCAGCTCGACGTGGCCGTCCTCCAGCCCCGGCCGGGCCAGCCCGATGGCCTCGGCCACCCTGGCCGCGAACACCATGCCCAGCGCCACCGCCTCCCCGTGCCGCAGCCCCCGGTACCCGGCCAGCCGCTCCAGGGCGTGGCCCAGGGTGTGCCCGTAGTTCAGCAGCAGGCGGCCCACGGCCCCGTCGCGGCCCTCCTCGTGCTCGTCGGCGCCGACCACGGCCGCCTTGACCCGGACCGCGCCCTCGACCAGGGGGGCCAGGGCGGCCGGGTCGGCGGCCACGGCCGGGCCGGCCGAGCGGGCCAGGGCCTCGGCCAGGGCCGGGTCGCCGGCCAGCCCGGCCTTGGCCACCTCGGCCAGGCCGGAGCGGACCTCGGCCGCGGGCAGCCCGGCCAGGGTGTCGAGGTCGGCGACCACCGCCAGCGGCTGGTGGAAGGCGCCGACCAGGTTCTTGCCGGCCTCCAGGTCGACCCCGGTCTTGCCGCCGACGGCGGCGTCGACCATGCCGAGCACGGTGGTGGGCAGGTTCACCAGGGGCACGCCGCGCAGCCAGGTGGCGGCCGCGAACCCGGCCACGTCGGTGGTGGCCCCGCCGCCCACGGCCAGGACCGGGTCGGCCCGGCGGGCCGGGATGCCGGCCAGCCGCTCGTACAGCCCGGCCACCACCTCCAGGCGCTTGGCGTCCTCCCCGGCCGGGACCTCGAGCTGGGCGACGGCCAGGCCGCGCCCGGCCAGGGCCTCGCCGACCCGCCCGGCCACGGCGGCCACCGGCGCCGACGACACCACCGCCGCCGCCTCGGCCCCCGGGAACTCCGGCAGCAGCTCGTCCAGCCGGTCCAGCAGCCCGCTCCCGATGAGCACCGGGTACCCGCCCCCGGCGGTCGGGACGGTGACGCTGGCGGCGACCTGCCGGGTCACCGGCCGGCCATGGCGCCGACGCGGCGGCGGTACCAGTCCATGACCTCGACGGCGACCTGCTCGACGTTGTTGCGGTCGGTGTCGATGGCCACGTCGCCGGCGGTCTCGTAGATGGGGCCGCGGGCGACCAGCAGGTCGCGGATGCGGCCGGCCCGGTCGGTGGCGTCCTTGAGCAGGGGCCGGTCGTTGACCCCGGTGAGCCGGCCGGCCAGGGTCTCCGGGGTGGCCCGCAGGTAGACCAGCAGCCCGGCCTGCTTGAGGGCGGTCCGGTTCTCGGCCGAGAGCACCGCGCCCCCGCCGACGGCGACCACCCGCCCGGGCACCGAGATGGCCCGGTCGATGGCGGCCATCTCGCGGCGCCGGAAGCTGAGCTCACCCTCGCGCTGGAACAGCTCGGAGATGGTCATGCGGGTGGCCCGCTCGATCATCAGGTCGGTGTCGATGAACTCGCGGCCGAGGGCCCGGGCGACCAGCCGGCCGACCGAGGTCTTGCCGGCCCCCATGAAGCCGATGACCACGATGGTTGGCTGGATCTGGCGCATGCCGGCAAGCCTAGCAGCCCCGGCCGTCGAGGGCCGTGCCGGCGCCCTCAGGTGGTGTCGTCGCTGGTACGACAGCGCGCGCGTCCGCCGGGTGACAGTCCGGCGGGCCGCCGGCGGCGACCATGGGGCCGGTTCCACGATGCACGGAGGAGGTCAGCTCATGCGCCGGTTCCTGCTGCTGGTGTTCGGCTCCTGCGCCGCCGCCGCGGCCGCCTTCTCGCTGTGGCCAGCCCAGCTCGGCGGCTTCTTCGCCCTGTTCGGCCAGCACACCCGGGTCAACAGCGGCGTCGCCGTGACCGTGCTGGCCACCCTCACCCTGCTGCTGGTCGCCCTGCGGGTCCGGCTGTGGCGCTCGGAGCGGGACCTGGCCAGGATGCGCCGCGGCCTGGCCCAGCCGCCCGTCCCCACCTACCCGGCCTACCCCGCCTACCCGGTCTCGCCGGTCTCGTCGTGGGGGTCGAGGCCGGTCAGGTAGGCGTCGAGGTTGCGGCGGACCTCGGCCAGGGAGTCGCCGCCGGTCTTCTCCAGCAGGGCGTCGGCCAGGACCAGGGCGACCACCGCCTCGCCGACCACCCCGGCCGCGGGCACCGCGGTCACGTCCGAGCGCTGCACCACCGCCTTGGCCTTGGCCCCGGTGGCCACGTCGACCGTGTCAAGGGCCCGGACCAGGGTGGAGAGCGGCTTCATGGCCGCCCGGACCCGCAGGGCCCCGCCGGTGGACATGCCGCCCTCGATCCCCCCGGCCCGCCCGGTGCGCCGCTTCAGGGTGCCGGGCCGGGCCCCGGGGACGATCGCGTCGTGGGCCCGGGAGCCGGGGCGGGCGGCGGTGGCGAAGCCGTCGCCGACCTCGACCCCCTTGATGGCCTGGATGCTCATCAGGGCCCCGGCCAGGCGGGCGTCGAGCTTGCGGTCCCAGTGGACGTAGGAGCCGAGGCCGGGGGGCAGCCCGTGGGCGACCACCTCGAACACCCCGCCGAGGGTGTCGCCGGCCGCCTTGGCCGCGTCGACCGCGGCCGCCATCCGCCCCTCGGCCTCCCCGTCCAGGCAGCGGACCGGCGAGGCGTCGATCTCCTCCAGGTCGGCCAGGGTGGGCACGGCCCGCGACCGGGTGGCGGCCGGCCCGAGCCGGACCACGTGGCTGAGCACGCTCACCCCGACCTGGCCGAGCAGGGCCTTGGCGGCCGCCCCGGCCGCCACCCGGGCCGCGGTCTCGCGGGCGCTGGCCCGCTCCAGCACCGGCCGGGCCTCGTCGAAGCCGTACTTCTGCATGCCGGTCAGGTCGGCGTGGCCGGGCCGGGGCCGGGTCAGCGGCACCCCCCTGCCGGCGGCCATCGCCTCCGGGTCCTCGACCGGGTCCGGGGCCATCACCTCGGTCCACTTGGGCCACTCGCTGTTGTCGATCCGGATGGCCAGGGGCGACCCGAGGGTGCGCCCGTGGCGCAGCCCGCCCAGCACCTCCAGCCGGTCCTGCTCGAAGCGCATGCGCTTGCCGCGGCCGTAGCCGAGCCGCCGCCTGGCCAGCTCGCGGGCGATCTCGGCGCTGGTCAGGGGCACGCCCGATGGCAGCCCTTCGAGCACGGCGACCAGCGCCTGCCCGTGGGACTCCCCGGCGGTGAGATAGCGCAGCATC
>OCZS010000680.1_pt1 | contig 11538 bp, 10 predicted proteins | sample 1539071 | NCBI WGS metagenome assembly OCZS01 (sample SAMEA3113584, study PRJEB22503) | soil metagenome | reverse complement strand
AAGGGCGATCACGTCGTTCCCGTACGACTTGCTGACATGGTCAAGCTTGATCACGGGGCGGGTATGGCCTTTCGCTCGTCGGGGCTGCACGGGCGGGAAGTTGGGGGCCTCCCCGTAGGCCGTCGGCCTGGACAACGCAAGACCATACCAGACCTGCTTGTGGAAATCAGGAACCCTGGCGCCGTCTGGCCCGCCACCAGCCAAGCACCGTCGGGGTCAGCAGGGCGACCACACCGGCCACCGTGAGCGCCTTGCCGGCCAGCTCGACGGGGGTGTCGCGGTAGCTGAGGCGCACCTCGGACTGGGTCGGGACGACCACCATCAGCCCGGGCGAGAGCAGCCACGGGCCCTCCGCCCCCTCGACCTTCCAGTTGGGGAACCAGGAGACCTTGACGATGTGGGGCTCGCCGACCCGGTCGGTCCGGAAGCTGACCACGTCGCCGGAGCGGCTGGTGGTGGCGGGCAGCTCGCCCGGCCGGTCCAGCCGCTCCCGGGGCAGGGTGGTGAGCGGCGGGTCCTGCGCCTCGGCGAACGCGGCGGTGGCCGCCGGGTCGTCCTTGGACGCGAACACCAGCGGGGTCTCCAGCCAGTCGGGGTTGGCGTACCAGGCGAGCCCGTTGGCCCGCCAGTCGGGGTGGTCGACCAGCACCGGCCGGAACCGCGGGACCTCGACCAGGTCGCCGGACCCGACCTCGTAGATGGTGAAGCGGCCGCTGCGCTTGACCACCGGCAGGTTCGCGGCCGCCGCGGCCTGCATCTCGGTGTCCTGCATGCCCAGGTCGGCGCAGGGCACCGCCTGGTCGTCGGCGTTCTTGCAGGCGTCGTAGGCGACGTAGTAGCGGACCCCGAACAGCCGCAGGTGGGCCAGGCCGGTCGGGAAGTCGAAGCCCTCGGGGTAGGGGACGCCCGGGACCGCCTCGGTGTAGGCCTCGGAGGTCTGCTTCTGGTTGATGAAGTGGAACGGGGCGTTGAGCGACGACTCGATCAGCAGCCCCTCCATGGTCGGCTGGCCGCCGAACACGGGCACGTTCTCCAGCGTCCTGGTCGTGCCGAAGCGCTCGTAGTCGCGGTTGAACTCCCACATGACCCGGCCAGGGGGCAGCGTGGCCAGGGTGTCGAACAGCGCCCTGGCCTCCGGCCAGCCGCTCTTGGCCTCGTAGCCGCTGTAGTTGTACCTGGCCCAGTCGTCCACGAACCCCCGGTGGCGCCAGGCGCCGACCACCGGCGTCACCACCATCAGCGCGACCACGGCCAGCCAGGCGTAGCGGAGCGACACCCCGGTGCGCCGCTGCAGCCAGCCGGCCAGCCACCCGGCCACCACCGAGGCGCCGTAGGCGGCCACCAGCAGCGAGAACAGGTAGAGGAAGGGGAGCATGCGGGCGTTCCACAGGGCGGCCTCGGGCGCGACCCGGGTCAGGGCCACGAACACGAACGCGGCCACCGCGCCCGGCCAGGCGTACAGCAGCACCCGCCGCTCCCCCCTGGCCACGGCGACCACCAGCCCGACCAGGGTCAGCAGGAGATAGGGCCGGATCTCGTTGGGCAGCAGCAGGCTGTAGAACTCGAGCTGGTCCCAGCGGAAGTGGGCGGTGTACTGGACCCGCAGGATGAACGGCAGCCCCCAGAAGGCGGTCAGGCAGAACGCCACCCCCATGACCAGGGCCAGGCGCCGGAACGAGGCCAGGGCGGCGGCCAGCGGGCGGCGCAGCAGCAGCCCGGTCGCGCCCAGCACGAGCACGATGGTGGTGAGGATGTGGCTCAGGACCAGCGCCGAGACCAGCAGGGCGGCGGCCCGCCAGCCCTTGCCGTCCTCGCAGACCCGCCAGAGCACGGCCAGGGCCAGCGGCAGCAGGGCGAAGGAGATCGAGAAGGGGAACTCCCCGGCCATCGTGCTGGCGATGTTGCCGCCCCAGATCGTGAACTGCTGGGTCGGGGTGACCTGGGACATGAACAGGAACACGGTGGCCGCGCAGGCGGCCAGCAGCGGCGCCGGCTCGCGCAGGCGCAGCACCCGGAAGGCCGCCCAGCAGGTCGCCGGGAGGGCCAGCACGCCAAGCACGGTCACCAGCTTGAACGCCACCTGGTCGCCAAGGGGCAGGGTGAGCAGGGCGATGAGCGTGTAGGGCAGCGGGAAGTAGAAGGTCAGCATGGGGATGCCGGCGAACCAGCCCGGCGCCCAGCCGGTGACCCGCCCCCTGGGCAGCAGCTCCTCGCGCAGGAAGGTGGCCACGTAGTGGTGCGACCCCATGTCGCCGCCTGCCGCGGTCGTGGCGGTCAGGATAAGGTTCCAGTGCAGTGCCTTGAGAAGGACGAGGTAGATGGCGCCAAAGGTCAGCACGGTGAGGCCGCGCTGCACCCAGATGGTTCGGGTGCGGGCCGCGGTCAGTCCCTCGCGGGCGAAGGCCGCGATCGTCGCCAGCAGTGCCTCCTCGGGTCGTGGTTGCCAGCTGCCATGAAACCAGGATCGGCATGGTAGTGCCCCCTCCGGTCGCCCCGGTGACCGCATCGCCGGCGCCGCGCTGGCGCGGTGGCTGGCTGCCGGCGGGCGACCTGCCCCTTGACGAGGAGCGGGCGGCGACCGTCTCCTTCGACCGCCGCGGCCGCTGCCGCCTCACCCTGGCCCTCGACCGGCCGGCCACCGACGCCGATGTGGCCGCCCTCGAGGAGGCGGCCGACGTCCTGCCCAACCTCTACCTGTTCGACCTGGACGACACCGCCGACTACCCCGAGCGCCACGCCGAGGCGTTCGGGCTGGCCACGCCGCTGGCCGTCGACGCCTTCAACCACACCGCCGAGGTCGAGCTGCTGGCCCCACCGGGCGGCCTGCCACTGCCCCGGCGCCTCGGCCGCTTCGGCGTACCGGCGGTGTCCCCCGGGTCGGAGGCCGTGACCCCCGGGTCGGAGGCTGTGGACGACCGCCGGCACCGCTCCTTCGGGTCGGCTACGCTCCCCCACCGGGGGACCCGGCCCGGAAGCGGCGGGTTTGAGGCCGCCCTGCTCCAGGCGGGGCGGCGGCTGGTCGCGGCCACCCGGGTCTCGGCGTCGGGGCTGTGCGCGACCGCGCTCGGGGTGACCCTGGCCGTGTTCGTGGTCGCCTTCACCGCCGCCACCTGGACGGCCCACGCCCGCTTCGGGACCTACGGCTTCGACCTCGGCATCTACGACCAGGGGACCTGGCTGCTGTCGCGGCCCAGGGCACCGTTCGTGACCGTCCGCGGGCTCGACCTGCTGGGCCAGCACGCCGCCTACATCATGGCCCTGGTCGCGCCCCTGTACCGGCTCTGGGCCGACCCGCGGCTCCTGCTCCTGCTCCAGGTGCTGTTCCTGGCCCTGCCGGCGCTGGTCCTGTACCGGCTCGGCGGCCGCCACCTCGGCCACCCGGCGGCCGGGCTGGCCGTGGCCGTGGCCTACCTGGCCTACCCGGGGGTGCAGTGGGCGATCAGCTGGCAGTTCCACCCCGAGGCGATCGCCGCCGGCCTGCTCGCCCTGGCGGTGGCCGCCGCCGACCGGCGCCGCCACCGGCCCATGGCCCTGTGGCTGGCCCTGGCCGCGCTCTGCGGCGCCGAGCTGGGGCTGGTGGTGGCCGGGTTCGGCCTGCTGCTGGTCGCCGGGGGCCGGCGGGCGGTCGGCTGGCGCACCGCCGGGGCCGGCCTGGCCTGGTTCCTGGTCGCCACCTACCTGCTGGCCCCCCTGCACGCCGGCCGGGTGACGCGGCTGTTCGAGACCGACTACGGCATCGCCGGGACCGGGCCGAGGGCCCTGCTGGCCTCGCTGCCCACCATGGCCGGGCACGCCCTCCAGACCGGCCTGGCCAACGACGGCCTGTTCTACCTGCTGCTGGTGTTCCTGCCGCTGCTCGGGCTGCCCCTGCTGGCCCCCAGGTGGCTGCTCCCGGTGGCCCCGCCGCTGCTGCTCAACCTGGCCGCGGTCCAGCCCGAGCACCACCAGCTCCGCTTCCACTACCTGGCCACGGCCGCCCCCCTGCTGGCCGCCGGGGCGGTGGCCGGCCTGGCCGCGGTCCGCTCGACCCGCCGCCGGTGGCTCGCCCCGGCGCTGGTCCTGCTGGTGGTGGTGGCCGGCTTCACCAGCTGGCGCTACGGGCCGGCGCCGTGGGCCCGCGACCCGGTGGCCATCCCGTCCGGCCCGACCGACCAGGTCCGGCGCGAGGCCCTGGCCCTGGTCCCCGACGGGGCGCCGGTCAGCGCCCAGTACAACCTGGTCCCCCACCTCGGCCACCGGGTGGAGGTGTACGAGTTCCCCAACCCGTTCCGGGCCGTCAACTGGGGCCTGGACGGCGACGAGCACCCACCGGCGGCCACCGGGCGGCTCCGGTTCGTGGTCGTCCAGCGCGACCTGCTGGCCGAGCAGGACCGGGAGCTGCTGGACCGGCTCCAGACCGACCCGGCCTGGCGGACCCTGCTCGACCGCCAGGAGGTGGTCGTGCTGGAACGCCGGGAGGCCGCCGGATGACCGCCCGGCCCGAGGCCGGGTCGAGCCTGTCGATCGTGCTGCCCTGCCTGGACGAGGCCGAGCGGCTGCCCGGCACCCTGGCCGCCTACCTGGCCCACTTCCCGCCCGGCCGGGCCGAGGTCGAGCTGATCGTGGTCGACGACGGCTCCACCGACGGGACCACCGTGATCGCCGACCAGATCGCGGCCACCGACCCGCGGGTCCGGGTGGTGCGGACCACCCACAACCACGGCAAGGGCTACGCGGTCCGGACCGGCATCCAGGCCGCCCAGGGCGAGCTGGTGGTGTTCACCGACGCCGACGGCTCCTACGGGCCCGAGCAGCTGGAGCGGGTCGTGGCCGCCCTGGAGCGGGCCCCGGTGGCCATCGGCGCCCGCTCGGGCAGCCAGACCGGGGCCGGGTCGCCGCTGCGCCGGCTGGCCAGCCCGGTCTTCAACCGGGTCATGCGGCTGCTGCTGGGCCTGCCCTTCCACGACACCCAGTGCGGGCTCAAGGGCTTCCGCCGCGACGCCGCCGAGGCGGTGTTCCAGCGGGCCCGGGTGGACGGGTTCGCCTTCGACGCCGAGGCCCTGCTGGTGGCCAGGCGCCTGGCCATCGAGGTGGTCGAGGTGCCGGTCACGGCCGAGGAGCGCCAGGGCAGCAAGGTCCGGCTGCGCGGGGACGCGGTGCGGATGCTGGCCGACGTGTGGAAGGTCCGCCGGGCGGCGGCCAGGGGCGTCTACGACGAGAGGCGGGTCCGCGACGTGGCCGGCTGAGCCGGGTTCTCGTCGTCGATCTCGGCCACCGAGCCCTCGGCCAGCGACCGGGCGGCGGCCCGCTCCGGCGACAGGAACACGAACCGCTTGTAGGTGGTGAACCGGAACACCATGCCAAGGGCCAGGCCGGCCACCTGGGCGATGTTGAACCACAGCGGCCCGGTCTTGCCGAGGCCCTGCTCCACGACCAGGATGCAGGCGTTCGCGATCAGCAGCCCGACCCCGTTGAGCAGGAAGAACAGGGTGTACTCGCGGCGCAGGCTGGTGCGGGCCCGGTGCCGGAAGGTCCAGTGCCGGTTCATGAAGAACGAGGAGGTGGCGGCCACGGCCACCGAGGCCGTCTTGGCCCCCATGGCCGACCAGCCCATGCCCAGGTAGAGCAGGTTGGCCAGCCCGAAGTCGAGGACGGTGTTGATGGCGCCGACGACGCCGAACTTGGCCATCTCATGCGCCAGGTGGCGCCAGCGCCGGTAGAGGCCTCCGATGACGTTCAGGTACGCACTCCCTCCCACTCTCTCATGCTGGCACGGGGTGTCCAGCCTAGCGTATCCGCCTGGCGACGACGATTCCGTCGGACGCGAACACCCTCCTGTACCCCCCCTGGGGGCCGAGCAAGCGTTCGTAGAGGGGCCGCTGGTCGCCCAGCAGCCGCTCGTCGATCACCAGGTAGTCGACGGTCGCCGGGTCGGGCGGGTTCTCGCCGTGGGCGCCCCAGTTGGTGACCCGCCAGGGGTTCGGGTACTCATACGCGTAGGCCCGGTGGGTCAGGTGCGGGATCAGGTTGTAGGAGGCCGAGACCCCGGCGCCGGCCGGGACGACCCGCAGGGCGGCCCGCACGGTGGCGTGGCGGGGCTCGGCCCTGGCCCACCAGCCGTCGTCGTACTGGCGGCCCAGCGGCGACGGCGACCAGGCGACGTTGGCCACCACCGCCGCGGCCAGCAGCACCCCCACCAGCACCTGCCGGGTGGTCGTGCGGCCGCGGCCGGCCCAGGCCATCGCCTCCACCGTGGCCAGGAACACCCCGGCCAGGACGATGGCGGTGTAGTGGAAGCGGTAGTCGTGGGTCAGGGCATGGCCCGAGGTCACGTTGACCACCGTCTGGGGCACCGAGATGAGCAGGACCAGCGGGGCGGCCAGGGGGAAGAAGGCCACCGGCCCGAGCACGTGCCAGTAGTAGTCGAGCCGGTCACCAAGGGTGGCCAGGTCGTACAGCCGGCTCGGGTGGACGACCATGTTCCAGACGATCTCGCCCAGCGAGCTGCCGAAGCCGGGGAACAGCTCCTGGTAGAAGGGCCCGTCGCCGCCGCCCGCGGCCGGGATCAGCACCCGGGTGGCGAGCAGGAACCAGCCGGCCCCGGCGGCGGCGCAGAGCAGGCCGGCCCGGCGCTCGCCGAGCACGGCCAGGACCAGGCCGAGCATGATCACGGCCAGGGCGGCGTCCTCCTTGCAGGCCAGCGCGACCCCGATGGCGACCGCGAACCACCCCCAGCGCCGCCTCCGGGCCAGCCACCAGGCGAACAGCAGCGGCGTGATCACCAGCGCGTCGGGGTGGAAGTGCCACCAGTTGATCCACTCCAGCGACGGGTAGAGCAGGAAGCAGGCGGCCACGACCACGCCCAGCCAGGCGCTCTCCAGCCGGTCGCGGGCCAGCAGGTACAGCGGCACCGCGCCCAGGGCCATCCAGACCGTCTCGACCAGGTACAGGAAGTGGGGGCCGGCCCCGAGCCAGTAGGCGGGCACGAACAGCACCGTGATCAGGTTCACGTGGTGCTCGAAGTAGTGCAGCCCCCGGATGGTCACGAACGGGTCCTGGAACCGGGACAGCAGCCAGATGCCCTGGTCGTACAGGCCCATGTCGTAGCCGAAGGTCCCGAAGTTCTGGTGCTGGGACCAGGTGAGGCGGCCGAACACGCCGATGTAGGTAGCCACCAGCAGCCCGACGACCGCCGCCGGCCGGCGCAGCCTGACCACTAGGGTGGGGTGGCGCGGCGGCGGAGCTCGGCGGCGACGAACTGGTCGAGGTCGCCGTCGAGGACCGCCTGGACGTTGCCGGTCTCCGCGTTCGTGCGGTGATCCTTGACCATCTGGTAGGGGTGCAGGACGTAGGAGCGGATCTGGCTGCCGAAGGCGATGTCCTGGCGCTCGCCGCGCAGGGCGGCCAGCTGGGCCTCGCGCTCCTTGCGGGCCCGCTCGGCCAGCCGGGCGGCCAGGATCTTGAGGGCGATGGTCTTGTTGGCCAGCTGGGAGCGCTCGTTCTGGACCGCGACCACGATCCCGGTCGGCAGGTGGGTGATGCGCACCGCCGAGTCGGTGGTGTTGACCCCCTGCCCGCCCGGCCCCGAGGAGCGGTAGATGTCGATGCGCAGGTCGGCGTCGTCGATCTCTGGGGTGTCCTCGTCCTCCAGCACCGGGATGGCGTCGACGGCCGCGAACGAGGTGTGGCGCCGCTTGGCCTGGTCGTAGGGGGAGATCCGGACCAGCCGGTGGGTGCCGGTCTCGGCCGACACCAGCCCGTAGGCCCGCGGACCCTCCAGGGTCAGGGTGACCGACTTGATGCCGGCCTCGTCGCCCTCCTGGTAGTCGTTGACGGTCACCTTGAACCCGCGCCGCTCGGCCCAGCGGGCCAGCATCCGCCAGAGCATCTCGGCCCAGTCCTGGGACTCGGTCCCGCCGGCCCCGGGATGGATGGTGACGATCGCGTCCCGGTCGTCGAACTCCCCGCCCAGCAGGGCCAGCACCTCGAGGTCCTCGACGGCCGTGGCCAGGGTGGCCAGGCCCTGGGTGAGCTCGGCGGCCACCGAGTCGTCGTCCTCCTCCAGGGCGAGCTGGTTCAGGGTCTCCAGGTCCTCCAGCGACCCCTGGAGCCGGGCCACCGCCTCGAGGTCACCCTCGACGGCGGCCAGCCGCCTCATGACCCGGCGGGCCCGCTCCGGCTGGTCCCACAGGTTGGGCGCGGCCGCCTGCTCGCGCAGGCCGGCCAGCTCCTGCTGCTTGCCCGCCAGGTCAAAGGAACTCCTTCGCGTCGGCGAGCCGCTTGCGCAGCGCCTCCAGCTCGGGTCCGTGATCGGTGGGCATGGGTCCGGTCTCCTAGGGCTCGGCGGTGCCGTGCAATGGTACCGAGCCGGGACGGGTGGTGTTCGTCCGCTCCAGGCGCAGCAGGTTGCTCTGGAACTCCAGCACCCAGGAGGCCGTCTCCTGCTGGAGCAGGGCGGCCACGTCGTCGGAGAAGACGCGCAGCAGGGCCAGGCGGTTCTGGACCTGCTTGGGGTCGACGGTGCGCGAGGCGCTGCGGGCGCACTCGGCCGCCCAGTCGTACTGGAGCTGCTCCAGGCGGCGCTCCAGGGCCTGGGCGGTGGTCATCGACCGCATCCAGCCCGAGGAGAGGCCGAAGAAGCGGTCGAAGCCGACGCAGGCGGCGGCCAGGGCGAGCAGCACGTAGCCCCAGGCGGTGCGGCTGGGCCCGGGGGCGGCGGCGTCGAGCAGCGGCTGGAGGCCGCCGGCGGTGACCAGCAGGATGGCCAGCAGGCGCAGGCCCCGCGACCAGATGCGCTTGCCCCGCTTGTCCTGGAGGTACCAGTCGGTGGCCTCGATGGCCCTTCCCTCGGCGTAGCGGTAGAGCTGGGTCAGGGCGGCCTCGGTGTCGTGCCACTGCTCCATGCCCGCCGCCGGGAACGGCCCGGGGCGTAAATCTCGTCGGCGCCGCCGTCGGTCGGGCCGCGGCCCCGCCGGCGTTCGGTCCTCAACGCTCGTGGTGGCTTCCCGGATCGCCATCCTCGCCCTCCCCGGCTCGTGTCACCGACCGACCGGCGCTATCGTCGCATACTTGTCAAAGTGGACTGCGGGCCTGGTGGCCGGGCCGGGAGAAGTCGTGGGAATCTCCAGGCGGTCCGGGGAGTTCCCCTCCAGATCCGCTCGCGCCCCCCAGCGAGGTCCCATGTCCAAGCAACGTCTCCCGTGGCTGGTCGTCGCCGTGCTCGCCATCGCCCTGGTCAGCACCGTCGGCTGGGCCCTCTCGGCCCGCCGGCAGGCACCCGCGAGCCAGGCCACCGCGGCCGCCGCCGTCCAGGCCAATGGCGGCCACGACTCCGCAGCCCACGCCCACGGCGGCACGGCCCAGAACACCCCGCCGATGGCGCCGCGCGACGGCGTCCTGGCCATGACCGTGCCCCCGCTGCCCAAGACGGCGGTCAACTTCATCTGGAAGCCGGAGCACGTGCTGGTCGCGGCCGGCCAGAAGCTCACCCTCAAGGTGGCCAACGCCGACTACATGCAGCACAACTTCACCTTCAAGCCGGCCAAGGTGGCCAAGAACCTGCCGGTCGACGCCACCACCACCATCGAGCTGACCGCTCCGGCCAAGCCCGGCGTCTACACCTTCTACTGCAAGTACCACCTCCAGATGATGGAGGGCGCCCTCACGGTGCGGTGATGAGGACGACCGAGCCCATGCACCCGACCCACCCCCGCCGACGGCCCTGGCCGGCCGTCCTGCTGCTGCTGGTGACCGCCCTGCTGGTCGCCTTGGCGGCGGTGGTGGTGGTCGCGCCGCCGGCGGGCGCGGACTCGCTCACCGGGGCCGAGCCGAGCAACTACCAGACCAGGGTCCTGGGCGTGCGGCCGGCCCTGGAGGGAGTCTCGGTCGAGGTGGTCGACACCGGCACCCGGCTGCGCCTCCACAACCGCAGCGACCGCGAGGTGGTGGTGCTCGGCTACGCGGGCGAGCTCTGGCTGCGGGTCCAGCCCGGCCAGTCCGCCACCTGGCACGACCACCGCGCCCACTGGGAGGCCCAGGAGCCGCCCGCCCAGGTCCGGCGCTCGCCCGGGTCGGCCCAGGTGGCCGTTCCCGAGTGGACCGTGAAGCTCCGCACCGGCAGGCGCCTCGCCGACGTGGTCGGCGAGGTCCGCTGGGTGCCGGGGCCGTCGCCGCTGCCATGGCTGGCCGGGGCCGCAGTGCTGGCCATGGCGGTGGTGGCGGCCGGCCGGGGCCGCCGCTGGCTGGGCGCCCTGGTCGCCACCCTCGCCCTGGTGGTGGCCCTCGACCTGGTTCAGCTGGCCGGCGCCTGGATCGGCGCCCGGCCCCCGCTGGCCGGCAAGCTGCTCGGGTTCGGGGCCTCGGCGGCCGGGTGGGTCCTGGCCGCGCTGGCCGTCCGCCAGCTGCTCCGGCGGCGGCTCGAGAGCGGCCTGTTCCAGCTCCTGCTCGCCGCCGGCCTCCTCACCGTGGTCAGCGGCCTCGGCGACCTCGGGTTCCTGCTCCGCTCCCAGCTGGCCAGCGGCCTCCCCGACGCGATCGTCCGGGCCGCGGTCACCGCCAAGCTCGGCCTCGGCATCGGCGCCCTGACCGCCGCCACCCTCCAGCTCCGGTCCCTGCTCTCCGCCCAGGCGAATGCGGCGGCCGGCGCGGAGGGGATCAAGCGGATGGAGGGCGCGGACGGGATCGAGGGCCCGGGGCCTGTGGACAACCATCGGCACGCCGCCCACCCGTCGGCTACGCTCCCCCACCGGGGGGGCCGAGATCCGCGGCCCGGGCTCGAGGGCGCCTCCATCGAGGGCGCCTCCATCGAGGGCGCCCCGGTCGGGGGCGCCCGGCTGTGGGACTGGGACGACGAGCCGCTCGGCTTCGAGGCGTGGGACGACCCGGGCCCGCCCGACGAGCGGTTCGGCACCGCCTTGGTCCCCGAGCTCCACGTCGTCGGCGGGCGGGCCAGCAGGCGCCGCCAACCGGCGACGACCGCGTCCAACACGACCTTGGCCACGGTGCTGCCCTGGCCGAGCCACCGCCGTCCCGGCACCTTCGACGATGATCCCGACCTTCCAGGAGGCGCATGATGCAGGCCAGCGAGACCGAGCCCAACGGCGGCATCGTCGCCGCGACCATCGCCGCCGGCGCCGGCTGCGCGGCCCTCGGCCTGCTCACCGTGGGCGCGGCCGCCTCGACCGAGTTCGCCGACCTGCTCAACCTCTACGCCCCCTCGGGCCCCCTGACCGGCAAGGCCACGGTGGCCTCGATCATCTACCTGATCGTCTGGATCAACCTCCACTTCCGCCTCCGCGACCGCGAGCTCAGCCTCTCCAAGGGCTTCCTGCTGACGATGTTCCTCCTGGTCATCGGCCTGGTCGGCACCTTCCCGCCCGTCTACCAGCTGTTCGAGCGGGCCAGCTGACACCTTCCTTCACCGGGGGGGCCTGAGCCCTCCCTTGACCCCTGGGATCAAGCGCCCTCCAGAGGAGGGTGTCGACCTGGATGCCGCCCTGGCTGCGGCACGGGAACGAACCGGCGGCTCGTAGAGCTACCGGGCGCCGCTCAGGCGCCGAG
>OCZS010000679.1_pt1 | contig 11545 bp, 14 predicted proteins | sample 1539071 | NCBI WGS metagenome assembly OCZS01 (sample SAMEA3113584, study PRJEB22503) | soil metagenome | reverse complement strand
CCACACCGCCGCGATCGCGGTCGACGCCGCGGCCGTGCCCCTCGGTCTGGCCGTGCTCCGGGCGCTCCCGCCGCGCGCGGAGGACCCGCTGCGGGGTGCCGTCCGCCAGGCGGCCTGGCGGCTCGGCGCGACCGGGCTGAGCGGCGCGCTGCTCGGGTTCGCCGACGCGGGCGCGCACGCCCTGGACGACCGCCTGCGGCTGGGTGGGCGCCTCGCCGCCGTCCCGCTCGCGGTGCCGGTCGGCCTCGGCATCGCCTACGTCGGGGACCGGCTGCGCACGGGTGAGCACGCGGAGAGCACCGACGGGGTGGACGCCGCGCCGCCGCTGTCGTCCGCCGGCGTCGCAGTGGGGATCGTGGGGTGCCTGGCCGGCGCCGCCTACGGCGAGCAGGCCCTCACCGACCTGCTCGCCCGCCGCCTGGCCGCGGTGCTGCCCGGGCCGCCCGACCTGTGGCGGCTGGCCGGCCACGCGGGCTTCCTCGTCGGACTCGGGCTCGGCGCGTCCGCGGTCTGGCACCGGGCGATGCGGCGGATCGAGTCGATGACGTCCGCCGACGCGCCGGTGATCGAGCCCGGCGAGGACCAGCGATGGGTGCCCCCGACGGTCAGCGGAGGCCCGGGGAGCCTCGTGTCCTGGGCCGGCATGGGTAGGGACGGCCGGCTGCACGCCCTCGCGTCGGTCCGCCCCCGTCCGGTCGCCGACCTGCCACCCGGCGTGCCGGACATGTCCATCGCGACGGTCATGGGCACACCCGCGCTCGCGGACCCGGTGCAGGTCTACGTCGGGCTGGACAACGCGTCGACGGGACGGGCGAGGGCCGACCTGGCGCTGGCCGAGCTCGAGCGGACCGGTGCCCTGGACCGCTCGCTGCTCGTCCTCGTCTCGCCGACCGGCACGGGATACGTCAACTACGTCGCCACCGCCGCCCTGCAGTACCTCGCGCTCGGGGACGTCGCCACGGTGACCCTGCAGTACTCGCGCCGCCCGTCGCCGCTGTCGCTCGGCATGGTGCGTCAGGCGCGCGAGCAGAACCGGTTGCTCTGGCTGCGGATCCTCCGTCGCCTCCGCGACCGCCCCGGCCCCCGGCCGCGGGTGGCGCTGTTCGGCGAGAGCCTCGGCGCGCACACCAGCCAGGACGTCTTCCTGCACTGGGGGACGCTCGGTCTGGATGCGATGGGCATCGACCGGGCGCTGTGGATCGGGACGCCCTACGGCAGCAAGTGGATGCGCCAGGTCACCCGCGGCGACCGCCTCGACGTCGAACGGGACGCCGTCGCGGTCGTGAACGACCACGCCCAGCTCGTCTCGCTGACGCAGGAGCGCGGTTCCGGACCGCGCTTCGTGCTGCTGAGCCACGACAACGACGGCGTGACGAAGTTCGGCCCGGACCTGCTCTGGTACCCGCCGGACTGGCTGGGCCCCTCCCGGCCCGGCCCGCAGGCAGGGGTCGTCGGGAGTCCCCGCGGCATCCCGCCGGCCATGCGGTGGCGGCCCGTGACGACGTTCTTCCAGAGCCTGGTGGACATGAAGAACGCGCAGACCGCGGGACCCTTCGGAGCGTCCCAGCACGACTACCGGGCCGACCTGCCCCGCTTCCTCAGCGACGTGTACGGGCTGCCCGCGACCGAGGAGCAACTCCGCCGGATCGAGGACATCCTGGAGGTCCGCGAGGCCGTGCGCGAGAAGCTCTTCGCCGTCGTCCCTGGAGCGGTCGCCTGACCCGGCCCGCGTGACCGCCACCCCGGGGCTCCGGGTCAGAAGACCGGCTGGCCCGATGCCCGGGTGCCGGAGGGCCGGAAGGCGTAGGCGAGCAGCAGCGCGCCGAAGGCGGCGATCTGCGCGCCGAGGACGAGCGAGAGGACGAGCACGGTCGCTTTCGGCCACGCGACGGCCAGCACCCCGACGATGACGTTGACCGCGCCGGCGAGGACCAGCCATCCCCACCCGCTCTCCTCCTCGCGTGCGAGCAGGGCGGCACCGACGCGGCCCGCGCCGTGGATGATCAGCGACGTACCCGTGATCAGCGCCAGCGTGAGCAGGGTGATCCCGGGCCACGCGATGGCGAGGAGGCCGCCGATCACCAGGACGGCGCCCAGGGCGATGGCGATCCCCCGTCGGGTCCGGGAGTCCCATCCGACGGCGATCTCGAGCAGGCCTCCGATGACGAGCGAGAGCCCGAGCAGCAGCGCCAGGGTGCGTGCGGCGGCCACCGGGTCGAACAGCAGGACGACCCCGACGACGAGGGCCGCTCCACCCAGGAGACCGACCGCCACGCGCCGGCCGGTGTGCCGCCCAGGAGACGCGCCCGGGACGTCCGTGGTCATGTCGCCCTCTCCTTCCGCTGTGTGCGTCCGGAGCCCACGCTCGCGCAGCCGGGCGGCGGCGACCTCATCCCTCCCGGGTGAGGCGATACCCGCCGGACGCATCACTCAGCGCGGGTCCTCGCCCCACCGCAGCCAGGTCGCGGTCAGCGGGTGCCGGGCCGCGAAGTCGTCCGGACGGCGTGCACGGCGGCTGGCGCTCGATCCCGGATCGTGCGTCGGGGTGTCCAGGTGACGCCGCGCCTCGTCGATGCGGCTCTGGGTCAGGTACCGGCACAGGGCCGCAGCAGGGTCGACCCGCCGGCCGCGAGCCGCGACGTCGTGACGCGCCTCCCACTCGCAGGCGAGCTTCTCGGACGGCGAGAGCACCGCACCCAGGGGTGTGCGAGAGGCTCCTGATGACACGGGATCGGACATCGTTCCCTCCTCGTTTCCTCGTGACCCGTGTGACCGGGCGGCCATCACGGCGCCTCTGTGATCTGCGTGCGCAGGTAGCCCCGCAGCGCCACGGCGTTGTTGTGCTCGGTGTCGCGCGAGCTGTAGAGCAACGTGACGTCTCCCTTCACCGCCGCCTCACGCAGCGGTGCCCACGCCTCGGGACGCCCGTCGAGCTCCGCGGAGTAGCGACGCCGGAACTCGTCCCACCTGTCGGGCTGGTGCCCGAACCAACGCCTGAGCTCATCGCTCGGCGCGACGTCCCTGAGCCAGGCGGTGAACCGCAGATCCGCACGTCGGACGCCTCGTGGCCACAGTCGTTCGACCAGGAAGCGCGGACCCGTCCCGTCGTCGTCGGCGTCATGGACGCGGGTCAGGTGGATCACCCCCATGGCGCCCTCCGCTGCCGGGCCGGCCGTGATCCGGCCGGGTCCACGACGTGATCCGCCCTGCGCGCAATGTTCCCGGGCACCGCCGCCCTGCCGGTGGGCACGACGACGACCGGGCACCGGACCCGCTGGACGACATGTCGGCTGACCGAGCCGAAGAACGTCGCGCGGATCGACCCTCGCGCCCGGCAGCCGACGACGGTCAGGGCGGCGCCCTCTGATTCGCGGACCAAGGCGTCGGCGGGCTCGGCGGCGGGCAGCCGCGTCTCCACGGGCACGTCGGGGAATCGGATCCGCCAGGCGTCGAGCGCCTCGTCGAGCACCAGCCGCGCGCGCTCCTCGGCAGCGGCTGCCGGCCCGCAGACCGCCTCGTGGTCGGCCCAGACGTCCGCCATCCAGCCGTGCACCGCCGTGAGGGGCACCCCTCGCTGGGCCGCTGCGTGGAAGGCGACACCGAGCACCGCGGCGCGGGTAGCCGAACCGTCCACCCCGACGACCACGCGTGGGCAGGACCCGACCGGAGCACTGCTGGGAAGGGGGCGGATCACGGCCACGGGGCAGGCCGCCCGGCCGGCGACCCGATCGCCGACCGAGGGGATCAGCACGCTCCTGAGGGCCCTCGGGAACGGGGGGACGTGGCTGCCGAGGACGAGCAGGCGGGCGCCCCGGGCTCGGGAGGCGAGCAGAGGAACGGTGGAACGGACGACGGACTCCGCGGAGATCTCGATGCCCGGGGCCACTGAACGCGCTCGGCTCACCGCCGCCGGCAGGATGTGCTCGGTGGCCGCGAGGGAGGAGTCGAAGTCCGCCACCGGGACGAGGCCCGAGGGGTCGACCGTCCACCGCAGCCGCTCGGCGTGGACGATGTGCATCCGGCACCCCTGAGCGGCCGCCTCGGCGGCGGCCCAGTCCACGGTCTGGCCGCAGCTGTCGTCTCCGACCGCCACGACGACCGGCCCCTGGTGGTCACCCATGGCGCAGTGACTCCCCGGTGGTCGCCGCGGGCGTCACGGCCACCCGCGGGGCCCCGTCCATGGCGCTGACGCGCTCCGGACCGGCACCAGAGACGTCGGCGGGCGTGGAGCGCTCGAGGAAGCGCAGCAGCTCCACCGGGAACGGCAGCACGAGGGTCGAGTTCTTCTCGGCGGCGACCTCCACGACGGTCTGCAGCAGGCGCAGCTGGAGCGCGGCGGGATGAGCCGCCATGACCTCCGCGGCCTGAGCGAGCTTCTCCGAGGCCTGCAGCTCGCCCTCGGCCGTGATGACACGGGAGCGCCGCTCCCGTTCCGCCTCCGCCTGCCGCGACATCGACCGCTTCATCGACTCGGGGAGGGCGACGTCCTTGATCTCGACGCGGTCGATGTGCACGCCCCAGTCGACCGCCGGGCTGTCGATCATCAGCTCCAGGCCCTGGTTCAGCCGCTCCCGGTTGGAGAGCAGGTCGTCGAGGTCGCTCTTGCCGATGATCGACCGGAGGGACGCCTGGGCCACCTGTGCGACCGCGGCCTCGTAGTTCTGGACATCGACGACCACCCGCGTCGGATCGAAGACCCGGAAGTAGACGACGGCGTCCACGCGGACGGTGACGTTGTCCTTGGTGATGCCCTCCTGCGCCGGCACGGGCATCGTGACGATCTGCATGTTGACCTTGTGCATCCGGTCCGCGAACGGCGTGATCACCGTCAGGCCGGGGCCCCGCGGTGCACCGGTCAGGCGGCCGAAGCGCAGCACGACCCCGCGCTCGAACTGGGTGACCACCCGGAGGCTGGCGCCGAGCAGCACGACGGACAAGGCCAGGAGCGCGAGGGCCAGGTAGAGCACCATCACGCCGCCTCCGACAGCCACCGGAGGAACCGGCGGACCGATTCGCCGGCGCGACGGGCCAACCGGCGGCCGGTCCCCCACTCCGCGGCTGCGCCGGCCAACCCGCCTCGCGCCCAGAGCCGCCAGGAGAGCCAGCCGATCCCCGCCGCGGACGCCAGCGCGAGGGCCGCGACGACGGCGCCCAGGAAGAGCAGCACGACGGCGGGGCACCCCAGGACGGCGAGCGAACGCAGGCCCGGCGGACGGCTCGACCGCCTCGACGAAGCGGTCTCCCGGGACTCGAGCTCGAAGCTGCGCTCGAGTTCCTCCAGCGCGCGTTGCTCGCGATCACTGAGCACGACCCACCTCCTGAAGGCGGCCCCGCCGCCGGGACCGTGTCGGCCCCGACGTTGATAAAAGTATCGTAACACGATAGGTTGCGGTGGTGACAGGGGCGACATCGGGCGGCGGGCAGCACGACTCCGCGGGCGCGCCCGCCGACGGTGGCGAGCCCCTGACCAAGCAGGACTTCGAAGCGTTGGCCCGGTTCCGCTTCGGCATCCGTCGCTACTTGCGCTTCAGCGAGGAGACCGTGCGCAGTCATGGCGTCACGCCTCAGCAGTACCAGCTCATGCTGGCGCTCAAGGGCTATCCGGGCCGCGACTGGGCCGTGGTCCGCGAACTAGCGGACCGGCTGCAGCTGCGTCACCACAGCGTGGTGGAACTGGTCGACCGCGCACAGGGCCAGGGGCTCGTGCAGCGGACGGCGGACCCGGATGACGCACGGGCCGTCAGGGTGGTGCTGACGGCCGACGGGGAGCAGCTGCTCGGCCGGCTCAGCGCCCTGCACCGCGACGAGCTGCGCCGGATGGACGCCGTCCTCACGCTCCCCCGCTGGCACAGCCGTGACTGAGGCGCCGGTGCGCCGCTCGGCCGGCCGACCCGACGAGAAGACGAGGCGATCGATGCGATGCACCCCCCGGAGTCCGGACGCAGACCAGTCCGACGGCCGGAGCTACCGCGAGACGATCGACGAGGCGAACTCGGCCATCCGCGCCCGTGGACACCTGGACCGGCTCGCCGTCGACCTCCTCTGCGGCACGATCGAGCAGCTGTGCCGGCGGGGCCACACGGACATCGCCGTGACGATCGAACTCCCCGGCACCGTCGACCCGTGTGCCCGTCCGGCGCTCACCGCGATGGCCGAGCGACTCGCGAGCCGTCAGGGCCGCCTCTCGGTCAGGTGGGTCGACGGCGCGGACCCGACCACCGTCGACGTGGCCGTCGACGCCGGCCGGCGCGGACGTCCTCGCTCCGCATCGACTCCGGTCCGGCGGAAGGTCGCAGCGCCCCACTTTTACGACCGCCGGACCTGCTCTCGTGCCCACATACGCCGGTCGGCCGCCGGCGAGGGCGCCGAGGCTCGACGGCAGAGAGGCCGATGACGACATGACCCCTTCCATCCGCATCGAGCCGCAAGGCGCCCACGAGTACGTGGTCCGCCTCCAGGACGGCGAGCTGGTGTGCGTGTCGTGGTTCCACCTGACCCCCGACGTGCTCGTGGAGCTCCACGTCGACGAGGAGGCGGAAGGGCTCTGCGTGCGGCGTACGGCCGAGTTCCTCCTCCGGCACCAGGACGTCGCGAACTTCCCGGACATCGTCGAACTGGAGGACGTCATCGCGACGTACGACGACTTCACGGAATTCCTGTCGGCGCAGCCGCACCCCTGACATCGCAGCGGCGCCCGCGTCCGCCGATCAGCTCGAGGCAACGGAATGGTGGTCGAACGATGGTGTCCCACCCGGTCACAGGATCCCCGGCACCGGTCCCGGTAGGAGTGGGCGACCGGGTCGTCCGATCGCCGCACGACGGGCGCGGGAGGCGTTCCCTCGTCGAGGAGCACGCCGTCCTGCTCGACGAGGTCCGCCGACGGCAGGGGGCGGTGCTCGCCGGGATGGACGCCGGACGGTGGCCTCGTGCCGAGCTGGTCGCGCTCGTCGCGTATCTCCGCTACGAAGTGCTCGACCAGGCCGCCACCGAGGAGCGCCTGCTCTTCCCCGCCGCCCGTCCAGGAAGCACCGCCGACCAGGTCCACGCGCTGGCGGTCGATCACGGGCGCATCCGGGACGTGGCCGACCGCCTGGCCGACCTCGCCGCGGTAGACGACGCCCTGGGTGCACGGAAGCCTCTCCTGGACCTGCTCGACGGCCTCGACGGGCTCCTCGAAACCCACATGCGGGCGGAGCAGTCCGTGTTGACCGCGGCACCCGGAGTCGAATCGCTGCGATGGCCGTTCCGGTGCCACCTCTGGTTCCCGCTCACCGAAGGACCGGAGTTCGACCTCGACGACCTGCCCAGGGCATCCGCGCACAGCGCCGCCCTGGACCGTCTGTCGCGGGTGCGGCCCGGGGAGAGCGTGCTCGTGCGCTGCCGGGACGATCTGCAGAGCCTGTGGGTCGCGCTGTCGCGCGCGCACCCCGGGGAGTTCGGTTGGGTCTGTCTCGACGAGGGTCCGGCGGTGTGGCGAGCGAGGATCACGCGTCGCACGCCGGCCTGACCGGACCGGTTCGGCCGCCGGGCGACTGCCGACCCTCGGCAACCGCAGCGGGCTCATCTTGACCGGGGACTGCCGTACCCCGGACGCGGAGGCGCCTGCAGGGTGGAAGCAGACGTTCGGCGACCCCGTCGCGTCGCCGACGGACCGGGAGGTGACCTGCGATGACGGCAGGCCTGCCCGGCCGCGGCCGATCGGCACGGGCTCCCGCCGTCACCTGCTGGTGGCCCGACCGGCGTGCGTCACCGGTCACCGGTGCCCAGTTGCTCGCGCCGGCCACGAGCCTTCGCGCCCGCGGCCTGCTCGGAATGGACGTGCTGCGACGCAGCCAGGACCGCGCGCCGCCGGCGTCCCGCTGACCCCTCCGGTCGACCACCCGATCGTCGCGCGTCCCGCCTCGGCCGGGCGCGCTCCCATCCCCCCAGGAGATCCCCGATGACCACTGTCCTCCCGAGCACCCCTGCATCCGCGACCGCGTGGGAGCCCTTCCGTGCCCTTCTCCGGACGCAGCGCGAGGACTGCCTCCGCCAGCGTGATTTCGCCCTGGCCGAAGGCGTCGCTTCCCACCCGGACCCGGTCGCCGTCACTCGGGCCGGCGTCCTGTCGGCGCGTGTCGAGGCGATCGACGCTGCCCTCGCGCGGATCGAGGACGGCAGCTACGGGATCTGTGCGAGCTGCGGGGAAGCCATCCCGCAGGAGCGGCTCGAGTTCCGTCCGCACGCCGTCAACTGCGTCGGCTGCGCCCAGCCGACGCGCTGACCCGCCAACCGCTCCATCCGTCCCCGTCCCACGCCTTGGACCCCCACAGGCCCGCCCGTCACCAGGCGGTCGGCGGGTTCCGGCCGACGACCTGTCCCCGCGGCATGTGCGCGGGAGGGAGCCCCATGTCCTCCGAGAAGCACCAGCGAAGCCCTGCATTCATCAGCGAGTCACCGCGTGACGTCGCCGTCATCGGCGCAGGGATGGTGGGACTGTCCACCGCCTGGTTCCTCCAGGAGGCCGGCGTCCGGGTCACAGTCTACGAGCGGGACCAGGTTGCGGCCGGCGCCTCCTGGGGGAACGCCGGATGGCTCACGCCGGACCTGGTCGCCCCCCTGCCCGGACCGTCGGTGCTGCGGTACGGGCTCCGGGCAGTGCTCAGCCCGCGATCGCCGGTCTACCTGCCCCTCCGTGCCGATCGCAGCCTTGTCCGCTTCCTGGCGGGCTTCGTCGCGCACAGCACCCCCGGCCGGTGGCGACGCGGGATGGCCGCCTACGTGCCCCTCAACGAGCGCGCCGTGCAGGCCTTCGACATCCTGGGCGCCGGCGGTGTGACCGGGCAGACGCATCCGGCCCGACCGTTCCTCGCCTGCTTCGGCCACGAGCGGAACAGCACTCCCTTCCTTGCCGAGTTGGGCGCGCTCCGCGACGCCGGTCAGGACACCCGCTTCGCACCGATGACCGGGTGGCGGGCGCGAGCCCAGGAGCCGGCGCTGACCGAGCGGGTCGGAGCAGCGGTGGAGCTGTTCGGGCAGCGGTACCTGCATCCCCCGGAGTACGTCCGCTCCCTCGCCCTGGCCGTCCGCGACCGCGGTGGCCAGATCGTCGAGGGGGCCGACGTGACGGACCTGCAGCACCGGTCCGGAGGCGTCTCCGTCGTCCTCGGTACCGGCGAGTTGGAGCAGCACGACGCCGTCGTCGTGGCCAACGGCGCGGAGCTCGGGCGGCTGACCGGCCGGTTCGGCGTGCGGCAGCCGGTCCAGGCAGGTCGGGGTTACAGCTTCAGCGTGCCCACCGAACGGCTCCCCCGCGGACCGCTGTACTTTCCGACGCAGCGGGTGGCGTGCACGCCGCTCAACGGCCGGCTGCGGGTGGCCGGGATGATGGAGTTCCGCCGGCACGGTGAGCCGCTCGATCCGCGGCGCATCGCGGCCATGGTCGACGCCGTACGCCCGTTCCTGGCCGGCGCGGACCTCGACGACCGCCGCAACGAGTGGGTCGGCTCCCGGCCCTGCACGCCCGACGGGCTGCCGTTGCTGGGTGCCACCGCGTCCTCCCGGGTCTTCGTCGCCGGGGGCCATGGCATGTGGGGCATCGCGCTGGGGCCGGTCACGGGACAGCTGGTGGCCCAGACAGTGCTCAAGGGGGAAGCGCCGCCGGAGCTGGCGCCGTTCAGCCCCGTGCGCTGACCGGCCCGGACACGTCGGACGACGTCGCCTCCGCCTTCCCCAGGAGCTCCACGGTGCTGCGCCCGCTGCAGCTCACGGGCTCGCCACGTGCCGGCCACCGGCCGGTCCGCGGGCGGACGCAACTTCACGCCCTGCCGGCAGAAGCTCCGCTACGCCGCCGCGTCGGCCCGCGGGCTCACCCGGCTCGGACCCGGGGTCCCTGCCGCTACGGGGTCGCAGGACCCGCGATGATCTCGACGCAGGTGCGGGCGGTCACCAGGCCGACCAGCCGGCCGTCGTCGTCGACGACCGGAACTGCGTCGGTCCCGGTGGCCAGCATGGCGCGCGCGACCGTCTCCACCCGGTCCTCTTCCCGGACCTGCGGCCCCGCCCGCCCGCTCAGCACCTGGCGGAGCGGCACCCGGTGCGCGTCGAACGGCCCGGGCGGCCAGCACAGAGCGAGATCTCGCGCCTCGAGCACCCCCACCGGGCGCACCTGGCGATCGACCACGACGAGGTGGCGGTTGTCGAGTCCGCGCAACAGCTCCCACCCGCCCCACAGCGACGTGTCCTGGTCGGCCACTGGAGGTCGCCGGTTCATGACCTGCGCCACCGTCGGCCGGCCGTACGGCGGTCGCGACCGCCACTGCTGACCCGGCGCGCGGGAGGGCTGCCGCTCGACGGCGCCGTCCTCGATGGGTGCTCGACCTCGCGTCATCGTCGCCCTCCTCAGGGTGGTGGGTGCTCCGTCCTTCGTGTGTGCGGCCCCGTCCCCAGGGGCGGACTCACTCCGCTCCGGACATGCGCCGGAGGCGTCGTTGCCACGTCGTGATCGACGGCTCGTCCGCCCCCTCACCCTCCCGATCCGGGAGCGGCGAGGGATCGGGATCGCTGCCGAGGTCGGGCCACCAGCGCCACATCACCCAGCCGAGGGCGGTGACTGCGGCGACCGCCAGTCCGGCCACCGCCGCACCGAAGAGCACCAGGATGATCGTGATCCAGACGCCGGCGACCACGGCGGCGGGCAGATCGTCCAGCCCCGGACCAGGTCGTTCCGGCTGGGACGTCCGGAGCCGAACGATCCGGACCGGCTCTTCCGCCTCGGCGTCGTAGTACCGCTCGATGTCCTCCCATGCCTGCTGTTCGTCAGCGCTGAGCACGAGCCACCTCCTGTTCAGCTCCCACCATGCCGTTGCCGACGGCGGCCCTGCCAGGCCCTGCTCCGGCGAGTCCGGGCCAGGGGGCATTGCCGGTCGTCGGCAGTTCCGGTCGAATGGGCGAGCACCCGTCGCAGGCGGTCTGCCCGGCGTCAGGAGGACGGATGACCCGCAGTCGGCCGAACCAGGGACGGTCCGGACGGCCTGCCCCGGACGACGACTGGCTGGTCCCTGTCGCGGCGTCGGCAGCGGCCGCCTGCCAGGCCCCGGCCGATCTCCTCGGCGAGTACCTGCCGATGCTGGCCGGCGCCGCGGTCGACGGACGCCGTCCGGCCACGTGGGAGCTCGACGCCGTGCGAGAGTCGGGGCGCCGCGCGGCGGCTTCGGGCGTCGGCGCGCGCCGCGCCGTGGAGCTCTACCTCTCGGCTGCCTGGCGGCTGTGGCGCGAACTGCCCGTCGTCATGCGCTCGAGCGACCCCGAGAAGGTGCGCAGCGCGGCCGAGGCGGTCCTGCGCGTCCTCGACGACGCCGTCGGCCTGCTCGTCGAGGGCCACCAGTCGGAGCGACGCGAGATGATCCGCCACGAGGAGGCCCTGCGGCGCGAGTTCATCGACGACCTGCTCCGCGGGGATGCCGACGTCTCGCGGATGGTGGAACGCGCCGAACCGTTCGGCATCGACCTGGGCAAGGCCCACCACGTGGCGCTCGCGGCCCCTCGCGGGGAGGGCGCAGCGGTC
>OCZS010000678.1_pt1 | contig 11556 bp, 11 predicted proteins | sample 1539071 | NCBI WGS metagenome assembly OCZS01 (sample SAMEA3113584, study PRJEB22503) | soil metagenome | reverse complement strand
TATAATTGTAAAAAAAATAAGAAAAATAAAGGTATGATAATACCTATTAAATAGTTAATTTGGATTATCTTCGTCTTCCTTCTCTTTCTGAAAATTCTTTAGAATATAATTCCATTTGTTGTAAAAATGATTTAAAATAGTTCATGTTGGAGATGGTTAGGTTGTTAAGGAGATTACCGTATCGAATCATAGAATTGGTGAAAGTATTTACGTTTTCTCCATAAATTTGTGCAAATCTTTCCGGAGAGTAATAATTTAGCCATGACGTTTGAGGATAGTTTCTCGACCTATTGCTATTGTTTCCAGTAATAGAATCTGAAAAGGAACTGAACAATTCTTTTTGTGATTCGATATAATTATTTGCAATGTTATTGATAATATTAAGAGAATCTTCTTGGTATTCCTTCATTTTTTCAGTAGATTTTGATACTTCTCTTCGTGCTTCGTTTGTAAGTTTATTTATATTACTGCGTGTATCTTCTAATGTCCTCTCTACAGCCTGTTCTGATTGTCTTATTTGATTTTGGGTGTTTGGATTCTGGAGATTATACTCATTATCTTTATCTTTTCCAATCTTACTATCTTGACTTTTATTATCGTCCGTATCCTTCATATAACATAGTATACAATATTATATATAATTGTTATAAATAAATTATCAAAAAATCTATTATCAGGTTAATAAAAAGGAGAATTAAGGACATATATTCATGTCTTTGTGCAAAGAATCCTTAGATCTTATTAATTAACCAATAAAAACATTATATTATTCTATAATAACAATTACAATAAACGATAATATAATAATCGTTGATATGTTAAGGTAATTTCCTTAATTCCAATGAGGGCTGTATTTACATTATTATAAAAATCAATGGTCAACTAGTTGTAGAATACGATAACAACAATATTTTATTCTATAAATCGTAGTATCAATATCAATCTTTTAAATTAAATCTAAGATTACGCTTTATTAAGCTTATACTTCTTGTTATTTTAGTTGCGATTAATAATTATTGATGAAAATGAAGATTTACCAATTAACACATTTACTTCGATTCGTAAACGAAAAAATGACATTTATTATTGTATAGTACTATTATAATAGTAATTCTGTTGGAAAATGGAAGTTTAGTAAGAATACCGATAGATAAAGAATCTAGAGAGGAAAAAATAGAAGGATATTTAACTATTCCTAAATCTTCAAAAAGTTTGGTAATCTTTGCTCATGGAAGTGGTAGTAGCAGATTAAGTCCTAGAAATCAATATGTAGCTAGCGTTTTAAATAAAGATGGTGTTTCAACTCTATTAATAGATCTTTTAACAGAAAGAGAAGAAAAAAAAGATGTTATTACAAAAGAATATAGGTTTAATATTCCACTTTTGGGTGAGAGATTAATTGCTGTCACAGATTGGATTGGAAATCAAGATAATCAATTTAATTCCTTCCCTAATACATTGGGTTATTTTGGGTCCAGTACAGGATCAGCAGCAGCTTTAATTGCTGCAGACAAAAGATATGAAAACATAAGTGCTATAGTATCAAGAGGAGGTAGAGTAGACCTTGCTTCAAAATATTCCTCATTGAGGCAAATCAAATGCCCAACTTTGTTTCTAGTTGGAGAATATGATTATTCTGTTATTGAATGGAATCGAGATATGATATATAAACAATTAATAAATGTAGAAAAGAAAAAAATAGTTATTATTCCTCAATCAAGTTATTTATTTGAAGAACCAGGAAAATTGGAAGAGGTAGCAAAATATGCAAGTGGATGGTTTAGATGTTATTTTCAAATAAAAGAGAAAAATAATAATAATAATAGAAATAATCCTTAATTTGGAAAAAATTTTATAAGTATTATTTATTAATTTTTATATAAATTCTGGTATTTTAAAATTATTTTCTTGCACATTAAATAAATAATAATAAATAACTTAACAAATACTTTTCTATATGTTACCAAATATTAATTGGATAGATTGCAAATTTTCAACTCATAACTTATCTTCTATTTATTTGATGTCATCTTCTTCAATAGGAGAATTATTTAAATTTACTAGTAATCTGAATTATATTTTAAAGTGTTTACGTTGTTACATCTTTCTTAATTTTATTATTACGTAATCTATTATTTTTGATTTGGACAATTTGTCCATCTTTACCAATGATTTAAATAATATATATTCAAGCAAGGCGCCATATTCAGAAGTAATTCTTTTAAGAAGGATCTTTCTATTTTTAATATAATACTCGGATAGAGGAGTATATACTAACGGACCAATATTTAGAATTTCAATAATTTTGAAATGTTCATAACTCAACATTTCCAATATATCGTTTAGCACATAATGTTCTGATGCCCAAGTAAAAGAAAGAATCCCTAGTTTAACTAAATTTTGGATAGGACTCAACAAATTCGTAATAACTGGTATTGCAATAATAAAAATTCCATCTTTTTTTAATACATGTTTTACATCTTTAATGAATTCTATGAAAGGCTTAAAATGTTGAGCAGATTCTAAAGCTACTATTCTATCTATCGATTCTTTATTAAATGGTAACTTAATAGCAGTACTATTAAATAAACTAATATCACTTTTAAAATTTTTATTTATATTTTTTTGAATAAAAAATTGCTCCTTTAATTTATTAGCAAAGATAAGATGAGGATAATTAATATTAATACAATAAATTTCTAATAATGGATATTTATTTTTCCAAAACATGGCAGGAGAAGATAAACCACTTCCCACATCTAGAAGGGTTTTAGCTGATTCAAGTTCTGCTAATTTTCCAATGATGTTACAGAGATTCTCTTGTGCTTTGATGGGGTTATTAATTCCATCTGACCAATATCCAAAATTAAGCATATCACTCCCTGTTGTAATAGACATTAGTGGTGAAAGGGAACTATACAAATTAATGACATCACGTTGATTACGTCTAATTCCCCATAATAAAGCATCAATTGGATTTATTAATTTCACAAGAATACATAAAATTCAAACAAATAAAACTAATATTTGTTTTTGTATGTAAGATATTTGTTATTAACATTCTATATTATAGGTGTATTAACGATTTATAGATTAATTATAAATAAAAAATTGATTGATAACCTTTTTTTAATATAAAACTATATTATATATAATGAAAAGACATAGGGAATATCTTAAATCAGGTAATGGTCTCCTAGTGCGATTACTAGGTTATGCTCTAACTACATTTGTTATTCCATTTGTCCTTAATATAGTAAGAAATAAACTGGCTGACCAACAACGTCTTTTATGTACTAAATGTCGTGGAAAATTAGAAGAAATGGATGCAGGCAAGTTTTATTGCAAAAAATGTAAAATAATTAAATTAGATCGCCGTTAATTATGCTAATTGGGATTAAATACATATCTTTCCTGTTCCTATCAACCTAAAACCTTTGAACTATTTCATAAAAGAGAAAAAACCTGCTTGCTGCTGAGCATTTAATAAGATCATTGGTTGAAAAGTATGTTAAAAAATATATTGTTATATACAGATTGTGGTAAACGGTTATGAAGAAGTAATAATGTAATTGAATTCAAATATTATCTACATTTATATTGGAAGAAAAACGTAGAGACAGAATTAACCAAGAGTATTTCCAGGATAGAACAGATAATTTTAATGATTCTTATAGTCGACTTAATAATAAATACAATTGTGTCTATACTATGCTTGCAATTGGTATACAATTGGATTAGATTACCCAATCATCCATATAATATCAAAACCAAACTTCAAAAGTTTATTCAATATAAAGTGAATTAATCTTAAGTTAACTAACTAATTAACAAGATTAAGTTATACTTTAGAAAAAAATTAAAAAAATTTTAACTATTTATTATTTATTTGCATTTGTTAAGTCTATTCTACGGTTTTGATAGCTGAACTATTAATGGGTACTAAAGCCTTTTCTTTTAAGATTTTATTGAGTATATTTAAATCAAATATATTAGATAGATCAGGTTTTGTATCTCCCAGAAATCCTAATTTGAACGCATCATCTGCTGATTTATAAAGTGACTGTTGTATAGGATCATAAGTAAATTCTAATCTGGTCAGTGATTGTTGTAACACATCTTCTGGTATTGTCTGTCCTGTAATTTTTTTTAGTTCAGTATTAAAAGCCTTAACGGCTTCTTCTTTATTGGCATTTATCCTTTGTGTTTCTTCTATATGCGCTTTAAGTAAATTTTCAATAACGTCTGGATTTTGTTGTAGATAATCTGTTCTTACAAGAATTAAGCCAGTTACAAATTTTCCATCAGGCCATAAATCACGTTCATCCAAAAATAATTTGCCATTGGCATCTTTGATCAAACGTTCTCCCCATGGTTCAGGAACCCAAGCTCCATCAATGTCTTTTTTCAAAAATAGTGTTAAAATATCTGAATTCTTTGCTGGTAAAATATGTACATTCCCCTGATTTTCTACTGTCTTATATCCATGCTCTAGTAAGTAATTTCTCAAAGCAACATCTTGAGTATTACCTAGTTGAGGTGATGCAAATTTTTTATTTGCAAAATCTGAAGGAGAATTAATTCCTGTATCACTTCTTATTACAAAGACTGCTCCTCCACTAGTAGAGCCTGAAATTATTCTTACATCTTTTCCTTCAGATATTACATAACCATTAATAGCAGGATTTGGGCCTACATATGTCGCATCAATTTGCTTTGCAAATAATGCTTCTATAGCGGAAGGACCTGCATTAAATATAAAAGGTTTAACTTCTACATTAGTACCTAATACTTTTTGAAAATCTCCATTTCCTATACCTATTACAGCTTGGGCGTGATTTATGTTAGGAAAATATCCAATTTTTAATATCTTCTTATCTTCTGTTTGAGAAAATGACTGTTGTGCTGAGGTAAAAATAATCGCTATTCCTAAAATAATTGATATTATTATATTTATAGAGGATCTGTATTTTTTATCCATAGGCTAATTAGATAAAGTCGATATAATAATGCTCTTAAATATGAAAAATTTAACAGATATGTGCAATTTTATCTAACGATTAACATATAATTAAAGTAATATATCGAAATTAAATGGTTATTTATTAAATAAAAGATATTGAATTGAATTGAATTGAATTGAATTTATACTGCAAGAGAACTAAGTTCGTATATTTTTTTTCTAGCATCATTAGGATCTAAAATCTCAAATATCACTCCTTGACGTTTTAGCTCACTTATTGAAGCTTGTATAGTTCTTCTAGGTAGCTCGCTAATACGCATTAATTCAGTCTGATCAATAGGATGTAAAGATTTAATTATAAAATAAATAAATTTTACTGACGGTCCACCTGATATATTATTTCTAAAATTGGAAGTACTTGGCTTATCAAAAGATTTTTCCAAGTTTGAATACTCTTTTCTCCTAGCCCATTCGATTAACCCAACTTGAAAAGGATCGATTAAACCTAAATTCACCCTGTCACCAAATTTTGAGATTAAATTTATTTGTAGGGACTCAATATCCGTCTCAAATATGAAATTACTTTGTGAGTATGTTGATATTAAAGAGGAAATAAATCTCCAATCAGTGCTTTTATTAAAAAGATTTAGATCAACTTTTTGATCTATTTCCAGGATTATCTTTGTTTTGCTAATTTTAAGTAATTCTCGAATTTTTTCGAAAATGTTATCATTATATATATTGTTACCTGAATTTTTTTTGTTAAATTTCCATTGTAATTCTATATCAAAAGAATTTGAAATATCTGAAATCCTTTGATTATCATCAAAATTATTATTCATATTGGCTTCTACTTCTATAATATTAAATCCAAATGACAATAGCTCACGGAGGTATTCATTAAGAGTATTATTTGTAAGTGCGTAATCAGTAATTTTACTATCAATTGCAACCGAGATATTATGTTCATGGTAAAATTTGATTCGTCTTTCAAGCTCTGTAGGAGAGTATAATAGGAAACATGATTGAGGTATTTTTACTGAATCAACATATGAAACTATATTTTTAACATTCTCAATATCTAATGGTTGTAATTTATCTATAATGGATGTAATGCCCTCTAGACGCGGTTTTTCATTATCTGTACGATCTAAGGTTAACATTTTGTTAAGCAAACACTTTTGATATAATTAATTAGATATTAATGAATTATCAAACATGTAAAAAATTATTAATATATGAAAAATTGGCATATAATATGTATATAATCTAGCGTAAATAATATAATATAATATCTTTTTACTGTTGTACTATTTTTGTTGTATTATTTTTCTAATTTATATTAATTCTATAATATAAATATTAATGAACATACCAGTACCTTAAAATTGTTTCAATTTGAATTATATTGTAAGCACTCCAGCCTTTAGAAGTATACAATCACAAACAAAAAGTTTGTTACAATTCTCAATTTGTATGCCAATTTTACCCATATTAACAGTATTAAGCATATTTAAGACCAATTAAATATAATATATTACTAATAAAGGGATAATGATGCAATTCAAAAATCAATATCCCCAGCAGAAAGTATCTTTGAGTTTAAAGAATGTATCCAAAAAATATGCACAAAGAAATTCTGAAACAACTACAGTCTTAGAAAATATCAATATTCAAATTTTAGAAGGTGAGATTATTACAATTCTCGGAAAATCAGGATGTGGTAAATCCACTCTTCTTAATTTAATTGCAGGATTTGAAAATTCTTATGGTGGAGAAATTTTACTTAATGGAAAACCTGTAAAAGATATAAGCCCTGAACGAATAATGATGTTTCAAGAATCTGCTCTTTTTCCATGGCTTACAGCTTTTCAAAATGTTGAAATTGCATTAAAAATGGCAAAAGTTCCCAAAAATCAACGAGAAAAAGTAGTCAAGCATTATCTAGAGATTGTAGGTTTATCTGATTATTCTAATTCTTATATTCATCAGCTATCAGGAGGAATGAAACAAAGAGTATCTCTTGCTCGAGCCTTATCATTAAATCCTAAAATTTTACTTATGGATGAACCCTTTGCAGCTTTAGATATTACTATTAAAAAATCCTTATACAAAGAACTTTTGGATCTTCATAAAAAAACTAGAAAGACTATACTATTTGTTACTCATAATATAAATGAGGCTGTATTACTAGGAGATAGAGTTATTGTAATGTCTCCTAAACTCTTTGGTATAAAGAAAGAATATGTTATTGACATCCCTAAGGATCAGAGAAGTGATAATAGCTCAATAAAGAATATAATTAACCAAATTACAGTTGATCTTTACGATAATGCTTAATATATGAATAATAAGGTCTAAAAAGTTTGGAGACACAGATAAAAAGCAGTAAGAAAAAAGGAAGCTTAAGCAAAAAAATAGCAAATAAGATAATAAACAAGGATACATTAAGTTTATTTATTTTTATCAGTGTATTCTTAGCATTATGGCAATTAGTTTACATGTCAGAAATATTGCCTAAGTTATCTCTTCCTTCGCCACTTGCCGTAGGCCAAACAATTATCGAATTATTATTTGATTTTACCTTAGTTAAAGGTACAGCTTTCACGTTATGGCGATTGTTTTTAGGCTTTATTCTGTCTCTTGCCATTGGATTGATTACAGGATTACTTATGATTAAATTTCAACAATTTGGAAAAACCATGAGTTCATTTGCAGTAGGACTACAATCCTTTCCGAGCATTGCATGGATTCCATTTGCAATATTATTGATAGGATTCAATGATTTTGGGATACTTTTTGTGGTTGTGATGAGTTCTGTTTTTTCGGTAATGCTTTCAACTTATAGTGGACTTAGGAATGTTCCACCAATATATATTCGAGCCGCGAGAAATATGGGTGGAAAAGGCTTTTCCCTCTTCAGATATGTATTGATTCCTGCTGCAACTCCTACGTTAATAATGGGAATGAGGCAGGCATGGTCGTTTGCTTGGCATGCTCTAATAGGAGCTGAAATGTTAATTACGACCCTTGTCGGGTTAGGGTACATACTTTCAGTAGGAAGAGAGTTTTCTAATATGAGTCAAATAATTGCTACAATGATAGTAATTTTTACAATAGGTTTGATATTTGATAGAGTAGTTTTTATAAAAATTGAAGAAAAAATAAGGGATAGGTGGGGTTTAAATCAGCAAAAAATTGAGTAATAATATTTACAATATTATAATTATAAAATTTTATTATAGCTAATAAAACACTGGATAATTTTCAGCACTAAATTTGTAATCTCAAAATTCAGATTTACATGATAAAAAAGAGAAATTGTGAAAGTAGTTTTGATAAAATATTTTGTTTCAAAAAATGCATATCGAAATTCTTTCAAATTTGTATGCTCATCAAGAAAAAATTATGCCTTTATGGAGTGCCGAGAATAGGCTTTTTCGAGTGTAATACTGTTTATTCTTATAGATATAGTAATAATAAGAACAAGTAGGTATTTGAAAAAATAAATAGAGATAGAATATAGATATAAACAAATAATATAAATAATTTCTAACCTTATTTTACACTTTTTTAGTAAGTGAATAAAATTTTTTAGCAAAATAACTAATTTTTTCAAATATTTACTTTATTTATTTATATCCCTTATTAAAGACACTATATAGAGCAATAAACATTGAATGAAAATAATCAAATGAATTTAGTAGTAGTAATAGTATAATACACGGAATATCATTTACTATGGGTTTATGAAAATTTATTTTGTTTGTATCTTACATCTTTTATATAAAGAACACTGCAAATCGATAGTTTCTCTACAATTCTAATAGTAGGTACAATAGAATGTTCTTTTATTAATAACCTCTGACTTGGGCTATAACTATCCTATTTGTTATAGGTAAATTGTTAATCTTCCATGATATAAAATCGGTTCAGGTTAATGATTGATAAAAAACTAGACAACCTTGAGAAGTTCAAAGATTTCAGATATAAATATAAAACTATTTTTATTAAATCTTTTAGATTTATATTTATAATTGGCCTCAACATTTTAGCTCACAGATTGATATTTACTCTTTTAATTTTAAAATTATGTCAAGATAGCATTTTGATTATTTTCACTTATAAATAATGTGTAGGATATTCAAATATTATTAAGATATTGGTATTTTATCAATGTAGATCTTATTTTTTTTACATCTTGGACATTGAGTAACTTTAAATATATTTTTTAAAATAGTGGCAAACCAAAAACATGAATCACATAATACAAATCTAAAATTCTTTTTATCATAATAGTATTGTTTTGGAGAGATATATGATTTAACAATTCTTACATTTTTATCTTCAAGATGTTCTTCTACCCATTGTGTATCAACCAGAACCTCTGGATGAACATATTTTGTTTTTGTAATTTGTGCCATAATAATTAATTGTAATATAAGATATATTATTGCTATGATATGCGTAATATATTGAATTTATGTGTAAAATAAAGTAGGTTTTTGATTTTAAATAATTTAAAGAATTGGAGACTACCTGAATGAAGTAATTTTTTGAGAAGTCAGATTAATTAACCACTTATCTCAGTTATTTATTATTTTATCCATATTTTTACTTATAATACACATATTAAGCACAAATAGCATATTTGAGTTAAATTAAATAAGCATTTATTAATAAATAAAACATTGACAGCTCAAATATCAAGAAAAATTTAATTAGATGAGTGGATGCTGGAAATGATACAAGTAGAGGAACATCTTAGGAAAATATCTTTACCTTATCACAGCTATTTTATTAGTTGTTCATCCTGTGGTTGGGAAGTTTCATATTCAGAAGCATGTGAGTATTTTATCATAAATAATAATATGAGTTGTCATAATTGCAAAGAAGGAAATATAAGGTTAAAAAGTACACATTAGTAAATTATGATTCAATAATTACCTTTTGATCTAATAGAATAAATTAAATTATCTAGTATTTACTTTCAACTCTCTAGATTCAAAAAGATGTAGACACAATAAAATGAGATTTGCTGTCGAAATCATTTATTATTATTGAATTGTCACCTTTAAAATAACCCGTCACAAGCAATTTATAAATAAACTTGAAGAATATAATAATAGATTATTTATTATTTTTATACGATGTAATCGGTTGACGTAAATTTCTAAATAAAATTATTACCATAAAATTTTAAATGCTATTTCATTATCATTATCCAGTCGAATAAGATCAAATTGATCCATCTTTTGCAAGATGATATACTTTCCTTCTAATATCATCTAGACTATTTGTTTCGTATATTAATCCTTGTTCTTTCAAATCATCAATTGAGGCCTGAACCGTTCTTCTTGCTAGATTTGATAAATGGATTAATTCACTTTGCTCAATTGGACTTTTATTTTGGATAATAAAATAAATAAACTTTGTAGCCGGTCCACCGTCTGCCACTTTCTTTGCAGTAGATATACTAAAGCTTGCTTTTGACAAAAATCCTCTTCTTAGTGATTCAATAGATGCAACATTCTCTATTTTTATTTCTGCTAAATTGACTCTCTCACCAAATTCAGCTATCAACGCAGCTTGTTGAACTTCCAAAGGAGCTTCAAATATGATATTATCAGGAGAGACATTAGATGTGATAGCGCTTAAAATATTCCATTTAATATTTCCTTTCTCGTCATAAATCCCAGCACTATAGCCTAAATTTGCCTCCAAAATAACCTTGTCTTTGGTAATATTCAAAGCTTCATTGATTTTATTAATTGTCATTTCTGTGGTCAATTGTCTTCTTGGGTCCTTTTTTCCTATTTTCCAATGATGTTCTAATCCATGAGATCCAATTATATTAGAAATTTTTTTTTTTTGTTCTGGATTTATTTGAAGATTATTTTCTCCAATTTCAATGATATCAAATCCAAGTGCGGCTGTTTCTTTTACAAATTGTTCAAACACATTCTCTGTAATTGCATATTCTGTCAGCGTGCTTCCGGTAGATACTAAAACATTAGTTTCATGATAGAATTTTATCCTATCAATTAATTGCTCTTCTGGTATTAAGAGAGGATAAGCTCCGTATATTTTGACTATATCTATCATTGGAGATATAATAGAAAAGTTTTCTTTATCAAATCCTTGGAATTTATCTATTATATATGTAATTCCTTGATGCCTTGGTTTTTTATGGTCAATCCTTTTATCAGATAATTGATCGAGCAAGATAATATAGATTAATGTTTTACCTATATTGACATTTTGATATATTCATTTATTTATTGAATAATAGTATTTATGAACACAACTTTCCTATATTATGTAAATTTTGCGTATAAATTATACCATAAAAACTAGTAATGCTTAATTAAGCTTTTAGCCGAGCTTGAAATAAAAGTTTATTTTGTTGTCCTCTTAGAAATTTGAGTATATTGTTGTATAATAAATCGTCTATTATACAAAACTAAGTTTTTTTAAGTACTATTCATAACTATATCATTTTTCAATAGGGTTTCCAATAATATTGCCCCATTCTGTCCATGATCCATCATAATTTTTAACATTCGAATAACCTAACAAATACTTTAGTACAA
>OCZS010000677.1_pt1 | contig 11565 bp, 12 predicted proteins | sample 1539071 | NCBI WGS metagenome assembly OCZS01 (sample SAMEA3113584, study PRJEB22503) | soil metagenome | reverse complement strand
CCCGTGGGTAGCGGCGCGGAGGCGGTCGCGCGCCGGAGCGTCCACACGTCCAGCGGGCCGCGCGAGGCGACCAGCACGAGGTTGCCGAACCGCTTGCCCTTGAGCACCTCGTGGAGGGCGACGAACGCCGCCTGCCCCAAGGCCTGGCGGGCGCCGGCGGCGACGCGCGCGGCATACCGCATGCCCGGCTCGTCGGCGAGGTTCGCGAGGAGCAGCCCCCGAGGACCCACCACTCGCGCGACCTCCGCGAACCACTCCAGTGAGCCGAGCTCCGCCGGGACCCGCCCTTGCCGGTAGGCGTCGACGAGGACGACGTCGGCACTGGCGTCCTTGAGGCCGGCCAGACCGCTCACGCCGTCGAGACCACGCACGCGGATGCGGTGGCCACGAGGAAGGGGCAGCCGACGTCGCACTGCGTCGGTGAGTGCGGCATCCGGCTCGAACACGATCTGTGGCGAGCCGGGGCGGGTGTGCTGAACCCATCTCGCGAGCGTCAGCCCGGCGCCGCCGACGTGGGTGACGCGCAGTGGGCCGGCCGGGGCCAGGGCGTCGACGCACATGGCCAGGTGCTGCACGTACTCGAAGTCGAGCCGGGTGGGGTCGTCGAGGTCGACCGCCGACTGGGGCTGACCGTCGACGACGACCGTGACGAGCGATCCGTCGTGCTCGAACTCGGGCTCGCCCACGAGGGCAGGCTACGCGTCCGGTTCAGCGTGCCCCCGGCCACCTACGATGCGCGTATGCCCGCCCGCCGCCGCACCGACCCGGTCACCGGCCGCGCTGCCCTCGCCGCCTGGCGAGCGGACCCGGACGGGAGCGATCGCACGACCTTGGCGACGGCCGTGCGCTTCACCCTCGACGAGCTGGGCGCCCACGCACCCGGGCGTAGCGTCGAGGTCCGGGTGCCCCCGTTCGGCGCGGTGCAGTGCGTGGAGGGCCCGAGGCACACCCGCGGCACCCCACCCAACGTCGTCGAGGCGGACCCCGAGACGTGGCTGCGGCTCGCGACGGGGATGCAGCCGTGGGCCGAGGCGCTCGCGGAGGGACGCCTGAGGGTCAGCGGCACCCGCGCCCACCTCGACGGCCTGCTTCCCCTCCCGGACCCGGAGCCCGACCCCGACCCCGTGGCGGCGGTGCCGTGAGTTCGGCACGCGGGGACCCGGCCGTCGAGGGTCGGGCGGACGTCGTTCTGGCGGACGACGGTCGGGTGGGCGGGGTTCGCGCGGGCGGAGTTCGCCACGGCATCACGCGGCGGCACCGTGAGTTCGGCACGCGAGGATCCGGCCGTCGAGGGTCGGGCCGACGGAGGTCTGGCGGACGACGGTCGGGCGGGCGGGGTTCGCCACGGCATCACGATCCTTCCCGAGCGCCCCTGGCGGGATGCGGCTGCGCTGTGGGCGGCGGCCGAGGAGATGGGGTTCTCGCACGCCTGGACCTATGACCACCTCGTGTGGGCCGACCTCCCCGACTCGCCCTGGTTCGCGGCGGTGCCCACGCTGGCGGCCGCAGCGGGCGTCACGTCGACGATCGGCCTCGGTACGTTCGTGTCGTCGCCGAACTACCGGCACCCCTACACCTTCACCCGAGACGTCCTGACCCTGGACGACGTGTCGGGGGGTCGGTTCCTCTGCGGGCTGGGCGCCGGCGGCGACCTCGACGCGGGGATCCTCGGTGAGGACCACACGCTGAGGGAACGGGTCGACCGCTTCCATGAGTTCGTGCCGCTCCTCGACCGGCTGCTGCGTGAGGACCGGGTGGACCACGTCGGCGCCTGGTACACGGCGCGCCGGGCGCGCACCCTGCCTGGGCCGATCCGGGACCGGGTGCCGCTGCTCGTCGCGGCGAACGGGCCGCGCTCCATCCGGCTGGCCGCGACCGTGGGGGACGGCTGGATGACCTATGGCGGACAGGGCGACACGCTCGACGAGTGGTTCTCCCATGTGGGCGAGCTCGTCGCACGATTCGATGACGCCCTGGCGGCGGCTGGACGCGGTCCGGCGGACCGGTACCTCTCGCTCGACTCCTCGCCGCGCTTCTCGCTCGAGTCGGTCGAGCTCTACGCCGAGATGGCCGGTCGTGCGGCCGAGCTCGGCTTCACCGACGTCGTGACCCACTGGCCGCGACCGGATGGTCCGTATGCCGGTGACGTCGGTGTCCTCGAGGCGGTCGCGGCTGACGTCCTGCACCGCCCCGGTCCCTGACTTCCCGACTTCGTCTGTGAGATTGCCGAAGAATCGGGCGGAAGACGGCGTGTCGGCGCAATCTGACAGACGAAGTCGGGGAGGTCGGGGAGGTGCTGGGGTGGTCAGGTGAGGGAGAGCACGACGATCGGCTCGGTGGTCGGCTGCCGGGAGCCGCCGGCCGGCTCGAGGGTCATCCCGACCGCCGCGGCCGCGTTGGCGTCGCCCTCGAGGAGCAGCTCGCCGCGACCGTCGTTTCCCGCGGTGAGCAGCCCAGCCGGTCGAGCGGTCTCGTCGGTGCCGACGTACCAGAGCTGGTAGTCCTTGCCCTCGGGGGCCGGCGGGAGCCCGGCGACCGAGATCGCCGCCTGGCCGAGCTCACGGCTGTACGCCAGGTCAGCGGTGAGTGGGCCCTGCGTTCGGCTCACCCGCACCGCGTCCTCGGCCGCAACGACCCCTGCGACCGGTGACGTGTCGGCGGGATCCGACCACGGGCTCCAGGCCAGCCCTCCGACCGTGATGACGGCAGCCGCCGCGGCGGCTGCGAACCAGGTCGACGCCCGACGGCGGAACGGGATGACGGTCGCACCGGGCCCCTCGCCCTCCTTCTCTGGAGCAGCCCCAGCAGTCGGCTCCGATCCCGGATGCCGGCTCGCGGCATCCATGCCGGATGGCGGCATCCGCGTGTCGTCACCGGCCAGCGGGGGGAGTGGGCGGACCTGGCTGATGCCGGACAGCACGGCGGCGCGCAGGGCGGGCGGCGGGTCCTCCTCGGTGAGGGCGCTGAGCGAGTGGGCGGTCGCCGAGAGCTCCGCCACCTCGGCGCGGCAGTCGGCACACCCGGCGAGGTGCTGCTCGAACAGGGCGCGCTCGCCCACGTCGAGCGCGTCGACGGCGTAGGCACCGGAGAGGTGGTGCAGGTCGGGGCTCATGCCGGAACTCCCATCGTGTCCCGGAGCCGAATGAGGCCGTCGCGGATCCGGGTCTTGGCGGTGCCGAGCGGGAGGTCGAGGAGGCGGGCCACCTCGGTGTGCGTGTAACCGCCGAGATAGGCGAGCTCCACCGCGCTGCGCTGGGCGTCGGTGAGGGTGGCGAGGGCACGCCGTACCCGCTGCGCCTCGAGGGTGGCCTGGGCGGCCTCCGCGGTGGCGTCGAAGTCGACGTCGTGCGACGCGGCCGCGTGGGCGTCGTCACGGCGGCGCGACGCCTCGCTCGACCGCACCCGGTCGACGGCGGTCCGGTGGGCGATCGTCATGAGCCAGGAGAGCGCGCTCCCGCGCGAGGCGTCGAACCGGGCGGACTGCCGCCACACGTCGAGATACACCTCCTGGGTCACCTCCTCCGACATCGCGTGGTCGCGGACCACTCGCAGGACGAGGCCGAAGAGGCGTCGCGAGGTTGCGTCGTAGAGAGCGGCGAACGCGGCCTCGTCACCCCGGGCGGAGCGGCGGAGCAGGTCGGCCAGCTCGGGCGCGGAGAGTGATGCGGCAGCCGCCTCCCCGGACGCGGCGGCGTCCCGGGAGGCGGCTGTCATGTCACTCATTGTGGACCGTCGCTCAGGCGGCGGGCAGGAGAACGCCGTCGATGATGTAGACCGTGGCGTTGGCGGTCTGGACGTCGCCACAGACGACGGCGGCCTCACCGACGCTGAAGTCCTCGCCCGAGCCCTCGACGGTGATCGTCGTGCCGGCGAGCGTCGTGTGCTCACCCGCGACCATGTCGGGCGACAGACGACCCTCGACGACGTGGTTGGTGAGCACCGTGGTCAGCAGGCCCTTCGGGTCGGCCATCGCCTTGTCGAGGGTGGCCTTGTCGAGCGCCGAGAAGGCGTCGTTCGTGGGAGCGAAGACGGTGATGTCCTTCGCGGTGTTGAGCGTCTCGCCGAGCCCGGCCTCGCCGACGGCGGTGACGAGCGTGGAGAGGACCGGGTTGTTGCTCGCGGCGGTGGCCACCGGGTCGGCGGCCATCCCGGCGAACGAGCCGGCGCCGTCGGCAGGCACGGCAGCGCAGCCCGGACCGAACGCCTGTGCCATCATCTCGGTCATCGACTCCGAGGGGCTGGCCGACGGTGCGGCGGAGGAGGTCATGGTGTCGCTGGACGCGGCGGTGGGCTCGGAGTCCGAACCGCAGGCAGCGAGCGAGAGAGGCAGGGCGAGGGCCAGGGTGGCGAGGGTGAGGCGGCTGGAACGCATGGGAGGTGCTCCTTCACGGGGTGGGGTGGTGCTGAGTACACCTGTGGTTCGTGACCGCACGGCATCCGGATTGCTTTGTGCAGGAGGAATCCGGATGCCGTTCCTCGGCGTCGCTGTGCGGGCCACGACGCCGAGGGCGCACCAGCCGGGAGCTCAGTCGATGATGACGACGATGGAGTGCCACCCGCGGGCGCCCTCGGGGAAGGGGGCCGTACGCCCCTCGGGCTGGACGTCACCGCTGAGGTCCGTCGCGCGGACGGTGAGGTCGTGCCGCCCGGGAAGGGCATCCCAGGGAAGGAACCACTGGCGCCAGTAGTCGATGCCGGCGTCCGGCCCGAGCTGGGCCTCCTGCCAGCGCTCGTCGTCCACGCGGACCTCGACCTTCGCGATGCCCCGCTGCTGGGCCCAGGCGACGCCGCCGATGACGACCCGACCGGCATCCAGGCGGTTCAGCCCGCGCGGGGTGTCGATCCGGGACTGGGTGAGGATGGGTGCGTCGGTGGCCCAGTCACGCTCGGTCCAGTAGGCGCGCTTGGCCGCGTACGTCGTGGCCTCCATGCGGGTGAGCCACTTCGTCGCGCCGACGAAGCCGTACAGACCGGGGGTGACGAGTCGTGCCGGGAACCCGTGCCGGGCCGGCAGTGGTTCACCGTTCATCGCGACAGCGACGAGCGCCTCGCGGTCGTCGGTCAGCGCCTGGACCGGCGTCGAGATCGTCATCCCCTCGGTGGAGTGGCTGAGGATCTGGTCGGCGCCTGTCCGGACCCCGGCCCGCTCGAGCAGGTCACGGGTGCGCACGCCGAGCCAGCGGGCGCCGCCGACATAGGGGCCTCCGACCTCGTTCGAGACGCAGGTGAGGGTGATGTCACGTTCGACGAGAGGCATCGCGAGGAGGTCGTCGAAGGAGAGCGTGTACGGCCGGTCGACCTCCCCGTCGATCGTCAGCTTCCACCCCTCGACGGAGACGCGCGGGATGACCAGTGCGGTGTCGATCCGGTAGAACTCCTTGTTCGGCGTCCGGAAGGTCGAGATCCCGCGGACGGTCTCCTCGAGGCCGCGCGGTAGAGGCGTGAGCGGCTCGGCTGCGGGGGGCAGGACGACCGTCGAGGGTGAGCCGGCGCGCGAGAGCACCTGACCCAGGCTGCCCGCGGTCGCGGCGAGGGCGCCCAGGCCGGCCGCAGCGGCGAGCACCTGCCGGCGACCGCTGCTGCCGTCGCCGCGGGCGGTGTCGTCGGCGCCCGCCCCGGTGGCCGGGTCCGCCGCCGTCGCGCCCCACCGGTCGAGGAGCCCGAAGAACCAGCTCGCCGTAGCGACCCCGACGAGCGCGGTGACGAACCCCGGGATGAGGTCGACCGCGATGCTCGTGGGCCGCAGGGTGGCGGCCAGGGCCGAGGTCAGCGCAAGTGCCCCGAGCAGTGCCAGCCCGACACTGCGGCGAGTGCGGGCGACGAGCCCGATCATCCCCGCCACGGCGAGCGCGCCGAGGGCCACCGAGCCGATGAGGATGGGCTTGTCAGCCGTCCCGAAGGTGGCGACCGCCCACTCCTTCACCGGGGTGGGCGTGAGGTCGATGACGGTGGAGCCCACGGCGAGGACCGGTGAGGCCTCGGGGGACACGAACCCGGCAACGAGGTGGCCGACCCCGGCGCCCGCCGCCGCCGCGAGGACCGCGCCGCCGGCATACCACCGACCGGCGGGGCGGCGGCTGGAGCCGGACGGCTCAGGGGTGGTCCTGCCGCTGGTCGTCAGGCCCGTCGTCATGCTGCTTGTTCGGTGCAGGTGGCTCGCGTGGATGGGGGCACGGACCCAGTGTGCGCTCATCGGCGGGCCGCGGCACCGGGCACCTCCCGTACCGTGATCAGCGTGACACCTGCCCGGCGGCCGCGCTTCCTCCCGTTCATCGTCACCGGCGCCGTTCTGGGCTTCCTGCTCGGTGGGGCGCTGGCGGCCTTCGGCTGGTTCGAGGACCCCGACCCGGTCGTGCCGTCGAACTACCCGGCGTCCGCGGGGGTGGGTTACCTCGGCTTCCTCGGGGCCCTCGTCGTCGGACTTGCCGCGGCGGTTTTGGCCATCGTCCTGGACCGGCGCACCGACAGGTCCTGACCGGTCGTGTGGGAGAATGGTGCTCGTGCCACGCGGTGACGGACGCCTGACCCACGACCTGATGTCCGGCGAGAAGGCCCCGCAGGACGCCTGCGGGGTCTTCGGGGTGTGGGCCCCCGGCGAGGACGTCGCCAAGCTCACCTACTACGGCCTCTACGCCCTCCAGCACCGCGGGCAGGAGTCGGCCGGCATCGCGACGTCCGACGGCCAGCGCCTCCTCGTCTACAAGGACATGGGGCTGGTGTCGCAGGTCTTCGACGAGCGCTCGCTGGCCTCCCTGCGCGGACACCTCGCGGTCGGCCACTGCCGCTACTCGACGACCGGTGGATCCACGTGGGAGAACGCCCAGCCGACCCTCGGGGGGCACGCGGGCGGCACGGTGGCCCTCGCCCACAACGGCAACCTCACCAACTCCGCGGAGCTGCGGGACCTCGTCGATGGCCGCCTCGGCGACGAGGCGCACCGCGGGGAGCTGGCGCGCGGCAACACGACGGACACCGCTCTCGTCACGGCGCTCCTCGCGGACGACGCCGACCGAACCCTCGAGGCGGCGGCGCTCGACGTGCTGCCGCGGCTGCGGGGGGCGTTCTGCTTCGTCTTCATCGACGAGCAGACGCTGTATGCCGCCCGCGACCCTCACGGCATCCGCCCCCTGGTCATCGGCCGGCTCGAGCGTGGCTGGGTCGTCGCGTCCGAGACCGCGGCGCTGGACATCGTCGGCGCCTCCTTCGTACGGGAGGTCGAGCCGGGGGAGCTCGTCGTCATCGACGAGGACGGCCTGCGCTCGCAGCGTTTCGCCGCGCCGACACCCAAGGGGTGCGTGTTCGAGTACGTCTACCTGGCCCGGCCCGACACGACGATCAGCGGCCGGGTCGTGCACGAGGCCCGGGTGGAGATGGGCCGGGCCCTCGCCAGGGAGCACCCGGTCGACGCCGATCTCGTCATGCCGACCCCGGAGTCCGGCACGCCGGCCGCCATCGGGTACGCGCAGGAGTCCGGCATCCCCTACGGCCAGGGCCTGGTCAAGAACTCCTACGTCGGACGCACCTTCATCGCCCCGTCGCAGACGATCCGCCAGCTCGGCATCCGGCTCAAGCTCAACCCGCTCAAGGACGTCATCCGCGGGAAACGCCTCGTGGTCGTCGACGACTCGATCGTCCGCGGCAACACGCAGCGTGCGCTCGTGCGGATGCTGCGGGAGGCCGGTGCTGCCGAGGTCCACGTGCGGATCTCGTCCCCGCCCGTGCGCTGGCCGTGCTTCTACGGCATCGACTTCGCGACCCGGGCCGAGCTCATCGCGACCGGACTCGGGGTCGAGGAGGTGCGCAGCTCCATCGGTGCGGACTCGTTGGGCTACATCTCCGACGACGGGATGATCAAGGCGACCCTGCAGCCGCGCGACCGCCTCTGTACCGCCTGCTTCACCGGCTCCTACCCGGTGCCCCTGCCGGAGGACGGCCGGCTCGGCAAGGGGGTGCTGGAGCTCGAGCTGCCGATCGCGGCGGCGGGGCCGGAGCGGCCGACCGGCCCGCGGCATCCGCAACGGCACGCTCCCATCGTCGACGTGCCGGTGCTGGACGGCGACCTGCCGTTGGACGTCGACGGCGTCCCGACGTCCGTGGCCGGTGGAGCGGCGGAAGCGGTCCTCCGGCCCTGAGGGCCATGCGCCCTTGACGCCGTTCGGGCCTGAGGCCGTTGTGGTCGTCGGTGGTCCACGTGTCGGGCTCGCACCGGGAGGCCCGCGATCTCCTCGAGGGGAGGTTCAGTCGACCCAGTTCCGCGGGGGGTAGAGCCGCGGGTCGTCGTCCTCGTCGTCCCGGGGCACGTGCACGACGGGGATCTCACCGGTGTCGCCGAGTCGGGACGGGCCGTCGGCGTTGGAGGAGCGGTACCACGACTCGGGCACGACGCCCGGGCGCCGTTCACCCCCCTGTCCCTCCCGGACCCGTTCGGGCGCTTCGGTCCGTCCGCTCTCCTCGTCCGCGGGCTCGACGCGAGCTGGAGATCGACCCGGCGCAGCTCCAACCGTACCTGGCTGCGCTGCGCGATTACAGGAACGAGCGGCGGGTGCCGCCGGAGCCGGGCCACCGGCATACGGATCGGGCGGGAAGCCGCCACCGGCCGGCCCGCCACCTCCGTCGGGAGGCGGCGGCGGTCGGAAGCTGCCGCCGCTCGGGAAGCCGCCATCGCTCTGGAGGCGGATCTGCGACCCGGGTCCGAAGAGCTGGGTGCAGATGGCCTTGTAGTGCTGGTCGGCGTCCGGGACGTGGTCGATCCGTGACATCGCCTGCTCCTGCCCGGCCGACTCGAGCACGAACGTGCCATACCCCACGATGCGGCCGAGCAGGGAGCGGTCGTACGTCATGTCGGTGACCTTGAGGAGCGGCATCATCGCGACCTTGCGCCGGATGAAGCCGAAGAAGAGGAGGAACCGCTTGTCCGTGGCGACGAACCAGTCACGGCGCCAGTTGAGCACCTCCCAGACGAGCCACCCGATGGCGAGCCACCACCCCAGCCAGCTGAGGTTCTGCAGGATCTGTCCGCCGCCGTTCAGCGGGACGTTGGCCTCGACCCAGAACGCCACCAGGGTGGCCACGACGGCCAAGGAGATCTGCCGGAAGAGGTGGAACCAGTGGCGCCGCACCGCGACGATGACGACCTCGTCGGCGACGAGGTAGCGCTCGAGCTCACGGTCCAGCCGCGGTCGGCGGACCATGTCACTCGTTGATGAGTGAGTCGAAGAACTCGGCGATGTTGCTGACGGCGCGCACGGTGAAGTCCCACGCCGCCGAGAACATGTCGGCGGCCTCGTTCGGCGCGGTGAGAATGGCGTAGACGAGGAAGATGACGACGAGCCACATCACGATCTTCTTGATCGGGGGCATCGCGCGTCCTCCTGCCTCAGGGCATGCCGAGTGCACGCCTTGCGTCATCGTCGCAGATGTGACCGGAGTGACGGCTGATACGAGCAGGCGGGCGTGTCGTACGGCCCTTGCGCGCGCGCCGAGCTACTGGGCCAGGCCGTACAGCCGGTCTCCGGCGTCCCCGAGGCCCGGCACGATGTAGCCCACCTCGTTGAGGCGCTCGTCGATGGCGCCGGTGACGAGGGTGATGCTCGGGACGGCATCCGCCAGGGTCTCCTGGAGGTGCGCGATGCCCTCCGGCGCACTCAGCAAGGTGACGGCCGTGATGTCGTCGGCACCGCGGTCGAGGAGGAAGCGGATGGCGTCGGCCATCGACCCGCCCGTGGCGAGCATCGGGTCGAGCACGTAGACCTGGCGCCCCGAGAGGTCGTCGGGCAGCCGGTTCGCATAGGTGACCGCCTCGAGCGTCTCCTCGTTCCGCTGCATGCCGAGGAAGCCCACCTCGGCGCTCGGCAGCAGTCGCACCATCCCCTCGAGCATCCCCAACCCCGCGCGCAGGATGGGAACGACGAGGGGCTTCGGGTTCGACAGCTTGATCCCGGTCGTGGGCGCCACCGGCGTGCGGATCTCGAACGGCTCGACCCGCACGTCGCGTGTCGCCTCGTAGGCGAGCAGCGTCATGAGCTCCTCGGCGAGCCGGCGGAAGGTCGGTGAGTCGGTGCGTTCGTCCCGGAGGTAGGTCAGCTTGTGGGCGATGAGCCGGTGGTCCGGGTTCAGAACGCGCATGGGTGAAACTTAGCGGGTGACCCTCGCCCTCGATTCGCGGTATGCCGGGTGGATGGAGCATGCCCTGGCGCTGTCCGCGCGGGCTGCTGAGGTGGGCGACGTGCCGGTCGGAGCAGTGGTCGTCGGCGACGACGGAGCGGTGCTCGCAGAGGGATGGAACGTCCGTGAGGCGGCGGGTGACCCGACGGGGCACGCCGAGATCGTGGCGCTGCGGGCGGCGTCGGTGGTGCTCGGTTCGTGGCGTCTCGAGGGGTGCACCCTCGTCGTGACGATGGAGCCCTGCCCGATGTGTGCCGGGGCGCTGATGCTCGCCCGCGTGTCGCGGGTCGTCCTCGGCGCGTGGGACCCGAAACTCGGTGCCTGTGGGTCGGTGTGGGACATCGTGCGAGACCGTCGGGCGACCCATCGTGTCGAGGTCGTTGGCGGGGTCCTCGAGGCGGAGTGCGCGGCCGTCGTGCGGCGGTTCTTCGAGACCCACCGCGGCTGAGCTTCCGGGCGCGTCGACCGGGATGCCGGCCGCTCGGTCCTGATTTCGGGGCTCGCCGTCCGCTCGGGTAGCCTCTCCGGCGGTGGCGTGTCCGAGCGGCCTAAGGAGCACGCCTCGAAAGCGTGTGAGGGTGCAAGCCCTCCGTGGGTTCAAATCCCACCGCCACCGCCATTCACCTCCGGAAACGCCGGTTCACCCGACTCGGGCGGACCGGCGTTCTCAGATGTGGGTCCATCGTGCGCCGCACGGCTCGCTGTCACGTGCTCCAGAGGCACCGGGCCAAGGTGGAGGTCATCACGTTGCCACGACGGCGTGTAGCCCGAGTAGGGCGGAGTCCCTCCGGCCGGCGGGCGGTGCGCTGTGGGGTTATGGGGCGAGCGCCCCGGCCGTGGAGGCGGTTCCACCGAGAAGGTCAGGCCGGACGGAGAGCCCTTGCAGCCAGGCCTCCCAGGCCGGCTCCTCGCGCCGCACGTAGTCCGCCGCGTCGGCCGAGAACAGGTACGCCCGGACGCCTGCAGTGGCCTTGCCGCCGTGCTCGCCGAACGCGAAGACGGTGAGCATGCCGGGGACGGGCGCGGTGATTCGGACCAGCGCCTGCCGCTTGCCGACACGCTGGACCGTGCCGGTGGCACCACGCAACTCGACCGTCGCGCCCTCGTTCCTCAGCCCGAGCGCGTCCTGCAAGGTCGACCACATCGCCTCTGCGTCGCCCGGATGGGAGGCGGTGGCCTCGAGCTGCGTCGCCTCCTGGCCGGGGAAGTGCGAAAGGTACAGGCGCAGGTTGTCGAAGAACGGGATCCAGTTCGGGCCCATGTCGTCCCAGAACTCGGATTCCCAGGCGGCGCCGGTTCCGAAGCCGCTACTGGTGACGCGCACGATGCAGGTGCCGCCGGACTGGGCCTCGACGAGGAACTCCGACGTCAGCGGGCTGAGCGCATCCGGGTCCTTGCCCA
>OCZS010000676.1_pt1 | contig 11566 bp, 8 predicted proteins | sample 1539071 | NCBI WGS metagenome assembly OCZS01 (sample SAMEA3113584, study PRJEB22503) | soil metagenome | reverse complement strand
CGGTTCGCGAAGCAGCCGCCGCGAAAGCGGAGGGCGTTCCGGGAGTGCTCCTGTTCGGGTTGCCCGACAGCAAGGACGACATCGGCTCCGCCGCGTGGGACCCCGAAGCACCGGTCCAGACGGCGGTCCGCGCGCTGAAGCGCGAAGTCCCGGGCCTGCTGGTGGTCACCGACGTGTGCCTCTGCGAGTACACCTCACATGGGCACTGCGGCATCCTCGTGGACGAAGAAATCACCAACGATGCGAGCGTCGAGCTGCTGGCCCGCGCTGCCCTCTCGCACGCTGCTGCCGGGGCCGACATCCTGGCGCCGTCCGACATGATGGATGGCCGGGTGGGCCGCATCCGGGCGCTGCTGGACGAGGCGGGGTACCTGGACGTCGCGATCATGTCGTACGCCGCCAAGTACTGCTCCGCGTTCTACGGGCCGTTCCGCGAGGCAGCGGACTCGGCGCCGGCGTTCGGCGATCGCCGATCGCACCAGATGGATCCGGGGAACGTGGCCGAGGCGTTGCGCGAAGTCGCACTCGACCTGACGGAAGGCGCGGACATCGTGATGGTGAAGCCCGCCCTGACCTACCTCGACGTGATTTCACGCGTCAAAGCGGCGTTTGGCGTGCCGGTGGCGGCCTACCACGTGAGCGGCGAGTACGCGATGCTCAAGGCGGCGGCGCGCAACGGCTGGGTCGACGAGCCGCGCGCGATGATGGAAACGCTGACCGCCATCCGCCGCGCCGGGGCGGACATCATCATCACGTATTACGCGCGCGACGCGGCGCGGGCGCTCTAGACCGCGCTCCCTGCGCGACTCAGCCGGTGATCGCCACGACGATCAGCGTGGCGTCGTCCTCGAACTGGCCGCCGGTGAAGGCGTTGACCTCTTCGAGGAGGACGTTCTTCATCTCCTCGGGGGGACGTGCGCGCACCGCAACGGCGGCGGCCAGCAGACGCTCGTCCCCGTACTCATCCCCTTCGGGGTTGCGTGCCTCGGTGATCCCGTCGGTGTAGAAGATCAACCGATCGCCCGGCGCGAGCGGCAGCTCCGCCTGCTCGTAGGCGTTTTCAGGGAAGATGCCGAGCACCATCCCGCCCTGTGAGAGCTGGGACACCCCGCCGTCGGCGCGCAGCAGCAGGGGCGGGTTGTGCCCGGCGTTGGAGTAAACGATGCGGCCGGCGCGCGGCTCGACCCGTGCGTAGCAGAACGTCGCGAACCGTCCGCTCGCCATGTTCCGGCACAGCAGGCGGTTGACGCTGCCGCAGATCGTCGAGGGTGGCGTGGTGGCCTGCGCAAACGCGCGGACGGCGGCCTGAAGATTCGACATCAGCAGCGCGGCGGGCAGCCCCTTGCCCGCGATGTCGGCAATGGAGACGCCGAGCGCCCCGCCGAACGCGAGCAGGTCGAAACAGTCCCCGCCGACGTCGTTCGCCGGCTGCCACGCCATGGCGACCTCGACGCCGCCGACCTGCGGCACCGCCGTCGGGAGCAGCCCGCGCTGGATCAGCCGTGCGTCCTCCACTTCCCGCTGCTGCTGGTGATCGCGGCGCCTGGCCGCGCGGGACTCGCCGATCTCGCGATCGAGGATTTCGAGCAGGGTGACGTCTTCCCACGGCTTCTGCACGAAGCTCTTGGCCCCGCGGCGCATCGCTTCGACCGCTGTGTCGATGCTGCCCCAGCCCGTCATGACGACGATCGGGAGCGACGCGTCGTGCGAGCGGACGCGTGGAATGAGCTCGAGGCCCTCGCGGCCGGAGGTGGTATCGCGCGAGTAGTTGAGGTCCATCAGCAGCAGGTCGAATCGCTCGGCGCGGAGCTTCTCGAGCACGCGTCGCGGCGACGGATCCGTCTGCTGTGGCATGCGATAGACCCTGAAGCTCCCGGACATGGCCGGGACCTTGATTCCCAAGACCCGTGCCGGTCGCTGATCCGCGAAACCGGCCCACAAGAGGCCATGGTGCACGGCGGGGACAGGCCTGGCCGTCGCGTGGACGCGACGCCCCGTCCCGCGCGCGGGAATTCGCATATATCTTAGTTGCGCCAGATCCTTATCAATGCCAGAAGCGGCCCGCGCGCGCGTCCTGATCGCCGACGACCAGCCTGACGTTCTCAACGCGCTGCGCCTGCTGCTCGCGGACGACGGGTACGAGGTCGTGCTCGCCGGATCCCCTGCCGAGGTGCTCGAGCAGCTCGAGGCGGCGGACTTCGATCTCGCCATCCTCGATCTCAACTACACCCGCGACACGACGTCCGGGCAGGAGGGACTCGATCTGCTCGAGCGGCTGAAGGCGCTGGATCCGACGCTGCCGGTCCTCGTGATCACGGCGTGGAGCAGCGTGGCGGGCGCGGTCGAAGCGATGCGGCGCGGGGCGCGCGACTACATCGAGAAGCCGTGGGACGACGAGCGGCTCCTGGTCACCGTGCGGACGCAGGTCGATCTCCGCCGCGCCCTGCGGCGCGGCCAGCGCCTGCAGGAGGCGAACACCAGGCTGCAGCGCGGCCAGACGCCGGTGTTCATCGGCGACTCAGCCCCCATGCGCGACGTCCGTCGGACGATCGAACGAGTGGCACCCTCGGACGCCGCGGTGCTGATTACCGGAGAGCACGGCACCGGCAAGGAGGTGGCGGCCACATGGCTGCACGCGCTGTCGGAGCGCCGGGCGCGGCCGCTCGTCACCATGAATGCGGGGGGGCTGGCCGACGGGATCGCGGAAAGCGAGCTCTTCGGGCACATTCGCGGCGCGTTCACCGACGCGCGCGTGGACCGCATCGGCTGCTTCGAGCTCGCCGACGAAGGCACGCTGTTCCTGGACGAGATCGCCAACATGCCCATGCGTCTGCAGGCCAAGCTGCTGCGCGTGCTGCAGACCGGCGAGGTTCAGCGTCTGGGCTCCTCGCGCGTGCGCTACGTGAACGTTCGCGTGCTGTCGGCCACCAACGCCGACCTTCCGGGCGAGATCACCGCAGGGCGGTTCCGCGAGGATGTCCTCTACCGATTGAACACCGTGGTCCTTCACCTTCCGCCGCTGCGCGACCGGCGCGAGGACATCCCCGCGCTCGCCGCCCACTTCCTCTCCGTGCACGCGGCCAGGTACCGGAAGCCGCTCGAGGGCTTCGAGACGGACGCGGCGGCTGCGCTGCAGACGCATCCGTGGCCGGGGAACGTTCGCGAGCTGGCGCACAGCATCGAGCGGGCGGTGCTGATGGCCGATGCGTCCGCGGCCCGGATCTCGGCCCGTCATCTCGCGCTCCCCGCACCGGCGCGTCCGGGCGAGCCGACGTCGCTCGAAGACGCCGAGCGCGTGTTCATCGAGAAGGTGCTGGCGCGCCACAATGGCGACGTGCGGCTTGCGGCGGAGCAGCTGGGCATGAGCCGGAGCGCTCTCTATCGGCGTCTGCAGCAATATGGCGTTCGCGAATAAGCCGCCGTCCGCCCCCGGGGGCGCGCGCCACCGGCGCGTGCATCTCAGCCTCGAGACATCCGTCCTGCTGCTCGCCCTCATCGCCGGGCTGCCGGCGGGGCTGGCGCTGCTCTACCTCACCTGGAGTCAGGCCTACAGCTTCGAGGTGCGCTGGACGATCACGCTCATCGTCCTTGCGGCGTGGATTGGCGCGGCGGCGTTCGCCCACCAGATGGTCACCCGGGTGCTCCAGCTGCAGGCGGATCTGCTGGGCGCGCTCCGCGAAGGGGATTACTCCATCCGCGGCATCGGCGCGCGCCCCGGCAGCGCCGTCGACCGCGTGATGCAGGAGATCAACGCGCTCGGCGACACGCTGCAGCGGCAGCGCACCGAGGCGGTGGAATCGACGGCGCTCCTGCAGAGTGTGATGGGCGCGATTGACGTCGCCGTGTTCGCGCTCGACATGGACGGGCGGCTGGTGCTGGTCAACCCCGCGGCAGAGCGGCTCATGGGGCAGCCCGGGGCCCGCCTGCTGGGGATGGACGCGCAACAGCTTCGCCTGGCGGCGTACCTGACCGGGGACACGCCGCGGCTCATCGACCGTCCGTTCGGACCGGAGAGCGGCCGCCTCGAGCTGCGACGCTCCACGTTCCGGCGCGACGGCAAGCCGCATCAGCTTCTCGTCTTCGCGGACCTGAGCCGGGCGCTTCGCGAAGAGGAGCAACAGGCCTGGCAGCGCATCGTCCGCGTCCTCTCGCACGAGATCAACAACTCGCTGACGCCGATCAAGTCGATCGCGCACAGCATCAAGCGGATGCTGTCGCGCGTGCCGGATCTGCCGCGGGCAGAGGAAATCCAGGACGGCTTGAATCTGATCGAGACGCGATCGGGCGCGCTTGGGCGCTTCCTGCGGTCCTATGCGCAGCTGGCGCGGCTGCCGAAGCCGCAGCAGCGGCCCGTCCGCATCGCGCAGCTCGCGCACCGGATCGCGGAGCTCGAGAACCGGCGGCCGGTCGCGGTCGCGCCCGGTCAGGACGTCGCCATCAACGCCGACCCGGACCAGATCGAGCAGCTTCTGATCAACATCGTCCGCAACGCCGTCGACGCGACGCTCGAGACCAACGGCCGCGTGTGGATGGACTGGAAGACCGTCGACGGATCGCTGCAAGTGACCGTCGAAGACGAAGGCCCCGGGCTGCCGGACACGGCCAACCTGTTCGTGCCGTTTTTCACGACCAAGGCGACCGGATCGGGGATCGGCCTCGCGCTCAGCCGGCAGATCGCGGAGGCGCACGGCGGCAGCCTGTCCCTCGAGAACCGCAGCGAAGGGCGCGGCTGCCGGGCCATTCTGCGCCTGCCTCTCTGATCGGCCGCGCGTGACTGACGCGGCCGAAATCCGCTATCTTCGACGGATGCTTCCCCGGCCCCGCCTGCGCCATACGAAATCGGAAAAGATGTTCGCCGCCGCCTCGCGAATCCTGCCGGGCGGCGTCGACAGCCCGGTGCGGGCGTTCAAGTCCGTGGGCTCGACGCCGGTCTTCATCGCGCGCGCCAGGGGCTCCACGATCGAGGACGTCGACGGAAACAGGTACATCGACTACGTGATGTCCTGGGGACCGCTGCTGCACGGCCATGCGCCAAAGGGGCTGGTGCGGGCGCTCGCGGACGCCGCGGCGCGCGGCACCAGCTTCGGCGCGCCAACAGAACTGGAGACAAGGCTCGCGCGTCGCGTCGCGATGCTGATGCCGTCGATGGAGCGGGTGCGCTTCGTCAATTCTGGCACCGAGGCGACGATGAGCGCCGTCCGGCTGGCACGCGCGGCCACGAAGCGGGACCGCATCATCAAGTTCGAGGGCTGCTACCACGGGCACGCGGACGCGTTTCTCGTCCAGGCCGGCTCCGGTGCCATGACGTTCGGCGTACCCACCAGCCCTGGCGTGACCGCGGCCGCGGCTGCCGACACGCTGATCGCCCGCTACAACGACGTGCAGTCGGTCGAGGCGCTCGCGGAGCAGAACCGGGGGCAGGTCGCGGCGGTGATCGTTGAACCTATCGCCGGCAACATGGGGGTCGTCCCGCCGCGCGACCGATTCCTCGAAGGGCTGCGCGCGCTGTGCAACCGCGAAGGCATGCTGCTGATCTTCGACGAGGTCATCAGCGGGTTTCGGGCGGGCGCCGGCGGCGCGCAGCAGGCGCTGCAGGTGCGGCCCGATTTGACGTGTCTCGGCAAGATCATTGGTGGCGGGCTGCCGGTGGGCGCGTACGGCGGACGGTCGGATTTGATGGCGCTCGTGTCCCCGTCGGGACCGGTGTACCAGGCGGGCACGCTCTCGGGAAATCCGCTGGCCATGACTGCGGGACTCTGGTCGCTCGAGGCGCTCTCGCCAGGCCTTTACCGGCATCTGTCCCGCCTCGGTGCGCGCCTCGCCGCCGGCCTCGCCGAGGCTGCGCGGAGCGCCGGCGTGCCGCTGCAGGTCAACGCGTTCGGCTCGACGCTGACGCCGTTCTTCACGACCGCGCCGGTGCGGGACTTTCAGTCCGCGCTCGCGGCCGACACGGAGCGCTATGCGGCCTTCTTCAGGGAGATGTTGTCGCGTGGCATCTACCCGCCGCCGTCGCAGTTCGAGGCCTGGTTTCTTTCGGCTGCCCACACGGACCGCGATATCGATCGCACCGTGCGGGCAGCGAGAGCGTCGTTGAAGGCGGTCGTTAGTCGTTAGTCGTTGGTCGTTCGTCCCACGACGCGCGACCCGCGACAGCAACCAGCGACTAACGACTAACGACTAACGACTAACGACTCCCGACATTCGGCGGCTGCTCCATCTGGACGCGGAGGATCGTCCCCGCCGGGAGCGTCACGTCCTTGCCTTCCGTGGCGGCAATCGTCCCGCCGCCGCCAATCAGCACGCCGAGCAGCGCCCCTTTCACGCCGCCGAGGATGCCGCCGATGATGGCGCCGACGCCCGCGCCGGCGCCGATCCGTCCCGCCTCGCCGCGCAGCCCCTCGCTCTCGAGCGCCTGCGTGACGATCCCGCGCATCGGGTAGGTGCGCCCGTTGACGGTGATCTGGTCGAAGCTCACTTGCAGCGTCCCCTTGCGCTCCGTCCGCGTGGCCTTCTCCACTGCGCTCACGACACCGCGCAGCGTCGACCCGGCCGGAATGAGGACGTCGTTGCCACGATAGAGATCCGCGACGGTCGTCGCGCTGAAGCGATCCTCGACCTGCGCCGTCGACGAGCTCAATTCGCGCTCGAGCCGGACGTCGATTTCCTGGTTCGTTGGGATGGTACTGCGGCCCGAAGCTCCAGTGGTCTGCCGGCGATCCTCGTACACCCCGCCAGTCGACGACGAGCGATCCCCCGGTCGATCGGCCGGCCGCTCGGTGTTGCCATCGACGACCCCGCCGGAGACGCCGCCGGCGCCGGTTGACGAGGTTCCCCGTGCCGACGTCGTGTTGTCGCGCGATACACTGGCTTCACCACGCGCCCGCGAGCGAAGATCCTGGAGCCGGTCACGGACCTCGGTGTACTCCCGGCGGTCAACTGTCCCCTCTTTGCGGATCTTGACCTTCAGGTAGGAGACCTCGTCGCGAAGGTCATCCAGCTCGTCCTGCAGCTGCGCGGCGAGGGTCGAGTCGCTTGAGCGGAGCCGCGAAATATCGGTCCCGGCCTGGTAGGCCTGGTCCTGTAACCGCTGGATGTCGTTCGAACTGACGGATTGGGCCGACGCAGGCGCGGCGGCGCCGAGAAGCGCTGCCAGCAGCGCCGCACGAACGAGAAACTGTCTTGTCATCTCACTACTCCCACTCTGTCTCCGCACGGCAGGCCTAAAGGCCTGCGCTACGGGAGTACGTAGCGCAGGGCTTCAGCCCTGTGCTGTTAACGCTCCGAGAGCGGCTAATGCAAGTTCGTCACCGGTCCAGCTCGACCATCTGCCGCGCGAAGTGCGCGAAAACAGAATGGTAGAATCGAAGCTGATCCAATGACATCGGTCAAGCTTCACCGGACGGTCGGCGTGAAGGTCGGCGCCGTCCAGGTCGGCGGAGGCGCGCCCGTGGTCGTCCAGTCGATGACCATGACCGACACCGCCGACGCGGAGGCGACCGCCCGGCAGTGCATCGAGCTGGCCGAGGCGGGCTCGGAAATGGTGCGCGTGACCGTCAACGTGCCGGAGGCCGCGGCGGCCGTCCCCGAGATCAAGCGGCGCCTGCTCGACGCCGGGGTTGGGGCGCCGCTCATCGGCGACTTCCACTACAACGGCCACCTGCTGCTGACGCGCGTCCCGGGCTGCGCCGAGGCGCTCGACAAGTACCGGATCAACCCCGGCAACGTCGGCACCGGCCGCCGCCGCGACGAGCAGTTCGCCACCATCTGCAAGGTCGCCAGCGATCACGGCAAGCCGGTACGCATCGGCGTGAACGGCGGCTCGCTGAACCAGGAGCTCGTCGTCTCGCGGATGCAAGAGAACACCGACCGCAACCTCGGTCTCTCGTCCGAGGAGATCATCAACGAGTGCATGATCCTGTCGGCCGTTCAGTCGACCGAGCTCGCGCTCGAGTCCGGGCTGCGGAAGGACCAGATCATCATCTCCTGCAAGACGTCGCGCCCGCGCGATTTGATCGCGGTGTATCGCGAGCTCGCCCGGCGGACCGATCAGCCCCTGCACCTGGGCCTCACCGAAGCCGGCATGGGAACGAAGGGACTCGTGTGGTCCGCCTCCGCGATGGGCGTGCTGCTCAACGAAGGGATCGGCGACACCATCCGCGTCTCGCTGACGCCGCGACCCGGAGGCGACCGCCGCGAGGAGGTGTACGCGGCCTGCGAGCTGCTGCAGGCGCTCGGCCTGCGGGCCTTCTCCCCCAGCGTCACCGCGTGCCCGGGCTGCGGCCGCACCACGAGCAGCACCTTTCAGGAACTGGCGGAACGCACGCAGGATTACATCCGGTCACGCATGCCTGAGTGGAAGACGCGATACGAAGGGGTCGAAACGATGACGCTTGCCGTCATGGGATGCGTGGTCAACGGCCCCGGAGAGTCCAAAGCGGCCAATATCGGCATCAGCCTGCCGGGGACCGGCGAGGCGCCCAACTGCCCCGTCTACATCGACGGCCAGCACTACACCACGTTGCGCGGTACGTACGACGAGCTCGCGGCGTCATTCCGCGAGCTCGTCGACAACTACGTGGCGGGCCACTACTCCAGACGAACCTGAACCCTAGAACCCTAGACCCTTAGAACGGCGTTCAATCGATCCGGCTCACCAGCCCCGCGCCGTCGTTGTAAAGCTTCTTCCGCCGCTCGCCGTCGTCCTCGTCGCCGGCCGGGATCCCGCTCGACGTGGACCCGTTGTCGATGCGTTCCTCGACCGCGTTCCCTCCCAGGACATCCGGCGTTGCATCGCTGCGGCGCTGAGCAGCATTGGGTTCATCGGGTTCCGTGTGCATCGGATCGCCGTGTGGTCGGGGACGTTCGCTCTCCTGCGGCATCATGGCCTCCTCAGCGGGTGACGCTCTCATCCCCCGCACGAGGAGCAATTGCAATGCCGGCGGGCGGCGCGCCCATCAGCCGGGCCGCCTTTCGCGTCCAGACCACGAGCAACGCCACGCCGCAGATGATGAGCCCGGCCGAGAGTCCCCACCACAGGCCGTAGACCCCAAGGCCGAGGGAAAAACACAGCGTGTATCCGAGAGGCAAGCCCAGGAACCAGTGCGCGAACAGGTTCCACAGCATGGGCGTGCGCGTATCGCCGAGACCACGGAGGACGCCGGTCGCAACGCCTTGCAGGCCGTCGAACAGCTGGAACACGGCGGCTACCGCGAGCAACGAGACGCCGAGCCGGAGCACCGCGACATCGGTCGTGAACGCGCCGACGATCGCCGGCCCCGCGGCAACGAAGGACACCGCGGCGCACGCCATGAACGCGGCGCCGAAGAGCAGCGCCGTCCACCCTGCGCGTATCGCCCCGTGCTGGTCCCCCGCGCCTACCGCGTGGCCGACGCGGACGGCACCTGCCGAGGAGATGCCGTACGGGACCATGTACGTGACCGATGCGACGTTCATGGCTATCTGGTGGGCGGCCAGTGCGGCGGGCGCCAGACCGCCCGCCAGCGCAGTGCCAGCGGCGAAGACGCCGACTTCCAGCGTGATCTGCATCGCCGCCGGGAAGCCGAGCGCGATGAGCCGCCGCAGCCAGCCCCACTCGACGCGAAGGCTCGTCTGAAACAGACCCGGCGTGCGTCCGCGCTCGCGCGCGACGATTGCGCACCAGAGCCACCCGGCCATGGACACGCGCGCCATCACCGTCGCCCAGGCGGCGCCGGCGACGCCGAGCTGTGGAGCCCCGAAGTGGCCGAAGATCAAAACCCAGCTGGTGATCGCGTTCGCCACGTTTGCCGCAATGAGCGCGCTGGTGACGGCGCGGACGGAGCCGGTCGCCTGCAGGTAGCGGCGGAACGACGTATAGAGGAGCAGCGGCGGCAAGCTCCACGTCACCACCTGGAGGTACGGACGCGTCAGCCGCAGCACCTCGGGGTCGAGACCCCATCGATGCAGCGAGGCCGTGGCGAGCCACAGCAGCCCCGTCAAGGGGAACGAGATCGCCACACTCAGCACGACGCCGTGTACCAGCCACCGGTGGCAGTCGTCGTGCCGTCCCGCCCCATGGCTCTGCGATACGAGCGTATCGAGACCGAGCAGCAACCCGATGGCAAAGACGGAGACGCCCATGAAGATCGAGCTGCCCAGTCCGACCGCCCCGATGGCTGCCGGCCCGAGTGGTCCGACCATCAACGTGTCGACGATTCCCATGGCGACCCAGCCGAGCTCGGCGAGCACGACCGGGATGGCCAGGTGGAACATCGGCCTGAATTCGCGCGTGAGGTTGTGGAAGACGGGCACGAAGGGAAGCTTCCAGCTTCCAGCTGCCAGCTTCCAGTGCCAGCTGGCACCGGCGGCAGATCGGATCAGTGAAGACTCAGGACCGGGAACGAGCGAGCGGGACGTCTACCGCCACGGCATCAGCTTTTCGATCCACTGCACGCGGGTCAGGTCGTTGTAGATGACCGTCACCATGAGCATCAGCAGCAGGACGAAGCCGGCGAGCAGCATCTTCTCTTTCACTTTCATGCTGAAGTCGCGGCGCGACAGGCCCTCCATCGCCAGAATCGCGATGTGGCCGCCGTCGAGAACCGGAATGGGCATCAGATTCAGCAGCCCGAGGTTCAGGCTGATCATCGCCATCAGGCTGAAGAGCGGGATCCAGCCCCGCTCGGCCGCCGTGCCCGAGAGATCCGCAATCGCCACCGGCCCCATCAACTGCTTGACGGAGGTGTCGCGCGTAAACAGGCCGACGAGAGTCTTGACTATGAGCTGCGTCCACTCCCAATTGCGCTCAGCGCTGAGCTTGAACGACTGCACGAGGTTGGGATTGACAGTCTTCAGCTCATACGGGGTGATCTGTGCGCCAATGCGCACGAGATCGTCGGTCTTGCGCGGGGTGGCGGTGATCCGCTCGATCCGGCCGTCGCGCTCGATCTCGAAGAGGAGCGGCTTGTGCTCGTTCGCCTTGATCACCTCGACGATGCGGTCGCGCGAGACGCCGCGTTCGCCGCCGACGGCGAGGATCACATCGCCGGGCCGCAGGCCCGCTTCGGCGCCCGGCTCGCCCGCGTTCAATTCCGCAATCTGTGGGCGCATTGGCGGTTCGATTCCGACATACACCTCATCGAACTTGCCCACCGCGGCGGGGACGATCTCCTTCTCGAGAGTTTGTCCTCCTCGTTCGATGACCAGCGAGACGCGCCGTCCTGCCTTGGGCAGCAGCGCAATCGCGAAGTCTTCCCAGGTCGGCGTTCGCTCGCCGTCGACCATGACGATGCGATCGCCGACTTGCAGCCCGGCCGCAGGCGCCATGGAGTCCGCAGCGAAGGAGCCGATGATCACGGGGTGATCCTCGAACGCCGGCACCCGCGCCCCCTGGTAGAGCACCAACGCCATCACCACGAAGGCGAGCATCAGGTTCATCACGGGGCCCATGATGAGCACCTGGAACCGCTGCCACTTGCTCTTCGAGAGGAACTCGTCGGCGGCGCCGGTCCGCGCATCCTCGGGGTTCTCCCCCGCCATCTTCACGTAGCCGCCGAGCGGGATCGCGCTGACGGCGTATTCCGTGTCG
>OCZS010000673.1_pt1 | contig 11573 bp, 5 predicted proteins | sample 1539071 | NCBI WGS metagenome assembly OCZS01 (sample SAMEA3113584, study PRJEB22503) | soil metagenome | reverse complement strand
GAACGGTGCGATCCTGCAGACGCTGGACGCACATCAGGCGCCGGTGCGGGACATCGCGGTGTCGCCGGACGGAACGTGGGCCGTCACGGTGGGCGACGGGGCCCTCATCGTGCTGTGGGACGTCGACCCGGCGAGCGGTCGCTGGGTCCAGCGCGAGCTGCTCACCGGTCATCGCGGTGATGTCATCACCGCGGACGTGGACCCCACCGGCAGCCAGTTGTTCACGACGTCACTCGACGACATGGTGATCACGTGGGACATGACCAGCGACGCGGGGTTCGGCGCCGGCTACCCACGCATCGGAGACCGCTCGATCGCCAACGGTCCGGAGGAGATCACGCCCGGCGGGTTGATGGTGGTGCCGACGCGGGCGGCCGGCGGTGCAGGCATCGACCCCGATGATCCGTCCGACGACACGACCAGCGTGGCGGCGACGTTCTTCGACGCCAGGACCGGCGACCTGGTCGAAGAGGTCGTGCTCGGGGAGACCCTCGCCGGCGACGGGTCCGGCTCCTCGGTCGAGCTGAGCCCCGACCGCACCATGGTGGCGGTGACCTGGGGACTGGGCGCGACTGTCCTCGATACCCGGACCCGCGAGGTGATCTCCCGCTTCATGATTGCCGCCGAAGGGCACACCCCGCCGGACGGCAGGCCGGTGCCGACCGGGCCCATATGGTCCGCAGCGTGGAGCCGGGACGGGACGCAACTCCTGCTGGGGATGGGCGGGACGCCCGAAGGACACAACGGGGAGGTAGCCGTCGTCGACGCCCGGACCGGACAGCTGGAGGACGTGGTGGGTTACTCGCCCGTCCCGCAGGTGGTGGAGCCGACACCCGACGGCCAGTACCTCGCAGTGGCCGGTCGGGCAGGTGGCGAGATCCACGTGCTGGACGCCGACAGTCTGGCGCCGGTGGATGTCGTCGAGCTGGGCTCGAGTGATCCCGTCGTCGCTCTCGCCTTCTCGCCGGACGGTCGGCTGTTGATCGCCGGCGGGAGGTCGGGGTCGCTGTACCTGATCGACACCGACTCGTGGGAGCCGACCCGGGGACCCACGACCGTGCACGAGGAATCGGTCCTGCAGGTGGCCTGGCTGGACAACCGGACCGTCGTCTCCTCGGGCATCGATGCGACGGTGCGTCTTTTCGACGCCGAGCGGGGGCTCGTCCGCGCCCGGCCCCTCCACGCGGTGACCGATCCGGGCACTGCCGAGACCTGGTTCGCGCCGGCTTTCGAAGGGGGGATCGTCGCCCTGAGCGGAGACCGACCCGGGCGCCGCTATCCTCTGGATCCCGAGGTGTGGCTCGACGAGGCGTGCGCGGTGGTCGGGCGGGACCTCACGCGCGCCGAGTGGGACCGCTACCTGCCGGGACGGGATTTCGAGCCCACCTGCTCCGACCGGCCCTGACCCGCCGCTGGCGGCGGCGGGCCAGTCCACGCCGGGAGTGGTCAGGTCCCGGGGGTGCAGGCGGCCTGCCGCGACAGGTAGTAGTCGTAGGCGTCGGACACGAACCGGACGCCGTCGGAGCCCGTGCTCGGCCACGCCGTGGCGCGCAGCAGCGTCTGCTCGCAGGAGTCGACGTTGAGCGCGGGCGGATCGGCGGCCGCGGGAGACAGGCCGGCCACCGTGAGGACGGCGGCCGCGGTGACGGTGAGGACGGCGGTGCGCTGGGCGAGCGAGCGACGGATGGTCATGACCGGTACCTCCACGGGGGGCGGCCGGGACGTTTCCCGGCGGCTTCCCCAGCACAGCGACCGGCGGTTGCGGCCGCGGCCGAGGCGGTTGTGATCGGGTTGCGGTGCACGTCCCCGTGCGTGGAAAGCCTCGTGCCTGCCCTCGGCGGCGCTAGCGTCGCCCGCATGCAGATCGCGGTCCTCGGACCGCTGGAGGTAGTCAACGACGACGGCGGGCCCATCGCGGTGCCCGGCGCCAAGGAGCGACTGCTCCTCGCTGTGCTGGTGGCCGGCGCCCCGGACGTCGTCAGCCGGGACCTCATCGAGCACGTCCTGTGGAACGGGGACCGGCCGGCCTCCGCCCGGAAGTCGCTCCAGGTGCACCTGGTCCACCTGCGCAGCGCCCTCGAGCCGGGCCGCCCGCAGGGCTCGACCGGGCGCTACGTGGTCCGCCGGGGGACCGGCTACGCGCTCACGGCGGGGCGCGAGGACGTCGACGCACTCCGCATCGCCGACCTCGCCTCCCGCGGGAGAGCGCAGCTGGTGGCGGGGGACCCGGCGGACGCGGCCCGGTTGCTGGCGACGGCCCTCGACCTGTGGCGCGGGCAGCCCTACGGCGACTGGCCGGACCTGCCGTTCGCCGACGCGGAGCGGCACCGGCTGGCCGAGGTCCGGACGGGGGCGGTGACCGCGCTGCTCCAGGCCCGGCTGGCTCTGGGAGAGCACGCGGAGGTCGCCGCGGAGGCCCAGCGGCTGGTCGTCCAGGACGCCCTGCACGAGGAGTGGTGGCGGCTGCTGGCGCTGGCGCTGTACCGCGGCGGCCGCCAGGGCGACGCACTAGCGGCGCTGGCACGGGCGAGGAGCGTGCTCGCCGGAGAACTCGGTGCCGATCCGGGGCCGGCGTTGCGTGCGATGGAAACCGCGGTCCTCGCGCAGGACCCTGCGCTGGACGCGCCGGACCCAGCGCCCGCCCCACCCGCCCGCACGGCCCCACCGGATGTCGCGGCGTGCCCGTACAAGGGCCTGGCCACCTACCAGGCGGCCGACTCGGCGCTGTTCCACGGTCGGAGCCGCGTCGTCTCCCGGTTGGCCGGCCGGCTCGTCGACGCGCCGCTGGTCGCGGTGTCGGGGTCGAGCGGCGCGGGCAAGTCCTCGCTCGTCCGTGCCGGTCTGCTCCCCGCACTCGCGGCCGGCACGCTCCCCGGCAGTGCCGGCTGGCGCGGCATGGTCCTCACGCCGGGTCGGCGGCCGGTGGATGCGCTGGCGCCGCTGACCGGTCGGTCGCCTCCCGACTCGCCCGTCCTCCTGGTGTGCGACCAGCTGGAGGAACTGTGGGCGCCCGACGTGGACGCGGCGGAGCGGACCGCCTTCCTCGACACCGTCCTCGGCCTGCTCGACGACGGGATAGTCGTCCGGTGCGTCGTCGCGGTCCGCGGTGACCACGTCGGCCGGCTCGCCGAGCACGCGGCCTTCACCGAGCGGCTCGGGTCGGCGGTGGTCCTCGTCCCGCCCCTCACCGAGGCCGAGCTGCGCGAGGTCGTCCGCGGGCCCGCGGGTGCCGTCGGGTTGACCGTCGAGGACGAGCTCGCCGACGCCGTCGTCGCCGACGTCCTCGGACGACCGGGGGCGCTGCCGCTGCTCAGCACCGCGCTGGTCGGCACGTGGGAGCGCCGCCGGGGGGACCGGCTCACGCTCGCCGGCTACCTGGAGGCCGGCGGCGTCACGGGATCCCTGAGACGGTCGGCGGAGGGGGCCTGGGCCGGTCTCGACGAGGAGGAGCGGGAGACGGCGCGGCGGCTGCTGGTCCGGCTGGCCGACACCGACGAGGGCGGGGCGCTCATCCGGCGCCCCGTCCCGCTCGCCGAGCTCGACCTCGACGGCGACCGCGGCACCGTGCGCCGGACGGTGATCGACGGCTTCGTGGCGCGACGGCTGCTGTCCCTCGACGGCGAGCGGCTCGACGTCGTCCACGAGGCGCTGCTCACCGGATGGCCGCGCCTGACCCGGTGGCTGGACGAGGACGCGGCCGGTCGGGTCGTCCGCCGGCACCTGACGCCGACCGCCCAGGAGTGGCAGCGCCGCGGCCGGCCGGACGACGAGCTCTACCGCGGCGCACGGCTCGGCGCGGCCCTCGACTGGGCCGCTGCCGCGGACGACGAGCTGACCTCCGGCGAGCGCGAGTTCCTCGAGGCGTCGAAGGCGCGCGCCGATGCGGAGCTCCGGGCCGCGCAGCAGCGGGCCAGGGCCGAGGCCCGCGGCCGGCGCCGGTTGCGGTGGCTGGCGACCGGACTGGCCGGTGTCCTGGTGGTCGCCCTCGTCACCGCCCTGCTGGCCGTGCGTGCCCAGCGCGCGGCCGACCGCGCTTCGGCGGTGTCCGAGCGCACCTCGCTGACCGCCGACGCCAACCGGCTCGCGGCCCTGTCCGGTACGGCGGCGTCACTGGACCTGACGTACCTGCTGGCCGCCCAGGGCTTCCGACTGAGGGACACCCCGGAGACGCGGGACGAGCTGCTGTCCTCGCTCGTCGAGCATCGGCGCGTGATCCGCACGGAGGACCTCGGCGGGGTGGGGCCCCTCGGCTCGCTGGCCGACGGCGGCCGGACGGTCTTCGTCGGCAACGAGGTGATCGGCCGGCTGCTGAGCTGGCCCGTCGACTCGCCCGACCCGCCGCGCGTCGTCCTCGAGGCGGACGACGACTGGGCAGGCTGGCGGGCCACGGCCGCGTCGCCGACCGACCCCACCGTGCTCACCGCCGGCACCGGCGAATCCGGCTCGTGGGTCCGCACGGTCGACGCCGACGGTGCCGTGCGCGAGGTGCTCGGGGGTGCGGAGGTGGGCGGGGAGCCGGTCGCCGCGGTGGTCCTGCCCGACGGCCGGCGGGCCCGGCTGCTCGTCGGCACGGAGGATGCCACGCAGACCACGTGGCGGCTGATCGAGCTGGACCTCGTCGACGGGACCCGGCGCGAGCTCGGGGTGCAGGGAATCGCGCCCGGCGCGCTGAGCGACCTCGAGGTGGTGCTGTCCGACGACGGTGGCACCGCCGTGCTGGTCGACCCGCCGAGCAGATCCGCCGCGTTCGCCGAGCTGGACAGCGGTCGGCAGGTCCCGCTCGAGGACCCGACGGACGATCCGGCGACGTTCTTCGAGTTCCGCGCGCTCCCCGACGGAGCGGCCCTCCTCGGTAGCGACGGCACCGTGACGCTGTACGACACCGACGGCCGGATCCGCCAGCAGTTCGATGCGCTGCCCGGCGCCGCGATCGACCTCGACGTGGCACCGGACGGTACGTGGGGCGTCACGGTCGGAGCCGAGAGCGCCGTCGTCCTCTGGGACATCGATGCGGCGACGGGGCGGTGGTCGGAGAAGGAGGTGCTCACCGGTGCCGGCGGCACCGTGGGGACCTCCCTGATCGACCCGTCGGGCAACCGCATGTACACCATGTCCAGCAACAACAGGCTGATGGTCTGGGACGTGTCGCCGACCGGCGGCTTCGGCGCGCCCCGACCGGGGCTGGACGACCGGTGGATCACCGACGAGCCGGGCGTCGTCGAGCCGGGGGAACTGGTCGTCGCCCCGACCCGCCCGTTCGGCACCGCCGTGTCGGGCGACTGGCCGTACTTCGGCCCCGGCACGTCCGAGGTCGCCGCGACCTTCGTAGACCCGCGGACGGGGGAGGTCGTCGACGAGGTCGCGGTCGGAGAGACGCTGGAGGAGAGCTACATCGGGGCTTCCGTGGCGGTCAACCCCGACCGCAGCCTCATCGCCGTCAGCTCCGGGTTGGCCGTCACCGTCCTCGACGCGCGGTCGCGCGAGCCGGTCACGACCTTCACCGTGCCCGCGGCGGGGTACCCAGGCCCCGACGGGCAGCCGCTGCCGGTCGGGGTGGTCGGCTGCCTGGCATGGACCGCCGACGGCTCGCGGCTGCTCCTCGGGATCCAGGTCGGCGACCCCACCACGTCGACGCCCGGAGGAACCCTGCTCGCCGTCGACACGGGGAACTGGGAGATCGCCGACGAAGCGACGGTGGACGTCGTGCCGGAGGCGATCGAGCTCAGCCCGGACGGCCGGAACCTGGCGCTGGCGGGCGGGTGGAACACCGCACTGGAGATCCGGGACGCCGCCACGCTGGACGAGCGCTCCACCGTGGACCTGGGTTCCGACACCCGGCTCTGGGCGCTGTCCTGGTCGGAGGACGGCGAACTGCTGCTCGCCACCGGCGAGGGCGGCGGGTTGCACGTCGTCGAGGTGGACACGTGGCAGGCCCACGCGCCGGCGTTCGCCTCGGACGCCGCACGCCTGCAGATCGAGTGGCTGCCCGACGGGCGCACCGTGGCCCTCACCGGCGCCGGCAGCACGGTCAGGCTGTTCGACGTCGACCGGTCGGTCGCCACGATGGGGCTGCCGCCGGCGGTCGAGAACGTGCAGACGCCGACCTTCATGGCCCCAGACCCGAGCGGGAACCTCGTGATCCTGGGCGACCAGGAGTTGGTCATGGACTACCCGATGACGCCGTCGATCTGGCTGCGCACGGCCTGCGAGATCGCGGGCCGCGACCTGACCCTGGCCGAGTGGGAGCTCTACCTGCCCGGACGGGAGTACCGGGCCACCTGCAGCGACCTCGGCTGAGGCCGCCCGCTGCCGCCCCCGGCCGGACGGCAGGGGACGGCGGCTCGGGTCACGTCCTCAGCACTGCGACCGCGGCACCAGGACGGCGGCCACGCCGGTGGAGAAGACGTCGGGACTGCGCTCGAAGCCGGGCAGCGGCACGACCCGGACGCACTGGCCGGGAGCTCGAAGGGCATGGCGGCGGCGGGACCGGCGGCGGCCACGAATGCGGCGGCGGCGATCGACGTGGTGGCCGCGAGAACTGCTGCATGGCGTGCGATGCGGGAACGGGACATGACCGGTGTCTCCTGGGGCTCGGCGCCGGGCGGGTCCCGGCGACAGGCCCAGCGCACGCCCCGGTGGTTGCGGTCCCGACCCGATCCGGCTGCGATCCGGCTGCGGCCACGGTGCGGGCGGCTCACCGTCGGGGTGATCTTGCTCCGCCGGGGGGTGGAGAGGAGTGATCGAACCTAGACTTCCGACGTGCAGATCCCCTTCGAGTCATCCCAGCGCGCCAGCCTCGGCGTGGAGTGGGAGCTGCAGCTCGTCGACCGGGACACCCGGGAGCTGACGGCCGGCGCGGTGGAGATCCTCGAGGAGATCCGGCCCGAGGGCGCCGAGGAGCACCCCAAGGCCAAGCACGAGCTGCTCGAGTCGACCATCGAGATCATCACCGGGATCTGCAGCACCGTCTCGGAGGCCAAGGCCGACCTCGCCGGCACGCTGGCCGAGGTGAGCGCCGCCGCCGAGCGCCGCGGGCTGGGCGTGATGTGCGCGGGCACGCACCCCTTCACCGACTGGCAGACCCAGCTCATCTCGCCCAAGGAGCGCTACCTGCAGCTGGTCGAGCGCATGCAGTGGCTCGCCCGCCGGCTGCAGATCTTCGGCGTCCACGTGCACGTCGGCGTCCGCTCGCCGGAGAAGGCCATCCCGATCGTCAACGCGCTGTGCCAGTACGTGCCGCACTTCCTGGCCCTGTCGGCGTCGTCCCCGTTCTGGGTCGGCTGCGACACCGGGCTCGCGTCGTCCCGCACGAAGGTCTTCGAGAGCATGCCCACGGCCGGGCTGCCCTACCAGCTCTCGGGCTGGGACGAGTTCGAGGACTACATGGCGACCCTGATCTCGACCAACGCCATCGAGAGCGTGCGCGAGGTGTGGTGGGACATCCGCCCGCACCCGGGCTTCGGCACCGTCGAGCTGCGCATCTGCGACGGCCTGCCGACGCTCGACGAGATCGGCGCGGTCGCCGCGCTGTCGCAGTGCCTCGTCGAGCAGTTCGACACCCAGCTCGACCGCGGCTACACCCTGCCCACGCCGGCCAGCTGGGTGCTCCGGGAGAACAAGTGGCGCGCGGCCCGCTACGGCCTCGACGCCGACATCGTCGTCGACGAGAAGGGCACCGTCCGCCCGGTCCGGCAGGCCATCCTCGACCTGCTCGAGGAGCTCGCCCCGACGGCGAAGCGGCTGGAGTGCGAGGCCGAGCTGGACGACGTCGAGCGGATCCTGTCCGTCGGCGCCTCCTACCAGCGCCAGCGGGCGGTCGCGTTGGGGTCCGGCGGGGACCTGAAGCCGGTCGTCGACAGCCTGCTCGCCGAGATGCACGACGGGCTGCCCACCACCGGTCCGGCCGGAACTCCGTCCGGGCCGGTGCCCGGCCCGGCCGACTGCGCGGGGGGACACGCGGCATGACCCCGGTCGTCGAGAAGCTGGGCTCCGCGGTCGACGACTGGGTGGTCAGGAACGACGAGCACCTCGTCGCCACCCGGCGGCACCTGCACGCGCACCCCGAACTCGCATTCGCCGAGTTCGAGACGACGTCCTACCTCGAGGGGCGGCTGCGGGAGGTCGGGCTCAAGCCGCGGCGGCTGCCGACCGGCACAGGCCTCGTGTGCGACGTGGGCAGCGGCGGACCGGTGGTGGTGCTGCGGGCCGACATCGACGCCCTCCCGCTCGCCGACGCGAAGGACGTGCCCTACGCCTCCACCAAGAACGGCCTCTGCCACGCGTGCGGCCACGACGTCCACACGACGATCGCGCTCGGGGTCGCCCAGGCGCTGGCCTCGCTCGACGGCCTGCCCGGGACCGTGCGCATCGTCTTCCAGCCCGCCGAGGAGGTCATCCCGGGCGGCGCGACCGAGGTGGTCGCCGCCGGGGTGCTGGACGGGGCGTCCCGAGCGTTCGCGCTGCACTGCGACCCGTCGGTGCCCGTCGGCACCATCGGCCTGCGCACCGGTGCCATCACCGCGGCCTGCGACCGCGTGGACATCACGCTCACCGGTCCCGGTGGGCACACCGCGCGCCCGCAGCTCACCGTCGACCTGGTCGACGCCCTCGGCCGGCTGATCACCGATCTCCCCGGCCTGCTGTCCCGCCAGGTCGATCCGCGCTCGGGCATGTCGCTGGTCTGGGGTGCGGTCAGTGCCGGTGTCGCAGCGAATGCCATCCCGCAGCGCGGCACGGTGCGCGGAACCGTCCGGGTGCTGGACCGGGAGGCCTGGAGGAACGCCGAGGAGCTCATGCGCTCTCTCGTCGCGCGCGTGGCGGCGACCACGGGCGCCGGGTGCGAGGTCGACTACGTGCGCGGACTGCCTCCCGTGGTCAACGACCCCCGGGCGGTCGCCCTGATGCGGGCCGCCGCGCTGGAGACCGTCGGCCACGACCGCGTCGTCGTGACGCCGCAGAGCATGGGCGGCGAGGACTTCGGCTGGTTCGCCGAGGTGGCGCCGATCGCGCTGGCCCGGCTGGGCACCCACGGCGGCGGTCCGCCCCTCGACCTGCACCGGGGCACGTTCGACGTCGACGAGCGGGCCATCGGGGTCGGCGTCCGGCTGCTCGCGCGTACCGCGCTGCACGCCCTGGAGGCCGACGCGGACCCGAGTGCCGGCGGCCAGCCCCCACCCGCTCGCACACGGCGTCCGGCACCCGGAGACACTTCTGCCGAGACACGGACGAGGAGACCCACCGACGATGAGTCCCACCGACCAGCAGGCTGACGCGCCGGCGCCCGCGGACGCCGAGGTGCCGGCCGAGCACGAGGTCCCCAGCGACCTGGCGCTGGCGGCGGAGTTCGACGCGGCGACGCGCGAGCAGTGGCGCGAGCTGGTCGCCGGCGTGCTGCGCAAGGCCGGCCGCGAGGACCTGCCCGACCCGGTCGAGGAGGCGCTGAGCCGTACCGTCGCCACCGGCGTCCGCGTGCTCCCGCTGTACACCGCCGACGACGCCGCGAACCTTCCCTCGGCGGTCGGTGTCCCCGGGCTGGCGCCGTTCGTGCGCGGCTCGCGGGCGGGCGCGCATCCGGAGAGCGGGGTCCCCGGCGGCTGGGACGTCCGCCAGCGGCACGCGCACCCCGACGTCGCCGTCACCAGGGAGGCGATCGCCGCCGACCTGGAGAACGGTGTCACCTCGGTGTGGCTGGTCGTCGGCGAGGGCGCCATCCCGGCCGGCGAGCTCGGGACCGTGCTCTCCGACGTGTTCCTCGACCTCGCGCCGGTCGCGGTCACGGGCGGCGGGCCGGGTGGGTATGACGTAGCCGAGGCGTTCCTCTCGCTCGTCGAGGGCCGGGACGACGTGGCGGCCGGCGGCTCGCTCGGCCTCGACCCGCTCGCGGTGCACGCGGCGACGGGGGAGCCGCAGGATCTCGCCGGCCTGGCCGACGTCGCCCGCCGCGCGGCCGCGCACGAGGGCCTCCGGACGGTTGTCGTAGATGCCACCGTCTTCGCTGACGCCGGCGCTTCCGTCGTCGAGGAGATCGGCTGCTCGCTGGCGGCCGGAGTCGCCTACCTGCGGGCCCTCACGGACCCCGGGGACGGGGGGCAGGGCCTGTCGGTCGACGAGGCCTTCGCCCAGCTGGAGTTCCGCTACAGCGCGAGCGCCGACCAGTTCACGACGATCGCCGGGCTCCGGGCGGCCCGCCGGCTCTGGGACCGCGTCGGCGAGGTCAGCGGCGCCTCGCCCCAGGTCCGGGCCCAGCGCCAGCACGCCGTCACCTCCTCGGTGATGACGACGAAGCGCGATCCCTGGGTCAACATGCTGCGCACCACCGTCGCCTGCTTCGCCGCGGGCGTCGGCGGCGCCGACGTCGTCACCGTGCAGCCCTTCGACGCCGCACTCGGCCTGCCCGACTCCTTCTCCCGGCGGATCGCCCGCAACCCCCAGAACCTGCTCGTCGAGGAGGGGCACCTGGCCCGCGTCCTCGCCCCCGCCGGCGGCTCCTGGTACGTCGAGTCGCTCACCGACTCCCTGGCGCGGGCGGCCTGGGACTGGTTCACCGAGGTCGAGCGGGCCGGCGGACTGGCCGCGGCGCTGGACTCCGGGCTGGTGCGCGACCGCATCGCCGCCGCCTGGGACGAGCGGGCGAAGCGGCTCGCCACCCGGAAGGACGCGATCACCGGCGTCAGCGAGTTCCCGAACCTGACCGAGAAGCTGCCGTCGCGGGAGCCGTCCGCCTGGGCGGCCCCGTCCGGCGGGCTGCCGAAGGTACGGGCGGCCCAGGAGTTCGAGGCGCTGCGCGACGCCGCGGACGCCGCCGAACGGCCCACGGTGTACCTGGCGACCATCGGCCCGATCGCGAAGCACACCGCGCGGGCCGCCTTCGCGGGGAACTTGTTCCAGGCCGGCGGGCTGCAGACCCCGTCCGGCGACGGCGCCTCCGGCCTCGCCGGTGCGAGGACGTCGGTCGCCTGCATCTGCGGCACCGACAAGGACTACGCCGAGTCGGCGGCCGCCCTGGCGGAGGAACTGCGGGAGGCCGGCGCGACGCAGGTGTGGCTCGCCGGGAAGCCCGACCTCGCCGTCGACGGCGTGGACGGCTACGTCTTCGCCGGATGCGACGCCCTGTCCGTCCTGCGCACCGCGCACGAGCAGTTGGGAGTGCACGCATGAGCACCATCCCCGACTTCGGCGACGTCGAGCTGGGCCGGCCCGAGGCCGGCAGCGGGGCCGGGGCGGACGGGTTGGGTGACTATTCAGCCTGGGCGAAGGCGTTCAAGGAGTCGACCGGCCGCGGCGCGGAGGAGGCCACCTGGGAGACCCCCGAGGGCATCGCCGTCCCGCCGCTGTACACGCCGGCCGACCTCGACGGGCTGGACTTCCTCGACACCTATCCCGGGATCGCGCCGTACCTGCGCGGGCCGTACCCGACGATGTACACGACCCAGCCGTGGACGGTCCGGCAGTACGCCGGGTTCTCCACGGCGAAGGACTCCAACGCCTTCTACCGGCGGAACCTGGCCGCCGGGCAGAAGGGCCTGTCGGTCGCCTTCGACCTCGCCACGCACCGGGGCTACGACTCCGACCAC
>OCZS010000672.1_pt1 | contig 11578 bp, 14 predicted proteins | sample 1539071 | NCBI WGS metagenome assembly OCZS01 (sample SAMEA3113584, study PRJEB22503) | soil metagenome | reverse complement strand
AAGCAAGATCAATCCCAGCCGTACGCAGCTCCGCCGCCATGGCCAGCATCGCCTTATCATGATCAGTTATGGGGCTGCCGGCCTCGCCGATCCGTTCCACCAGACCCTTGGCCAGTACCTCGGCGCTCTCGGGCACCACGAGCTGGTACTTCAAAGAGGACGATCCGGCGTTGAGCACCAGGACGGGCGCCTCGCTCATCAAATCGCCTGAGCTTGGACTGCGGTGATCGCCACGGTGTTCACGATGTCCTCGACCAGCGCCCCCCGGGACAGATCGTTGACCGGCTTGCGCAGCCCCTGCAGCACCGGACCGATCGCCACGGCGTGGGCACTGCGCTGCACCGCCTTGTAGGTGTTGTTGCCGGTGTTGAGGTCAGGGAAGATGAACACCGTCGCTCGCCCCGCCACCTTCGAGTCTGGCAGCTTTGTCTTGGCGACATCTGGATCAACGGCTGCGTCGTACTGGATGGGCCCCTCCAGCAGCAGATCAGGCGCGCGCTCCGCCGCTAAGGCCGTCGCCGCGCGAACCCGTTCCACGTCGGCACCAGCACCGGACGAGCCCGTTGAATAGGACAGCATCGCCACCCGCGGCTCGATGCCGAACTGCCGTGCCGTCTCCGCGGACGAGATGGCGATGTCGGCAAGCTGCTCGGTCGTCGGCTCCGGAATCACGGCGCAGTCCCCGTAGACCAGCACCCGATCGGCGAGGCACATCAAGAAGACGCTGGAGACGGTATTCACCCCCGGCTTGGTCTTCACGAACTCCAGCGCGGGCCGAATGGTGTGGGCCGTGGTGTTGATGGCGCCGGAGACCATCCCGTCCGCCAGCCCGAGATGCACCATCATCGTGCCGAAGTACGACACGTCGGGGATGATCTCGCGGGCCCGTTCGATGGTCATCCCCTTGTGGGCCCGGGCCTCGGCGTAGGCCGCGGCGAACCGCTCCGCGAGCTCGCGATCGCTGGTCGAGATGATCTTCGCTGCATCAAGATCAAGAGCGAGCGCGGAGGCGCGGGCGCGGACCCGCTTCTCCTCGCCGAGCAAGATCAGATCGGCCACGCCACGGCGAACCAAGATCGCTGCCGCCTCGAGGATGCGATCATCTGTGCTCTCCGGCAGCACGATGCGCTTGCGGTCCGTTCGGGCCCGCTCCATCAACTGGTGCTCGAACATCAGTGGCGTTCGTACGTTCGAGGAAGGGACCGCGATCGCCGACAAGAGGGTGGACTGGTCGACCGACTCGGCAAACACGCGCCGGGCCGTCTCCAACTTGACGGTCGACGACTTCGTCATCGGTCCGCGCACTCTCATCAGGCGCTCGGCGGTCCGGAAGGTGCCGAGGTCGGTCAGGGCGATCGGCAGATCTTGATCGACACCGTCCGACAGTCGCCGGATCGTGTCGGGAATGTCGTAGCCGCCGGTCAAGATGATGCCGGCAAGCGCCGGGAATGTCCCCGATTGATGAGCGAGCATGAGCCCGGGCAGCAGATCACTTCGGTCACTGGGCGCGATCACGGCCACATCGGGACGTAAGCGCTCGAGCACGTTCGGCAGGCTCATGGCCGCCACGATGATGTCCAGTGCCTCCCGGTCCATCCATGAATCGGCACCGAGCACCAGCCGGGCGTCAGCCGCCTCGGCCAGGGCGCGGAACGTTGGTGCGGACAGGATCGGGCTCTCGGGTACCGAGGCCACCATGACATCAGGCAGGTCAGCGAGTGCTCGCCGAACATCCTCCAGGGCATTGTGGTCAACCCGATTGGCGATCACCGCCACGGTCTGCGCGTGGTTCGCCTGAAGCTCTGCGATGGCGCTGGCCGCGGCTGCCCGGACCTGGTCCGGCGCACGATCGCGCCCGTGCACCACCAACACCACAGGTGATCCGAGATTGGCCGCGATCTTGGCATTGAACGACAATTCGGTGCCGGTGGCCACGTCGGTGTAGTCCGAGCCGAGGACCAAGATCACCTCGTACCGATCGACCAGCTGGCCGAAGCGCTCGACGATCTCATGCAACGCCTCGTCGGCGTTCTCCCGGGCCGCCTGGTACGTGACGCCGAGAGCCTCCTCATAGGTCTGCTGGATGCCGGGCTGTGAGACCAGCAGCTCGACGATCACGTCACTGCCCGATGCGCCGCCGCCGGCGTTGGTCGCAGGTCCACCCCCGTCTGCGGCGGTAAGTGGCCGGAACACCCCGACCGAACCCACTTCACGAACCAGAGCGTCGAGCAGGCCGAGTGCGACCGCCGACTTTCCGGTGAAGCCCTCTGGCGACGCGACATACACACTCCGGCTCACAGCCGCAGGCTATCGATCCGAGCTGGCGAAGGTAAGAGTCGCAATTGGGTAAGGCTCGGCCGCAAACGCGTGTTTCGCCACTTTGTCACGTCTATCTTTGAGCCAATGATCAGCGCTCCCCCCCAGATTCCGGGGCTCGCCGAGTGGCGGCCCCTGGCTCAGGGTGGGTTCTCGACGGTCTGGCAGGCGCGGCAGGAGTCGCTCAACCGGTTGGTGGCCGTTAAGGTCGACCAGCGCAAGCTCACCTCGGAGACGGAGCGGCGACGCTTCTTGCGGGAGGCCGGTGCCGCGGGACGCCTGTCGGGTCATCCGGGCATCGTGACGGTGCACGATGCCGGGATTCTGGAGGATAACCAGCCGTACCTGGTGATGGAGCTGTGCCCCGGCGGGTCACTCTCGAAGTGGTTGAAGCCAGAGAATCGGCAGTCGCAGGAACGCGTGCGCGAGGTCGGTGTACGGATCGCCGATGCGCTGGCTGATGCGCACGCCCGCGGCGTTCTGCATCGCGACGTGAAACCGGCGAACATCTTGATCAACGCCTACGGCCACCCTGGTCTGGCCGACTTCGGTCTGGCGGCCGTGCCCGAACCCGGCAGCGAGATCGCGGCCACTCTGGAAGCACTCACCCCGGCGTACGCACCTCGAGAAGTGATCTACGGCGAAGCGCCGACCGAGTTCAGCGACGTCTATTCCCTCGCCGCCACTTTGTACGCCCTTCTCTGCGGCAAAGCCCCCCGCTACCCCGAGGGCCGCCAACCGACCCTGCTCGAACTGATCGAGCTGCAGGACGAGCCGATCGAGCGAGTGCCGGGGGTCGATCGCGAGTTCATGGATCTGTTGCTGAAGGCCCTTTCCGACAATCCGGCCGAGCGGCCGACTGCCGCCGACTTCAGCACGGCTCTGGTGGCGCTCAAGTTGCCGGACGACGGGGAGCAGCGAGCACCCGTCGGCGGGCCCAATGGCCGTGCCGCCGTTCCGGCAATCAAAGCCAAGGGGCGAGCCCGGACCGCATCCGACCCCACGCCGCTTGAGCCCGAGCGGAGGCGAGTGGCCCCCGCCCTGCTCGTGGCCGCTTTGGTGGTGATCTTGGTGGCATTCGTGGCCGCCGTGTTGACGATGCAGCCGGATCGCGCTGCGACCTCGCCGCCGACCACCCCGTCCGCCACGGCAAGTCCCACGCCGGCTCCCACGCCCACGCCGACTTCCAGCCGCACGCCGGAGAGTACGAGCCGGCAGCAGGTTCCGGCTCCTCGCGGTTTCACCGACTGCGGGGGCTCGCTGGGCCCGAACAGCTTCTGCGTCACCGAACCGGAGTGCTGGAACGGCATCGAGTCGATGGGGGATGCGCCGTGGTTGGGCCAGCTCGCCGATTGCAGCGAGCAGCACATCTACCAGGTCTTCGCTGGTGGTCAGCTGCCAGGTCCAGTGGTCTTGCAGTCACAGTTCGAAGCCAACAGGCAGGTCCAGCGCCTGTGTTCGGAAGCCACGCTCGCGAAGGTCCTGCCGTCCGGCTCGGTGCGCAAGGACTGGCAGATCGTGCCGTTGCCCCCCCAGATTCAGCTTCGGGATGACACACTCTTTCGCTGCATGGTGAGTTTCGGCGAGGAGCGCGATTACCCCATCGAATTGAAGGTTCCTGCGTAGCACTTCGAGGGCCATTGTCAGTGGTACCGCCTAGACTCGCGGCCTGCGGGACGCGAGAGGGGAACCGGACTAGTGATCCACACACGCCAGTTGACAAGGCATTTCGTGTCGAAGAAGGAGACGATCGAGGCGGTTCGAGGCGTCGACATCGATGTCGCTCCCGGTGAGCTGGTGGCATTTCTCGGTCCCAATGGGGCGGGAAAGTCGACCACACTGCGCATGCTGACCACCTTGCTGCCGCCCACGTCCGGAACTGCTGTTGTCGCCGGAGCACAGGTCACCACGGAGCCGGCCCTCGTACGTTCCCGGATCGGCTATGTCGGTCAGGCTAGCGGCGCCGGGTACAGCTTCCGGGTTCGTGACGAGCTGGTCAACCAGGGCCGTTTCTACGGAATGAACTCCACTGATGCGGCCAGCAGATCCGACGAGCTCATGGCGAGCCTGGACTTGGTCCCGCTGGCCAAGCGCCGCGTCAGCACCCTCTCCGGCGGCCAGCGTCGCCGGCTCGATCTGGCTCTCGGGCTCATGCACCGCCCCCAGCTGCTGTTCCTCGATGAACCGTCAACAGGAATGGATCCGCAGAATCGGGCCAATCTGTGGGATCACATTCTGCGGCTGCGCGCTGAACGCGGAACCACGTTGGTGCTGACTACGCACTACTTGGAAGAGGCGGACGCGCAAGCAGAACGGGTCCTCGTGATCGACCACGGCTCGATCATTGCGGATGACTCGCCGGCGAACCTCAAAGCCAATCTGGCCGGCGACCGCATCACCGTCACCGTCGAAGCAAGCGACATGGCGGCCGCCCGCGCCGTCGTCGCCGAAACGGGACGTGAGCTCGGCGAGTCGCCCAGCCAGCTGGGAGTCGTTCTGACTGCGCGTTTCGACAAAGGGCAGCAGGCCCTGCCTGGTCTCCTTCGCCAATTGGACAATTCGGGGGTCACCGTCCGGGCCGCCGACGTCTCCGTGCCGACCCTGGACGACGTGTTCCTCAGCTTGACCGGACGCAGCCTGCGCGAGGACGAGGCGGTGGCGGCATGATCGAGGAACGCGAACGAAACGAGCTCACACCGCCTCCTGCTGCCTCCAACAGCCTTGCCGCAGACACCCGATCGGTCTTCGTTCGCGAGATGTCGTTGATCTTGCGCGACCCCTTCTCGCTGATCTTCTCGATCGTCCAACCATTGGTCTTCCTCGGCCTATTCGGTCCGTTGCTTGCCGGTTCAATCGACCCGACAGCGATCGGCGGCGCCTCACCGCTGCAATGGTTCCTGCCCGGCGTCATCGTGATGATCTGTCTCTTCGGCACGTCAACGGCAGGCTCCAATCTGCTGTTCGAGATCAGCCTCGGCAGCTACGAGCGGGTGCTGGCCAGCCCGATCCGTCGTTCGTCGATCCTGATCGGCCGTTCCCTCAAGGAGTTGGCGCCGCTGGTCGTGCAGGCGACCTTGATCACCCTGGTGGCGATTCCCTTCGGCTTCACGTTGTATCCATTGCACGCTTTTGCCGGAGCGCTCCTGCTCGGTGTCTTCGGGGTCGGCATGGGAGCGTTCTCCAACGCGTTGGCGATCGCGTCGCGGAAGCGGGAATGGATGTTCTGGGCGGTCCAGCAGTCGTTGCTCTTCCCACTGTTGATCTTGTCCGGAATGATGTTGCCGCTCGAGACGGGGCCGGAGTGGATGCAGATTGCGAGCCGCTTCAACCCGCTGACCTACATCGTCGACGCCGAACGAGTACTCTTCTCCGGAACGTTCGCCGACCGCTCAGTGCCGCTCGCGGTCGTGGCCGCACTGATCACCTGCGCCCTCGGGCTCTGGGTCGGCGTGCGTCAGGTGGCCAAGAGCACGACCTGACGGCGGCCAAGCTCAAACGTTTTCCTTCAGCCAGGCAATGTCGGTGCCCTGGCCCTCTCGGCCTCCCGGAGTCTCGACGACAACAGGCGTTCCGGCCGAACGAACCACCTCGACAAGGGCGTCGGCGGCTACCTCTCCGGCGGCCAAGTTGGCGTGCCGGTCGGCGCCGGAGTCGAACGCGTCCCGTGAATCGTTCGCGTGCACGAGGTCGATCCGGCCGGTGATCGCCTTGACCCGATCGACCAGGCCTACGAGATCCTCCCCGCCCGCATGCGCGTGGCAGGTGTCGAGGCAGAAGCCAACCGTTTCCCCGCCTTCGGCGCCACTGATCGCCTCCCACAACTGGGCGATCCGATCGAGTCGGCGTGCCATCGCGTTGTCGCCACCCGCGGTGTTCTCGATCAGCAGCGGCACCGGCATCTCGAGTCGGTCGATGCATTTCCGCCAGTTGTCGAAGCCGATTGCGGGATCGTCGTTCTTGCCGAGGTGACCGCCGTGCACGATGACCGCCGCGGCGCCGACCTCAGCCGCGGCATCCAGATATTGCTGCAGGAACTTGCGGCTTGGAATCCGGATCCGATTGTTGGTGGTGGCCACATTGAGTACGTACGGCGCGTGCACATACAAGGTGATGCCAGCCTGTCGGGCGGCGGCCTTTAGCGCGGCGGCGCCTCCCTCGTACGCAACCTCGGGCCCCTTCCAGGCCTGCGGGTCGCCAAGGAAGAACTGTGCCAGCGTGGCCTGGCGGGCCTGTGCCTCGGCTATCGGATCGACCTGGTCACCATGGCCACCGATCGTCAACGGGATCATCGTTCGGGCTGACGTGCGCCGCTAGCTATTGCCGTAAAGGCCAGCCAGCACGCCCGTGAATTGCAGGATCAGGCCAAGGACCAGCGAGACCGCGCCCACAATGATGCCGGCCATAGCGATGTTGTTCTTGTAACCGGCCTGCTGGGATTGCCGGTAGGCAACGATGCTGATGATCAGGCCGACCAGGCTACAGAAGAAGGCGAGAATGAGCCCGACGATGCCGAGCGTCCGGCCGGGATCTTGGGGGGGCGGAGCAGGCGGGTAGCCCTGGTACTGGGCCATGGGAAGACTCCTAGCTGTGACGAGGTTGGCTCCAACTGCCACGAGCGTACTGGGACGAGCGGCCAGCCGAGCTTCGGCCGAGACTTTGCTGGCGTTCATGCCGAGCTGGCCCCAGGTGGGGACTGCGCCCTTGTGGGATTCTTGCTTGGCCGACCCTACGAGGTAACGCGATTTCACTGCCGCTGCCGTAGCGAGTAAGGTTGATCTTCGGTCTGACGCCATCTGGCGTACGGCCATCGCCCGGTCTCCGGGCAGCATTCGCCCTCCTGCTGTGGGGTCGTCCCACAGCCGCTCGAGACCAGAGGAGGTGGAGTTCGCGCATGCGTCCCTACGAAGTCATGGTCATTTTCGACCCTGACACCGAGGAGCGTTCGGTGCAGCCGACGCTCGAGCAATATCTGACCGTCATCACCAAGGGTGGTGGCACCGTGGACAGCCTGGACATCTGGGGTCGTCGCCGTCTGGCGTACGAGATCCGTAAGAAGTCCGAGGGAATCTATGCGGTCATCAACCTGACCGCCAACCCGGCCGATGTCAAGGAACTGGACCGCCAGTTCACCATCAGCGAGCAGATCATGCGGACTAAAGTCATCCGTCCAGATCTGCACTGAGTCCGATCTCTCGGACTGTTATCCACAGATCAGCAACGATGAGGTGCCAACGTCAGCCCTAGCTGGCACGCTAGCCCCTGACTTTGGCTTCAGATCCACGGCCTCTTCGGAAGGAAACGCCATGGCAGGCGAAACAACCATCACGCTGGTCGGCAACCTCACCGCCGACCCGGAGCTCCGCTTCACGCCCTCGGGGGCTGCAGTGGCCAACTTCACCGTCGCATCGACCCCGCGCACTTTCGACCGTCAGACCAACGAGTGGCGTGACGGCGATGCGATGTTCCTCAACTGCGCGGTCTGGAGACAGGCTGCGGAGAACGTTGCCGAGTCGCTGCAGAAGGGCATGCGGGTCATCGTCCATGGCCGCCTGAAGTCCCGCAGCTACGAAACCCGCGAGGGCGAGCGCCGGACTGTCTTCGAGATCGACGTCGACGAGATCGGGCCGGCACTGAAGTACGCCACGGCCAAGGTCTCTCGCAACGCCAGTGGCGGACAGGGCGGCGGTGCCCGGAGCTCCGGAGGCGGAAGCAGTGGCGGCGGCGGCAGCTACGGAGACGACCCGTGGGCGACCGGCGGGTCGGGCGGCGGCGACAGTGCCGGAGCGCGCCCCCAGCAGGCCTCCGATCCGTGGAGCACCCCCCAGTCGGAAGACCCGCCTTTCTGATCAACACTGACGTGCCCTGACTTAGCGAAGGGCGCGATCCATATCAAGGAGAGCACTAACCATGGCCAACGTGCCGCCCGCGAAGCGCATACCGAAGAAGAAGTCCAACCCGCTTCGCTCGGGACAGAATATCGATTACAAGGACACCGCCACGCTGCGAAAGTTCATCTCGGAGCGCGGCAAGATTCGCGCTCGCCGCGTGACCGGCCTGTCGGTGCAGGAGCAGCGCCGGGTCGCCATAGCCATCAAGAACGCCCGTGAGGTTGCGCTGCTGCCGTACGCCTCGACGGCTCGCTGAGCCAGGAGGTCGACGACATGAAGCTCATCTTGACGGCTGCGGTCGACAAGCTCGGCCTGGCCGGCGACGTGGTCGAGGTCAAGGACGGGTACGGGCGCAACTACCTGGTGCCTCGAGGCTTCGCCATCCGCTGGACCAAGGGCGGCGAGAAGCAGATCGAGGGCATCAAGCGGAGCCGCGATGCTCGCGAGATCCGCGGACTGGACCATGCCAACGAGGTCCGTACTCAGCTGGAAGGTCTGGCAGTCGAGCTGCCCGTACGGGCCGGTGAGACGGGGAGGCTGTTCGGTGCGGTCACCGCCGCGGATGTGGCATCGGCGATCAAGAAGGCCGGAGGCCCCACCGTAGATAGGCGAAACATCGAGATCAGCCAGCCGATCAAGTCCGTGGGTCCACACACGGTCGGCGTGAAGCTGCACGATGCGGTGACTGCGCATATCCGGCTGGATGTGATCGGTCAGGCCTGACCTTGGCTGCGCCCCAGAGCCGGCCAAGGCTAAGCAGACCTTCGTGAAGGTCGCAGGGCACGTAAGGTCGATGCATGATCCTGCCTGACCCGGCAATGCAAGCTCGGCGCCGCCGCAGCTTCTTGATCCGGTTGGTGCCGATGTTCTTGGCGCTGGGTTTGGTCATCGCCAGTGTGGTGCTACCGCATATCAGCGTCGAGGGAGCCACGAGCTACAGCCGCTCCCTGATCTGGGCCAGCCAGTTCTTCGTCACTGCCGATGCCAATGCGCCCGGGTTCGGGGCCGTGGTCAACCGGTTGCAGCTTGGTGTCGCCCTCAACGTCACGTATCTCGGTCTGGCCGTGCATCAAGTCGGCGTGTTGTGTGCGCTCGGATCCTTCTGGGTGATTGCCACTGAAGACGTCGGACGCTGGTTGCGCCGCATCCTGATGGCCGGCGGCTGGGCCCTCGCCGTGAGTGCACCTCTAATCCTCACCGGCTATCGGCTGCTGATCGGCGCCGGCGTCCAAGCCTCGTTGGGCACTGCCTGGATAGCCGCTCTACTGGCCGGGCTGATCATGATCATCGGAGCCTTGGCGGCGCGTAAGCGATTGTCGAGCACCTGGTATTGGACTAGGCCCGAATACACTCTTTGATTCTGCGTCCGCGATTCGTCGAGGCAAATCGGCCCAGATGAGCCACCATAGGGGTCGGGTCTCCTGTCCGCTCCGGGCGGGTTGGACACTTCCCCCTGGCGCCGACCGATCGTGGCGCGACAGGAGCCCACAACCTCGTTGTCCACAGTAGTTATCCCCAGTGTGGAGAATGACACTGGTGTAATAACGCATGCCCCTACTTCCAGAGGGTGGCGATGCCGAATGCGGCGGCCATGGCACCCATACCAATCAGGATGTTCCAATTCCCCAGGTCGCTCATGAGCGGAACCGACTGGCCGGCCACGTAATAGACGATCAGCCAGGCGACGCCCAGCAAACCGACGGTGATGAAGGTCGGTGGGACCCATCGACGGCTGGACGGCGCCCTGACCTTTTTCGGCTTGGCGGCCTGCCGCGACTTGAGCCGCTGCTTTTCCTCAGCTGACTTCCGGGTTCTCGACTCGGGCACGATCTCTCCCTTGCTGGTTGAGTAGGTAGCGTAATCAATCAGCGATCGCCGGAGCGATTTTGGGACCGCCGGCGTCGAAAGGAGCTTGTTGCCTTCGTCTTCTGCTGGCGGAATGTGGCACCGGATCTCGGCCGTACTGGCTCGAGCCCGCGAGGCCCAACGTCGGCGCGACCGAAGGCGGCGCCCGCTTGGCAGGGCTCTCACCGGAGCCGTCTGCGTTCTGGCCGGACTGATGATCATGGTCAGCGCCTGGAACGCTCAAGGCAGTGATCTGCGCCCGGCCCGCAACACCGACCTGGACGGCCTGATCCAGGATCAATCACGGCGAAACTCCGAGCTGGTTCGCCAGCTGACCGGGTTGCGGGAAGAGGTCGACCGGCTGAGCGCAGTCGGTGACGAACCTAATCTCGCACCTCAGCTGGACCACTTCGCGGCTACGGCGGGGATGACCGCGGTCGAAGGACCAGCGGTGACAGTCACCCTGAGCGACGCTCCGGCTTCAGTGGCCGCTGACGGCATCGATCCCGACCTCCTCGTCGTCCACCAGCAAGACATCCAGGCCGTGGTCAACGCGCTGTGGAGCGGCGGCGCGGAGGCCATGACCATTCAGGGTCAGCGCGTGATCTCGACAACCGGGGTCAAGTGCGTCGGCAACACAGTCGTCCTGCACGGTGTCCCGTACGCGCCGCCCTATGCCATCAGCGCCATCGGGGACCCCGCCCGGTTGCACGCGGCGCTGGCCAGCTCTGAGCCGATTCAGATTTACCAGCAATACGTAAAGGCCTACCGGCTTGGCTATCGCGAGGAGGACGTGCCGAAGGCCACCTTCCCCGCCCATGAGGGCGCCCTCGACCTGCCCAACAGCCGCCCACTCGGAGGGTGACAGGCGCTCACCGAGCGTGACCTCCCTGAGCTTGCCGAAGGGACGCCGGCGCCTCTCGTCAATCGATTCGTCCCATGTCACAGCCACGGGGAACAATAGGCGGGTGCCACGACCGAAGATCCTCGTGATCGACAACTACGACTCCTTCGTCTACAACCTGGTGCAGTACCTCGCCCAGATTGGCGCTGACGTCGACGTGTGGCGCAACGACGATCCACGGTTCGCGGATCCCGCGTTTTCGTCGGAGTTCGACGGAGTGCTGCTCTCGCCCGGCCCGGGCATTCCCGAAGAGGCCGGCGTATGCATCGACGTGGTCAAGTCGCAGGCCGGCCGGCTGCCGATCTTCGGCGTTTGTCTGGGTCTGCAGTCCATCGGCGTCGCGTACGGCGGCATCGTGGATCGAGCTCCGGAGTTGTTGCATGGAAAGACATCGCTGATCCATCACCACGGCGCGGGTGTGCTCACGGGACTGCCCACACCCTTCACCGCCACCCGTTATCACTCGCTTGCGATCGAGCCGGCCACCCTCAGGCCCGGGTGACCTTGATCGCGCCGCTGAGCGTCTCGACGGCGACCCGGCCCTCGGATCCGGGGGAGACCTCGCACTGGACCCGACCGCTGCGGCTGGTGAGCTGCAGGTCGGGCTCGACACCAGGAGGGACGG
>OCZS010000670.1_pt1 | contig 11580 bp, 15 predicted proteins | sample 1539071 | NCBI WGS metagenome assembly OCZS01 (sample SAMEA3113584, study PRJEB22503) | soil metagenome | reverse complement strand
GCGACGACGACGCCGGCGGCGAGCCCCACCGCGCCTCCGCGCTGCGCCGGCTGATCGGCAGCCTCCGCCGCCGCTGATCATCAGGTCTCCGCACACGCTCACGTGAGGTTTCGGTTCGGCCGATTTCAGACGTCGGTCGCGCTCGCCCTCCGACGGTCGGTGAAGAACTCGACGAGCACCTGCCCACACTCCTCGGCCAGCACGCCGACCGTGCGCGGCACCCGGTGGTTGAGCAGCGGTGAGTCGACGAGATCGAAGCGGCTGCCGGCGGCGCCCGCCTTGGGGTCGACGGCGCCGTACACCAGGTGTCCGAGCCGGCCGTTGACCATCGCTCCGGCGCACATCGCGCACGGTTCGAGCGTGACCACCAGCGTGCAGTCGTCCAGCCGCCAATGCCCGATGGCGGCAGCCGCATCGCGCAGCGCGAGCACCTCGGCGTGAGCGGTCGGATCGCCGGTGAGCTCACGCTCGTTGTGGCGGCGCGCGATCAGGTCGCCGTGGCGGACGACGACCGCACCGACCGGCACGTCGGCGTGGGCGAGCGAGGCTCGTGCCTCGTCGAGGGCGGCTCGCATCGCCGGCTCCCATGAAGTGTCGCCACCGGCCTCCATCGGTGGGAGTCTTGCAGGACACAGCGTGAGGAAGGCCGGGGGAAGGTTTTCGGCGCAGCGTGGCAGGCGCCGACTCGACGGGAGCAAAGGGAGGTCGAGCGATGAGCAATCCGACATTGCGCGAAGGCATGGACAGCGCCGACGGCTGGGTGGAGTACCTCCACGATCTGCTCGACGGGTACTTCTATGGCCGCACCGACTTCAGGTTCTACAAGCACGGCCAAGGCAAGTTCGACGCCGAGACGAAGCGGGCGGTGGAGCTGTACCAGCGGGAGATGGGCTTCACCGGGGATGACGTCGACGGTGTCGTCGGCGACAAGACATGGTCGGCGCTCCAGGGTCACTCGGAGTTGGCGCCGACCGGCACCGACGGCTACCCGGCTGGTTCGTACGTCGACCACGGGAAGCGCCTGCGGTTCCATCCGGAGGAGATGGGCTATGCCAACGGCGTCGACAACGGCAACGATCAGATCTACTTCCGCGTGATCATCGTCGGCGACCAGGACGTCGAACGGGAGGACGTCAAGCCGTTCCTCCACATCGAGGGCCCGAACGGCACGACCGAACCGAACGAGATCAACTACTACCCGGGGCAGGCGGGGCCCGGTGGCTGGTTCGAGGTCTGGTGGGAGAACGCGACGAGCAACGGTCCTGCCGGGCGGTATCGCGCCATCGCCCAGCTGCCGATGGAGTTCGGCGGCGACACGGCGCAGCTGGAGTTCAACCGCGAAGTGCCCGCCTGACAGTCAGAATGCGTGGCCGTCCACGGGTCAGCCGACCGATGCCCGTACGGGGTCGGGGGTGTACGTGTGTTTGAAGCCTCCGGGCAGGTCGTCGGCATCGACGATGGCCGTCGAACGGAACTCTTCGTAGAAGGCGTACGTCTCGCGCTCGAGTCGTTCCTCCGCTTGCCGCTCCATGTCGGTGAGGCCGAGCAGCAACGACGGATCGGCCTGCAGCGCCTCGATCGTGGTGGCTTCGCAGTGCTCGAGCGCGGTGCGCAGTGTGTGGGTCGCGGTTCGGTTCGCCACCGACGCCAGGTAACGCCCCATCGCCTGCTGGGTTGCAGTGGCCGGACGCCGACCGGCGACATCGAGGTGAAGTTCGAACTGCAGGCCGCGCAGGATGTGACACAACCCGACGTCGGTGAAGTTGCGTCGATGGAACGTGTGCAACATCCAGTCGTAGAAGAAGTCCAGCCGCTCGTCGAGGAAGTGGTAGTCGGGGTCGAACGGGGAACCGAGCAGGCGACCCTCGGCGCGCAAGTTCTTGGCGATCGGCGTGCCTGCATACGGGAGCGTGCGGCAGAACGTGGCGACCGTCCAGCCGTCGCCGACGAACTCGTCGAGGAAGTCGATCCCGCCGCGCACCGATTCGAACGTGCTGTATGGCTCCATGATCATGTAGCCGAAGTCGAACGACATGCCGAGCCGCCGGAACACGTTGGCGGCGGCGATGTGCGCCTGGGGCTTGAGTTGCTTGTGTAGGTGTTCCAGCGTGACCGGGTCGCCCGACTCGACACCTAGGTAGACGTGTGTCAAACCACCTTGGTCGCGTAGGACGCGCATCGCCTCCTCGTTCACCTCGTCTGAGCGGCAACTGATCTTGAGCGACACGCGCCCTGCCAGCTCGCTGCGTCCGATCGCTTCCGCGAGCGCCACCGCCCACGCCCGCCCCCGCCGGCCGGTCGCCATGAAGTCGTCGTCCTGGAACAGGAAGGCGACGACTCCGCGTTCGCGGTGCAGCTCGACCATCTCTGCTGCGACCGCCTCGGGTCGGCGCAGCCGGCGCAGCGCGCCGCCGGGTGCCTCGTAGAACGGACGGATGCTGCAGAAGCTGCAGTTCCACGGACAACCCCGACTGGCAAGCATGGACGCGGTCGGCAGCTCCTGGCGTTCGTAGTCGACGTCGGAGCGATCCGGCAACGGCAGCTCGTCGAGGTCCTCGATCGACATGCGATGCTCGTTCACGACGATCGCCGGATCGACCTCGGAACGCCGGCAGGCGAGACCGTGCAGATGCCGCCACGCGAGGCCCCGCTCGAGGAAGCCGAGCAGTTCCACGAACGTCAGCTCGCCCTCGTAGCACACGACCGAGTCCAGCCCCGGGATCCGGTTCAGCACCTCCCCGGGATCGAAGCTCGGGTAGTGGCCGCCCATCGTGATGTGCCCACTGAAGCCGCGCTCGCGCAGCGCCCCGACAAGCAGTCCGAACTGAGGCGCCATGTACTGGAAGATCAGCGACAGGCCGACAACGGCCGGCTCCGCCGCCACGACCTCGGCGGCGACCCGCTCGGCGTCGCTTCCGTAGGTCACGATCCGGCAGTCGTGTCCGTGGTGCCGGGCCGCCGACTGCAGGTAACGCAGACCCAGGTTGTCCTGGTCCTGGAAACCGACCAGCACGACTCGCAGGCCGGCGCCGACCGGGCGCCGGGACGACTCCGAGAAGTCGACGTCGTCCCGAATGACCGGGTCCACCGGCGCCGTGGCGACAGCGATCCGCATGCTTGCCGTCACCGCCTGGTGGTCCCTTTGAGTTGTTGATTGATCATGTCCTCGAGGGCGTCGAGACGGATTCGCTCGGCGGCGATCTGATGGATTGCCAGCTCAAGCTGGACCCTCGAGAACCTGCTGATATCGACCGGCGACGGGTCACCCGGGCGCGGTGGCACGGGGATGTTCCACCACCAGCGATCGAATCGCCCTGGCAGCCGGCCCCAGTCGTCCGGAGCCGGGTCGGTGACGGGTCCGAAGCGGTCGAGCATCTGCTCGAGCCGGTCGAGGCGCGTGGCGAGGTCGTCGAGTGAGATCTTGGCGGCGGCCATAGCGGAGTCCCTTTCGTACGGACAGCGGGTTCCCATCCCGCCATGCAATCCGAGAGCCATGTGGCTTTATCTCGCGCCGATTCGGCCGCCTCCCCCGAAGGGTTGGCCCGCAGAACGACGCCACGTCCGCTCGCGTCAGGCATCTTGCCTGCGCCCGGCGCCGACTGTCAATGTTCGGTGGCCGTGGGCACCCGCTCGGGTGCCGGCGTGCCGAACGGCCGCGCGAGCTGTGCGGAGGGGGTGGGATTCGAACCCACGGAAGGTTGCCCTTCACACGCTTTCCAAGCGTGCCGATTCGGCCGCTCTCGCACCCCTCCCGGGTCGCCCCGTCTGGTGCCGCAAGGGTAGCCGCGGGGTAGGGTGGAGCAACCGGTGCCATCCAGGCAGCGCCGCACTTGCGGTGGGGTTCCTGGGGAGTGAGGTGGCGGTCGGGTCCTGTGCAACGGGTGCCCGTGAACCAGGTCAGGCCCGGGAGGGAGCAGCCTTCATCGGCATCGCTGGTGTGCCGCAGATCGCCTGGCCGTCACCTCACTCCCCACGAACCGATCACGGACCAATACGTTGGCCGGCATGGATCCACTGGAGAGCGTCGCTCCCGCATTCGTCGACATGGCGCATTCGATCGTGTGGGCCACCGCGGCGACAGTCAACAGCGCCGGCCAACCGACCACGCGCATCCTGCATCCGATCTGGGAGTGGGACGGCGAGACGTTGCGCGGCTGGATCGCCACCTCGCCGCTGTCTGTGAAGGCCAAGCACCTGGCGGCGCTGCCGATGATGTCGTTGACCTACTGGCGGCCGAACCACGACACCTGCACGGTCCGCTGCCGTACCGCGTGGGACGACACGCAGCAGGGCCGCGAGGCGTTGTGGGCGCGCTTCAGCGACGCCCCCGAGCCGCTCGGGTACGTCCCGTCGATCATCCCGGGATGGGACTCGCCGGCGGCCCCGGCCTTCGGTGCGCTAGAGCTCGAGCCGTTCGCGATCCGCGTGATGGAGGGCAGCAAGATGGCCGGCGGCGACGGGCTCCTGCTCGAGTGGCGCGCCGCGTGAGCCGGGTCAGCTCGGCGACGCGGCCGGGCGCCGCTCGAGGTTGAGGCTTGCCGAGTTGATGCAGTAGCGGTCGCCGGTCGGCTGCGGGCCGTCCGGAAACACGTGCCCGAGGTGGGCGCCGCACGTTGCGCAGCGCACTTCGGTGCGCAGCATTCCGTGCGCGCGGTCCTCGATGTACTCGATCCGGCCATCGTCGATCGCCTGGTAGAAGCTCGGCCATCCGCAGTGGGCGTCGAACTTCGTTTCGGAGTCGAACAGTTCGGTGCCGCACACGATGCAGTGGTACGTGCCTGGCTCCTTGGTGTCCCAGTACTGACCCGTGAAGGGTCGCTCGGTGCCTGCCTCCTGCGTGACGTGGAACTGCATCGGCGTGAGCTTCAACTTCAACTCCTCACGGTCTGGAGTGCGGTTCGGAGCCGTCGCTGCCTTGTCGTTCTTGTCACTCATGTCACACAGCCTTTCATTCCGAGGCGAGCGCAGGCCTCGCCGATAACTTCGTTCTCGTTCGGTAGGCGGACGCCGAACGGGGAATCCTCCCCGGTTCATGGCGCGGCCAACACGCTTACCGTCCAACGCCAATGACCACACAGCTGTTCCGGCCCGCGCTCGCGGGCATCGCCTTCATCCCCGCCGCGGCCGCTGCCGTGGTCGACTGGCGTACGCATCGCGTTCCCAACGAGCTCGTCGCGTTGAGCTTGCTTCCAGCGCTGCTGGCGGTGCTGCTGGCGGTGCTGCGGGGAGCCGATCCGACACGGGAGCTCCTGTCGCTGAGCCTTGGTGCCGTCGTGATGGCGGTGCCGCTGTTGCTCGTCCACGTCGTCGCTCCGGCGGCGATGGGATTCGGTGACGTCAAGCTCGCTGCTGGGCTGGGGGCGGGGCTGGGTGTGCTCGAGCCCGAGCTCGGGGTCCGGGCGCTCGCCGTGGCATCGGGTCTCGCACTCGCCGCCGCCGCGTGGAAGCGGCGATCGGCGATGTCGTTCGCCCCGGCGCTCGTCACCGGCGCCGCCGTGTCGCTGGCGCTGGCAGTAGTCCCCGGATGGAGCGTGGCATGACCACCGAGCTGCTGACACCACCGACCCCGCGGGCCGACGCCAAGCCGAGCAAGCCCTCGCCGCCCGCTCGCGGCTTTCGTCCTGCCTCCCGCCGGCGAGCCCGCATCACGGTGGGCGTGTTCGTCGCCGCGCTCGCGGTCGGCGGCAACCTGCTCGTGTACTCGTCGCTCGATCACAAGACCGAAGTGCTGCAGGTTGTGCGCGACATCCCCGCAGGCGACATCGTTTCCGCCAACGACCTACGCGTCGTGGCGGTCGATGTCGATCGCACAGTGCCCACGGTTGCACCGGATGACATCGGCGCCGTCGTGAACCAGTACGCCCGGGTGCACATCGCGGCCGGAACCTTGATGGTCGACGTGTTCGTGCAACCGGCGCCGCTCGTTGCCCTGGGCCAAGGCGTCGTAGCGGTCGAAATCCGTCCGACTCACCTGCCTGCCGGTCTGCGCGAGCGCTCGAGAGTCATGCTCGTCGTGGTGGACGCCGACGGCTTGCCGGGTCTGGTCACGGAAGGCCGGGTCGTGTCTCGCGGCGAGGCCTCGGAGTCGAGCGACAACGTGCTCGCGCTGTCGGTCGAGGTGCGCCACGAAGATGCCCCCGCAATCGCCGCCGCCGACGACGTGCGAGTGGCATTGCTCGATCCGGGCGCCGACCCTGCGCTCGAGAGCGGTGCGTGATGGCGATCGTGGCGGTGGTGGGCGACGCGTGTACGACGACGACCGTCGCGCTGGCGTCGGCGTGGCCGGCGTCGAGTGCGACCCTGGTCGTCGAGGCCGATCCGACGGGCGGCGACCTCGCGGCATGGTTCGACATGCCGGTCGTACCCTCGCTGTCGACGGTTGTCACCAGCGCCATCGACACGAGTTCGTCGGAAATCGACCGTCACACGCGTCTCGCCGCGTCCGGGCTGCGGCTCATCCCCGCTCCGCCGAGCGCCACTGAAGCACAGCAGGCGGTCGCCGAATCGGCACGGTCGTTGGCGCCGGCGTTGGCCGCGTTGCGGTCGCCGATCACGATCGTCGACGCCGGCGACGTGCCGTTGACGTCAGCGGTGCATCCGCTCGTCGCTTCAGCAGCAGTCACGGTGGTCGTTCACCGCCAGCGTTCCCAGTCGCCCGGGGCGGCCGCGGTTCGACTGCAGCGGCTAGCCGACCAGCTCGCTGCGATGTCGGCCGGTTCCGTGAGCCTGGTCGCGGCTGTGATCGGCGCCCACCCCTTCGGCTTCGATCAGATCGAGTCGTTCCTGGCCGACTCGGTCGCCACGCAGCTCGTCGGGCTGCCGGTCGACAGTCTCACGGCGGCGGTGTACGCGGGCCGCACTGGTGTGTCGGCGCGGCGCCTGGCCCGGCTGCCCTTGGCCCGTGCCGCGCACGAGCTGGCGCTGGTCGTCCAGGGCGCGATGCACGACCGGCTCCGGCTCGCAGGGAGCGCAGGCCGATGACATCGACCATGCTCGCACCGCGCGGCGACTACGCCCAGATCGTGCGCACCCTGACCGATCTTGTGGCCGCTCGGCTCGTCGAAGCGATCGAGCGTGAGGAGCTCGAGCGCAGCGCCACCCGCGACGGGAGTGCACCTGCGCGGGCGCCGCTCGCCGCCGACGCCCGTCGTCAGCAGATGCTCGTGGGAGCGTGGCTGAACGACGAGCTGGCGCGTGTCAACCAGGACCGCATGCGCAGTGGGCACTCGCCGCTGGCGGCGTCGGTCGACCGCGATCTGCGTGGGCGCGTGCTCGCCGAGCTGACCGGCACGGGTCCGCTGGAGCCGTACATGTCCGATCCGCTGGTCGAGGAGATCGACGTCAACTCGCATCTCTCGACCTGGGTCACCTACAGCGACGGCCGCAAGGTCGACATCGGTCAGCTCTGGGACTCGTCCGCCGACCTGACGGCGTACCAGAAGCGTCTCGCTCGCCGGAAGGCGGGAACGGGCGAGGGCCGGCTCGACACGCAGTCGCCGATGCTGACGTTCCAGACCGACGACGGCTCACGCGTGGTGATGGTGCTGGGTGGCCGTGGCGAGCACGGGATCTCCACCCACCCTCGTCTCGCGATCAGGCGGTTCGTGTTGCGCCAAGAGGGGCTCGACGGGCTCGCCCGGCGCGGCCTGTTCCCCGCCGAGCTCGTGCCTCGGCTGCGGGCGATGGTCCAGTGCGGTTTCACGATCCTCGTCAGTGGTCCGCCAGGCGCCGGCAAGACGACGCTGCTCACCGAGCTGCTCGGCGAGGTTTCGCCGCGCGAGCGAGTCATCACCGTCGAGAAGAACCTGCTCGAGCTGCGGCTCGAGGACGATCCGCGCCATCCCGATGCGCCGGCGCTGTTCACGCGTTCTGCGAACGCCGAGGGGGAAGGCGAGATCACCACCCGCCAGCTGGTCGAGCTGACTCGCCGGCTCAACCCCGATCGCGTGGTGGTCGGCGAGCTCGTGGAGGACGAGGCGCTCGACATGCTCGACGTCGCCTCGATGTGCAAGCGCGGCTCGTTGGCGACGATCCACGCCCACACGTCCGACGTCGTGTTGCAACGCCTCGGCTACTACGTCGCCAAGTCGAACGCCAACCTGCCGGAGTTCGCGGTGTGGAGCCTGATCGCCCAGACCGTCGACTTCGTCGTGCACATCGACCTCGTGCGCAACGTGCGTGACGACGCCGCGCCCGTCCGCCGCGTGACGGCGATCATCGAGATCGGCGGCCTCGGCGAGGGCGGAGGTCTGGCGGCGACGGAGGTGTGGGGAATCGGCGCCTCCGGAGCGCTGACGCAGCAGGCGCCGCTGTCGGTGCGCCATTTGCAACGGATGCGTCTCGCCGGGTTCGATCCGCAACTGTTCGCACCGGCGGAGGAGTGGTGAGCGCGCACGCGGCGATCGTCGTCTTGTCGCTGCTCTTCGTATTGGGGGTCTTCGTCGGCGTCACATCGCCGGCTCCGCGTGGTGGGGTCGCACGCAGCACGCGACCGCTCAAGACGCTCGCGGTTCAACTCGCGGCGGCACTCGTCGCCGGCACGGTTGTGCTGCTCGTGTCCGGGTGGCTGCTGCCGGCGACGATCGTGGGCGCGGCGGCCTTCTGGGCGACAGCGGGCTGGCTCGGGAGGCGTCGCGGTGTGAGCCGGGAGATCGAGCGGCTCGATGCGCTCGCTTCCTGGATCGAGAGCGTCCGTGACGTGCTGATGGCCGGCGAGCAGCCGGTCGGCGCCATCACGTCGACGGTCGGCGCCTGTCCACCCGTGATCCGGCCGCAGGTCCGGCGCTTGGCGCTCGGCCTCGCCCGTCAGGACCCCGATCACGTCTTCCGCCGCTTCGCCGATGAGCTCGACGATCCACTCGCAGACCTCGTCGCAACCGGGCTGTCGATCGCCGTGCGCCGCGGCGCACGCACAGTCCCCGTGCTCAGCGCGCTCGCCGACCAGACCCGGCAGCAGGTCGATCGCCGGCGACTCGTCGAAGCCGAACGGGCGCCAGCGCGCCGCGAGGTCAGGGCACTGACCGCGATCATGGGCGGGCTGGTGCTCGGTCTGCTGCTGCTCGGCCGCAGCGCCTACCTCACCGCCTACGACAGTGCCACGGGGCAGGTGTTCCTCGCCGCCGCCCTGACCGGCTACGCGGCGTTGATCCTCCGCGTCCAGCGTCTCGCCGCCTTTCCGCGTCCCGGTCGCTTCCTCACCTCCGCCGCCGCCGAAATCGGCGACGAGGAGGTGATCATGCGATGAGAACCGTGGGGCTGCTCGTGTTCCTTTCAGTGCTGGCGGTCGGCAGCGCCTGCCTTGCTGTCACCGGCTGGATGCAGCCTTCGCCGTCGCTGACGCGCACGCTGCGTCACCTACGCCGATCGGGTTCGTCGGACACGACCCACGACGGCGTCGGGCATCGTCACGGCGCGGCGGCGCGGTGGGCCGTAGCGGGCTTGCACCGGTATCCGCAGCTGTTCCCGACAGAGATTCAGCTGCGACTGGTCGGACGGTCTCCGGAGCAACACGTCGGCCGGCTCGTCGGCTCTGTGATCGCCGGCATGCTCGCGCCCGTTCTGTTCGTCGCCACGTTGCAATGGGCCGGCATCATCGGTCCGAATTGGGTCGTGCCGGTCGTCGTTGCCGTGATGTGCGGCGCCGTCGGGGCGGCGGTCGTCCATCTCACCACCGTCGAGCGCGCCGCCGCCGTGCGCACCGATATGCGCTACCAGCTGTCCGCCTATCTCGACGTCGTCACCATGCTCCTGGCCGGCAACAGCGGCTACGAAGGAGCGTTGGAGCAGGCGTCGCGCGCGGGCGACGGCCGGCTGTTCGTCGAGGTGCGGCGACGAATGCGCGAGTCGGCGGCGCGGGGCGCCAGCCTCACCGACGCTCTCCATCGGACCGGAGTCGATCTCGGCCTCGAAGAGCTCGAGCAGGTGGCCGCCACGGCAGCACTCAGCGCCGCCGAGGGCGCGCCGGTCGTCCGCACGCTGTCCGCGAAGTGCGCCACGTTGCGCACAGCGCTCGCCACCGAGCAGGAGTCGGAGGCGCGCCTGCGCACCAGCCGCCTCACCACGCCGATCGTCGGCATGGCGCTGATCTTCATGGCGCTCGTCATCTATCCAGCGCTCAGCTTCTCCTGAGCACTCCACTACACACCGGAAGGAAACACCGATGCACCGCATCACGCTGCTGACCACAGCAGTCACCCACCAGCTGTACCGCGCCGGGCTCACCGCCACGGGACGGACGGGACGGCCCGGCATCGAGTCGGCGGACGCTCGCTCGAGTGAGCGGGATCGCGGCGCCGTGTCACTCGAGCAGGTGCTGTGGTTCGTCGCCGCAGGCGTGAGCGTGGCCGTGATCGCCGGCGTCCTCTGGTCTCAGATCAAGGACAGGGCCGACGACCCGATCACCCCGCCGGCGGCGCCCTGAACCGCGACCTTAGACCCCCACCCGACCCGCTTCATCCATGACCAATCCTCGAAACTCGCCGCGCCGTGCGCGCGACCGCGGTTCGACCACGTTGACGACCGTCCTGCTGACGCCCGTGTTCACCGTCATCGCGCTGATGGCCTTCCAGGCGGCGCTCTGGACGCACGCTCGCACGGAGGCGCGCGTGATCGCCCGCAACAGCGCGGCTCTCGTCGCGCGAAGTCACGCAGACGCCGACGCCACGGAGCAGTCGGCGGTGACGATGCTGCACGCCGACACCGACCTCGTCGATGCCGACGTGGACATCGTCGTGAGCGCCGAGCTCGTGACCGCCCGCCTCACCGGCCGAGCGCCGGGGATGATCCGCGGAACATCGACCAGGGTCGACGTGGTCGAAGCAGTGCCGCGGGAGGGGTACCGGCCGTGATCTCCACTCCCCGCGACCGCGGCGCAGCCGACGCGCTCGCCCTCGTGCTCATCGCGCCGGCGGTGATCGGTTTGGCGTTGCTCGTCGTCATGCTCGGCCGGTCGGTCGACGCCCGCGCCCAGGCCCAGTCCGCGGCCGAGGCGGCGGCGCAGGCCGCCGCGCTCGAGCGCTCCTCGGCCGCGGCCGAGGCGGCCGCTCGACGGGTCGCGCAGGCGATGCTCGTCGATCACGACTCGTGCTCCACCCCTTCGGTTGGCGTTGACACCAGCGCGTTCCGGCCGGGCGGCGAGGTGCGCGTGTCGATCGAGTGCCATGCGGAGGCGCGTGGGATCGAGGTGGTGCAGCATTCGGCGAAGTCGTTCGCTGCCGAGGCGGTCGCCCACATCGACGAGTACCGAGCCGCGGAGGGGACGTGACGAGCCGGCGCCGACGTTGTCGTGGTGACCGCGGTATGGCGATGGTCACGGGGCTCGTGCTGTTGTTCGCGTTCACCGCTGGCGCCGTGATATGGCTCGCACGTGACGCCAACCGGTCGGGCTCCAACCGCACGGCCGCGCAGTCGATCGCGTTCCAAGCGGCGCGCTCGGCGGCGCAGCAACTCCGCGTCGCCTCGCTACGCGACGGCGCAACCGTGCGCGTCGACGCCGATTCCGGGCGCCGCGCGGCGGAGGCCACAGCCGGCGACTTGTTCAGCGGGTACGACGTCGATGGCGTCGTCGTCAGGGTGACGGTC
>OCZS010000669.1_pt1 | contig 11624 bp, 11 predicted proteins | sample 1539071 | NCBI WGS metagenome assembly OCZS01 (sample SAMEA3113584, study PRJEB22503) | soil metagenome | reverse complement strand
AGGACCCACATGGAGAAGCAGGGGTCGTGGCGATCTTCTGCGGCAACCTGGCCAGCGGTAAGACCTCAACGATAAACGGCGGCGGGGAACAGACCCGCGACTACGTCTACGTCAAAGACGTTGCACGCGCAAACGTACTGGCCCTCGAAAACGACGTGCCCTCTGGTGCCTACAACATCGGCACGGGCGTCGAGACCAGCGTGAACCGCCTCTACGACCTGCTACTCGAAATCTCCGCCAAAGGCCTTCCACCTCAGCACGGACCGTCCAAGCCGGGAGAGCAGCTCCGAAGCTGCGTAGACCCTGGCCTGGCCGGACGTACCTTCTACTGGCACGCGCAAACCGGCATCCACACGGGCCTTAAAGAGACCCTTCACTCCTTCGCGACCCCCAATAGATCCGAGCACTACTCGAACGAAAGCACCGGCTGAGACCGGTACTAGTTTTCCCTCTGGCTCTGCCTACGCTATCCTGAAAGTCTCGGCTATCCCCTGCTGCCCAACGACACCCTGTAACGCATAGCGCCTTCTTCCCACCCACCTCGATCACCACCAACGCTCTGGGGTGATGAAACCCACGCCTACCTGACCGTGGCGGCATATTCCTCGTACATTCGCCGATGCATCTACTGCCCACCGGCCAGGTTCCCCTCAGGCATGGTTATTCAGTTGACGTCTCACCTTCCCCATGCCAGCGGGCCATGTGGTCGGCGTGGGTTTGCAAATACGCCCGCGGTCCGAAGTGGTGGTCGTAAAACTCCAGCTCGAGGTGGTGAGCCTGCAAGTAGGTCAGGATGAAGATACTCGGGACGGTGCCGGGGAACTTCCCGAAGCGATCGTAGATATACTGAGCCATGATCGCGACGCACTCCTTGAACTCCTCGCTGTGGACCTGAGCGCTCTCCCGCACCCTGGTGCTCTCCTTCCAGGGACCCGGCGTGTCCGGGTTGAAAGGTCCTCCTGGACCGAACTTCCGTTCGGCGAAGGCTTCGACGGCGGCCCGCATGTCGGGACAGTGCGGCGGGCAGTAGCCAGCGAAGACCCCTGGTAAGCCCGTTGGGTTAGGCAGCGGCCAGCGCTCGTCGGTGTCGTAGCGAAAGCCCAATCCAGGCACCTCGGGGTCGCCGCTGGCCCCGAGCACGGTGTAGCGGTCGATGCCGTCGAACATCCAGCCCCCCAGTCCCATCGCCTGCAGCATCAACATGCCGGCGTAGCAGGAGGTCGAAAGCTCAGCAGTGCACTCGGTGATCGAGTAGGTCTCCATAAACGTCAGTGGCAGGGGCTCCTCCAGGTCAACGAGGTGAGAGAAGCACTCGAGTCCCGGGATCTGCTCCCCGTTGACGTCGTCGTACATCCCGTATCCATTCTGAACCATAAAACAGAGCACGGCGATCATGTGCTGGGCTATGTCCCCCACCGGGATGAGCAGCGTGCTCCCAGGACGGTTCGCGCACCAGGTGTTGTGCCCCTCCATATAGGGCTCTTCGGCAGGAATGTATAGCCTGTCGTCAGATAGTTTGCGTATCCGGCTCCGGTGGGCATCCAGTATCGCATCGAGGTCGGGTAGCCCGTCGGGTTCGACCAGCGCTGGGGCGTCGCGGGTCTCGAAGAGGTAGACACCCTCGTCATCGGTGAAGAACACCTCGCTGGTGTGGAAGCCCGCCGCAGACGGGAAGGTGCGGCCGCCGGCGGCTCCGGAGTAGTTCGAGAGATGGGGAGCGTACCCGGCGTGGCGCATGATCATGTAGTGCCAGCCGGTGTTGCCTGCCGCAGCCGTCAACACCAGCATCTGCTCCAGCTCGGAAAGGGGAAGAGGATCGTGGCGGGAGGTGAACGCCAGCGGCCCGTCGGGAAGCGAGGCGCCCAAAGAGAACCGGCGGGCTCGCCTTCCGAACAGCGCTTCGACCAACGGAAACTCCAGGACGTCTTGTAGGCCGGGCGGATGTGCTCTGGTCTCCATGATCTCCCCTTTCCCAGCCCCATTGCGGGACAGTTCTCACGCGCTGCCATGATGCCATCTGAAGGAGCGAGGCGCTACTGCCGAATATCACCTCCCCGCTGATCCTTCATAAGATGGTGATGCCATCGCTGGAAGTGGAGGCGCTTGTTATGAACGGCTAGTTTTGCAGCTGGTTAGCGCCGGTGTCGGCGTTGGCGGTGGCGCCCGTGGCGCTCTCGATCCCGCCCACGAGGTCTATCCCCAAGCCCCCATTGGAGTAGACCGAGTTGTTGAGGATGCGGTTGAAGAACCCGTCGAAGGGGACGGAGAACGCCTCCTGAATTTCCACCCCGTCTCCTCCGTTGAAGGCGATGGTGTTGGGCTTGCCGAGGACCTCGCCGCCCACGAAGTTCTGGGCCGAGTCGACGATGAACACGCCCGCTCGAGCGTTGCCCAGCGCGTTCTTGCCGTCCTTCTTGGTGCCTATCAGGTTGCCCAGCACGCTGTTGCTCGACGACTCCTGGATGAGAACGCCGTTCTTGTCGTTACCGGAGATGAGGTTGTGGGCGGTCCGCGGGGCACCCCCGATGACGACGTTGTCCGAGCCGCCGAAGAGGATCTCCACGCCGTTGAAGGTGTTGCCCTGATCTCCGGTGCCGGAAGGATTGGTTCCTATGAAGTTGCCCTCGATCTTGGCGTTCGAGGCGCCGTTCCTGATCGAGATGCCGCTGGCGAAGTCGTTTATGACGATCCCCTGCACCTCGACGTTGGAAGCCTCTATAGTGATCCCGTCGAACCCAGAGGCGTTGGTCCCATCGAGCTCTATGAGCAGCTTCGCGTTGGTACCCACAAACTGGGTGTTCTCCGTGGCCCCCGGCTGGGAGTAGCCGTCTATGAACACCGCCTCGGTTATGGCCGGCAGTCCCGAGGTCGGGGAGATGGTCTTTACTTCGGAGACAGGGCCGATATGGAAATTGATTCGGTCGGCGCCGGGGGTGTTGTTGGCGGCGGTGATCGCCTCGCGCAGGGTGCAGCCGCCGGGGCTGCAGATGCCATCGCCGGGATCTGCGGTGTTGGTAACGGTGAATGTGGTCTCCGCGTGGGCGGGCTTGGCTACGAGCATTAGGCTCGAGGCGGTCAAGAGCACCGCCAGCAAGAAACTCAAGGCCAGGGCCTTCTATAGCTGCCAGACAGCGGCCGCCAGCCTCAATCCCATCCCCACGCGCTCTTCCGGCTCGGCGTCTCGCGGGTCCAACATCCACGAGAGCGCCGCCCTGAGATTGGCGTGCTCTAGTTCCAACCGCTCCAGCCACCCCACCTGCCCCGAACCCCTCAACTTGGGCTCGGCCTCTTCGGCCAGCGCCAGGTAATACTTTGCGTGTCGCTCCCGTACCTGCCCGGCTTCCCCGCTCGCTTCGAGCCGTTCTCGGGCGTACTGGCGAACGGGCTCCAGCATCCGGTAACGCGAGGAGGCCTTAGATCCTGCTAAGTATCGTTGCTTTCGAGGATCGCCTCCCTAGGCGTCGGTGGCTTCAGGGCTCATCTCGAGGTATGCCATGGCCTGCTCTCGCGCGACGGTGGGAAAGTCGTCTAGGAACAACGGCCCGTACCTTTACTCCTTATCTTCGTGTTCGTCGTCCGTGCCGATTCGGCCCATCAGTTCCTGTCGCGATCGGACAGCCACTTCATCCTCTAGATCAGGGCGCGCTCGGCGGCGGCCTCCCGAGAAGACACCCCAGTTTGAGGTAGATCGCGCTCAGGTGGTGGCCGACGGTGTGACTCCCCCAACTTGCTCAGGTAGTACTTCATAATAGGGTGCTATACTGATCTATATAGGTTCCACAAGAACACGTGGGTGATATTATGAGCCGTTCGGTAGGTCCAAAGGGACAAGTGGTTATCGAGAAGGAGATCCGCGACCGACTGGGTGTGGAGCCGGGCTGGCGCGCGTTGCAGGTGTTGGTGGACGACCACGTGGAGATATACTTCCTGCCGCCGGAGCACAGGCGATCCATAGCGGGTTGCCTGTCGGACTACGTGGGGGAAGGGCGCGGCTCGGGCACTTCTGAGGCATTGGGCGAAGCGCGCGCGGCGGCCTGGGAGGAGGCCGCGAAGCGCCGTATGGCGGACGGATGGGCGGAGAATCCGGAACGGGCTGGGTGAGCGCCTTCGTCGACACGAGCGTCGTGGTTCGTTACCTTACCGCAGACCCCCCGGAGATGCTGGAGGCGGCGCGGCGCATCGTAGACGAAATGGGACCGCTCCTGATCACGGACGTCGTGCTGGCGGAGACCGCCTTCGTCCTTCTCTCCTTCTATGGCGTGCCGCGTTCGGCGATCGTCGACGGCCTAGTGGATCTGCTGCGCAAGAAGAACATCGCCGTCCACGCTCTGGACAAAGACGTAGCGGTTCGGGCGTTATGGCTCTGCCGGGATTCAGCGCGCGTCTCGTTCGCCGACGCGATGGTCTGGGCGGCGGCGCGTTCGTCGACGTCGGGAAGCCTTGCCACGGTATACACGTTCGACCGACGCTTTCCCTCCGAAGGACTCGACCTGCGTCACAGCAGGGAGTAGCGAGTCGCGCTCTTCTTCTCACCACTTCCGAACCAAGCGGAGGAAGCGGCGGCACCATAGTACCCGCGGTCACGGTCTGACGTTTCTCCCTATCCCACCCGCACGGCGGGTCGATCCTCACGCACAGCCATGATGCCACGTGCAGAGGTCAGATGTTACCGCCCCATCCGGCCATGACACGGCTTGTACGACCGGCACGTCGCGGCCGGCGTCCAGCCGGCAGATAGGATCTCAACCCGTGGAGGATGTCCTCTGATCTCCGACCATAAGCGCCGCGATCAGCGCGCTGGCGAGCGCGAGCCCGGCGGAGGCCAGCATCACGGCCCGAAATCCTGTGACGAAGGACTCGTCTATGGCGCGTTCGATCTGCGCCTCCGTCGCCGCGTTCACGCCAGCAGGCGCCTCTGCCGCCCCGAGATCCGCTTTCGCCGCCTCCATCGCGATCCGGACTTCGCCAGGCATATTCATGTCTTCCATGCGGGCGTCGAGGCTCGAGGAGAACGCCCCGTAGATGAATGATCCCAGAACGGCGACCGCCAGGAGCCCTGCCACCCTGGCTACGGCGTTATTCACACCCGAGGCCATCCCGGAGTGCTCATCCTCGACCGAGCCGAGCGCCACCGTCGTCATCGGGGTTATCGCCAGCGCCATCCCGAAGCCTTGAACTACCATCGCGGGGAAGAACGAGATCCAGTAAGAGCCGTGGTCCGCACCAGGCAGGGCGAAAAGTAGCAGACCCGCGGCGACTGCGAGGGAAGCTACAATGAGCGGCAACTTCGCCCCGAAGCGGGCAGAGATGTGCCCGGAGAAGCGGCCGATCAGGAGTGCCATCGCCACAAAGGGCAAGAACACGCTCCCTGCGACAAAGGCCGAGTATCCGTGAACCTGCATCATGAGGAACGGCAGGAAGAAAAGAGAACCGGTCAAGGCAATATAGAACAAGAGTGTCACCAGGTTTGCGCCGGTGAAGCTTCTGGAGTGGAACAATGAAGGTGGCACCATCGGATGCCTGACATGCTGTTCGACCAGGACGAAAGCCGAAAGGGCGATCAATCCTAGAATGAGGGCGGCTAGCACCCGCGCATCGCCAAAGCCCCTGGCCGAGGACTCGATAAGAGCGTAGACCACACCAGCGAGCCCGCTCGTAGCGAGGAATGCGCCGGCGAGGTCGAGCCTACGAGCATCAGGGTCACGGCTCTCCGGCACGTGCGATAGCGCGATGGGGATCGCCACGACGGCCATCGCAGGAGCTAGCAAGAACGCGGCCCGCCAGGAGACGTATTCGACCAGCAATCCTCCCAGGACAGGCCCCACCGCCATCGCCAGGCCGCTTAGCGCCCCCCAGGCCCCGATGGCCCTCGCCCTCTGCTTCCCTTCGAACGACGCCCCCACGATAGCCAGCGAAGCAGGAATCAACAGCGCCCCTCCCAAGCCCTGCACCGCCCTGGCCACCACGAGTTGTCCGGTATCGGGGACGAGGGCGCACCACAGCGAGGCTGCAGCGAAGATCGCCGCGCCAACGACGAAAAGGCGCCGCCTGCCGAAGCGGTCTCCAAGCGTGCCCCCGACGAGTATGAGCGCCGAAAGCACAAGGGCGAAAGCTCCGTAGCTCCACTGCACCTCCCGCACACTCGCCCCGAGCTCGGCCTGCACCGCGGGCAAGGCAACATTCATTACCGTGCTGTCGAGAAAAGCCATGCCCGAACCCATTGATGCAGCCGCTATCACCCAGGGCCGCGAGGTAGGCTGGCACAGCGCGGAGGGCCTGGTGGACTGGACGACGCCTATTTCGCAAGCCGGGAGGACGGCGGGCATTATCTGGTCCTCCAGAAGTGACTCTTCGTACGTCTTGTCCGAAGCCGGCGGATCAGTGGCTCATGCCCGAGCACCCACGCCAACTCGTCGCGGTGTCGCATCCACGACTCGATCTCCTTCCTGGCATGTATCTCCGACTCCCCTGGCGCTCTCGTGGCTATCACCTGCTAGAAGTATAGCCGCGGACGAGGACCAAAGAACGATCGCTGCCAGGGACTCTAGTAGAAGCGATGATCTATAGCGGGTTGAGCCTGGAGCTACTTCAGGTCCTCTAGCATCGGCCGGAGCTTGTATTTGCGCTGGTGGTGGTCTATAAGCTCTGCGAGGTGAGCTAGCCACTCCTCCTCACGTCCGGCGGCCAGATAAGCGTCCCGCACCTTAGCCAGCCAGTCTACGGCCTTGTCGTAGTCCTTGGACCTGCCCTGGTTCATGATCTCCTCGGCCTGCCTCCTACACAGGTCTCGATAACCCAGTCGGGGTGCGTCTCGATGGCTGCGTCCGCTACCCTGGCGACCAGACCTCCAAAAGGATCCCCTTCGACCGCGCTGATCGCGTCGCCGACGAGGTTCTCGTGCAGGAAGACGTCGACCTGGCCCGTTGGCAAGTAAGAGGTGCCCTGGCGAAGGTGATCCAACAACCGCCCGCGATGCTCCGGCCAGGCCTCTCCGGCAAGCTCCCATACCCGCAGGTAGGAGGCGAGGCTCGGGTCTGCGTGGAAGGCGGCAAGGGCCGCTTCGAGGGCGATTTCTCGGCGTCCAAGACCCTCCGCGAGGTCACTGACCCAGCCCGCCAGCCTGACCTTCCGGCCTTCCAGCGAGAGCCCACGCTCTCCGACCACAAGCGCGGCTTCAGCATCATGCTTGCAAGGGCCGCCCCACTCATAAGGGCAACTACATGTGGAATCGATGATTCCGGCCTCATCGAAGATGACCCGAACACCGTAGGGAGCGAACTGGCTGCCTGCGACCTTGGCCCGAAGCTCCTGACCTCGCAAGGTCAGGGAGGCTACAGCACCCTGCCGATAGTACCCCTGATCCCGACGAAATGACTCGGGAGAGGAATATCTCTCGATGAGGGCTTTGCTAACATCAGGCAACTATCTCACTCCAGTCCTGGTCACCGATCCTAGCACCGTCGTGTTCCGTTTTTTGGAAAGCGCCAAGATCCCTCTCATGTGCTCCCCTCTCACTCCCCACGCGTACCACGAACCTGGCGCCGTATATCGGCTACTTCGGGCGCCCGAAGAGCCGACGCGTGAAGTCGTTTGCGAACTTGCGGTCGGGGTCGTGTTGTTCTACCAGGGTCATGAACGTCGTGAAGCTGCCCTGATGCAAGCTCGCCAGGTCCTCCTCGTCGAAGGTCTCACAGAACTTGCCGAGGTGCGGTCGTGCTCCGATCTCCTTTATCAGGTTTTCGGCGGCCGCGTAGTACTGCTCGAACCCCTGCGAGTCGTTACACACGAGATCTATCCACGTGCAGCGGCGACCCCGACCTGCGCCGATCAGGGTGCGCTCTCGTTTCGGTGTGAACCTTACCTCAAAGAGTGTGTAAGGCAGACCCAGATGGTACATCTGCTCGTAGAGCCGGATAAAGTATCTTAAGACTTCGAAGGTGTCCTCGAACGGGATCGTGAACTCCAGCTCCTGGTGCAGGTGGTAGAGCGTCCTGTTGAAGGCTTTGTTGCTCTCCAGAATCAGGTTCGATCCGCGTTCGACGCCGTAGACTAGGGAAGACACCTTGCGCAGCAATCCAGTGTAGGCGATAAAGTTTCCGATCCAGGCGGCACCGAGAGCGTCGATGGAAGTCCTCACGAACTCCCGGAGATCTCCTAGCGGAGACCGCCTTCTGTCCGTGCAGTTCCAGGTGTTGACCCTGCATTTGTCCGCGAAGGGGAACACGTACAGGCTCAAGTGCTCGTTCTCTTGCAACAGCCAGTCGAGGTCTTCCTCGACAGAGGCGAGGGTCCTGGTCTGGACCTTCTGCTCTACGTCGAAGCGCTCGACGCCCTGCACCACCACTTCGGAGATCACACCAACGGCGCCGATCCCGCCTACAGCAGCCTTGAACAGGTCATCCTCAGGCACGCATTCGTGCACCTCACCCTTGCCGTCGATCAGCTTGAGTCTCACGACCGACTCGTTGACGAACCCCCAATCCCTCCCCGTCCCGTGCACGTCGGTCGACAGGATCCCCGCGATGCTCTGGGCGTCGTGGGAAGGTAGTGCCCTGAAGGCCAGCCCTTCTTCGAGCAACAGAGCAACGACGTCCCGTACCCGTGTACCGCCCTTTACGGCCACCTGTTTCTTGTCCACATCCTTCCAGAGGAGGCCGCTGAAGTCATCGAGGGACACCAGCGTTTCGTCCGCCACGACGCCTGAGTTGAAGGAGTGTCCGGAGCCGAATACCCTCATGCTCCCGGCGTTCCGTATCAGCTCGACGATCTCTTGCTCGGAGGTTGGCTTTACGAACCTCTTTGGGGCGTACCGGAAGCGCCTGGCCCAATTCGTAAAGACGCCCCTCTCGACTCTCCCTTCCAACCACACCCAACGGCCCAACGTCGCCCCGTTGAGTAGGATGTTCACGGTGGTAAACGAAGCGACCTTCACGTAGCCGAAAATCCTCATTCAGGCTCTCCCTCCCTGGCTTCCGCCGTCTACAAACAACCCGAACTAAAACATACCCCGATGAATTCGCGATGAATGCCAGGGTCCGGCTCGAAGTTTACGAAGGGTGTGACGGCGTTCGGGCCAAAGTGTATCGCAGGAACAGCTCATCACCTGACAGATGGATAGACACCAACTCGAGGGTTGGACGGTCGCGAGCGGGGAGCGTGGGACCCCGGAGCAAGGTAAGGGTCTGGTCTGCACTTCCGCCAAGCAGTTCGGGCGCCAGGGTAAGGAAGAGCTCGTGGGCGAGGTTGAGCGAGATCAGGGCGTGGTTGAGACCGGGTCCGCCTTCGACCACGAGAGACTCGACGCCACGCTCGGCTTCGAGGGCCAGTAAAGCTTTCTCGAGATCGACGGCACCATTGGAGTCCGCAGGCACCCTCATCACCGGCGCGAGGGTGAGCAGCCGTTCGACAACCCTCTTGGGGGCCGCATCGGAGAGCAGGATCAAGACTTCCTGACCGCCCTCGACGATAAGGTGTTCCTCCAACGGCACGTCGCCCGTGCCGGCAACAATGATCGCGAGCGGTTGCGGCACACCGGTCTCGTCGAGACCAAGAGTGAGCCTCTCGGCACGTAGCGTACCGGCACCGATCATCACGGCGTCGGCCCTGGAACGGAGGGTCCGCATCGTCTGTCGGTCGATTCCGCTACCCAGGCCGGCGGCCTTTCCCCCCATGGCTGTTCTGCCATCCACCGAGCTGACCGTGTTGATGATCACGTACGGTCTTGCGCGGTTCCCTGTGGGCGGAAGATCCAGGTCATCGTAGATGGCAAAGACCTCCCGCGCAGGGGGAGGATAAAGCCTGAGTATCTTCACACCCTGTAGGGGGCGTACTTGCCCGAGGCCGAACGAGGCAGGCTGACATCCATCCACAGGCCCGACTCGGTGTTCTCCTGGGCGTGGATCTCCGCCAGGCCGTAGAGACGACTCGCGGCCGCGTATTCGGCGTGGGGGATAAAGACTCGCATCCTCTCCCTCCTCGACGCGATGGCGCGGTAGATCTCCTCGACCAGCGCCTCACAGTCCAGGGTGGCGCTTAAGGTAACCGCCTGCGGATGATCCCTGCGCAACTCAGCGGCGCGCGAATCTGAAATGAGGTCCATCTTGTTGAGGCACACTACCATAGGCCCCGTGCCAACTCCGTCCTCGACAGCCCCGGAGAGGGTGTGTGCGACCGTTTGGATCTCCTCTTCCAACTCCTCGCTCGAGGCGTCCGCGCAAACCACCGTGACATCAGAGTCACGCGCCACTTCGAGCGTCGAGGCGAAGGAGTGAACCAGTTGTGTGGGTAGCTTCCTTATGAACCCCACGGTGTCGGTGACTACGAAGTCTGGCCACATTCCGTCTGGACCATTTTTCCTGCTCCCCTCTACGAGACGCGTGGTAGTCTGAAGCGTCTCGAAGAGCCTATCCTTGGTCGACCTCCTCGCTCCGCTGAGGGCGTTCAAAATGGTAGTCTTGCCTGCGTTCGTATAGCCCACAAGCGCAACGGTCGGTGGTCCTTCCTCCCTAAGTCGCGCACCCCGGACGGCCCTACCCGCCTTCTCTTCCTCGAGCTTGCGGTTTATGGTCGCTATGCGTTCACGGATGACACGCCTGTCGTACTCCAGCTGTTGCTCGCCAGGGCCCCTCGTAGTGACCCCTCCGCCTCCTAGGCGGCTCAACTCCGGGTTCTTGCCCTTGACCCTTGGCAGGCGGTACTCCAGGTCGGCGAGCTCGACCTCGAGACGACTCGCCGCGTCCCTGGCATGCGCCTCGAAGATCCGGATGATCAACTCGGTCCTGTCTACGACAGAAACGCCACACGCCTTCTCGAGTACTCTGGCCTGGGACGCGGTCAACTCGTCGTCCGCGATTACGAAACGCGCCCCTGCTTCCTCTACCAAGTCCCGCAACTCTTCGCGCTTGCCACGCCCGAGGTAACCAGTGCCGTCCCTGCGGCCCTGCTCGAGTATGCCGGCGACCTCGATCCCAAGGGTGGTCGCCAACCGCCCTAACTCCGCCATGTGGCGCCTCTCCCCAGCACCTGCGAGTACCGCTCTCTCCTCACTCATATGCCGAGTATATCATGCATATCATGCAAGTCCGTTTGGTGGTCTTTACTCTGCACGACGGTTATGCTGGCGCGTCCTTCGAGCGTACGGGCCAGCTTGTCGAACCATCGCATCTGGCGTCGGGCGAGCCGTCTTGTCCTGATTGCAATGAGGTCCTGTGCCTGCTGGAGTGAACTCGTCCCTGAGAGGTGCCCGTAGAGTTCGCGCACTCCTACTGAGTCCATGACCTGCGGGCTTATTCTCGTTCCGGCCGCGGCCATCTCTCTCAATTTTCCGGCCTCCTCCAGGCCGTTCAGGGTAATTCTCCTCGACCTCTCGTCGATGGCGGCGTCGAGCGCGTGTCTCTCGGGACGGAGGTAGACGATGGCGGTGTCAAAGCGAAGCTTTCCTTCCCAGATAGAACCTCGTCCCTCGGCCCCGGCCAGTTCCAGTTCCTTGGCCCGCGCAGCCCTGCGAGGGTTGGATTCTCCTTCAGCCGCCTGCTGAGCCTGACGGCGCAACTCGGTAGAGACCTTCGGTGCGAGAGGGATATCGAGCAGGATCGCATTCAGGTACATTCCCGTTCCCGCGTCGA
>OCZS010000667.1_pt1 | contig 11633 bp, 10 predicted proteins | sample 1539071 | NCBI WGS metagenome assembly OCZS01 (sample SAMEA3113584, study PRJEB22503) | soil metagenome | reverse complement strand
TCCGTATTCTTTTTCCAGTAGTTCCTTGTACATGAGATAGTGTGCTTCTTCAGCAATCGTTCCTTCCCAAGAAGGTTCTATCGTTTCTATTATGTTTAAGTTGGATGGCAGTCGTTCTCCTCTTCCTCTTCCTTCACCTACAGAAGAACCTTTAGATGATATCAAAGTCACATCATGAGCTTTACTGGCCATGTTTTTACAAACCCACATAACGACTGCCTCCAAGCCTCCATTCGATCTTCAAGTCTGAGATGAAAATAATCGGGAGGTGGAGTAGGTAAATTAGGGCTACTTATAGCTAATACTTTCGTTTGCAAACACCAATAAGTATGAGCATGGATGTTAATAATAATCATTCTAGAGAGATTGCTTAATGGTCTACACATTATTATCAAATCAATTAATGATATTTGAAGATCAAGTAGTAATAACAATTTAAGTCGACGCTAATACCAACATCAAAATTTTAAGTTTTTTGGCATAAAGACAGAATTGACATTCTAGAGTGTTTTGTTACGTTCTACATGGAAAACAGTATAGGTAAAACCACCCAAAATGCAATCTATTAAAAGATGATCATTGAGTCAGATGGGTTACTCTGAATTCAGAGTCGATGAAACTGTAAATAAGATAAGTTCAGAATTCATTTGACTTTGGATTGCTATAGAACCAACAAATAAGGAAATTCTTGGATTTAGTATATCAAAAGAACGGATATGCTTGTGGCAAGACGTTTCCCTATCCAATCTTGCAGAAGGAGATGGCAAACATTCATTTTCAACAGATGGTGGAACCAGGTATCTACAAGCTTGCAGATTTTTGATTAGATCACCATATTAATTCCTCTTATGAGAAAAGCATCATAGGAAGAGCTATACAATATATCCTGAGTAGAAATGAATGCTTTGATGACTATTTTTCCATGCAGAAAAAAGGAATGTAACTAAAGCATATACACATTGATTACATCTTTTTGTAGATCATTATAACATGGAAGTGATTTCTTAACTTTACAGAGCCAATTTGTGTAATGCTCATCTAAATACTTTGTGAACCTATAAAAAAAGAAGAAATACGAGTGAAAAAAATAGCGACAGGATTTCGCCTTAGCAGGATAGGCTGCCTGAGATGAAAGCAAATGTAATACACGGGGATTTTAATCCCTGTGGGGGTGCCGAAAGACTATCACTTACAACTATGCAGGCATTATTAGAAATGGGAATAGATTTTGACCTTACAACCTTGAAGAGTCCTGATATACCAAAATTAGAAAATTCATTTGGCAAAAATCTGGTCTCGGTTATGAAAAGCATAAACAAAATTAAGGTCATAAATATAATGGAAGAACTTCGGCAGCAGCAACAAGAAGAAGAACAAGATCATGAAGATTACAATTACGATATTACAATAAATACAAATGGTGATGCAGCTCCTTATTATCATTCATCTTTTTCAAAAGATAATGCTATTACTTATTGCCACTTTCCTAGTACAAAATATCATATAGAATCTGAAAATATTGATTATCTAAAAACAGATCTTGGCATGACAGAAAGGTCAAATGTTTTTTCAGATAATAAGGACTATGAAGATATCAATAATCCAAAAAATTGCAAAACCAAGCCTCAGTTCAGCAGAAGAAAAGAATATTTTGAAATAATAAAATATGGATATTGGAATTTGATGAGAAATTCTACAGTGATTACCAATTCTGAATTCAGTCGCACGGCGATAGTTAATGCATGTGGATTAGACAACATTTACATACTCAGCCCACCAATAGATATTGAGACTTTTCGTAATGTTGCATTAATGGCAAATGGCGATGATGAAACAAATGATATCATTCTTGTAATATCCAGAATCGCTCCTCACAAGAAAATTGAAAATGCAATCAAGCTTGCAAAAATATTAAAAGATAACAATGTAGGCAAAGAAATGAAAATTGTTGGGAATCTTTACTATTATTTTTTTGATTATTATTCAGAACTTAAGCAGATGGTTCTAGATCTTGGTCTGACTGACTATATTACATTTGAAATTAATGCTAGCTTAGATAAGCTTCTTTCTATCATACGAGAATCCAGAGTATACTTTCATCCAATGGTAGGAGAGCATTTTGGCATGGCAGTATTAGAAGCTATGGCTGCTGGACTAATCCCAGTGGTTCCAAATGAAGGTGGCCTTACAGAGTTTGTTCCACAAGAATATCAATTTAATACAATAGAACAGGCTGCTGAAATTATAATGTATGTTTTTAATCATTTGCCAAAGACAGAGCAAATTAAGATAAGCGATGATATAAATAAATTCTCAAATTCTCATTATATTGAGGGATTTCAGACCATATTAAATGAAGTATTATCTCGAAGAAGGAAATAATGATGTTTGCTAGTGTGAACATTACATTTTTAAAGGAACAAGACAGTCGCATATGTCCTCTTCATTTAACTATTTTTTGCTACTAACAATCATTATTTGAGCAAGTTTTTTCAGCCACATTGTCTTTACCATATCCCAAAATACGTTTATACAATTCATTTTGAAAAATAACTTGATTCTCTTGTCTTAACACGATATAGCTTTCATCATTTACATAAACTATAAAAGTTTTAGATGAAATGATATGTGTCTGTAAGCCTAATGGAAGAATTGTAATAATTAGTGTAACTCCATAGCCTGATAAATTCAGATGAATATAACAAAGTTGAAAAATTACGTGATCCATCACATGTAAAAGCATTTACTTTTAAAGAGTTAACGAGTATGATGGAAGAGTCAGGATTTGGTCAATTTACTTTCCAATACCTATGTTACAAAAATATAAGAACGAATTTTTAATTATTCTAAAAAGTTTAGCAATAGGAAAATTTAATTTTGTATAACCAGATCCCAATTAAGTAAAATACTAAGCGCTCTAGTCATTTCAACAGTTAGAATTCCTGCACACATTAGAAACCACAAAAATCTCTATATAATCAGATTAATTAAATATATTGACTAAAAAGATACTCATTATAATATACTAATGTTAAGAGTGTAAAACAGTAGAAATAGGAAAAATATTTTGACTAAGGTATTGAAAATCATTAACTAAAATAATTCATATAATTTGTAACCTTCAGAATTTATATATTCTTAAATTAAAGTTTCTGAAATGAGAGAGGAAAAGAAATGGGGACGAAAACGAATAGAAAAGCACAGCACAACAAAAACAGCAGTAATCTATACTCGTTCAGCTCGATTCCTTCTAGTTTTACTTAGCAGTACTCTTTTGGTAATAATGTTCTCTGAGACTATGTTACTGCCGGCTATTCCTGAGATTATGCAAGATTTTAACATACCATATAGCACTGCAGCCTGGATATTCAGTGCATATCTCATTGTAGCTGCTGTTATGACACCGATTGCAGGCAAGCTTTCAGATATCTATGGAAGCAAGAAAATACTGCTTATCTTGCTTATATTGTATGTAGTAGGCGTTGTAGCAGGAGGATTTTCCGAAAACATATCTTTTCTTCTCGCTAGCAGGGTAATTCAGGGTGTAGGCTTAGCAGCAGTTCCTGTAGCTTTTAGTATCATCAGAGATTCTTTTCCTCCTGAAAAACTTTCTATGCCAGTGGGAGTCTTTAGCTCAGCAGCTTCGGGTGGGTCTGTAGTAGGACTACTAATAGGTGCCAGTATAATCCAAAATTTTGGATGGCATGCTACATTCCTCTTTATAGCCCCTGCAGCAGTGATTGTAACTTTTATGATTGCCCGATTTGTCCCTACTGATGATAAGTTTAAGCAACAACAGCAGGAGCATAATCTACAGTCATCTCTAAATGATAACAATAGTACTAAAAAACATGTCATCGATCGTAGAAAGTCTAGGATAGATATCAAAGGTGCAATAGCACTTTCAGCGACGATAACATCTTTTTTGATTGCACTCACATTCATAGAAAATAGTAACTCATTAGAAAATTCAATGGGGATTGCAGGAATTTCTTTTATAGTATCAACAGCTTCTTTGATTCTCTTTATCTTTATAGAAAGAAGGACAAAGATGCCCTTGATTGACTTGTGGCTTATAAAACAAAGAATATTGTTGCCAACCTATGTAATGATGATAGTTACTGGGACTACAATATTTCTGGTATATCCTACGATAGTGCAATTAGTAAGAAGCCCTCAACCAGCAGGTTTTGGTGGAGATGCTGTATATGCGGCTTACGTCCAGCTTCCGTTTATGTTAGTATTCTTAATATTTTCTGGTGCAACATCCTATATTATATCTAAATTAGGAAAAGTAATGCCTACAGTTTTAGGAGGTGGAATCAGTATTGCAGGAGAAACTGGTCTTTTGCTGTTTCACTCTACTGGATTCTTGGTATCGATAAATCTCACAATAATTGCGATCGGACTAGCACTGACAATGACTGCAATATGGAACTTGATCGTTTCTTCTGCTCCAAAGGATTTTATGGGAATATCGACAGCAATAGGAGCGTTACTTTCATTCATTGGAATGGCTATAGGACCTGCCTTGGCAGGAACATACATGCATACTTTCCATATGTCTATTGATGGTATTGCTGGTTTATATCCTTCTCCCGAATCGTTCAATATGATCTTCTTTACAGCTGCTGCGCTGTCAGCTGTGTCGTTGACATTTTCTTTATTGTTAAAGAGAAGAATGTCAATATCCAAGAATACGATCACATAAATGAGTTACAAATATATTAAGAGATAATATTATTCAAAACAATAACTACATTTGCTAGACGCTTCAAACTATAAATGTCTATAAATAAGAGCACATTAAGCTGATTTGAATATTCTGTTTAGAAGTTACTAGAATCATTTATCAAGAATAACTTAACATTCATAAAATTCATTAGCACAGAAAATCATTTAACTTCATTTCTACAAGGTAATATATGGTTTTAACAAAGGTTAACCAGGAAATTTGTCTAACCGAATACCCATATGGCATGCCCACAGAAAATAATTTCAAACTTGTACACGTTCCTATTCCAGAACCAACAAAAGAAGGTGAATTCTTGGTACGCAACATTTGGATGTCCGTAGATCCATATATGCGGGGTCGGATGAGGAAAGGAAGTAATAGCTATATACCTCCTTTCAAATTAGGTCAACCTTTAGAAGGAGCATGTATAGGTCAGATTATAGCATCAAACAATAATCAGTTTACAGTAGGTGAATATGTCTTGGGAATGCTTGGCTGGCGTGAGTATTGGTTGTCCAATGGTTTAGATGTTATTAAGGTCAACCCCAACATAGCCCCAATTCAATCATTTCTTGGAACATTTGGTATGACAGGTCTTACAGCCTATGTTGGACTTTTAAAGATTGGTGAACTTAAAGATGGTAACATAGTATTTGTGTCAGCTGCATCAGGTGCGGTCGGTTCTGTTGTATGTCAAATCGCAAAGACCAAAGGTTGTCATGTTATAGGAAGTGCTGGCTCAGAGGAGAAAGTAAAGTGGCTGATTGATCAAGCGGGAATTGATTATGCCTTTAATTACAAGGAAGTGAATGATATCTCTGATCATCTCCGAAAAGTCTGTCCAGATAAAATTGATATTTACTTTGATAATGTAGGGGGAAAACACCTAGAAGCAGCTCTTGATAATATGAAAACATTTGGCAGAATAGTGCTTTGTGGTATGATATCACAATACAACTCTAGTTCTCCACTTCCTGGTCCATCTAATCTCATGTTGGCTATAACAAATCGACTCAAGCTTCAAGGATTTATAGTAAGAGATCATTATAATATGCTAAATGAGTTTCATACTGTTATGGCCAAATGGGTTGAGGAAGGAAAGATCAAATGGAAAGAAACAGTCTCCGAAGGAATAGAGAATGCACCAAAAGCATTCCTTGGACTTTTTAAAGGAGAAAACTTTGGTAAAATGCTTGTAAAGATTGGCCCTGATCCCGCTTTATAATGCTAAGGCTAGATTGCGTACTATTCCATTATTTTGTCAGTAAGAAAAATGATGAAAGCAAAGGAAAGAGTTTATCAAATCAGTAAGGACTAATTAATATCTAATAGCTTTTGTAGTAATAATGCAGTATAGATAGTATCGTGTGAAAGTATTCGTGACAAGCTCAATACAAACCATAACCAGTAACGTTAATTTATAATCTAAATGATAGTCTCATATTATAAAGGCTGAAACTCTTTTTCTGTTGTAGATCCTATCTTGCAAATCATTTCGATTAGAGGAGAGCTTTGGTAACAAATACTACAAAAGATAAAGACATATACTGTTTTTCTTGTATCGGACTATTGTGATAAGCACTAACTATAAATATATAAAATCTCTTTTGGATTGGTCTTATGTAGATAATTTTGCCATCACAATTTACAATTATAGATGCTCCTTCAATTCTAGGATTACGACCTACAGGAGTAGAATATCTACCTGAAGCACTGAAAGCAGCGGGTCTGATGGAGAAGTTAAATGCTGATTACGAAGGACGAGTTTCTCCTTTGCCTTATAATTCCGAGCGTGACAAAATAACGCTTCTACTAAATCCTGACTCCATAAAAACATTTTCGGTACAGCTTGCAGACAGAGTATCTTCTGTTATTCTTAGCGGGCGATATCCAATTGTACTAGGCGGTGATTGTAGCATCGTGATTGGAAATCTTTTAGCCCTACGGCGTTTGGGAAGGTATGGTTTATTCTTCATAGACGGCCACGCTGATTTTTATCAACCAGAAGCATCTTTAACAGGAGAGGTTGCCGATATGGATCTTGCAATTGTATCTGGTCGAGGTCCAGATGTACTCACTAATATAAATAATTTAAAGCCACTTGTCCGAGATCAAGACATAATTCTATTTGGATACCGTGACAGAGAACAAGCTGCAAGGTTTGGAAGTCAAGATGTTAGAAATACCAGTATTAATTCATTTGATCTTACATACGTGAAAGAACTAGGAATTACAACTGCTGCATCAGAGGCTGTTAAGAAGCTTTTGCAGCAGAATAAACTACTCGGGTTTTGGATACATATTGATGCTGATGTATTGGATGACTCAATCATGCCAGCAGTAGATTATCGTCTGAATGGCGGTTTAAGTTTCTGTGAGCTAAGCGAGCTTTTGAAAATCATCGTTGCATCAGGTAGCACTGTTGGGATGGATATTACTATATTCAATCCCAATTTTGATTCGGATGGTTCAATAGCTCATAGATTCGTCTCGAGTGTACTCGAAGGTATATCATTCATAAAATAACAACATCTTTTTGACTGTTATCTTACACAATGTCTTTGGGATACACATGCTTCTATGGAAAGGGCATATAAAGAACAGACAGGATATGGAAGAAGAAAACTCTTTTCTGTTGGTATGCCGTTGAAGTATTATGAAAATCATTAGTGCAACTACCGAAACTTCTGGCATGACTAAAGAAGAGATTGATAGATTCCTTGAAAGCAAATTGATTTTGCAGATGTCAACTATAGATGAACAAGGTGAACCTAATATACAACCTGTCTGGTTTTACTATGATAAAAATAGAGAAAAACTCCTTGTAACAACATCTAAAATTGCCAAAAAAACTCAAAATATTCGTAATAAACCAATTCTGTATTTTTCCATAGATGATGGGAATTTTCCGTATAAGGGAGTAAAAGGCAAAGGCTCTGTGACTATAGTATATGATCCAAATAGAACTGTTTCAGAAGGAGATAAAATAAGCATGAAATACCTAGGTACACTTGATCACCCAATAGCGAAAATGATAACAGAGCATTCAAAAAAGGGAGAAAATGTACTTATTGAAATCAGTCCAAAGTTCTTTTCTACATGGGACTATGGTAAATCGCAACAGTGATGACTCCAAAGGCTTTGTGGAAGCTAATACCATGAAGGTTATATAATATGATAAGAAGTCGAATAATGCTCTTAGCAGGTGTATATTGATAACATTTCTCCTCACGCATAGAGGTCAAACATTAGAACAACAACAACAATATGTATTTGCTCAAGAGAACACTATTGTATCATCAAATAATAATAATGATAATAAAAATCATTAAAATAAAATAATTAACGATACAACTTTTTTCCTTCGAGTCATAATCTGGAGCCCTCTGTACATACATTCTTAATCTAAATATAGATACTGTTGCAAAGGAAATAAGTCAGGATATCTTAAATTTAAAAAATAGTAGAGACAATAGGAAGAGACAAGAATATTACAATTTTCCTGTTGCTTTTTCTATATGGAAAAGATCAGGATCACTTCGTAATTTATGGAAATAATATATTCATAAATATTGATACTGATAGTTATTCTATTCCCTACTAGGAAAAATCAGTTACTTCAATTCCTAATTCTCTTTCCAGTTTTTTTATTCTCTTTGCATAAATTTCTATCTTATCCCATTCCAATTTCTCCTTGGCGATAACGCTATTAAGCTAACAAAAAAATTAGCAATAACTTAAAATTTAGTTTAGTTTAAAAAAGTTTGTTTGAAATAGTTTTGTATATGTCCCTCATAAGATACTATATTTTAAAAACTTTTTTCCTACAAAATTTTGTATGCTAATTAGTATAGCTATATACAGAATCATAATACTATAGACATTTATGACTGTCATAACATAAATTATTTTCTTGCTACAAGAAAAAAGATTATTTATTAATTTTTAGTTAAAAGATTGAGTATTTTTTATTATTCTTTCTTGAATTACTTTATTCCATTTCTGAAGGATTGTAAGCTTCTTTTTTTAATAGATATATTACAAATATTAGTTTATCATTAAGAATATCCACAATGTCTTTTAGTCCTTTCCATGAATGATCTGGATAATATCCATTCTTAGCGAGATGATTTTTGATAGTATTTCCGAATTTGATTCTTCTTTTAGTTAAGTTATTATCAATAATTTTTTCAGACTTCTTCTGGTAACTCTACATTTACTGGTCTTTTGCTCATTGTCCTTTAATTATTATTTGTTATTTTAGCACATAAATTATTTTTTAATAAAATATTCTTTATACATCAAGGAAGAGAATTGAGTTGTAGAAGTAGAATATTTTAAAGCTCATGTTTCAATGACTATCTTCCTTTTTTTATGGTATGGTTGTAAAATATCTTTACTATTTAAAAAAATGTTACAATTTTTATACAGGATGTCTTTCAAAGAATCCGAAAAGATCTTCAAAAGATACGATAGGATGGCTTTCTACTTTACATGAATCTAGGATATTTCTACTTAATAATTCCAGTAACTCTAACTCATTTGCTACATCTATTACAAAAAAATGACCACGTTTATCAGCTAATTGGCCTCCAGTTAGAAATTTTCCTGAATTCATAATTGTTTTAATTTGAGTTTTTATCAATTCTGTTTGTCTTCTTAAATCTTCTTCTTTGTGAATAGTTTCAAAAACTTCTGTAATTACAAGAAATTTCATAAGCTTAGTAAAATAAATAATTAATTTAAGTTTTATTATGGTATAAGATCTTCTAATATTAAATGAAAAAGTATTCCATATAATCATTCTATAACCTTGATTAGTTAAGTTTTCTCCAATAACTAAATAATGTTAATATCAATAAAGACGGGATCCTAAGAGAACTATTTAATTTTCTTATTTTGATAAATAGATTCTCTTCCTCCAGGTAGAAGGTTCATATTTCCACTTATTCCTTTCTGTTAATTTTTTTTGATATTCTAAAGATATTATATTGTGAGATCTTTTAAGTTACCAATAGATAAAGAGATTTACCGAATCTACGACAAGAGCTTGAATTTTAATTATTGGATCCGTCTAGTTAATGGAACTAAACAGATATGAGTTAAATAAATACAAATTTTTAGGTGGCGAAATTATTAAAATTATTTTATTTTTTTCATTTTATATCAACTAATTAGACGAATTTCTTCAATTTCATTAAATATTTTACAAAAGTTATTAAAATGGGAATGTGAAAGGACAGGACTTTCTTTTTGTATCTTTATATGTTAACTTAATTTAAATTACTCCTAGTGGACTACCAGTGGGTGGTAATGGAAATGCACGATCAATCTTGTTAGCCTCATCCTCTGTCAGTTGCCATTCCACTCCTCCACTATTCTCTTTTACTCTTTCAGCTCTTGTGGTCTTTGGAATAGTGAAGGTAGATGGATGACGGGTCAGATAATTCAGTGCTACCTGTTTAGGAGTTCTATTATGTATTCTGCCAATTTCTAATAGTAACTTACCTTCTCTACTAGAAGGAGATGGAAAGTTGCCATGTCCAAACGGAGCGTATCCCATTACAGCTATTCTCTTTTTACTGCAATATGGGAGCAAACGTCGTTCAATTCCGCGATCTCTTAAATTGTAAAGTACCTGATTACATGCGATTTGTTCAGTTTGTAGTACTTGTTCCGCCTCCATTAAATCTTCAACATCAAAATTGCTAACACCAATATATTTCACTAGACCTTCAGCTACAAGTTTTTCCATAGCACGCATTGTCTCACTCAGAGGATAACTGCCACGCCAATGAAGCAAATATAGATCGAGCCAATCTGTCTTTAGTCGTTTCAAACTCCTTTCACAAGCCTTCAAGGTTCCTTCATAGGAAGCGTTAGATGGTAAAACCTTACTAACTAGAAATATTTCATCGCGTCTTCCTGATATGGTTTCTCCTACTAATTCCTCAACATGTCCCTCTCCATACATCTCTGCAGTATCAATATGACTCATTCCTAGATCTAAGCCTAACCTTAATGTCTGTATGGCTCTTGATTCAGTTTCAGGATCACCTTCAATCATCCATGTTCCTTGCCCGATAATTGGAACTTCAACACCAGTCCAACCAAATTTACGCTTAATCATTTTCCTTATACAATCATTGTCAAAATTTTCAAATTACAAGTTTGAACCAAAACGTTCTCAGCAACAGTAATGTTTTTTTTAGATCATCAATAAGAATAATCATTACATTCTCCTACACAAGAACTCATAATAAGTATTATTCATAGTAAAATAAAGTAAACAAAGTAATTCCGACTGCATTATACATTGTAAATTATAAGAACACACATTTAATCCCAACTAATTTTTTTCAGAACCTCTACTATCGATAATCTATTTTAACTTAACATATAATTTCTTTATTTGGAATTTAATTCGTTAATATAACCTATTTCTAATATAAAAAAGGTATTAGAAGTATGGGAAGGTACAGGAATAACCCTAGTCCAGGTAGTAATAATAATGGTCTGTTCATACGATTACTAGGTTATGCTCTAACTACATTTATTATCCCATTCTTCATTCTACTACTGCGGCTACTATCTTATGCCATAGTTACATTTGTCATTCCATTTATCCTTAATATGATACGAAAGAAAATAAGTGATCAACAACGCCTTTTATGTACAAAATGTCATGGAAAATTACAAGTAATTGATAAAGAAGGTAACCTATATTGCAAAAATTGCAAAATGATTAAAATGGATCACCATTAAGAATTAAAAATAAAAAAATTAAATTCCTAAGTAGTTATGTTAAAGATTTTTTTGGAAATGCTTAAGATTAGGCAAATAATTAAATTCCTCAAATGTGGATAATTTTTGTTTATATTTACTTTTAATTTTATAA
>OCZS010000666.1_pt1 | contig 11645 bp, 13 predicted proteins | sample 1539071 | NCBI WGS metagenome assembly OCZS01 (sample SAMEA3113584, study PRJEB22503) | soil metagenome | reverse complement strand
GGGCAGCCGGCGAGGAGCACGGTGGCGGTGGCCACCGCCAGCGAGCGGCCGGCGACCCGGAAGAAGGCGCGGCGGCTGGTGGGCGCTCCCATCTCGGTCCCTTCTCCTCGACCCGATGCTGGCCCAACCCTAACATCCGGCCGCGCGGGGGTCAGCGTCCGGTGAGGGCGTCGCGCAGGACCTCCCAGACGGCCGCCGGGTCGCTGCCGGCCAGGGCGCTCATGTGCCCGCAGGCCTCGTACCCCCAGGTCCAGAGGTCCTCGATGCCGGCCGCCCTGGCCGCGGCCACGGCGGCGCGGATGCCGGGCTCGTCGGACGGCTCCATCCGGAACCCCTGGATCCAGATCTGGGCCCCGACCCCGTGGTCGGCGGCCAGGCGACCCACCAGCTCCGAGAACCGGGTCACGAACGGGCCGGCCGGCTCGCCGAAGGCCTTCCAGTAGGGGTCGGTGGCCAGGATGCCCAGCCCGGGGAGGCCGGCCACCGCCGACCAGTCGGGCAGCCCGTGGAGGCCCCCGACCAGGGGCAGCAGGCAGACCGTGGTCGCCGCCCCCTGGGCCTGGCAGTGGGCGACCAGGTCGGCCACGAACTCGACCAGGCAGTCCTGGCGGAAGGCGAGCACCTCGTCGGTCAGCTCGGCCGGCATGGGGGCGCCGCCGTTGCGGTCGGCCCAGCGGGCCTGGCAGTGGCGGCAGCGGCAGCCCCAGCGGGCCGGGTCGAGGCCGAAGTGCTCGGGGTGGACCCAGTGCGGCTCGTCCCAGAAGACGTGGTCGGCGCCGGTGTCGATGGCCGCGTCGGCCCAGGAGCGGACGAAGGACCGCACGGCCGGGTTGTTGGGGCAGCCGGCCGGGGTGGCCCGGCCGTCGTCCAGCACCTGGCCGGCGTCGGGGTTGAAGGCGGTGAAGCGGCTCTCGGCCTCCCCGCCGAACATCTGGGCCACCCCCCAGGGGGCGATCTGGACCTCGAGGCCGGCGGCATGGGAGGCCTCGACGATCCGGCCCATGCTCTCGCGGTAGTACGCCAGGTCGTTCTCGGTGAAGGTGTGCAGCACCCCGGTGAACCCGTCGGCGGCCAGCCCCTCCATGTCGGCGGCGACGTGCCGCAGGATCCGGTTGCCGAAGTAGGAGACGCCGATGCTCAACCTTTCACCGCTCCCGCCGTGAGGCCGCTGACCAGGCGCCGCTGCACCAGCAGGAAGAACACCACCGCCGGGATGGCGAACAGGGTCGACCCGGCCATCACCCCGCCCCACTCGGTGCCGTGGTTGGTGGTGAAGGAGGCCAGCCAGATCCCCAGGGTCTGCTTCTCGGGGCTGCGCAGCAGCACATAGGCGATCAGGTAGTCGTTCCAGACCAGGATGAAGGAGAACACCGCGGTCGCGACCAGCCCGGGCGCGACCAGCGGGAACAGGATCCGCCGGAACGCCCCGGCGCGGGTGCAGCCGTCGACCATCGCCGCCTCCTCGAGCTCCTCGGGGATGTTGACGATGAAGCCGCGCAGCGTCCAGATGGCGAACGGGAGCACGAAGGTCAGGTAGGTGACGATGATCCCGGCCAGCCGGTCGGTCTGGCCGGCCCGGTCCAGCATCAGGTAGATGGGGATGATCAGTGCCTCCAGCGGCACCATCTGGACCACGATCAGCATGACGACCAGGGCCGCCCGGCCGCGGAAGCGGAACCGGGCCGCGGCCAGCGCGGCCAGGAAGGCCAGGGCCAGCGAGATCACGATGGTGGCGATCACCACCAGGACCGAGTTGCGGACGTCCTGGAGGAAGTGGGGTTTGCCGATGGCCGAGCGGTAGTTCTCCAGCGTCCCCGGGATCGGCAGCCACCTGGGCTCGAACGAGAGGATGTCGACGCCACGCTTGAAGCCGGTGGCCACCATCCAGTAGATCGGGAACAACGTGACCAGCAGCACCAGCACGGCGGCGGTGTTGTAGCCGGCCCTGGTCAGGCGCTTGCGGGTCATGGGCCCACCGCCCGCAGCATCTGGCGGACATAGAACGAGGTCACCAGCAGCAGCAGGATCACCATGATCACGGCGATGGCCGCCCCCTTGCCGTAGCGGGTCACCCCGAACGACTCGCTGTAGGACCAGATGCCGAGCAGGAAGTACTCGCGGCTGGGGCGCTGGTTGAGCAGCACCCAGATCTGGGTGAAGACCTTGAAGTCCCAGATGGTGGAGAGGGTGGCCAGGATGAGGAAGATCGGCTTCATCACCGGGAGGGTGATGTGCCGGAACACCTGCCAGGCGCCGGCCCCGTCGACCCGGGCCGCCTCCTCGAGCTCGGCCGGGACCTGGGTCAGGCCGGCGTGCAGGGTGATGGCAACGAACGGCAATGCCCCCCAGACGACCACGATCATGATCACCGTGAACCCCTGGAGCGGCTGGTCGAACCAGTTGTGCTGCTCGAAGCCATCGACCCCGAGCCGGGTCAGCAGCCAGTTCACCACCCCGAACTCGAAGTCGAACATCCACTGCCAGATCGAGATGGCGGTGAGGGTCGGCATCGCCCAGGCGGCCACCAGCCCGGCCGTGACCAGCACCCGCATGGGCCGGGCCAGGTTGCGCAGCAGCAGGGCCACCAGGGTGCCCAGCCCCATGGTCAGCCCGACGGCCACGCCGGCGAACACCATCGTCCTGGCCACCACCGTCCAGAAGAACGGGTCGGTGAGGATGTCCTGGTAGTTGCGGAGGCCGATGAAGGTCCCCCGGCCGGCGAACAGCTCCTTCAGCCCGTACTGCTGGAAGGACAGGGAGAGCAGCCGGTACAGCGGGAACCCGAGGATCGCCGCCAGCACCAGCAGGGCCGGGGCGAGCAGCGTGTACGGCACCAGCGGCCGCAGCCGCCTGGCCCTGGCCCCCGGCCGTCGCCGGGGCGCGGGCGGCCGTTCGGCGGGCGTGGCGCGCCGCCGGGACGACGGTGGTCTCGTCTCGACGGCGCGCACGGTCACAGCCTCCCGCTCGTCCAGGTCAGGAACCGGCGTTGAGCGTTTCGGTGATCCGGGTGCTGGCTTCCTTGGTGGCGTCGGCGACCGACGCACGCTCGGTGAAGATCGAGACCAGCATGTCGGGCAGGATGTTGGCCGCCTCGACGTTCGCCCAGTTGGGCGAGGTCGGGGTGAAGCGGCTGTTCTTGGCGGTGGCGTCGAAGACCGACAGGTAGGGGTCGTCGGCGTGCACGTCGAGCAGGGTGGTCGAGTTGGGGATGACCCCGCCGACGGTGGCCATCTGGGTCTGGAAGTTGGTTCCGGCCAGCAGCTTCACCCAGTCAAGGGCCAGGTCCTGGTTCTTGGACTTGGCGGCGATGCCGAGGTCCGACCCGCCGAGGAACACCGGCGCGGTCTGGCCGCTGGTGCGGCTGGGCAGCGGGAAGGCGGCCAGGTCCTTCTCCAGCTTGGGGTTGCCCTCCTTGGGGTCGAGGATGACGCCCTTCTCCCAGCCGTTGGCCACGATCATGGCGATGTGGCCCTGGGCGAAGGTCTGGTCCTGCTTGAGCTCGTCACCCTGCTTGTCGGCCCGCGAGCAGCAGTCGACCAGCTGCTTGAGGGCGGTCAGGCCGGCCTGGGCCTCGGCGCTGTCGAGGGTGCCGCGCCACTGGCCGCCGTCCTGGACGGCGATGTCGCCGCCGTGGTCCCAGACGAACGGGAGCGCCGCGTACCAGTACTTGCCGGGGAAGTAGAAGGCCGAGAACCGCTTGTCGGAGCCGAAGGTCGCCATCAGCTTCTCGGAGGCCGCCTGGAGCTCCTCCAGGCTGGCCGGGAGCTCGGTGATGCCGGCCTTGGCGAACATGCTCTTGCGGTAGATGACGGCCCGGCTGCCGGCCAGGTAGGGGGCGCAGACGAGCTTGCCGTCCATGGTGCAGGACTCGGTGAGCGACTGGAGCCAGGCCTGGTTGTTCTCGAACTCGCCCCGGCTGCCGGTCAGGTCCTGGAGGGCGCCGGCGGCGGCGTACTTGGAGACCAGGGTGTTGCCCAGCTCGACCACGTCCGGCGGGCTGGAGCCGGCGAAGGCGGCGTCGAGCTTGGTGGTGATGTTGTTCCACTGCTGGAGCTCGACCTTGACGGTGTCGTTGGGGTGGGCCTTCTTCCACTCGGCGTTGACGGCGTCGACCACCTTGGGCGGGGCGCTTCCCTCCATCAGCCAGATGGTCATGGTGCGGGGCCCGGACTGGGCGGTGGACTGGTCACCATCCCCGCCCGAGTCCCCACAGGCGGCCACCCCGAGGACCAGGGCGACGGCGAGGGCGAGGATGGCGGTGAGACGGGAACGTCGGGACTTGGACATGAGGACCTTCCTCCTTGCTGCTGGGACGGCCGGTGGTCACTCGGGAGGGGCGCGGCCGGCGGGTGCCGGCCGGCGGGGCAGGCGGTCGCCACCGTGGACGACGGCGCCCTCGGCCACGGTCACCACCACCTGCAGGGATGGGTCGAGCAGGACCAGGTCGGCGTCCTTGCCCGGCTCGAGGGTGCCCTTGACGTCGTCGACCCCGATGGCCTGGGCGGCGTTGCGGCTGGCCGCCGGCCACAGCTCGGCCAGGGGCCGGCCGGTGGCGGCCTGGAGGTTGTGGAGGGCCCGGTCGAGGGTGAGCACGCTGCCGGCCAGGGTCCCGTCGGCCAGGCGGATGGCGCCGTCCATGAAGAAGGCCGGCCGGCCTCCGACGGTGTAGGCGCCCTCGGCCAGCCCGGTGGCCTGCAGGGCGTCGCTGACCAGGACCACGCCCTCGGCCCCCTTGGCCTGGACCAGCAGCCGCATGGCGGCCGGGTGGACGTGGACGTTGTCGGCGATCAGCTCGCAGCGCAGCTCGGGCACGACCAGGGCCGCGCCCAGCAGCCCCGGCTCGCGGTGGCCGAGCGGGCGCATGGCGTTGAAGGCGTGGGTGACGTGGCGGACGCCGTCGGCGACGGCCTGGAGGGCCTGGTCGTAGGTGGCGTCGGTGTGGCCGGCGGACACGGTCACGCCCCGGGCCACCGCGTCCGCGATCAGCCAGCGGTTCCGCTCGACCTCGGGGGCGAGGACCAGGACCCGCGCCACGCCCGGGTCGAGCAGCCGCGCCGCCTCGGCCCGGTCGGCCGGCCGGATGTGGGCCGGGTCCTGGGCCCCGGCCCGGGCCGGGTTCAGGTAGGGCCCCTCCAGGTAGGCGCCGAGGATGGTGGCGCCGCCCTCGACCGGGCCGGCGGCCGCCGCCACCGCCTCGAGGGCCCGCTCGGTGTCGGGGCCGCTCGCGGTCATGGTGGAGGGCAGCCAGGCGGTGACGCCGTGGGCGGCGAAGAACCGGGCCATGCGGGCCAGCCCGTCCGGGTCGGCGTCCATCACGTCGACCCCGACCGCGCCGTGGACGTGCAGGTCGATGAAGCCGGGCATGGCCACCAGGCCGTCGGCGGCCAGCACGTCGGCCCCGGCGCTGGTGCCCGGCGGCGGCTCCCCCTGGCCCATGGCCGCGATCCGCCGGCCCTCGACCGCGATCCACCCCCGCGGCCACTCCCCACCCGGCGTCAGCACCCGGGCCCCGGCGATCAGCAGCCGGCGGCTCATCGGTGCTCCCCGTGGCCGAGCGCGTGCCGGGCGGCGTCGGCGTAGCGGTCGAGCATCCGCGTCCTCCCCCGGTCGGGCCTGCCTGGTGACAGGACGGTAAAGTGGCCTAGTCCAGTTGTCAAGCGGTTCACGGTAGACTTGTCGGCATGACGGCACGCCGGCGCGGAACCCAGGTCGAGGCGCTTCCCCGGAGGCTCTCCTACCGGAGGCCCAAGGGCGAGCAGCTCCAGGAGATCCTGGAGGGGGTGATCGCCGCCCTCCAGCCTGGCGCCCTGCTCCCCTCCGAGCGGCTGCTGGCCGAGCGCTACGGGGTGGCCAGGGCGACCGTCACCCAGGCGGTCGAGGGGCTGGCCTCCCGCGGCCTGGTCTACCGGGTCCACGGCAGCGGCACCTTCGTGGCCGAGCCCAAGTTCCGCCAGCCGCTCACCCTGACCTCCTTCACCGAGGACATGCGGGCCAGGGGCATGACGCCGGGATCGGTCGTGCGCAGCCAGGCCGTGCTCCCGGCCAGCGAGGTCGTGGCCCGCCACCTGGCCCTGGTCCCCGGCAGCCCGGTCGTCCACCTGGAGCGGGTCCGGACCGCCGACGGCGAGCCGATGGCCCTGGAGCGCACCCACCTCCCGGCCCAGCGGCTCCCCGGCCTGGAGACGGCCGACCTGTCCGACGCCTCCCTGTACGAGCTGCTGGAGCGCGACTGGGGCGTCCGGGTGGCCGAGGCCGACCAGTGGGCCAGCGTGGTCCGCCTCACCGCCGACGAGGCCGCCCTCCTCCAGGTCGACCCCGACCAGCCGGCCCTGCTGTTCCAGCGGCTCACCCGCGACCCCGGCGGCGCCCCCATCGAGTACGTCCGCTCCCTCTACCGCGGCGACCGCTACGAGGTCCACACCCGCCTGGAGCGTCTCGGCGGCTGACCCTCAGCGGAAGTCGCCGGCGTGGTCGAGGGCCCACCGGGCGAAGCTGCGGGCGGGCCGGCCGGTGACCTGCTCCACGGTTGGCAGCGGCACCAGCTCGTCGGCGGCGATCTCCGGGTACTCCTCGCCGGCCGAGAAGCCCTCGTAGCCCAGCAGGAACGGGCCGTTGACGGCGGCCCAGCCGCCCTGCTCCTGGAGCAGCCGGAGCGCCTCGGGACGGCTCACCTCCTCGAGCCGGACGTCGGCGCCGATGGCGGCCGCGATGGCCGCGACCTGCTCGCGCACCGACAGGGTCGCCGGGCCGGTCATGTCGTAGGCCTGGCCGGCGTGGCCGTCCTCCAGCAGGGCCAGGACGGCCACGGCGGTGATGTCGGCTTCGTGGATGGGGACGCCGACCTCGTCCGGGAAGGGCCAGCGGACCACCCGCTCGGCCCGGATCGACGGCCCCCACAGGGCCAGCCGGTTGGCGGCGAACTCGCCGGGCCGGAGGTGGGTCCACTCCAGGCCGGACGCCTCCACCGCCTGCTCGACCGGGAGCTGGTAGTCGGTGTCGAACCCGGCCGTCACCGAGCCGGAGGAGAGCACGGTCACCCGCCGCACCCCGGCCCGTGCGGCCAGGTCCACCACCTCCCGGGCGGTCGCCGGGTAGGGGAACAGGGTGCAGCCGGTCGGCGCCGGCCAGCGCGGCCGCCAGCGTCCCGGGGTCGGCCAGGTCCCCGTGCACGACCTGGACGCCGGCGGGGAACCGGGCCGCCGCCGGGTCGCGGGTCATGGCCCGCACCGGCTCGCCCGCCCGGACGAGCTGGGAGACCAGGCTCCGGCCGACGGTCCCGCTGGCCCCGGCCACCAGGGTCGTCATCGCACCCTCCGCTGGCCCCGGTGACCACGGTCGTCATGGCGCGCTGCCCCGGCCGCGGATGCCGTTCTCGAGGGTGCGGATCACGGTGGCGGGGACGCCGTGCCGGGGCAGCCGCCCGGTGTTGGCCTCCTCGGCCGCCGTGTAGACGAGCGCCCAGAGGACGTGCTCGACCCAGCCGGGGCTGACCTCCGGGTCGAACGCCCCCTCGGCCTGCCCGCGCTCGATGAGCTCGATCACCGGCCCGTCCGACGGCGCCGGCCCCTCGCGGCCCTCGAGCACCCGGGGGTCGCCGAACAGGAACAGCAGCCGGTCGCCGACGCCGACCATCGCCGCGACCAGACGGCGCATGGCCTCCACCGGCGGGCCCTGGTCGAGGGCCGCGTCCTCCACCGCCTGGCCGAGGGCGGCCAGCGAGTCCTCGACGGCCGCCGCGACCAGCTCCTCCCGATCGGCGAAGTGGCGGTGCAGGGTGCTGCGGCCGACGCCGGCGGCCTCGGCGATCTCGGCCAGGGTGGCGGCACGGTCGCGGGCCAGCACGGAGGCGGCCGCGCCCAGGATGGCCCGGCGGGTCGTGTCTCAATTGCGTTGTCTCTTAATTGCGGATACGCTTAACCAATGCCGGTCGATGACACCTTGCGAGCGCTCGCCCATCCCGCGCGGCGGGCCATGCTGGAGCTGGTCTGGGACGCCGAGCGGTCGTCCTCGGAGCTGGCCGAGGCGGTGGCGATGACCCGCCCGGCCGCCTCCCAGCACCTCAAGGTGCTGCGCGACGCCGGGCTGGTGCAGGTCCGGGTGGACGGCAACCAGCGGCTGTACCGGGTCGACGCCGACCGGATCTCGGAGGTCCGCCGCCAGCTCGAGGGGTTCTGGGGCGACCGGCTGGGCCGACTCGCCTCGGGCGTCGCCGCCGAGGCCGGCGAGGAGGAGCGGTGACCGACCCCGGCGCGGTCGCCCGCGAGCAGGTGGTCGCGGCCCCGCCCGGCGAGGTGTTCCGCTGGTTCGTCGACCCGGACCTGCTGGCCAGGTGGATCGGCATCCGGGCGGCCCTGGAGCCGCGGCCCGGAGGCAGCTTCCGGTTCGAGATCGTCGACGGCGAGTGGTGCTCGGGCCGCTACCTGGAGGTCGTGCCCGGGCGGCGGGTGGTGTTCACCTGGGGCTGGGACAGCGGCGCCATCCCGGTGCCGCCCGGCTCCTCGACCGTCGAGGTCGACCTGGAGCCGCACCCCGACGGCACCCTGGTCCGCCTGGTCCACCGCGACCTGGCCCCCGAGGTCCGCCCCCTGCACGCCGACGGCTGGTCCCGCTTCCTGCCCCGCCTGGCCGAGGTTGTCGCCGGACGCGACCCGGCGCCCTACCCGGCATCGCTGCCCGAGGAGGTCCCGTGGCCATCGACGCCAGGGCCGTGATCGACGTCGCCCGGCCCCGCGAGCAGGTCGCCGCCTACCTGCGCGACCCGGGCAACGACCCCCGCTGGATCGGCGGCCTCCGTTCGGCCCGGCTGCTCACCGGGCCGCCGGTCGACGTCGGCAGCCGGGTCGAGCGGGTCGCCTCGTTCCTGGGCCGCCGCATCGAGTACGTCAACGAGATCACCGAGCTGACCGGCACCCGCCTGGCCATGCGCTCGGTCCGCTCCCCGTTCCCGATGCGGGTCACCTACGGCTTCGACGACTCCGGGAACGACGCCACCCAGGTCTCGGTCCGGGTCGAGGGCGACGCCAGCCGCCTCTACCGCCTCGCCGACCCCCTCCTGGCCCTCCTGGTCCGCCGCTCGGTCCAGCGGGACCTCCGCACCCTCAAGCGCCTCCTCGAGCACGGCGACGGCCCTGCCTAGGGCGTGCGGGGGTCGCTCCTGGGGGTGGTGGTGGTCACGGTGCCGCCGCCGAGGACCAGGTCGCCGTCGTAGAGCACGCCGGCCTGCCCGGGGGCGACGGCGTCGACCGGCTCGTCCAGCTCCAGCCGGACCCTGGCGCCCCGGCGATGCGCCTGAAGGCCTCCGTGGGGTGCTCCGGGGCCATGGGGGCGGGCGGGATCCAGGGGGACGACCCGGCAGCCGACCTCGGTGCCGTGGGCGCGGAGGCGGACCTTGGCCCGGCCCGGGCGCAGGGGGCGGCCGTCGGTGGCGGTGGCCCGCTCCAGCTCGACGGTGGTGATGGCCAGCTCGGCCCGCTCCCCCACCACCACCCGGCCGGCCGCCGGCTCGACCCGGAGGACGTAGCGGGGGGTGGGGGCGGCGATCCCGAGCCCGCGCCGCTGGCCGACGGTGTAGCGGTAGGCGCCCCGGTGGTGCCCGAGGACCCGGCCGGCGGTGTCCACCACCTGGCCCGGCCGGGGCCCGAAGCGGCGCTCCAGCCACCCGGCGGTGTCGCCGTCCGGGACGAAGCAGACGTCGTAGGACTCCGGCTTGGCCGCGGTCCGCAGGCCGAGGCGGGTCGCGGTCGCCCGCACCTCCGGCTTGGTCAGCCCGCCCAGCGGCAGGCGCAGGTGCTCCAGCTCGGCTGGGCCGAGCATGTAGAGCACGTACGACTGGTCCTTGGCGGCGTCGGCGCCCCGGTAGAGGCGGCCGCCCTCGACCCGGGCGTAGTGGCCGGTGGCCAGGGCGTCGAAGCCGAGGGCGCGGGCCCGGGCCAGCAGCCCGACCACCTTGACCTGCTCGTTGCAGCGGGCGCACGGGTTCGGGGTGCGGCCGCCGGCGTACTCGGCGGCGAAGTCGTCCACCACCGCCCGCTGGAACTCCTCGGCCATGTCCCAGACGTAGAACGGGATCCCGAGCGTCCCCGCGACCCGCCGGGCGTCGTCGGCGTCGGCCAGGGTGCAGCACCCCTTGCCCTGCACCTGGAGATGCCCGGGCGTGTCGGCCAGCTTCAGGTGCACCCCGGTCACGTCCCAGCCCGCCTCCACGGCCAGGGCCGCCGCCACCGAGGAGTCGACTCCCCCGCTCATCGCCACCAGCACCCGCGGCGCGCTCACCGCTCCACCCCCTGCGGCGCCGGGGCGAGGACCTCCAGCGCCTGGGCGACCGCGGCGACGGCGGCGTCGACGTCGGCCTGGGTCGAGGCGTGGCCGAGGCTGAACCGGACCGTCTCCCGGGCCGCGGCCGGGTCCCGGCCCATCGCGACCAGCACGTGCGACGGCGTGACCGCCCCGCTGGCGCAGGCCGACCCGGCCGAGCAGGCGACCCCGTGCCGGTCCAGCAGCAACAGCAGATCCTCCGCCCGCCGCCCCGGGAACCGCACCGACAACAGCCCCGGCAGGCCACCCGCTGGGTCGGGTGCGAAGCGGTCGCCGTTGACCTCCAGGTCGGGGGCGAGGGCGCGCAGGCCGGTCAGGAGGTGGGAGCGGAGGGTGGCCAGGGTGGTGCCGGCGGTGGTGTGGCGGTCGGCCAGGGCGGCCGCGGCGGCGGCGCCGAAGCCGGCCAGGGCGGCGGCGGGGAGGGTGCCGGAGCGGAGGCCGCGCTCCTGGCCGCCGCCGTGGACGAGGGGGCGCAGGGTGGTGCCGGCGCGGACGACCAGGGCGCCGACGCCGGTGGGGCCGCCGAGCTTGTGGGAGGCGAGGGCGAGCAGGTCGATGCCGTCGGCGGCCATGTCGACCCCGGGGAGGCCGGCCGCCTGCACGGCGTCGCAGAGCAGGACCGCGCCGGCGGCGTGGGCCAGCTCGGCCACGGCGGCGACCGGCTGGCCGGTGCCGACCTCGTTGTTGGCCGCCATCACCGCGACCAGGGCGGTGCGTCCCGGCTGGAGGAGCGGGCCAAGGCGGCCGGGATCGACCCGGCCGAGCCCGTCCACCGGGGCCAGGTCGACCTGTGCCCCGGCGTCGGCGGCGGCCCAGGCGGCGGCGTCGAGCACGGCGTGGTGCTCGACGGCCGAGCAGACCAGGTGCCGGGCCTCCGGCGCCCGGGCCAGGACGGTGCCCTTGACGGCCAGGTTGTCGGCCTCGGTGCCGCCGGAGGTGAACACGACCTCGCCCGGGGCGGCGCCGACCAGGGCCGCGACCTGCTCGCGGGCCGTCTCCACGGCCGCCCTGGCCGCCCGTCCCTGGCCGTGCTGGCTGGACGGGTTGGCCGCCGGGCGCTCCAGCAGCGGCAGCATCGCCGTCAGGGCTTCCGGCCGTAGCGGGGCGCTGGCTGCGTAGTCGAGGTAGGGCACCGGGCGCTCCTAGCCGTTCCCGCCGCCGCCGTTGCCGCCGCCGTTCCCTCCGCCGTTGCCGCCGCCCTGGCCGGGCCTCCGGTCCCCGTCGTTGTCCTTGTCCTTGTCCTTGCCGTCTTCCTTGGGCGGCGGTGGCAGCACGGTGTACTGCAGCTCCTCGGGCGGCTTCGGCCAGTCCAGGACCTCCTGGTTGGCCAT
>OCZS010000665.1_pt1 | contig 11657 bp, 16 predicted proteins | sample 1539071 | NCBI WGS metagenome assembly OCZS01 (sample SAMEA3113584, study PRJEB22503) | soil metagenome | reverse complement strand
GACCGGCATGCCGGGGACCGGCGAGATCGCAGCGATCGAACCCAGGTTGACGATGTGGCCGCGCCCGCGCACCTTCATGCCGGGCACGGTGGCAGCGAGGCAGTTCAGCGTACCCTTGATGTTGACGGCCGTGAGCGCATCGATGGCATCGGGCGCGGTCTCCCACGAGACGCCGCCCTTCGCCAGAGCCGAGGCGTTGTTGACCAGGATGTCGGCGTCGAGGCCGCCCAGGGCGCTCAGCACCGCATCGCGATGGGTGATGTCGAGCGCCAGCGGCCGACAGCCGGTCTCGCGCGCCAGCGTGCTGAGGTCGTCGGCCGAGCGCGCGATCGCCCACACCTCCAGTCCGCCGATGCGCAGTTGCCGGACGATCGCCGCACCGATGCCGCGGCTGGCGCCGGTGACGATGGCGGTGCGATATCGATCGAGCGACATGGGCCTCCTTTACGCGGCGGCGGTGGGCCGACTAGATTGCGCGCCCACAGTAGGGGAGCATTCCATGGCGAAGAAACTCTTTCCCGACGGAACGGAAGTCGTTCCCTTCTATGTCCGAGCGATCCGCAGCGGCCCGCTCGTCTTCGTCTCGGGCACGACTTCGCTCGATTCGAAGGGCCGGGTGCAGGGCAAGGACGCTGCCGAGCAGACCACGATCACCATGCGCAAGGTCGAAGCAGCGCTGAAGAAGGCCGGCTGCAAGCTCAGCGACCTCACCCAGATGACGATCTTCGTCACCGATATCCGCGACATGGGCGCGGTGTCGAAGGCCTTGGGCAAGGCGCTCAAGGGATCGGTCGTGACCTCGACCCTGGTCGCGGTGAGCGCGCTCGCCGTGCCCGGCCTGGTGGTCGAGATCGAAAGCATGGGCGTGGTCGGCAGCTGAAGCGATGGTCGATCGATCGAGGCGCCGCCTGCTGGCCGGCGCTGCCCTCATCTTGGGCGAGTTCAAGTGATCAGGACTGCGCCGGCGGATAGGGGATGCGGTTGCGATTGAGCAGATCCTCGAGCGCCTTGATGCCCTGGGCGTAGCGGCCCTTCTGGCAGTCGATGCCGGCGCCCAGCCGGGTCATGTCGGGGCCGCCCGAGCCTTCGCTGCGGCGGGTGCCGTACTTGTCGAAGAGGGCACCGAGCTCGTTGCAGCGTGCCGCGAGCTGTTCGTTGGTTGGCTGCGCCTGAACGGTCGACACAGCGATCAGCATGATCAGCAGGGCGGCGGAGGCCAATCGCATCGAGTTCTCCAACGAGCCGTGGGCGACGACACTATACGAGCCCCTTGCTGCGAGGTACTGTCACATGCCCGGTCGGCCACCGGTAATAAGGGGAGAGAACATGGTCTCGCGCGCGACGGCTCGGTGGATTGTTGTCCTTGGCATGGCTGTTCTTGCCGCCGCTTGCACGGAGCCCATGAAGACACCGGGCCCTGATCGCGTGTCCGACACCAACGCCACGATGATCACCTGGACCGACGGCAAGCAGGCGATCCAGATCACCTGCGGCATGCCGGGCGGTTGCCAGCAACGCGCCCTTGCCATGTGCAAGGGCAACTACACCACGCTCAACATGGACAACATGCCGACCCGCGGCGACGCCAGCGTCGTGCGCGGTCAGGGCACGGTCGTCGTTCGCTGCGCGGCCTAGTGGTCTAGCGGCTCCGCTTGGAGCCCCATAGCGCCGCAAGATCAGGCTGCGATTGCGCCGCCTCGGCGCCGGAGGGCAGCGGCGCCTGGTGATCGGCGATCCAGACCGCGATGTCGGCCGCCACCGTCTTGCCTTCCTTGTCGCGCAGCAGCAGGTGATAGCCCTCCTTGTAGAAGGCGAGCTTGGAGTCGGACCGGCGCGGCATGATTTCGATGGCCGCCTTCACCGGCTGCTGCGGCACGATGCGATCGCCAAGGCCATGCAGCATCAGGTAGGGCACGTGTACGCGCGCCGCCGACTCGCGCGCCGCGTCCATCAGGTCGACCAGCCCGTAGCCCATGTCGAGCCGCGCCTGACGCAGGAACTGGGGGTCGTTGCGCAGTTTCTCGAGGGTCTTGGGATTGTCGGTCGGCTTGTAGTCGATTGACGTCGGACCGGAGGGGAACCACGGAACGGTGTGGGCGAGGAACCACAGGCCGCCGGTCAGCACCGGCCCGAACGTGTCGCGCGAGCGCAGCGCTGTCGCGAGCAGGATCAGCCCGTCGATTTGCGCCCCCTGATCCTCCGCGACCAGCGCGACTGCTCCGCCCATGCTCTCGCCAGCGAGGTAGAACGGCACCCCGGGATACCGGGCGCGCAGCAGCTGCGTCATCGCCTTGGCATCGTTGACCAGAGCCTCGGTGCCGGGCCAGCGCCCGCGCGTCGGGCTGCCGCCGAAGCCGCGCTGGTCGTAGGAGTAGGTCGTGATGCCGTCCTTGGCCCAGATCTGAGCCGGCTCGTCCCACGCCTGGCGGTAATCACCGAAGCCGTGCAGGCCCAGGATCACCGCCTTGGGCTTGGCCGTCGCGGCCGGCCACACGGCGACGGCTAGCGATGTGCCGTCGGCTGCGACATAACGGTCAGCGGTGAGCGTGGGCGCATGGGCCGATCCGTTCGCCGCCGATCCGTTGCCCGAAACCGTGGGCCGAACGGTGGGCGCGCAAGCGGAAAGCATGACCAAGGCCGCGGTGGCCGCTATCATCGCCAGCCGCGAGAGGAGTGAGATTGTGACCGAGCCGTTTGAAGTCATCACCGTCGATACTGACCGCGTTGCCTGCGATGGCGGGGGCGGCGCCCTGGGCCATCCTAAAGTCTACCTCAACCTGGGCGAAGAGGGACGGGTGGAGTGCCCCTATTGCAGCAGGCTCTACGTTCTCGCGGAAGGCGCCAAACCCGGCGCCCACGCCCATTGACGGCCGCGACCATGAAGCAGCTCGGCGAGGGCTGGAACTGGCGCGAGCTCAAGATCGGCGACCGCTTCATCACCTATGGGCGGACCTTATTCGAGGCTGATCTGCTGAATTTCGTGACTCTTTGCGGCTTTTCCGAGGAATTGTTCACCAACAAGGAATACGTGAAAGAGCACGCGCCAATGCGCGGCGGCCATCCGGTACCGGGCGCCCTGGTCTATTCCATGGCCGAGGGGCTGGTCATCCCGACCACTCTGCAGGGCACGGGGCTCGCCTTCCTGTCGATGGGCTTCGACATCAAGGGACCGACCTATGTCGGTGACACCATCCATGTCGAGATCGAGCTCACCGAGATCCGGCCGACCTCCAAGGACCCGATGCGGGCGCTGGTGCGGACCACGAACAACGTCGTGAACCAGAAGGGCGAAACGGTCCTGGTCTACACGCCGTTGCGCATGATGCAGGGGCGCTAGCCGGGAAGGGGCACCATGGCCAAGGTCGCGATCGAGAAAGAGGGACCGATCACCGTCGTTGCGATCGATCGCTTCGCCGAAGCGCGCAATGCCGTCGACCCGGAAACCGCCGTGCTGCTGCGCGACGCCTTCCTCGCCTTCGACGCCGATGCCAGCCAGTCGGTGGCGATCCTGACCGGGCGTGGCGGCACGTTCTGTGCCGGCTACGACCTCAAGGTCGCCGCCAGGCCGAGGTCGGCGGACGCGCCTTTGTTTGATGCCAAAGCCCCGGGTCCGATGGGACCGACGCGCCATCTGCTGTCCAAGCCGGTAATCGCGGCTGTCGAAGGCTATGCCGTCGCCGGCGGCCTCGAGCTGGCTCTGTGGTGCGATATGCGCGTGGCGTCCGAGAGCGCCAAGTTCGGCGTGTTCTGCCGACGCTGGGGCGTGCCCCTGGTCGATGGCGGCACGGTGCGCCTGCCACGCCTGATCGGCCATAGCCGCGCTCTCGACATGATCCTGACCGGGCGCGAGATCGGCGCGAAGGAAGCCCTGGACTGGGGACTGGCCAACCGGCTCGTCCCGCAAGGCCAGGCGCTGGCCGAGGCGTTCGCGCTTGCCAAGCAACTCACGCGATTTCCGCAAACCTGCCTGCGGTCGGACCGCCGATCGTCCTACGAACAGTGGGGCCTCGATGTCGCCGCGGCACTGGTCAATGAAGCGGAACGCGGCTTGCCGGCGCTGCAGGCCGAGGCACGCTCCGGCGCCGCGCGCTTCGCCGAGGGCAAGGGCCGCGGCGGCAACTTCGGCAATATCTGATGGCGCACCTCCCGACCGACGAGGAAGTCGCGCGCTATCGTGGCGATGGCGCAATCTGCCTGCGCGGTGCGTTCACGTCCGACTGGATCGAGCGCCTGCGCGAAGCGATCGATGCCGACATGGCAAGTCCCGGTCCCATGGTCCGGCTCAACACGCCACAGGGAGCGCCGGGACTCTTCTTCGTCGATTTCCAGCTCTGGCAGCGCCACGCGGCGGCCCGCGACTTCGTCTATCGCTCGCCGGCCGGCGAGATCGCGGCCCGGCTCATGGGCTCGCGCGAGGTCGTCTACTATCACGATCATCTGCTGGTGAAGGAACCGGGCACGCGCGAACGCACGCCCTGGCATCACGACCAGCCCTATTATCCGATCGACGGCGAGCAGATCGTCTCGCTGTGGCTGCCGCTCGACCCGGTCGATCGCGCGACCTGCGTGGAGTACGTGAAAGGCTCGCATCGCTGGGGCCGCTGGTTCCAGCCAAAGTTCTTCCGGCAGGGCGGCGTCGACCTCGCGGTCGCCGATCCACGCTTCGAGCCGCTGCCCGATCTTGACGCCGAGCGCGAGCGCCATGAATTCCTCGCCTGGGATATGGAGCCGGGCGACGTCATCGCGTTCCATGCGCTCACGCTGCATGGCGCGTCGGGCAACCTCTCGGCTTCGCGCCGGCGCCGGGCCTGGGCCACGCGCTGGTGCGGCGACGATGCCCGTTACGCCACGCGTGTCGGCCAGATTTCGCCACCCCTCGAGGGGCACGGGCTCACGCCCGGCGACAGGCTTGAATGTGAAATGTTCCCGAAGGTGTTGCCCGCTTGAACGAACTCGTCATCTTTGCCGGCGTCATCGCGCTGGCCTCGGCTTCGCCCGGCCCGAATGTCATCCTGGTCGTCAACCATACGCTGAGCTTCGGGCTACAACGCATCGCACCCACCATCCTTGGCAACATCTCGCTGCTTTTCCTGGTGGCCCTGGCGGCGGCACTCGGGGTCAGCGCGGTGCTGATGAGCATGCCGGCCGCGTACGATGCGCTGCGGGTCATCGGCGCGGCCTATCTCGCGTACCTCGGCGTCAAGGCGTTGCGCAATGCCTGGCGGTCGCGTGCGGCAGGAGCCGTCACCGGACAGCCGACAGACGCGGCCAGCCCGATCCGACGCTATCTCCAGGCGTTCTTCGTCAGCGCCACGAACCTCGGCTCGGTGTTCTTCCTGGCCGCCCTCTTTCCCAACTTCCTGCACCACGAGCAGCCGTTGCTGCCGCAATTCACGGCGCTGTTCGCCACCCTGATCGTGGTCGTCGGTGCCGTCCATTTCGGGTACGCGCTGTTCGCTGCCGTGGTGCAGTCACGGCTCGGCGCCCGGCGTTTGCGGTCAGCGGTGCAGACGGCTTCGGGCGTGGCGTTGCTGGGTTTCAGCGCCACCATATTCGGCAGCGTGCTGCGGCGAACTTGAGGTTCAGCCGGGGACTTCCGGCTGCGAATCCAGCCATTGCCGCGCCAGATGAAGCTCGCGGAAGATCTTGATCGGCCGATCGGCCTCGGCGAGGGCGGCGAACATGCGCGCCTGCTGGTAGCTCGTGTCTGTCGTGGCGACGATGGCCAGCGGGCCGATCTTGCCCAGCGCGATATAGGCACGGATGCGCGCGCCTAGCGCCATCAGATCGTCATCGCTGAGGTTGGACGTCGCCTGAGTCATGTCGAAGATCTTGCGGTAGGCAAGAGCATTCGCCGTGACGACGCCATCCAGGTAGTGCTCGATGTCGAGAAGACGGAGGTCGCCCCTGGCGACCGCGATCACCAGGCGCGTCGGGTGGGAAACGGTCCACTGAACCGGCATGCGTGGGAACTATGCCGGAAAGTCGTTCGCGAACAAGCCTCTCGTCAGGGGACCAGCACGGCCTTGCCCACAACCGTGCGCTCCTCGATCAGCCTGAAGCCCTGGACCCAGTCGGCGAGATCGAAGGTGCCGGCGATCGTGGCCCTGAGCTTGTCCTCGGTGAACCAGCGCATCAGCTCGGCCTGCGCCGCCGCCACCATGGCCCGGCGCTTCGCCAACAACGCTGCGTCCTTTGCCGTCGGCTCGCCGCGGCCGCCCCAGCCTGTGTAGTAGCCGTAGTAGAAGCCGATCACGGTCACATTCTTGACCAGCAGGATGTTGGCGGGGATCTGCGGGATGGTACCGCTGGCAAAGCCCATCGGGATCAATCGTCCCTCCGGCGCCACGCAGCGCAGCGAGGTGTCGAAGGCCGATCCGCCGACCGGATCGTAGACGACGTCGGCGCCGCGCCCACCCGTCAGCTCCAGCACCCGGCCGCGCAGGTCTTCCGAGCGATAGTCGATCAGATGATCCGCGCCGGCTTGCCGCGCGGCGGCGAGCTTGTCGGCGCCGCCGGCCGAGGCAATGACGATGGCACCCATCGCCTTGCCGACCTCGATTGCCGTCAGGCCCGAGCCGCCGCCTGCGCCATGCACCAGCAGCACTTCGCCGGGCTGCATGTCGGCCTTCCATTTCAAGGCGCCGTACGCCGTCGGATAGAGCGTCGGGAAATTGGTCGCCTGCGCGTAGGGCATGGTCTCGGGGATCACCACGACGTTTGCCGCCGTCGCCACCGCATATTCGGCAAAGGCGCCCTGACTGACGCCGGTAGCGACCCGCTGCCCGACCGAGAGATTGCTCACACCCGCACCAAGCTTGACGATGTGGCCGGCCATCTCATTGCCGGGCACATAGGGCAGGGGCGGCTTGTTCTGGTGCTTGCCCTGCACACCCAGCAGGGCGGCGAAACTCACGCCGGCCGCGCCCACCCGCAGCAGCACTTCATCCGGCTTGGGTTCCGGCACCGGCACGTCGGCGATCTTGAGATTTTCGATCGGCCCATAAGCCTCACAAACCAACGCCCGCATTCACCGCCTCTCGAACTTGCCGTGCCGACCTTCACCCTTGGCGAAGCGCGCCGCGCCTTTCTGCGATTCCTGCCGCCGTGCCGCCAGCGACAATTCCATTTCCCGCCGCACGGCGGAAGCCTGGTCGCGATCGAAGCTTTCGTAGGCTGACTGGCGGTCCGATGTCATGGCGATCGGCGGGAAGCCCGCGATCTCGCGGGCAAGCGCCTCGGCTTCCTTCCGGGTCGCGCCGCGCGCCACCTTGCGGGTGGCGAGCCCCATGGCGATCGCCTCGTCGGCGCCGACGGCGCGGCCGGTGAGCAGCATGTCGAGCGCACGCCCCTGGCCGACGATGCGCGGCAGGCGGACGGTCGTGCCGTCGCTCATCGGCACGCCCCAGCGGCGCGAGAACACACCGAAGGTCGCCGTTTCGTCGACGATGCGGATGTCGCAGAACAGCGCCACCCCCAGCCCACCGGCGCAAGCATGGCCTTCGATGGCGGCGATCACCGGCTTGGCCAGCGGCGCGCGCAATGGCCCGTCATCGCTGCCAGCCCACGGAAAGTAGTCGGTGCCCGCGCCCAGCTCCTTGAGGTCGGCGCCGGCGCAGAAGGCGCCACCCGCTCCGGTCAGCACCGCCACGCGCGCGTCGGCGTCCACCTCGAAGGCCCTCATAGCCGCGGCCAAGGCGTGGGCCGCTTCGTTGTCGAGGGCGTTCTTCACCTGCGGTCGATTGATGATGATCGTGGTGACCGGCGGCGCGGCCTCGACCAGGATTTTCAGCTGGCTCATCAGTTCAAGTCAGCGAATTGTCGCCAGCTCGTCCTCGAGCTGGCCGTTGGAGCTGAGCGGCGTGCGGAAGTACCACCAGTTCTTCTGTGGCGTCCATCTCTCCTTCCGGGCCGTACCCTTGCCCCAGACGCACTTCTTGAAGTCGCGGGTCGCCGCCGTGAAGGCCTTGTCGGCCTGGTCAAGCTTCAGCGCATGCTCGCCCAGCTCCTCGCTGCTGAACATCGGCAGCGCCTCGAGGATCAACTCGCGTACGTCGACGTCGTTCAGCCAGTTGTCGAGGTCGAAGCTATAGCCCTTCGCCAGGTCAGTCGTGAATTCGGTCCACTGGTCTATGAGCTCGCGCAAGTCGGCGACGTCGGGAGGGCCGGGCGGTGGCGGTGGTTTCATTCGCCGCGCTCCGCCTGGCGGCGCCAGTAGCGTTCGCCGTCGTTGGGCTTGAAGAAGGTGCGGATGACGCCGTTGGAATTGAAGGCGATGAAAGCGCCGGTCTGCTGGTCATAACGCGTGACGACGCCGTCGCGTCGAACGACTTCGAGCACGGGGCCGCCGACCTTGGCATCGCGCAGGAGCTGGGCCTGGCGCAGATAGTCCTGCTTGGTAATGCGGCCGAACTCCGCGCCGTGCTTCCCGAAATGCTCGTCGAGCCGGCGCTGGTCGGCAAAGCCGACACTGGCGCCCCAACCGTGAGCCTGAACCGGCGTGCTGGTGTCGGATGCGGCCGAGCTGCGCACGAGGTCGCGCTGTCCACGCTCGGTGACGTGCGTCCAGTAGAGAAAAATCGCAACTACCGCAAAAGCCGCCGTCAGCAGGCGGCGCCACGGCATTCTTCCCGGGCGAGCCATCATGGCGGCTATTCTGCGCCGCCCTTGAACCAGCGCGCAATCATGCGTCGCTCGGCATCGGTCATGTGGGTCAGGTTTCCGGGCGGCATGACCCGGGTGACCCACACCTGTTGGTTGATCATCGCGGCCCGGGCCCGGATTTCCTCGGGTGTCTCCAGGAGCACCCCCTTGGGCGGGGCGGCAAAACCTTCCTGCGTGGGTTTGGCGGCATGGCAGGACTGGCAGCGTTCCTTGAAGATCGGCTGGACCTCGGCGAAGGAGGCAGGCGGACCGATATCGGCCTGGGGCCGCGGCAAGGATACGAGGGCGGTGATCGCCAGCACGACCAGGCCGGCAGCCAGGACCAGCGGGTTCTGGTTGCCCTTGTGACGTTGCACGAACCATACGCGCACCAGGGCGCCGGATACGGAAATCAGGATCAGCAGGACCCAGTTCCACTCATGGCCGTATAGCCCGGCATAGTGGCCGCTGATCATCGTGAGCAGCACGGGCAAGGTGAAATAGGTGTTGTGGACCGAGCGTTGACGGCCCATCAGCCCGTACTTGGGATCGGGCGTGCGGCCCTCTTCCTTGGCCTTCACCAGCTCGCGCTGGCCGGGGATGATCACGTAGTAGACGTTGAGCACCATGATGGTGCCCAGCATCGCGCCGAAATGGATGTAGGCGCCGCGGCCGGAAAACAGATGGCAGAGCGCCCACGCCGACACGGCGCAATAGAGCATGAGCAGGCCGCCCAGGATGGCGTCGTCCTCGCCGAAGGCCGAGCGGCAGAGCCAGTCATAGACGAGCCAGCCCAGCACCAGGAACCCGAGCCCGATGGCGATGGCCTCAGGCTTGGTGAGCGGCATCACCGACGGGTCGATCAGCGCCACTTCCGCGCCGTAGTAGTAGACCAGGCACAGCAGGAAGAAGCCGGTGATCAACGTGGTATAGGCCTCCCACTTGAACCAGTGCAGCTCAGGCGGAAGCTTCTCGGGCGCGATCGTGAATTTCTTGGCGGTGTAGAAGCCGCCGCCATGGACCGCCCAGACCTCGCCGCCGATCCCCTTGGCGGCGTCGGCCGGATCGAGCGGCGGATGGAGGTGGTTGTCCAGCCAGATGAAATAGAAGGAAGCGCCGATCCAGGCGATGCACGATCATGTGGGCCCAGCGCAGCACCAGATTGAGCCATTCAACGACGAAAGCGGCGTCCATGCGTTGTCGTAGCGCCTTGCCCCAAGTGCTCTCAAGGCCCTATATCGCGCTCCCCTGCGCACAAGCTAACGATTTTGAGGGAGTGCATATAGTGGCGTTGGATCTTCCCGAGGGCGTTTCAATCGACGGCGTCGTCAATTCCGACTTCGAGAAAGTGCTTACCAGAGAGGCAATCGCCTTCGTCGCCGACCTGCAACGCCGCTTCAATCCGCGCCGGGAAGAACTGCTGGCCGCCCGCGTGGACCGCCAGAAGCGGCTGGACGCCGGAGAGAAGCCGGATTTCCTTGCGGACACCGTGAATATCCGGGAGAGCGACTGGACCGTGGCACCTTTGCCGCAGGACATCCTGGACCGCCGCGTCGAGATCACCGGGCCGGTCGACCGCAAGATGATCATCAATGCGCTGAACTGCGGCGCCAACGTCTTCATGGCCGACTTCGAGGACGCCAGCACGCCCAGCTGGACCAACATGGTGGACGGCCAGTTCAACCTGGCGAGCGCGGTGCACCGCGAGATCGATTACACCGACCCGCAGACGGGCCGCGAATACAGGTTGAACGACAAGACCGCCGTGCTGTTCGTGCGACCGCGTGGTTGGCACCTGCCGGAGAAGCACATGACGGTCGATGGTGTGCCGATGTCCGGCTCGCTGTTCGATTTCGGCCTGTACTTCTTCCATAACGCGAAGGAACTTCTGGCGCGCGGCAGCGGGCCGTACTTCTACCTGCCCAAGATGGAGAGCCATCTCGAGGCGCGGCTGTGGAACGACGTGTTCGTCCATGCCCAGGACGCGCTCGGCGTGCCGCAGAAGTCGATCAAGGCCACCGTTCTGATCGAAACCATCCTCGCCACCTTCGAGATGGACGAGATCCTGTGGGAGCTGCGCGATCACTCCGCCGGCCTCAATTGCGGCCGCTGGGACTACATCTTCAGCTTCATCAAGAAGTTCCGCGAGCAGGCGTGGTCGGTGCTTCCCGACCGTGCCCAGGTCACCATGACCGCGCACTTCCTGCGCAGCTACAGCCAGCTCCTGATCAAGACCTGCCATCGCCGCGAGGTCCATGCCATGGGCGGCATGGCGGCGCAGATCCCGATCAAGAACGACGCCGCAGCCAATGAGGCGGCGATGGACCGCGTGCGCGCCGACAAGAAGCGCGAGGCGGGTGACGGCCATGACGGCACTTGGGTTGCCCATCCCGGCCTGGTGGCGATCGCCAAGGCGGAGTTCGACGCGGTGATGAAGGGCGCCAACCAGATCGCCCGCAAGCGGCAGGATGTGCATGTCGACGCCGCCGACCTGATCGCCATGCCTGAGGGCACGAGGACCGAGGCTGGTCTGCGCCAGAACGTGGCCGTGGGCATCGGCTATGTCGAGGCGTGGCTGCGCGGTACCGGCTGCGTGCCGCTGTTCAACCTGATGGAGGACGCTGCCACCGCCGAGATCAGCCGCGCGCAGGTCTGGCAGTGGGTGCGCCATGGCCAGACGCTGCAGGACGGCCGGCCGGTCACGAAGGAGTTGGTGCGCGAGATCGTGCGTGAGGAGCAGGACAAAGTGAAGGCGGCAATGGGCGAGGAGGCCTACGCCAATGGCCGCTACGAAGACGCCGCCCAGCTCATGATCAATCTGGTCGAGCAGCCGGCATTCGAGGAGTTCCTGACCTTGCCGGCCTATGAGCGCGTCCTGGCCGACGAGAAGGCGGCGGCGTAGCCGCCGCCTTCGCAGCTTCGATCAGTGCCGGCTGAGCTCGGCGCGGCCCACCACCATGTGGTGGACCTCGTCCGGGCCGTCGGCCAGGCGCAGGGTGCGCTGCTGGGCGTAC
>OCZS010000664.1_pt1 | contig 11660 bp, 14 predicted proteins | sample 1539071 | NCBI WGS metagenome assembly OCZS01 (sample SAMEA3113584, study PRJEB22503) | soil metagenome | reverse complement strand
AGCCGTTGATCGAGCTCAACAAGTCGGTTCCGGTCACGCGACCGCGGCGGATCGGCTCGTTGACGACAACCGCGCCGTGCCGCAGCTCGCCTGAGTAGCGGTAGCCCGGGTCGACGATGCCGTGTTCGATCACGCGAGTCTGTGTGCCGCCCGTGTCCCAGAAGAGCGCGTTGAAGTAAGTGACGTGGACGACCGTCATGTCCGGTCGGTCGGCGGCCGTGTGCCGCATCTCGGCGATCCGGCCCTGGGGAAGGGAGTGCTCGAGGTAGACGGCCGGGAGGTCGCGGCCGGGCACCCGGCCGCCCAGCCAGTCGGCGGCGAGCCGGTGGAGCTCCTCCGGGCGCTGAAGGCCGACGCGGGCCACTCGAACGTCTGCGAACGGCCGAGGCCGTTGGGGCCTCGTTCCGGCAGCACCGGCAGCAAGTACTCGTGCCTGCCCTGCACGAGTGAGTTCGTGTACGCGCCGTGCACCTGCCAGAGAAAGACCTTCACAGCGTTGTCACTTCCTGCGGCAGCGGCGCCAGCTCCTCGAGGGCGTCCATGACGTCGGCCGGTGAGACAGAGGCGAGGCATGGATGGCCCGGGACCGCGCACTCGCGGGCTCGGCTGCCGGCGCAGGACGAGAGCTGATCTCCGAGGAGGACGTGCGGAACGCGCCACGGACGCCACCGGACGGCCGGCACGACGGGCGAGAAGAGCGAGACGACCGCACTCCCGACGGCCGCCGCAAGGTGTGCCGGCCCGGTGTTTCCGACCACGACCGCGGACGCGCCCGCCAGCACCTCCGCCAGCTCCGGGAGAGTCGTAGCGCCGCCGAGGTCGACCACGTCGGGGTGCGGTGGACCGGCGACGGCAGCGGTGAGACCACGTTCGTCGGAAGACCCTGTGACGACTACCCGACGCCCGGACGCGATCAGCGCCTCGACGAGCTCGCGGTGGCGTTCCGCGGGCCAGGCGCGCGCCGGCACTGACGTGCCGGGGTGGACGACGACGTAGTCGCCGTCAAACGGCAATGAGAACGGTCGGCGCTCGACGTCGAGGCGCCCGTCGTCTCCGTACGGAAGGTCGTACCCACAGGCCGCGGCGAGCGACAGCGCACGCTCGACCTCGTGTACGTCGTCGTCGACCCGGTGTCGGACGTCGAGCAGCGATCCCGGGTAGTCGTCGCTGATTGCGCCGATCCGGCGGATACCTGCCATCCGCAGCAGGAGCGCGGTCGGCAGGGCGCTCTGATGGAACGAGGTGAAGACGACTGCCTCGTCGGCCTCGATCGCCGTCAGCTCCTCCACGAGGGCCGTCGCGGTCCGCAGGTCGATGGGTTCCGGCTCCGGGTCGATCCAGGCGGCGCGGTGGACGACGAGCCGGTGGACACCGGGAAGGAGCGACGCAGCCTGACGACCCCGCGGCCCGCAGAGGAGCGTCACCCGCTTCGCTCCTGCCGAGACCGCACGGATCGCCGGGCCGGTCACGAGGACGTCGCCGTCGCTGTCGAGCCGAACGACGAGGACGTTCGGCTTCATCGCACCCCTCCGAGCAGGCGGTCGACGGCCTCGCCGAGATCCTTCGCGACTTCGGGCGCCGCGTCGATCTCGTCTCGGCGCGTGCGTGGTGTCGGAACGAGAACGCCACGCGCGCCGGCCGCGCGGGCCGCCTCGACGTCGGAGCCGATGTCTCCGACGACGGCGCATCGATCCGGTGGAACGCCGAGCGCGGAGGCGGCGCGGCGAACCAGCCCGGGCCGCGGCTTGCGGCACTCGCAGCCTTCTCCGGGCTCGTGCGGGCAATGGAGCCACTGGTCGATCGGCCCGAGCAGCTCCTCGACACGCCGGTTGACCGCCGCGACCTGCTCCTCCGTGATAAGCCCCCGACCGACGCCGCTCTGGTTGCTGATCACCGCGAGCGGAACGGCGGAGGCGCGGAGCCGGTCGAGCGCTTCCCGCGCTCCCTCCACGGCGACGACCCGGGCCGGATCGCCGTTGTAGGGCACGTCCTCGACCAGCGTGCCGTCACGGTCGAGGAGGACTGCAGCCGGCCGCCCGTCGGACCGGGCGAGAAGGCGCGGCAGGCGGACCCAGCCGACGAGCCAGTGGAAGGTGGCGGCCGCCGGGAGCACGGCACTCGTGAGGCGAGGGCGGCGACAGCCGTGACCTTGCGCCGCCCGAGCGCGACCGCAGCGAGGCCGACCGCGCCCGCCGTCGTCGTCGCCAGATGCTCTCGCCGGTTTCCCCGGCGTGCGACGGCGCGCTCCTGCCAGAACGGGCCGTGTACCGAGCGCATGAGGACGTCGTCCGCGTTGCCGGACTGGCGTGCGACGCTCGCCCAGAAGCCCACCGGCCGGACGGGATGCACGACCTCGCGCTCGCCCGTTTCGATCCGGTACCCGAGTCGCAGCACTCGCAGCGCGAGGTCGGCGTCCTCACGGTAGGCTCGGGGAAACCGCTCATCGAACCCGCGGACCTCCTCGAGGACGGAACGGCGATAGGCCATGTCGGCCGTCGCATAACGAGCGGTCTCGAGCCCCTGGACGTTGCGCTCCCAGTCGGTCGGCCGGCGATCGGCCGGCAGCGGCACTCGGATCCGGCCCTGTGAGCCGGCCACGTGCTCCGGCACCGAGAGATCGGCGGCGAGGCGGACGAGCCAGTCCGGCTCGGGGAGAACGTCGTCGTCGAGAAACACAATCCATTCCGCCTGCGAGGACCGCCAGCCGCTGTTGCGCGCGGCCGCCGGGCCGTTCCCGCCGTCGTCCTCGACGACGATGATCCTGTGCGGTCGGGGGCCCTCGAGGCGGTCGAGACGATCGAGGAGGGCCTGGACGCTCGGCCGGCCGACCGTCGGGATGACGATGTCAACGTTCATGCGGCGCGCGCCAACACGGGACGCCGGAGGAGGAACGGGCCGAGAGCGAGGACGTCGACGGGCGCAGAGCCGAAGCACTCGAGCGCATCCTGCGGGTCGTCGACCATGGGCCGACCGGCCGTGTTCAGGCTCGTGTTGACGATCACCGGCATGCCGGTGCGCCGCTCGACGCCGTCGAGCACCGCCGCGACGGTCGGCTCCTCGCGCCGGTCGATCGTCTGGATCCGCGCCGAGCCGTCGACGTGGACCACGGCCGGGATGCGCCGGCGCCACTCGGGCCGCACCTCGTGGGTGAAGAGCATGTGCGGGCTCGGGATCGGCCCGGCCGTGAAGATGTCGGCCGCGCGCTCGAGCAGCACCATCGGTGCTACGGGCCGGAACTGCTCGCGGCCCTTGACGTCGTTCAACCGCTCGAGATTCTCCGGATGGGCGGCGTTCGCGAGCAGGCTTCGATGTCCCAGTGCGCGCGGCCCGTACTCGCTGCGCCCGTCGAACCAGGCGACGATCCCGTCGTTCGCCAGGATCTCGGCCACCGCGTCGGCGACGTTCGCGGGACGCTCGGCGGCGAGCCCGGCGCGCCGCAGCCAGCCGCCAAGCTCCTCCTCGGACCAAGACCGGCCGAGAGCGGCGCTCTCCATCGGCTCCACCTCGTCGCCGAGCGCGCACGCAATGTGCTGCGCGGCCCCGAGCGCCGTGCCGCTGTCGCCCGCCGCCGGCTGCACCCAGATCGCCTCGAAGGGGCTCTCGCGCCAGAGGACCGAGTTCGCGACACAGTTGAGCGCCACTCCTCCTGCCATCGTCAGCGTGCGGTCGCCCGTGCGTTCGTGGAGCCACGCCGCGAGGCCGAGGAGTGTCTCTTCGAGCACGCGCTGCACGCTGGCCGCTAGGGCGGCGTGCTCGCCGCCCCAGTCGTCTCCCTTCTCGCGGCGCGGGAGGAACGACTCCCAGTCGACCGGATCCGTGTGGTAGCCGCCGTCGCCGTCCAGCCGAACCCGTTCGCGCAGCGCGTCCAGGAACTCGGGCTCGCCGTAGGAGGCGAGCGCCATCACCTTGTACTCGTCGGAGGAGCGCCGGAAGCCGAGGTGCTCGGTGGCCTCCTCGTACAGGAGCCCGAGCGAGTGCGGCAGGTTTTGCGCCTTCAGCTTCTCGAGCCGTTGGCCCTCGTAGCGGCCGCCGAGGTACGAAGTGCGCTCGCCGCGCCCGTCGAGAACGATGACTGTGGAGGACTCGAAAGGCGAGGCGAGGTGCGCGGAGGCGGCGTGCGCGACGTGGTGTGGGACGAAGCGCACCCTGGCGGGGTCGAGACCCGGCAGGGCAGAGCGCAGGAACATCGGCGCGCGGCGAGCGTAGAGGGTGCGCAGCCCCTCCCACTCGTCGTGAGTCGCCTCGCCGTCGGCGGGTGCCAGCTCGGGGTCGTATGAGTACGCCACCGCGTCGATGTCGCCCGGCTCGAGCCCTGCATGGTCGAGGCACCAGCGCGCCGCCTGCTCGGGCAGTTCCCAGGTGGAAAAGGCGACCGGGTCCTTGCCGTGCTTCCTTCGGTTGAACCGCTCCTCTTCGGCGGCAGCAACCGTTACCCCGTCCACCACGAGCGCGGCGGCAGGGTCGTGAAACACGGCATTCACGCCCAGAACCCGCATGAATAGGGAAGCGGCTTCCCGCGCTTCTTCGTGTGAAACGCGAAGCGGTTCCTTGTGAGTAACTCCCTACAGAACCGTTATCGAACGCTCATGCAAGCGCCTGCTCCGCCGCCGCCTTCACGCCCTCGCCCCACGTGGGGAAGGCGTGGTGCATGCGGGCGAGGTCGTCAACCGTCGCGCCCAGCTTTAGCGCCAGCGCGAGGCCCTGGACCACGTCGCTCGCGTTTCGCGCGACAACGTGGAGGCCGAGGACGCGGCGCGACTCGCGCTCCCAGACGAGCTTGTAGAGCCCGTGCTTCGTGTTCGTGTACGACGCGCGCTGGACGTACTTGATCTCGTGGACCACAGTCTCGACGTCGATTCCGTCGTCCCGTGCTCGCTGCTCCGTAAGGCCGACGGCGGCGAGCTCGGGATCGGTGAAGATCGCCGTCGGGAGCCAGTCGTAGTCCGCACGCGCCCCATTCGACCCGAACATGTCGTCGATTGCGACCCGCGCCTCGTACTGCGCGACCGGCGTGAACTGATGCCCGGCCGCGACGTCGCCTGCGGCCCAAACGCCGTCCGCCGAGGTGCGGAGGTGCTCGTCCACGACGATCCCGCCGTGCCCATGCTCGATTCCTGCCCGGTCGAGCTCGAGCTCCTCGACGTTCGGAGCGCGCCCGGACGCCAGCAGGATCTGCTCGACCTGCAGTTCGTCGCCTCCCACGGTCGCGACGATCTCACTGTCCTCCCGTCGGACGCGCTCGACGGTCGTGCCCGTCCTGACCTCGATGCCTTCGTCTTCGAGCGCGGCCGTGAGTTGCTCGGTTGCGTCGGCGTCGGACCTCGGCGAGAGCCGGTCGGCGCCCTGAACGATCGTCACCTTCGAGCCGAAGCGGGAGAAGATCTGCGCGAGCTCGAGCCCGACGGGCCCACCGCCCACGACCAGCATCGACTGCGGCAGCTCGGTCAGCTCGAGTGCAGAGATGTGATCGAGCCAGCCCGTCTCGTCGATGCCCTCGATCGGCGGCACCGCGGTGCGCGACCCGGTGGCGACGAGGACGCGCTCGGCCTTCAGCTGCGTCCCGTTCACTTGGATCGTCTGCGGGTCGACGAACGTGCCGGTGCCGTCGAAGGTCGCGTGGCCCGCGCCGTGGAGCCGCTCCATCCAGGTCTCGGAGGAGACGATCAGCGAGTCCTTCCGCGCCCTCACCTTCGCCAGGTTGGCGCAGGCAGGCCCGACCTCGATGCCGAGCGGCTCCGCCAGCGTCTCAATGTCGTGGGCGAGCTCGGCGGCGACCAGGTACGCCTTCGTCGGCTTGCAGGCGACGTTCGGGCAGCTGCCCCCCCAGCGCGTGTTCTCGATCAGCGCCACGCGCGCGTCGTGCTCCTTCGCCGCCTTGTTGGCCCCGTCCCGGGCACCCGAGCCCGAGCCGAGGACGATCAGGTCGAACTGCTCGCTCATTGCATCCCTCCGCGGTAGGTTCGGTGCGTGGACATCCTCGCGTTCCTCGGTATCTCGGCGCTCGTGATCGTCACGCCCGGACAGGACACGGCGCTCGCGATCCGGAACTCCCTGCTCGGCGGGCGGCGGGCAGGCGTCTTCACGGCCCTCGGCGTCTCGACCGGACAGGCCGTGTGGGCGCTGGCGACGAGCGTCGGGCTCGCAGCCCTGATCGTTGCCTTCGAGCCTGCGTTCGTGACGCTGAAGCTCGTCGGCGCCGCGTTCCTCGTCTACCTCGGCGCACAGGCGTTGCTCGCGGCGATCCGAGGGACGCACGTGGAGCGACGGGAGGCGGGGGGGCCGCTGACCTCCGGCATCGCTCTCCGCCAGGGCGTGCTCAGCAACCTCGGGAACCCGAAGATGGCGGTGTTCTTCACGAGCCTGCTGCCGCAGTTCGGGGCCGAGTCGTTCGGCGGGCTGCTGGCGCTCGGGCTTGTCTTCTGCACGATGACCCTCGTCTGGCTCTGCGGCTACGCGTTTGTCGTCGCGCGGGTCGGGGACGTTCTCCGCCGGCCGGTCGTGCGCCGGGTCTTCGACGCAGTCCTCGGCACCGTCCTCGTCGCGCTCGGGGTCCGCCTCGCGGCCGAACGCCGCTAGTGATCGAGCAGCGGTTCGGCGAGAGCTCGCTGCTCTCGATCGGCGTCGAGGAGGAGGTCATGCTGCTCGACGCTCAGTCGCTCGCGCCGGTCGGCGCAATCCGAGAGCTCCTGGCGGAAACGGACGGCCTCGAGCTGCCGGGCACGCTGAAAACGGAGCTCCACGCGTCGGTCGTCGAGCTCAACACCGAGGTGTGCGCCTCGGTCGCCGAGGCGGTCGCCGCGATCGGCGTGTTGCGCGCCCGGACCTCGGAGGGTCTGGGCGACCTCGGCCTCGTGATGGCGGCGGCAGGCTCGCATCCCTTCGCCGAGCCCGAGGAGCTGCCGATCACGGACGAGAAGCGCTATGAGGAGATGGTCGGGTACGCCGGCGTGACGGCGCGCCGGCAGGGCGTCAACGGCCTCCACGTCCACGTCGGCATGCCGGGCGCGGTTGAGTGCATGACGACGCTCGAGACGCTGCTTCCGTGGATGCCGTTCGTCCTCGCAGTTTCGGCCAACTCGCCGTTCATGTCGGCCCGGGCGACCGGACTTGCCTCGAACCGGGCGGAGATCCTTGCTCAATTGCCGCGGAGCGGCGCGCCTCCGATCTTCGACGGGTACAGCGGCTGGGAGACGTGGATCGAGGCGCTCGTCGCGACCGGACTGATGAAGGACTACACGCAGGTCTGGTGGGACGTCCGCCCACACCCTCGCTTCGGCACGCTCGAGATCCGCATGCCCGACCAGCCGACGGGCCTCGACAGGACGGCCGGCTTTGTCGCGCTTCTGCGGGACCTCTGCGCGTGGGCGCTCGAGCATCCGGCTCCGGAGCCCGCCGACCGCGGGATCTACCAGCAGAACAGATGGGCGGCGGCACGCTACGGGCCGGACGCGGAGCTGATCCACGACGGGCGTCTCGTCTGCGTCCGCGAGTTGTACGAGGAGCTTCCGGTCGAGACCTCGCTCGACCCGTCACTCTCCGAGGGAGCGCTCCAGCTCGAGCAGGGCGATGCCGGCGCGGCCTGCGCCGATATCGTGCGCCGCACATGGCCGTCGTGAAGGAGACGATCGAGGTCAGCGGCATCCGCTGCGAGCGATGCGTGAACCGCCTGGCGTCCGCGCTTCGAGGCCACGAGGGCCTCGAGTTCGCGACCGCCAACCTGATGGGTCAGGTCATGCTCGAGTGGGACGACGAGCGCACGAGCCGCGACGCCATCGTCGACGCCATGGCAGGCGCCGGCTTCAAGCAGCAGCCAGCCGTCTAGCGGCGGTCCTCCGGGACATCCGAGAGCCGGTCGCCGAGGAGCGCCGGCGACTCGTCGGGCATTCCGTCGGTCGCTTCGGCCGAGCCCTCGCGGATCTGGGCCCGCTCCTCGACGGCCGTGTCCTGTCCGGCCTGCTGCTCCTGGTACTCGGCGCCGCGCGCCGGGTCGTCGGAGACGGTGTCGCCGTAGCCCTCGGTCGGAGGCGCGGCCTCGGTGCCCGCAAGCCCGTAGTGGCGGTCGACGGCTTGACGGTCGAAGCCGTCGTCGACCCTCGGAGACTCGCTGATCAGTTCGCCGGACAGCGTCGTCCGCACTTCCTCCGCGCTCTCGTCGACTTCTACGGCTGACTTCGGAACGGCGTAGCGGTGCTTCCGGAGTGTCCCGTGCTCGACGAACACGTAGTCGCCTTGCTGGTCGACGACGGTTCCCCATTTCTTGTCGTCGACCGCGGTGATGAAGTCATATCCATTCATGGTCGGGGCTGTACCCGGAATAGCGGACCCCGAATCTCCGTTCTCCTAGCTGGGAAACACGGCTGCTACGGTCGAGTCGATGAGCGACGCCTCGGAGAGCTCGGCCCGGCAACTCGCAACGGACGCGCGAGATCGCGTGCGTTTCGAAGAGGAGGCACTGGACCTGTCCGATCAGGTGTACGGCGTTGCGCGGAGGCTCGTGGGCTCCCGCGAGGAAGCGGAGGACCTTGTCCAGGAGACGTACGCGCGAGCGTTCCGCAGCTGGCGGTCCTTTCAGCCGGGCACGAACCTGCGCGCCTGGCTCTTCCGGATCCTCACCAACCTGAACATCGACCGCGGCCGGAAGGTGCAGCGGACGCCGGATCTTCAGCCGCTCGAGGAGAGCGACTACTTCCTGTACAACAAGCTCGAGGAGTCGGGCGCCGACGGGGCGCCTCCGGATGAGCGGCGTGTCGTCGAGCGCCTCTCGCAGAATGACGCCGTGACCGCGCTCGCGGATCTCCCGCACGACTTTCGCGACGTCGTCCTGCTCGTCGATCTCGCGGACTTCACGTACAGCGACGCCGCGCAGATCCTGAGCATCCCGATCGGAACCGTCATGTCTCGGTTGCATCGCGGGCGCCGGATGCTCAAGGGCGCGCTGGCGACGTCGGCCGCGGACGAGTCGTGATGTCGGGCTTCGCCTTCGATCCTTGCGACAAGTGCGAGCAGATGATGCAGCCGTACCTCGACCGTGTCCTCACCGACGCCGAGGTCCGCGAGGCGGAGGTCCACCTCGACGGCTGCGAGTACTGCCGGAAGCGCTATCGCTTCGAGGTCGAGTTCCGGACGTTCGTGCGGCAGGCGGTCTCGGAGCCCATGCCGCCGGAGTTGAAGGCGAAGCTGCGCTCGCTTCGGACCCCGCTCTAGCTCAGGGCTCTACGCGGCCCGACGATCACGACGAGGCGCCGTGGGTTCTTGCCGGCCGGAAGCGGCCGCGCCGTCACGCCGAGCTGCTCGGCCAGGCGCTGGCCGATCTTCTCGCCGCCCGGCGGGAAGTACACCGACGTCTCCGGATAGTCGAACCGGCCTGCACGGCTCACGCGCTTGATCTGGTACGCGAAGGAGCCGATCCGGTCGGCGACGCGACGTGTGTACGTGATGTCACCGCTGCCGTTCAAGACGTCTACGGAGATCCGCCAGGGCGGCGGAAGCCCGGCGGCTGCTGTGCCTGGGGCGGAGTCGTTCCCGAGCCGCGGCGGGACGACGACGGCAAGGGTGATCGCGAGGGCGGTGGCTGCGACTCCGGCGGCAACCGCAAGTCGACCGCGCGGGTTGCTGGTCGCGGGCGTCACCGGCAGGCCGGCGAGCCGACGTGCCTCACGGCGGTCGATGCCGAGTGACGTGGTGTAGAGAAGCAGGGCGACGGTCGCGCGCTCGCTGGAGCGGAAGCGATAGAGCCGACCTTCCTCGAGCCACTCGACCTCGTCGTGCGTAAGACCCGCGCGGCGGGCAGCCTCCTCTGGGGTCAGCTGCCGCTGGAGCCGCGCACGGGCGAGCGCGGATGGCTCCTCCCTGGCGACCGTCAACACGGCTTCCATGAACGCATTCATTTTGCTGACTCTCCTCTCAGCCTGCCCGGAATCTCATCGGCAATATCGACGTCTCCTGGAGACCCGAGGTCGTCGCATGGGACGAGGACGGGCTCGAGCGCCCGGGCGCCCTCGTCCGGAATCCGGCTCCAGACGGAGCGACCGAGCACCACGGGGTGGCCGCGGTCGCCGCCGTACGACGCGGCGACGATTTCACCGGCGCCGCTTCGCCAGGCCGCGACGACCCGGTCGACGGCCGCGGGAGAGAGGTCGGGGCCGTCAGCCAGGACGACGACGCCGGCCTCGACGTCCTCGTCCAGCGCCGCCAGTCCGCAGCGCAGCGATGCGCCGGGCCCGAGCTCCCAGTCCGGGCTGCGGACGACGCGGGCGTCGGTCTCGAGCGGGTGTGCGCCGGTCACGACCAGGACGTCGTCCACCGAGCTCTCACGAACCCGGCGCAGCACCTCGGGCAGGAGCAGCGCCTGCTTGGGCCCGCCGAATCGCGACCCAGCGCCGGCGGCGAGGACGACCGCCGCAACCATGTCGTAAACGTAGCTCGACCCGACTGGGTTAGCCCTCGGACACCGTGGTGTTCTCGATCGTGACCCGCTCCGTGGGCGCTTCTGTCCTTGGATTGCCGAGCTTCCCGATCTTCTCGACGACGTCCATCCCCTCGACCACCCGTCCGACCACAGCGTAGTCGGGCGGGAGGTTCGCGTTGTCGGCGGTCACGATGAAGAACTGGCTTCCCCCGGTGCCCGGCTGCTCGAACCGCGACTTCGCCATGGCGACGACGCCCTCCGTGTAGGCCGTGTCGGGCCTGGGCGCATCGATCGTCGTGTAGCCGGAGCCGCCGTTGCCCGTGCCGGTCGGGTCCCCACCCTGGATGATGAAGCCGGGCACGATCCGGTGGAATCGCGTGCCGTCGAAGAAGCCGTCCTTGGCCAGGTCGACTATGGAGTCGCCGTTGCAGGGAGCACTGACGGGGTCGACCTGAACGGTGAAGTTCCCGTGCGAGGTGACGAACTCGATCCGCGGCTTCGCGTTGGGATCGAGCGGCTGGAGGTCGGGCGCGTTGGACGGATCCTGGATCTCGACGTCGCAAGACGAGGCCGTCGGGCCGGGGCCAGAGTCGTCTCCGCCGCAGGCGGCGGCGACCGCGGCCACGAGCAGGAGGACGACGACCAGCCTCACGGGGCCACCTCGTCGAGCGCCCGCCGGACGAGGGCTCGAGCGATCTCGACCTTGTAGTCGTTCTGTGGGAGGGGTGTCGCCGTGTCGAGCGCCTCCTCGCTGTCGAGGAGCCACGGGATTGGGGCCATGCCGGAGAGCGCGATGCGTGTCCCGCCGGACGTGCGCGCCGTGGCGACACCGACGAGCGCGAACGAGAACAGACGCCGATCCATCGCCTTGAGGTAGGTGCTCGCCTCCGGCGCGGGCACGTCGAGCTCGAGGATCAGCTCGCCGGGCTCGAGTGTCGTCATCTCGCGGTCGTCGTCCGTCGGAAGGCGGTAGAGGTCCGCGAGCGGCAAGTCGCGTCGGTCTGTTCGCAGCGTAGCGTCGAGTGCCAGGAGGGCGGCGGCAGGATCCGACGGGTGCGCGGATGCGCAGGGCTCGTTCGCGAAGACCGCGTGCTCGCGGTGCACTCCGTCCCGGGCAAAGCAGCGGTCGCCGCCGTGGAGCCAGCACGGGTACTTGAGCCGCCAGTACCAGCAGCGCGTCGCCTGGAGGAGGTTGCCGCCGATCGTGCCCATCGCGCGGAGCTGCGGCGATGCCGCGAGCCGGCAGGCCTCG
>OCZS010000663.1_pt1 | contig 11661 bp, 10 predicted proteins | sample 1539071 | NCBI WGS metagenome assembly OCZS01 (sample SAMEA3113584, study PRJEB22503) | soil metagenome | reverse complement strand
CCCCCGCCGTACACGTTGGCGGTGTCGACCATGTTGATTCCGGCATCCAGGGCCACGTCGAGCAGCCCGACAGCATCCGCCTCGCTGATCTTGCCGCCGAACTCCATGGTGCCCAGGGCCAGCGGGCTGACCTGCAACCCGGTACGCCCGAATGACCTCGTCGCCATCCCCATGCCGACCTCCGCCCGCGCTGGCTCCCCGACCGCCGTTCTGACCCAAGTCTGCTGCCTCGGCGCTCAGTCGGCGCCGCGCCGCCCAGCCGGAACGGCCAGATCCGGGGCCTTGGCCGGGCTGGTCGTCGGCCGTCCGGCCTGCCGCTTGACCGGCCCGGGACCGGGAGACCCAGCCCAGCTGCCGCACCGGGTACGCCACCCTGGCGACCTGGTCCGCTACTACATCACCCGGTCCTGACGCTGCCTAGACCGGGAGGCGGAGCCGCTCCACCGCGAGGTCGACGATCTCCTCGGTGGTCCGGTCGATGTCGACCACTGTTCCGTCCTCGTCCGGCTCCAGCCGCTCCAGGGTCTCCAGCTGGGAGATCAGCAGGGCCGCCGGCATGAAGTGCCCCTTACGAGCGGCCATCCGCTGGGCGAGCACCTGCGGTGATCCGTCGAGGTGCAGGAAGCGCACCCGGCCGCCGCCGGCGCGCAGGATCTCGCGGTATGACCGCTTCAACGCCGAGCAGGTGATGATTGCGTGGGACGGCGCCCGGTCGATCCAGTCGCGGAGCGACTCCAGCCAGGGCTGGCGGTCCTCGTCGGTCAGCGGTGTCCCGGCCGACATCTTCGCCTTGTTCTCCGGTGGGTGGAAGTCGTCGCCCTCGGCCATCGGCCAGGCCAGCCGCTCCGACAGGTGCCTGGCCACCGTGCTCTTGCCGCACCCCGAGACTCCCATCACCACGATGGTGGTCTTGAGCAGCGACGACTCGGTCACGCGAACACGCTACGGCAGCCCGTCCTGCCTGGCGAGCCGGCGCCGTCCGGCCAGTTCACCACGCCGCAGCCGGATCAATCCGTACGCCGAGCTGAGCAGGATCGACACGGCGAGCGCCACGTAGATCCAGGCGGCCGGGGATCCCCAGCGCACCGTCTCCGCGTACCGGATCACCACCACGAGCTCGAGCACGGCCAGCAGCCCGTACGCGATGGCCGAGACGTCGAGCCGGGCCAGGTCCGCCTCCAGCCCGGCCAGCCCGACCGCCAACCCGAACGCCAACAGCCAGGCGGCGACCATCCGCGCGGTCAGCGGGGTGAGGTTCCATGGCCACAGGACGGCGGCCGCGCCAGGGCGGACGAACAGCGCTGCCCCGACCACCAGCATCACCGCACCCTGCGCCAGCATGGTGGCCCGCAGCACCGCCGGTAGCGGCACCCGGTCGGTCGGCACCGACGGCCGGCGCTCCTGGACGACCAGGACCACGACCATCGCCACCGGGACGACGACGTAGATCGCCAGCCAGAACCAGGCCGCGAACCGGGCCAGCGCGAACGGCGAGCCGAAATGGAAGCGGTCCAGATGGAGCAGCGTGGCCACCAGCGTCACGGTGGTGAAGACCAGGATGGTCAGGAACGGGAGCCGCAGCGCGGCCCACGTGCCACGACGCAGCGCCAGCACCTCGAGGGCGCACCCGGCCGCGTACGCGGCCCCGAGGAACGCGGCCGTGGCGGGCGGCTGGATGGTCCAGGCGAAGACCCGGTCGGTCTGCTCAGCCCCGATGAACAGGGCGACGAAAGCCAGCAGGGTCAGCCCGCCGAAGACGGCTAGTACCAGGCGTGTGCCGGGCAAGATCATCTTCAGTCCCCTGGTACTGACGTTCTCGCTTGACCGTAGGCGAGGGCGAACTGTAGGCATGGTAAGTGACCGCGACCGATCTCGGGGGCGGCCGGCCGCAACCGGCTGCGCTTGTCTGGCTCTGCGCCGACCCCGCCGTGCGGGACGAGGTGGTCGCGGAGCTGCGCAAGCGATACGGCGCTGACTACGCGGTGCTGGCGGGCGGCAACGTCGAGCAGGTGGCCGCGGAGCTCGGATCGGTGCCAGACCGACCGGTCGCCCTTGTCCTGGGCGGCTACTCCACCACCGAGCCGGAGGGTCTCGACGCGATCGCCCGGCTGAGCGCGGGGTACCCGCAGGCCCTGCGCGCGGCGGTGGTGCGCTGGGGCGAGCTCGACATCGCCGAGTCGATCTTCGCGGCGGTCACCACCGGCCAGCTCGACGCCTGGGTGTACCGGCCCGGATCATCGGGCGACGAGGAGTTCCACCTCGCCGTGACCGAGCTGCTCGACGAGTGGGCCAACCGGAACGGCGCCGCCTTCGAGGCGGTGCAGCTGATCGGGGAGCGGTCTGCCCGGTCGACTGAGCTGCGGGACATGTTCATCCGCAACCACGTGCCGACCGGTTTCTACGATGCCGAGTCGGATGCCGGCCGGGAGCTGCTGAGGGCGCTGGGTCTTGAGGAGCCGGAGCTACCGGTCGTCGTGCTGCGCTTCCGGCCGAACCGACCAGTGCTGACCAACCCCAACGCGATGGAGATCGCGGCGGCGTTCGGCCTGCTGGACTCGCTGGCGAACGAGCCGCCGTTCGATGTGGCGGTGCTCGGGGCCGGTCCGGCCGGGCTAAGCACAGCCGTGTACGCCGCGTCAGAGGGATTGCGTACGGTAGTGCTCGAGCCGCTGGCCATGGGCGGACAGGCGGGCAGCAGCTCGCTCATCCGCAACTACCTCGGCTTTCCGCGCGGCATCAGCGGCAGCCGGCTGGCGTCGAACGCCTATCAGCAGGCGTGGTCCTTCGGCGCGACATTCCTCTGGTCCCGCTCGGTGACCAACATCAGCAGCGACGGCGACCTGCGGGTGCTCTCGCTGTCCGACGGCAGCTCCGTGCGCAGCCGGACCGTAGTCGTGGCCACCGGGGCCGAATGGCGGCGACTCGGGGTGGAGTCCCTCGAGGCGCTGCAGGGGCGCGGGGTGTTCTACGGCGCGGCGGTCAGCGAGGCCCGAGCCGTGACCGGCAAGGACGTGTTCGTGCTCGGCGGCGGCAACTCGGCCGGTCAGGCGGCGGTCTACCTGGCCCGGTTCGCCCGGCAGGTGACCATCCTGGTCCGCCGGGCGTCGCTGGCCGACACCATGTCCACCTACCTACGCACCGAGATCGAGAACACCGCCAACATCGACGTGCGCACTCGGACCGCGGTGGTCGACGGGACCGGCACCGGGACCTTGGAGGCGCTGGTGCTGGAGGATCTGGACAGCGGCCGCCGAGAGACCGTGTCCGCCGATGCCCTGTTTGCCATGATCGGGTCAGTGCCGCAGACCGACTATCTGGGTGACCAGGTGCTCCGGGACCGCTGGGGATTCATCCTCACCGGGTCGGACCTGACCGGGGATGCGGCCGAGCGCCATAAGGGGCGGGCCCCGCAGATGTTCGAGACCAGCCTGCCGGGCGTCTTTGCCATCGGCGACGTACGCCACGGCTCGGTCAAGCGGGTCGCCTCGGCGGTCGGCGCCGGCGCGATGGTGGTGGCCATGGTGCACGAGTACCTGGCGATGAAGCAGCTGGGCAGCTGAGCATGGCCGACCGGGGACGGTTCGTCTTCTTCGACGAATGGCGGCTGGCGGCAACGCCGAACGAGGTCTGGGCGGTCGTTCGGGACCTGCCCGCCTGGCCCGAATGGTGGTCCTCGGTACGCCGGATGAGGCGGCTGGCTCCGAGAACCCCAGACAGCCACGAGGCTTGGGAGTTCCGGTTCCGGACCCGGCTGCCGTACGACATGGCGTTCGTCGCCGACCTCCTGGTGGAGGACGCCGAGCTGAGGGTGGACGCCCGGGTGACCGGCCGGGTGGACGGACATGGGATATTCCGGGTCGAGCCGGTCGATGGCGGAGCTCTGGTGCGCTTCGACTGGGAGGTGCGACCGCTGGTGACCTGGATGCGGGCGGCAGCCCCGGTGGCCCGGCCGGTGTTCAGCTGGAACCACCGGGCGCTGATGGCGGAGGGCGCCTTCGGTCTGGCCCGGCGGCTGGACGCCGGACTGCTCGCGGCCCCGGTGGGAGTGCTGCTGCCCGCCTGAGCGCGTCAATCGTTAACCTTCCGTTCATCCTCCCGTGGCATTCTGTTCACTCGGGCGGGTGCAGGCAGGAGAAACGGGTTTGCGGCGGTATCGGGAGCGCGAGGTCACCTTCGAGGTCAAGCGGTCGTGGCGGATGCCCGACCTCGACCGGCTGGCGCCGGGTGGCACCGCAGTCCAGGTATCGACCGACGAGCTCCGGGCGGTCTATTACGACACGAAGCAGCGCACGCTGCAACGGCTCGGGGTCACGCTGCGTCGGCGGACCGGCGGTGCAGATGCCGGCTGGCACCTCAAGGTCGCCGCGGGTCCGGCCCGGATCGAGTTCCAGAGCCAGGCGCGAAGCGAACGGGTGCCGGAGTCGCTGACCCGACGGCTGGCCGGCGTGCTCGGCGACCGGGAGCTTCGCGAGCTGGCCACGATCACCACCACCCGCTGCGCGACCCGGCTGCTCGACGCGCAGGGCAACCTCCTCGCCGAGGTGGCCGACGACCGGGTGTTCGGCGCCGGCATCGGCGATGTCGCCACCCTGGACCGTTGGCGCGAGGTCGAGGTCGAGCTCGGCCCGGCCGGCGACGAGGACCTACTGACCAAGATCACCAAGACCTTCCGCAAGGCCGATGCCCGCCCCGCACCGCTGCAGCGCAAGCTGGACCGGCTGTTCGCGAGCAACCAGACGACGGTGGGCTCGCGTACGGTCAACCGGACGGTCGCCGCGTACCTGCAGGAGCAGTGTCGCGCGATCCTGCTCGGCGACATCGCCCTGCGCGACCGGCCGGATCCGGAGGCGGTACACAAGACCCGGGTGGGAACCCGGCGGCTGCGCAGCACCCTGCGCAACTTCGGGCCGGCCCTGACGTTGAGCCCGGAGGCGCTGAGCACGCTGGACGACAACCTGCGCTGGCTCGCCGGCCTGCTCAGCCCGATCCGTGACGGTGACATCCTGGCCCGGCGGCTGACCGCGGAGGTGGCCGAGCTGCCGCCGGAGCGGGTACTGGGGCCGGTGGTCCGCGAGATCGAGGAGACATTGGCCACCGAGCGTGCGGCTGCGATCGGGTCCTGGCAGCAGGCGTGGAGTGACGAGCGGTACCCGATGACCATGAGCACGCTGACCGGCTGGCTGACCGCGGTCCCGCTGGCCGAGCAGCCGGTGGACGGCCGGGCCGTGCTCGAGAAGGCGCGGCGCAAGGCGCGCCGGCGGCTCAAGCGGGCCGGCGCCAACCCGCACGAGCTGCACCAGGCGCGTAAGGCGGTCAAGCGACTGCGCTACGCGGGCGAGCTGCTCGCGGACAACGTGCCGAAGGCGGCCAAGATCGCCAAGACGGCCAAGAAGCAGCAGGGCGTGCTCGGGGACCACCAGGACCTCGTGGTCGCCGCCGACTTCCTGCGCCAGCAGGGGGCCCAGGCGGGCAGCCGACCGGGGCACAACGGCTTCACCTACGGGGTGCTGATGGCCCGGGTCGAGGAGCAGGCGGCACGGATCCGCGCCCGCCTCTGATCTATGCGCGCTGAGCCGGTCGAAGCACCTTCGACGAGCTCAGGGGGCATGTGTGGGTCAGGCTTTGTCGGCCTCCCGCTGGGCGCGGGCCCGACGCTTGCCCTCGTGCATCGCCTGGACCCGGGCGATCGGGATCTCGTGGCCCTCCGCCACCAGATCCGCCGGAAGGGACTGCGGTTCTGGCATCCGCTCGGCCCACGGGTCGCCGCCCGCTATGAGTTCCGGGGCAGTGCGCAGGGTGAAGTCGGCCGGCGTCACCGAGTCGAGGTCGTCCCACGACACCGGGAAGGAGACGGGCACGCCCGGTCGGGCCCGAGGGCTGTACGCGGCGACGACCGTGGCGCCGCCCGCGCGGGTCGAGTCCAGGAACACCTTGCCGTGCCGCTCCTCCACGATGAACGCGGTGGTGGCCAGGTCGCCATCCAGCCGCTCGGCACGCGCGGCGATGGCTCGGGTCGCCGCGGCCACGTCGGCGGTGTCGGCCGGGGCCAACGGCAGGAAGACGTGGACACCCTTGGCTCCGCTCGTCTTGGCCACTCCGGGCAGACCCGCCTCGTCCAGCCCCTGGTGGATCAGCTGCGCCGCGCGTACGGCAAGCCGGAAGCCCTCCTCGCGGTCCACGCCCGACGGCGGGTCCAGGTCGAGGATCAGGTGCGTCTGGTGCTCCCAGTGCGGCGCCTTCATCAGCGCCGGGTGGTATTCCACCGCGCGCTGGTTGGCGAACCAGATCAGGGTCCGCCGGTCGTTGGCCAGCGCGTACGTGACCTCCCGCTTCGGCCGGTCGGCCCACACCGGAGTGGACTGGACCCAGTCCGGGGTGTACTTCGGCAGGTTCTTCTGCATGAACGGCGGCTGGCCCGGCCGGACCCGGATCACCGACAGCGGCCGGTCGGTCAGGTGCGGGACCATCACGTCGGCCATCCGCTCGAGGTAGTCCACCAGGTCCCGCTTGGTCGCCCCGGACTCGTCGAACAGCGGCTGGTCCAGGTTGGTCAGCGCTACGCCGTCACGCTCCTCGTCGGTCCCCATCTGGTCACGGTAACGACGTTCGCGGCCTCTCCTCGCGTTCGCGGCCGATATTTCTGCCGCAAGGACGAGGAAGGGCCGGGAACGCCGCCGCTCCGAGGTCAGACCGCCAGGGCCAGCTCCGGCTGGGCGACCGCGACAGCGACCGGCCGCGGCGCCGGCCTTACGAATCGCCAGGCCACGACGAGGGCGGCGAGCACCAGCACCGCACCGAAGGCCAGCGGTGCTCCCGGGAAGGTGACCGGCGCCGACGCGGAGGTGAAATAGCTGAACACGCCGGTGCTGACCAGCGGCCCGACGATGGCGGTGATGCTGAGCAGGCTGGCCACCGCCCCCTGGATCGCGCCCTGCTCGGTCTCGTCGACGCTCGCGGACAGCAGCGCCTGGGTGGCAGGCTCGTCGATCGCGCCGAGCGCACCGAACACGATGACCAGGAACACCATCCAGCCCTCCGGCACCAGCGCGTACGCCAGGTAGACCACGACGCTCGTGGTCAGACCGACCAGGATGCTGCGCCGCTCGCCGAGCCGCTTCACCACCGGGCCGACCAGCAGACCCTGGGACAGGGCGAAGCTGATGCCCATCACGGCGAAGACCACGCCGACCACCGCCATGCTCCAGTCGAAGCGCATCGTGGTGGAGAAGACCCAGGTCGCGTACAGGCCCTGGTTGGCCAGGTTGGTCAGCAGCAGCATGGCGGCCAGGGCGATCAGCAGCGGGGTACGCCGGAGCAGGCCCAGCGAGGCGATCGGGTTGGCCTGCGACCAGCGGAACCGGCGGCGCTTGCTCTGCTCCAGGCTCTCCGGCAACAGCGCCACGCACAGCACCAGGTTGAGCACCGTGACCGCGCCGGCGACGAGCAGCGGCACCGCAATCCCGAAGCTACCGAGCAGCCCACCGGCCAGCGGACCGACGATGAAGCCGACTCCGAACGCCGCCCCGACCATCCCGTAGCGGGCGGCGCGGTCCTCGTACGGCGTGACGTCGGCGATGTAGGCGTTGACCGTGTTGAGGATCGCCCCGAGGACGCCGGAGAGGCAGAAGCCGGCGACGTACCAGCCGATGCTCGGGCTGACCGCCAGGGCGAAGTAGGTGACGGCCGGGCCGACCATGCCGAGGATCAGCATCGGCTTCCGGCCCACCCGGTCGCTCAGCGCCCCCAGCACCGGCGCGCAGACAAAGCTGAGGCCGGCCGACAACGCGGCGATCATGCCGGCCAGCTTCGCCGCCCGGCCGAAGTCGCCGTCGACGAAACCCCGCAGCAGCTCCGGCAGCACAGGGATCAGCATCCCCATCGCTGCGACGTCGATGAACAAGGTGCTGAAGATCAGCGCCACCCCAGACTTCTTGACCATCTCTCCTCCTTCGAACGGAACGTATTGTTCTGTTCCACCAATCTATCGGAACGGATCATTCCGGTCAAGTGCTAGAGTGCGGGTTATGGCCCGATCTGCTGCTTCCGAACCGACCACGACGACTCCGCCGCTCAGCGGGCGGCGGGCCGAGGCCGCTCGCAACGACGGCGTGATCCTGCGCGCCGCCCGGGAGGTCTTTCTCGCCGACCCGGGTGCGCCCATCGCCGCTGTGGCCGAGCGCGCGGGGGTCGGCATCGGGGCGCTGTACCGCCGCTATCCGAGCAAGGACGCCTTGCTGCAGCGGCTGTGTGGTGACGGACTGCAGGCCTATATCGAGGCCGCAGAGCAGGCACTGGCTGATCTAGGCGACCCCTGGAAGTCGTTCGCGGACTTCCTGCGTCGAGTCGTCGACCTCGGAGCCGCCTCACTCACCCGGCAGCTCGCCGGCACCTTCACGCCCACGCCGGAGCTGTACGCGGCCGCAGCGCGCGGCGGCGAGCTGAACGTCGAGATCGTGCGGCGGGCCCACGAGGCTGGAGTGCTGCGTCAGGACGTCACCGTCAACGACCTGGGGCTGATCTTCGAGCAGCTCGCCTCGATCAGCCTCGGTGCGCCCGACCGCAACCGCAAGCTGCGCCAGCGCTACCTCGCGCTGCTGCTGGACGCGATGCGCACGCCGCCCACGCACGAGCCGCTTCCCGCCCCGCCCCCCACCGACCGCGAGCTGCAGCGGCGCTGGCAACGCCGCTGAGCCTGCGCTTCGCTGCCCCCATCAGCGTGAAAGATTCCGCTTGGTCTACCCAGCCGAATCGTTCACGTTGATCCATCGGGTCGCTAGCGATCCTTTGGTCGCTAGCGCTGGACGAAGACCGCCACCGTCCGTCCGGGCACGGTGAAGGAGCCGGCCTGCCGGTCTGGACCGAGCCCTTGACCACCGCGTCGGCGCCGTTGGCCTGGACCGGGTGCAGGCCGAACCGCTGCCCAGCCGTCCCGGCCACCGTCTGGGTCGTCGCGTCGGGCCGGGCGTTGAACACCACGACCAGGCCCTTCAGCCTCGGGTCGACATCGCGGCCGACCGTGTCGTCGATCCGCATCACGATCACCCCGGGCGTCTGCTCCGGACCGCCGTTGTGGGCGTTCACCCGGAGGGCGAGCTGTCCTCCGTCACTGGGGTTGGGCCCAGCCGCCACTCTGGAAGGGCGGGCCTGCCGGTGTCAATCCCCTCACCTGAGACGGTGGGGTCATGAGCGAGCGCCAGTTCCGCACCATCATCGAGCCGTTCCGAATCCACTCCATCGAGCCCATGCGGCTGACCACCGCGGCCGAGCGCCGACGCCACGTGGCGGCCGCGGACTACAACCTCTTCCAGCTGCGCGCCGAGCACGTGCTCATCGACCTGCTCACCGACTCCGGGACCGGGGCGATGAGCCGGGACCAGTGGGCCGCGATCCAGCACGGCGACGAGTCCTACGCCGGCTCCCCGTCGTACACGATCTTCAAGACGGCGGTGCAGGAGCTGTTCCCCTTCCCGCACGTGATCCCGACGCACCAGGGCCGAGCGGCCGAACGGATCCTGTTCACGCTGCTGGGCGGGCCGGGGAAGGTGGTGCCCAGCAACACCCACTTCGACACCACCCGGGCCAACATCGAGTACACCGGCGCCGAGGCGGTCGACCTGATCCCCGCGTACGCCCGCGACCCGCGGGCCTGGCACCCGTTCAAGGGCAACCTCGACACCGACGCACTGGAGACGCTGCTGGCCGAGCGGACCGCCGACGTGCCGTGCGTGATGGTGACCGTGACGAACAACAGCGGCGGCGGCCAGCCGGTGTCGCTGGAGAACCTGCGGGCGGTCCGGGCGCTGTGCGACCGCTACGACCGGCCGCTGTTCCTCGACGCGTGCCGGTTCGCGGAGAACGCCTGGTTCGTCCGGGAGCGGGAGGAGGGGCAGAGCCAGCGGGCGGTGGCCGATATCGTCCGGGAGATGGCGAGCCTGGCCGACGGCATGACCATGAGTGCGAAGAAGGACCCGATGGGCAACATCGGCGGCTGGCTGGCCTTGAACGACGACGACCTGGCTGAGCGGGCCAACACGTTGTTGATCCTGACCGAGGGGTTCCCGACGTACGGCGGGCTGGCCGGACGGGACCTCGAGGCGCTGGCCCAGGGACTGCGGGAGGTGGTCGACCACGACTACCTGCGCTACCGGATCAAGTCCACCGCGTACCTCGGCGAGGCACTCGTCCGGTCCGGGATCCCGGTGCTGGAGCCGATCGGCGGGCACGCGGTCTACCTCGATGCGCGGGGCCTGCTGCCGCACATCCCCCCACTGTCCTATCCGGGCCAGGCGCTCGCGGTGGCGCTGTACGAGGTCGGCGGGGTCCGCTCCTGCGAGATCGGCACCGTCATGTTCGGCCGGCATCCTGATGGCACCGAGCACCCCGCCAACATGGACCTGGTCCGGCTGGCCGTCCCCCGCCGGACCTACACCCAGAGCCACATCGACTACGTGATCGAGGTCTGCCTGGCCGTCGCGGAGAAGGCGGACCAGCTGCCGGGCTACCGGATCACCTTCGAGCCGTCGGCGCTGCGGCACTTCACCGCCCGGTTCACGCCGCTCACCCCACCGGCGTGAGCCAGCCTGGCCGCCGCATCCGTAGGGTGGACGGACCCACAAGGAGGTATTCCATGACCGAGTCCACCACCCCCGAGCTGTCCGTCCAGCTCTACACCCTCCGCGAGGCGCTGGCGGCGGACGCCGACAAGACCCTTGGAGAGCTGGCTGAGCTGGGCTTCCGGCTGGTCGAGCCCTTCGGGTTGCCCCAGTCCGCCGCGTCGCTGCGGGACGGCCTCGCCCGCTACGCCATCAGCGCGCCGACCGCGCACGGCGGGTTCCTGGATGCGGACCTCGACGCGGTCTTCTCAGCCGCGGCGGACCTCGGCGTGCAGACGGTGGTCCAGCCGTCCGTCGACCCCGCCCGCTGGCAGCAGGCGGACGACGTCGCCGCGATCGCCGACGGGCTCAACCAGGCTGCGGTCACCGCCGCCCGCCACGGCGTACGGGTCGGCTACCACAACCACCACTTCGAGCTCGAGTCGAAGATCGACGGCCGCCACGCGCTCGAGGTGCTGGCCGACCAGCTGGCCCCCGAGGTGGTGCTCGAGGTCGACACCTACTGGGCCTACGCCGGCGGCGCCGACGTCCCCGCCCTGCTCACCCGGCTGGGCGAGCGGGTGGTGGCGCTGCACGTCAAGGACGGCGACGGCTCGCTCGACCCCAAGGCGCAGACCGCCGTCGGCTCGGGCTCGCTGCCGGTTCTCGAGATCATCGCGGCCGCCCCGACGGCGCTGCGTGTGGTCGAGCTGGACGACACCGCCGGCGACCGGATGCAGGCCGTTGCGGACAGCCGCGCCTTCCTGCTGGGCCACTAGGCCCACGAGCTCAGAGCGTCGCCGCGTGCGGGTCCCAGTCCTCCGGCAGCGGTGGCTGGCGCTCGAACGTGCTCTCCACCGTCACGAAGGACGAGGACCCGATCGCCTCCTCGATGCTGATCATGGTGTCGAGCACGTGGTACGCCAGCTCGCCGGAGGCCCGGTGCGGACGGTCGGCCCGGATGGCCCGGGCCATCTCCAGCACTCCGGTGCCGCGCGACGACAGCTCGGGCGGCCCGGTCAGCACCTCGGGGTCGACGAACGGCCGCTTCAGCCCCAGGTCCCCGTCG
>OCZS010000662.1_pt1 | contig 11667 bp, 11 predicted proteins | sample 1539071 | NCBI WGS metagenome assembly OCZS01 (sample SAMEA3113584, study PRJEB22503) | soil metagenome | reverse complement strand
CGGGCGTTCCTCAACCCTGCCACGCGTGGCCGCGGTTGACGATCGGGGAAAGCACCGGGCGGACCCCGGCACTAGCGTGAGGGACGTGGACCACGAGCGCACGCTTGCCCCGTCGCCGTTTCCCGGCGATGACGGCTCGGCGTCCGCCGACACCCGGGACGCGCTCGCCCGGGCGAGTCAGCAAGCCACCCCGACCGCGTACCTGAGTGCTGTCGCCGCCCTCTGCACCGACCGCCTGCTCGTACCGGTGGTGGCGACCGCGACGCGGCTGGGGGAGGCCACCGGCGGCGGCCTCGCCTCGGACAAGGAGGCCGAGATGGCGGTGGTGATGCTGCGGACGGCCGACGGCCGGCAGGCCATGCTGGCGTTCACCGGTCTCGACTCGCTGCGGGCCTGGCAGTCGCAGGCCCGGCCGGTTCCGATCACCCTCGACCGGCTCGCCGCCACGGCTCAGACCGAAGGCGCGACCGCGGTACTGGTCGACTTCGCCGGCCCGGCCGCCCTGGTCATCGATGGGGAGGTCATGACCTCGCTGGCCGCCGGGCACCGGCTGGTCGAGACCGCTGACGGCGAGTTCGGATGGGCGATCTCGGCGCCGGAATAGCCGGCCCGCGTACGCCGTTGTCCGTCCTGGCGGCGCCTGCGAGATTCCCGCCCGGCTGGACCGGGTGTTATCGTAGGCGCGACCGATTCGGCGCTCGCGTCGGATCTGCAAGCGGAGACCCGATCTCCCACCCGTCCGCTCTCGAGCTGCCGGGTTGGTCTACGAGTCCGGTGCGGTTGCCCGGGCCGCTCGTGGTGTGGGGTCTTCGCGTACGCGGAGGCCCTTTCGTCGTCTCGGGGCCCGCAGCAGATCCGTCCGGGACCGGCTCGTTCACCCACACCACAACCAACTGGAGGACATATCAGCACCGAACCGCGAATCAACGACCGCATTCGCGTACCCGAGGTCCGGCTCGTCGGGCCCGCAGGGGAGCAGGTGGGCATCGTCAAGATCGAGATGGCCCTGCAGCTTGCCCGGGACTCTGAGCTGGACCTGGTCGAGGTGGCCCCGATGGCCCGCCCACCGGTTGCCAAGCTCATGGACTACGGCAAGTTCAAGTACGAGAACGCCCAGAAAGCGCGCGAGAGCCGCCGCAACCAGACCAACACGGTGATCAAGGAGATGAAGCTCCGGCCGAAGATCGACAGCCACGACTACGAGACCAAGAAGGGTCACGTCGTCCGGTTCCTCAAGGCCGGGGACAAGGTGAAGATCACTATCATGTTCCGCGGACGGGAGCAGTCCCGGCCCGAGCTCGGCTACAACCTGCTCAAGAAGCTGGCGGCCGACGTCGACGAGTTCGGCTACGTCGAGTCCTCGCCCAAGCAGGACGGCCGGAACATGCTGATGGTCCTCGGTCCGCACAAGAAGAAGACCGAGGCCCGCGCCGAGGTCCGGGCGGAGCGCGACCGGCGGATGGCGGAGCGCCAGGCCGACGCCGAGGCGGAACGGGTCGAGCAGGCTGACCGGCGGGCCCAGCACGCCGCTGAGCCGGTGGTCAAGCGGCGCCGCGGTCCCGCGGACAACCTCGACCCCGACGTCGACATGAACTGACGCCACCTTCCCCGCCAAACTCCGAAAAAGAGAGACACACCCATGCCGAAGATGAAGACCCACTCGGGGGCCAAGAAGCGATTCCGGGTGACCGGGTCGGGCAAGCTGATGCACCGCAAGGCGGGCAAGATGCACCTGAACGAGCACAAGCCGAGCACCCGCACTCGCCGGCTCGACGGCGACGCCGTCCTGCCGCCCAGCGACGCCAAGAAGGCCCGGCGCCTGCTCGGCAAGCGCGCCTGAGCCCCAGATCCCCGATATCTAAGGAGTAACTGCCATGGCACGCGTCAAGCGCGCGGTCAACGCCCACAAGAAGCGGCGCGAGGTGCTCGACCAGGCCTCGGGTTACCGCGGCCAGCGCTCGCGCCTCTACCGCAAGGCCAAGGAGCAGGTTGCCCACTCGCTGGTATACGCCTACCGCGACCGGCGCGCCCGCAAGGGTGACTTCCGCAAGCTGTGGATCCAGCGGATCAACGCCGCGGCCCGTGCGGAAGGCATCACCTACAACCGCTTCATCGCCGGCCTGAAGGCGGCCGGGGTGGAGGTCGATCGCAAGATCCTGGCCGACCTCGCCGTCACCGACGCCGCGGCTTTCAGCGCCCTGGTCGAGGTGGCCCGGGCCAACGCGGTGGCGGATACCGACGCAGCCTGAGTTCTGGGCCGCATCGGCCAACCTGCTCCGCTCCGCGCGGCGACTGCTGCGGCGCAAGGAGCGGGAGCGGGCGAGTCGCTTCCTGGCCGAAGGTCCCCAAGCCGTCGCCGAGGCCCTGACTGTCGGCGCGGCGGTCGAGGTCCTCGTTGCCGACGAGGTCGTCGAGCGGCACGGCTGGCTGCTGGACCAGGCGGCTCGGAACGGCGTGCGCGTCTCCGTCGCCCCGGCAGCCGCCCTGGCCGATCTCGCCGACACGGTGACTCCCCAGGGCATGCTGGCGATCTGCCGGTTCGTCGATGTGTCGCCGGCCGAGGTGTTGGCCGGCTCGCCCCGGCTGGTCGTTCTGTGCGACCAGATCCGCGACCCGGGCAACCTGGGCACCGTAGTGCGCTGCGCCGACGCGTTCGGCGCCGACGGGGTGCTGGTGAGCCGGGGCTCGGTCGACCTGTACAACCCGAAGGCCGTCCGAGCCAGCACCGGCAGCCTGTTCCACCTCCCGCTGGCGGTCGAGGTCGACCTGTCCGAGGCGGTGGACCTCGGGCGCGGTGCCGGCCTGGCCGTGCTGGGGGCCGACGGTAGCGCGGCCGAGACGACCGTGGACCTGGCCCGCTCGGGCGCCCTGGCCCAACCCGTGCTCTGGGTGCTCGGCAACGAGGCATGGGGCCTGCCGGCCGATCGCGCGAACCGGCTCGACCGGCTGGTCAGCCTGCCCATGTACGGCCGCGCCGAGAGCCTGAACCTGGCCACCGCCGCCGCTGTGCTGCTCTACGCCACCGCGACCGCCCAGCGCGCCACGGCGTCCGAGCCGCAAACCCAGGTGCCGCGTACGCCCATGCATTCCTAGACTGTCCCGCGGTCACACCGACCGCGAAGGAGCGAACAGACCCGTGCCCAATCCCAGCTACGACCCCGTGCAGGTCGCCACGTTGGACGCCGACCACGTCGAGGCCGTGGTGGCCGAGGCGCTGGCCGCGTTTGCGGCGGCGACCACGCCGGCCGAGCTGAAGCAGGCACGGCTCGCGCACGCGGCCGAGCGGTCGCCGATCGCCCTGGCCAACCGGGAGATCGGCGCCCTGCCGCCCCAGGCACGTAAGGAGGCCGGCGCCCGTGTCGGTCAGGCGCGCGGGCGGATCAACCAGGCTCTGCAGCAGCGCGAGGCCGAGATCAACAAGGCCGAGCTGGCCCGGATCCTGGTCGAGGAGCGGGTCGACGTCACGCTGCCGGTGCAGCCGTACCCGCCGGGCGCGGTGCATCCGATCACCGCCCTGATGAGCATGATGGAGGACGTCTTCGTCAGCATGGGCTGGGAGGTGGCCGAGGGTCCCGAGCTGGAGGCCGAATGGCTCAACTTCGACGCCCTCAACTTCATCCCGGACCACCCGGCCCGAACCATGCAGGACACCCTGTTCGTGGAGCCCGAGAACGGCGGGATCGTGCTGCGCACCCACACCTCGCCGGTGCAGGCGCGCACCATGCTGACCCGGGAGCCGCCGATCTACGTCGTCTGTCCGGGGCGGGTCTACCGGGCCGACGAGTACGACGCCACGCACCTGCCGGTGTTCCACCAGATCGAAGGCCTGGTCGTTGACAAGGGCATCACACTCGGACATCTGCGCGGCACCCTGGACCACTTCGCCCGGGCCATGTTCGGCGACACCCGGACCCGGATGCGGCCGAACTACTTCCCCTTCACCGAGCCGTCCGCTGAGGTTGACCTGCAGTGCTTCGTCTGCCACGGCCGCTCGGTCGGCGACCCCGAGCACTCGTGCCGGACCTGCAAGAGCGAGGGCTGGATCGAGTGGGGCGGCTGCGGCGTGGTCAACCCGCGCGTGCTGCAGGCGTGCGGGGTCGACCCGGACGTCTACACCGGCTTCGCCTTCGGCATGGGCGTCGACCGGACGCTGATGTTCCGCAACAACGCCGAGGACATGCGCGACATGATCGAGGGCGACGTCCGATTCAGCCGTTCTCTCGTAGGACTGGCCCGATGACGACAGCAAGGGGGACGACCCCCTTGAACCCCCGCCGCGACCACAACAACACACGGGAGGCCGCGTGAGGGCGCCGTTGGGCTGGCTGCGGGAGTACGCGGCCGTGCCGGAGGAGGTGGACGGCCGGACGCTGGCCGATGCCTTGATCCGGGCCGGGCTGGAGGTCGAGACGGTCGACCGGGCCGGGTCGGACGTCACCGGCCCCCTGGTGGTCGGCCGGGTGGTCGACTTCGTCGAGGAACCGCAGAAGAACGGCAAGACGATCCGCTGGTGCCAGGTCGATGTCGGCTCGCACAACCCCGAGTCGGGCGTACGCGGGATCGTCTGTGGCGCGCGAAACTTCGACGCCGGTGACTACGTCGTCGTCGCCCTGCCCGGCGCCGTCCTGCCCGGGGACTTCGCGATCGCCGCGCGCGAGACCTACGGCCATATCTCCGACGGGATGATCTGCTCGGCCCGCGAGCTCGGGCTGGGGGAGGACCATGCCGGGATCCTCGTGCTGACCGAGCCGGACCTGATGCCGGGGGAGGACGCCGCGTCGGTGCTGCAGCTGCGCGACGACGTCCTCGACATCGCGGTCACCCCGGACCGGGGTTACTGCCTGTCCATCCGCGGCCTGGCCCGAGAGGCAGCGCAGGCCACCGGAGCGGCGTTCCGCGACCCCGTCGACCGGCCGGTTCCCTTGGCGGTGGCCGACGGTTTCCCGGTCGAGCTGGCATCCGACGCCTGCTCCCTGTTCGTCGCGCTGACCGTCACCGGCATCGACCCGTCCCGGCCCAGCCCGCGCTGGCTGGCCAGGCGGGTGCAGCTGGCCGGCATGCGGTCGATCTCGCTGGCCGTCGACATCACCAACTACGTGATGCTGGAGACCGGTCAGCCGATCCACGCGTACGACCGTGACACCCTGGACGGGCCGATCGTGGTCCGCCGGGCGTACGAGGGGGAGAAGCTGACCACGCTAGACGACGTGGTGCGCCCGCTGGACGCCGAGGACCTGGTGATCACCGACCAGACCGGCCCGATCGGACTGGCCGGTGTGATGGGCGGCGCCACCAACGAGCTGTCCGCCGGCACCCGCGACGTGGTGGTCGAGGCCGCCCACTTCGACGCGATGACGCTGGCCCGGACGTCCCGGCGACACAAGCTCTCCACCGAGGCATCGCGCCGGTTCGAGCGCGGCGTCGACCCGGCGGCGGCCTACGCGGCGGCGCACCGGGTGGCTGAGCTGCTGGTCGAGCTGGCCGGCGGCACGCTCCTGGCCGAGGAGACCGTACGCGGTTCGGTGCTGCCCCAGCCGACCGCGGCCATGGCCGCCACCCTCCCGGCCACCGTGCTGGGCACCGCCGTCGACCGGGACACGGTGGTTCGGCTGCTGACCGCAGTTGGCGCCACCGTCGCCGGCGACGAGGTGCTGAGCCTCACCGCGCCGAGCTGGCGGCCCGACCTGACCGACCCGTACGACTACGTCGAGGAGGTCGGCCGGCTGGTCGGCTTCGACACGATCCCGCCGGTGGTGCCCGCGGCCCCGCCCGGCCGGGGACTGACGCGCGCCCAGCGCGCCCGTCGGGCGGTCAACGCGGCGCTGGCCACGGCAGGGTTCGTCGAGGCGCTCAGCTTCTCGTTCGCCTCTCTCGAAGACCTGGACAAGATGGGTGTGCCCGCAGACGACGAGCGCCGGCGGCTCAACAAGATCGTCAACCCGCTCTCGGAGACCGCGCCGTACCTGCGAACCTCCTTGCTGCCCGGCCTGTTCGCCGCGGTGGCGCGCAACCGCAGCCGCGGCACCGACGACCTGGCCCTGTTCGAGGCTGGCTCGGTCTTCTTCGCGCGCGACCCGCTGCGCCCGGCGCCCCGCCCGCCGGGGACCGGGCGGCCCGCGCCGGAGGAGCTGGCGGCGATGGACGACGCCCTGGGCCGGCAGCCGCGGCACCTCGCCACCGTCCTTTGCGGCCAGCGGCGGGGCGGCTGGCTGGCCGAGGCCGAGCCGACGCGCTGGACCGACGCTGTGGCGTTCGTCGAGACGGCGGCCACGACGGTCGGCGTAGTCCTCGAGCGGCGCACGGCGACGCGCGCACCCTGGCACCCCGGGCGCTGCGCCGAGTTCCTGGCGGACGACCGGGTGCTCGGGTACGCCGGTGAGCTGCACCCAGAGGTGTGCCGGGCCTTCGACCTGCCGGCCCGGACCGTGGCCGCGGAGATCGACCTGGACGGGCTGATCGCCGCCGCGCCGACCACCGGTGAGATCCCACTGGTCTCCGGCTTCCCCGTGGCGAAGGAGGATGTGGCGCTGGTCGTCGCCGCCGACGTCCCCGCGGCGGCGGTGGAACGCGCTCTACGAGTCGGCGCCGGACCGCTGCTCGAGTCGTTGACGCTGTTCGACGTGTACACCGGTCCGCCGGTGCCGCCCGGACACGTCTCGCTGGCGTACGCACTCCGGTTCCGGGCCCCCGACCGGACCCTCACCGATGCCGAGGCGGCCGCGGCGCGAGACGCCGCCGTCGCCGCCGCCGCCGAGCGGACCGGCGCCGTCCAGCGCACCCTCTGAGCCGGCGCGCCACTTCCTGGGAGTCGTGTGACGGGGAGCTAGGGCCCCAATGTCAGAACGGCTCGTAGCAGTCGTAGCTGGCGATGGCGGAGATCCGCCCGTCGCGAACCGTGATGAACTGGGCGATGTGGGCGGTCAGCTGCTGGCCGACCATGAACGGGCCGACATCGGCCCCGACGGTGCCCGTCCAGGTCAGTCGCATGATCGCGGTACTCCCATGTTGGGTGGCGTGGTGCACGTCGTACCGCTGCTGCGCCAGCAGCCGGGCGCCGGCCCGCGACGACGTCAGCATGTCGTGGAGTCCCTGGGTTCCGCCGGAGGGCTTGACCCGGTTCGGGTACTCGGTGAAGGCCACGTCTTCGGTGAACAGATCCTCGAGCTCCTGGCCGAAGCGGCCGAGCTCGATGGCGGAGTGCAATGCCTGGGCGGTTTCGATTGCTGAGGTCATAAGCACAACTTAAGTTGTACAAGATAGGTTGTCAACAGGGATAAGGTGAACGCATGTCCCAGGTGAACCCCGCCGAGCTGGATCTGCCGACGCTGGTTGCCTTGGCCGGCACCGCCGCCAACCAGTACCTGTTGCGCCGGCTGCACGAGCAGGGCTACAACGGGGTCCGCACGTCCCACGGCTACGTGATCCAGAACCTGATCGACGAGGCGCCGACGGTGGGCGAGCTGGCCGCTCGGCTGGGAGTGACCCAGCAGGCGGCGTCCAAGGTCGTGGTCGAGATGGAGGGGATGGGCCTGGTGACGCGGGTCCCCGACTCGACCGACAGCCGGGTCCGGCGGGTGACCCTCACCTCGCACGGAGAGGCGCTGCTGACCGCCGGCCGGAAGGCCCGAGCCGAGCTCGAGCGCGCGGTGGCGGCGGAGGTCGGCGACCTTGCCGCGGCCAAGCGAGCCGTGCTGAGCCTGCTCGAGCACACCGGGGATCTGGTCGCGGTGACCCGCCGCCGGGTCCGGCCGGCGTCCGATTGACCCGGCTCGGTCACCCGATCCCCGGTGGGCCTGACGAATATGGCCAAGCCATTGCTGCGGGCCGACCGGGACTTCTACTCGACCGACGTCGCCCCAGCGGCGGATACGGTCGCGGAGGACCGGCAGGTCGGTACCTCCGGCGCCCGGGTGCAGGCCAAACGCGCTCAAGCCGGCCACGGCCGGGTCAAGCACGGCACCGCTTCCCACCTGCTGCGAAGTAGCTGGCAAGGCGTGAGGCTCTGGCGACGACCAAGGACATCAGCCCGCGGGACACGGCACGCAGATCCGGCCAGGCCAACGTGCAAGGGGCCCGCCTGCTGGCCGTGCTCGTCGAGTTCAACCCCAACGCCAACGACAACTTCTCGGGCTGGGAGCGACCTGACCCGGAAACGAGCGAGTGCGTCACCGAGCCGGCGAAAAGGGCAGTCCCGCCGTCAAGGTCAAACTGCTGGCCAAGCGGGCCCGGGTCGGCGAGCCGCACAGCGGTGGGTTCGCGTGGTGGAGCTCGAACGACCAGAGCTACGCCGACATACGCCTCCCGGACGATCGAGATGCCCAACGGGAGTGACGTCTGGTTCTGGAGCTGGAACGACTACGTGGTCGAGGAGTGCTGGGACTACGGGTTCATCGAGGTGTCCACCAAAGGCACTGACTGAACTCAGATGGAGGTGTTCGACGAGGGACCTGGTACCCGGGTTGGAGTACCGGCCGGATCTGGACGAGGAGGCTCCGTTCTTCTTCCGGACCGGGATGCGTCGACGGTCGTCCCGTCCCTGGGCAACGAGATCTACTCGACGCGGGTCGTTGACCGGAACGGCAGGCTGCTCGCGGACCTGTTCGGCACACCGCTTGATGGCGGACATGTACTCGGCACGGCAACCCGCGGGACAGACGGCCGGCCGTCGATGGCGCGGACCCGGGCAGCCACCGAGGAGCCACGTCGCGGGTGAGCGGAGTCGGTCAGCGCTAGGTCGTTGCCTGTCGGGCGCCGGCCCAGAGGTCGACGCCGGACTCGACGGCATGCTGGTCGATCGCGGCGAGCTCGTCCGCGGTGAAGTCGAGGCGTTGCCCCGCCGCAACGTTGTCCTCGATCTGCTGCACGCTGCTGGCGCCGATGAGTGTCGAGGTGACCCGGGCGTCGCGCAGCACCCAGGCGAGTGCCAGCTGGGCCAGGCTCTGCCCGCGGTCGGCGGCGATCTCGTTCAGCGCCCGAATCTTGCCGAGGTTCGCCTCGATCGAGTCGGGCTCGAGGGACTTGCCCTGCGCCGCACGCGAGTCAGCGGGTACGCCGCCCAGGTACCGGTCCGTGAGCATTCCCTGAGCGAGCGCGGTGAAGGCGATGCAGCCGATGCCCTCCCGCTCGAGCACGTCGAGCAGCTCCGGCTCGATCCAGCGGTTGAACATCGAGTACGAGGGCTGATGGATCAGCAGCGGTGTGCCGAGCTCGCGCAGGATTGCGGCGGCGCGGGCCGTGTGGGTGGGGGAGTAGGACGACACCCCGACGTAGAGGGCCTTGCCGGCCCGCACCGCCGCGTCCAGAGCACCCATGGTCTCCTCGATCGGGGTCTCGGGATCGGGCCGGTGGTGGTAGAAGATGTCCACGTACTCAAGCCCCAGCCGATTCAGCGACGCGTCCAGACTGGCGGTCAGGTACTTCCTCGACCCGAGGTCACCGTAGGGCCCGGGCCACATGTCCCAGCCGGCCTTGGTCGAGACCACCAGTTCATCGCGATAGCCGGCGAAGTCCTCGGCCAGGATCCGGCCCACATTCGACTCCGCCGACCCATAGGGGGGCCCGTAGTTGTTGGCCAGGTCGAAGTGGGTGACGCCGAGGTCGAACGCCCGCCGCATAACCGCCCGCTGGTTCTCCAGCGGCTTGTCGTCACCGAAGTTGTGCCAGAAGCCCAGTGAGATGGCCGGCAGTTTCAGGCCGCTGCGACCGCAGCGGCGGTAGGGCTGGCTCGAGTAGCGGTCTGGAGCAGCGACATAAGGCACAGGAAGCAAACTAGCCCGGGAGGCTGAGCGGCCGGCTCGCACCCGGCATAGACGGACATTTGCATACTGTTACTACTTCCTGCATGCTTATGCAGGTGAGTGTTCGGGCGGCCGTGGCCGGCGCAACCGGTTACGCAGGTGGAGAGCTGCTCCGGCTGCTGCTCGCCCATCCTGACGTCGAGGTCGGCGCCGTCACGGGTGGAGCCAGTGCTGGGAAGCGGCTAGGGGAACAGCAGCCCCAGCTGATGCCGCTGGTCGACCGCGTGGTGGCCGACACCACGCCGGAGATCTTGGCCGGCCACGACGTCGTCTTTCTCGCTCTGCCGCACGGTGCCTCCGCGGCGCTGGCCGCTCAGCTGCACCCGGACACCGTGGTGATCGACTGCGGGGCGGACTTCCGACTAGAGGATGCCGCGGCGTGGCAGGAGTTCTACGGCTCGGAGCATGCCGGCACCTGGCCCTACGGCTTGCCGGAGCTGCCGGGCCAGCGGGACAAGCTGTCGGGCGCCCGGACGATTGCGGTTCCCGGCTGTTACCCGACCACGGCCACCCTGGCCCTGCTGCCCGCGATCATCGAGGGCCTCACCGACGCCCACGACACGGTCATCGTGGCGGCCAGCGGGCCGTCCGGAGCCGGGCGGGCCCTCAAGCCGCACTTGCTGGGATCCGAGCTGATCGGGTCGGCCGCCGCGTATGGAGTGGGCGGCGTACATCGGCACACCCCGGAGCTGCTGCAGAACTTCCGGACGTGCGGCGCGGAACAGCCATCGGTGTCCTTCACGCCGGTCCTGGTCCCCATGTCGCGGGGCATCCTGGCCACGTGTACGACACCGCTGCTCGAGCCGGGACTGACCGCGGCCCAGGCGTACGCGGCCTACGCCACCGCCTACGCCGACGAGCCCTTCGTACACCTTCTGCCTGAGGGCCAGTGGCCGCAGACCCAGTCCGTGCTCGGCGCGAACACGGTCCAGATCCAGGTGACTGTCGATCGGGCCGCTGGCCGGCTGGTTGCCGTCGCCGCCCTGGACAACTTGACCAAGGGCACCGCCGGCGGAGCAGTTCAGTGCATGAACCTTGCCCTCGGCTTCCCCGAGACCACTGGTCTGCCTCTGGTGGGGGTGGCTCCGTGAGCGTCACAGCCGCGGCTGGTTTCCGGGCCGGCGGCGTGTCCGCGGGTCTGAAGTCCAATGGCCGAAGCGATCTGGCCCTCGTGGTCAATACCGGGCCCGAGTTCACCGCAGCCGGCGTCTTCACGACCAACCGGGTCAAGGCGGCCCCTGTCGTGTGGTCGCAGCAGGTGCTGGCGGACGGCCGGCTCAAGGCGGTTGTCCTGAACTCCGGCGGAGCGAATGCCTGCACCGGTCCCGAGGGGTTCGCCGACACCCACCGGACTGCCGAGCTGGTGGCCGAGGCGTTGCCCGACGTCGGCGCGATTGACGTCGCCGTCTGCTCGACCGGCCTGATCGGCCTCCGGCTGCCGATGGACAAGGTCGCGGCGGGAATCGCGGACCTGGCTCCGCAGCTCAGTCCCACCGGCGGTCCGGCCGCGGCGGAGGCGATCATGACCACCGACACTCATGCCAAGCAGGCACGCTACGCCGACGAGGGTTGGTCGGTCGGCGGGATGGCCAAGGGTGCCGGCATGCTGGCACCAGGACTGGCCACGATGCTGGTGGTGCTGACCACGGACGCGGTCGTGGACCCGAGCCTGCTGCCCGGACAGCTGGCTGAGGCCTGCCGGACGACCTTCGACCGGGTGGACAGCGACGGCTGCATGTCGACCAACGACACGGTGATCCTGATGAGCAGTGGGGCATCCGGCGTACGCCCCACCCCGGCCGACTTCGACGCGGCCCTGCACGAGACCTGCCACGACCTGGCTCTCCAGCTGCTGCACGACGCCGAGGGA
>OCZS010000661.1_pt1 | contig 11669 bp, 12 predicted proteins | sample 1539071 | NCBI WGS metagenome assembly OCZS01 (sample SAMEA3113584, study PRJEB22503) | soil metagenome | reverse complement strand
TAACCAACCCAGCATGGGCGGCACTGTCTCCGCGGCGACCTCAGAAGGCAAGCGGGCCGGCGTGGCGCAAGATGGCCTCGGCCTCGTCGGTGTAGCCGCCGCCCGGCCGATGCAGCGTGAGGGGCAGCGCATCGCGCCGCGTCGGCCGGTCGGCCCGGCGGGCGCGCACCAGGATGCGTGCCGCGGGCGGCAGGCGCTTCACCGTGGCGTCCCCCCAGCCCAGGCGGCTGAGATGGCCAAGGATTTCGTCCAACCGGTCGCTGCGATGGATGATGAGCAGGGTGCCTGCAGGTTCCGCCGCCGCCGTGGCGGCAGCCAGCCAGCGCTCCAGGTCGGCGCTGGATTCGACGGTTGCCAGCGCCTTGGAAGGATCGGGCGAGGGGTCGGCGACTGCGGCGGCGAGGTAGGGTGGGTTGGTCACGACATGGTTGAAGCGGCCGAGATCGGCCGGCAGCGGCCTGGCGAGGTCGTGAACGACCGTTCGTACCCGGTCGGCCATGCCGTTGAGGTTGGCATTTCGTTCGGCCAGCTCGGCCAGGGCCGGCTGCAGCTCGATGCCGACGACGCCGCAGCCTGCCAGCCGCGCCGCCAGGCACAGGCCGACGGCGCCGACACCAGCGCCAAGTTCGAGGATGCGCTGTCCGGGAACGGCATCGACGGCGGCCGCCAGCAGCACCGCATCGATGGCGACGCGATAGCCGCGGGCCGGTTGTAACAGTTGTACGCGGCCTCCCAGCAGGGCGTCTTCGGTCAGGGTGCCTTCCATATCGGGATCATGTCACGACATCGTGTCGCAACAACCAAGCTCGGTTGGGCGACTATTCTTACAGGATGGCAACAGTCGTCACCTTCGAGGGCAAGCGCAAGTCGCCCAGCCTGGAGCCGCTGCTGTCGCTCTGCGCCGACGACATGGCGCAGGTCGATCGCGAGATCCTGGCCCGCATGCGCTCACCGGTGGCGCTGATCCCCGAGCTCGCCCATCACCTGGTGGGCGCCGGCGGCAAGCGCATGCGGCCGCTGCTCACCGTCGCGGCGGCGCGGCTGTGCGGCTATGCGGCGAGCGACGACCGCCACATCAAGCTCGCGACCTGCGTGGAGTTCATCCACTCCGCCACGCTGCTACACGACGACGTGGTCGATGTCAGCGCGCTGCGCCGTGGCAAGCCCTCGGCCAATGCGGTGTGGGGCGACAAGGCTTCCGTGCTGGTCGGCGATTTCCTGTTCACGCGTTCGTTCGAACTGATGGTCGATGTCGGCTCGCTCGAGATCCTGGGTGTCCTGTCGCGCGCCTCCTCGACCATCGCCGAGGGCGAGGTGCTGCAGCTCGTCAGCCAGCGCGATACCTCGACGCCCGAGGCGACCTATCTCGAGGTCATCAAGGCCAAGACCGCCAAGCTGTTCGCCGCGGCCGCCGAAGTCGGCGCCATGGTGGCTGGCCGCGATGGGCCCGAGCGGGTGGCGCTCGAAAGCTTCGGCATGAATCTCGGCATCGCCTTCCAGCTGGTCGACGATGCGCTCGACTATGCCGGCCGCGAGGCCGAGCTCGGCAAGACGGTGGGCGACGACTTCCGCGAGGGCAAGATCACCCTGCCGATTATCCTGGCCTTCCTGCGCGGCCGCACCATCGAGCGCGAATTCTGGAAGCGCACCATCGAGAAGCTCGACCAGCGCGAGGGTGACCTCGAACAGGCCAAGGTGCTGCTCGATCGCTACGGGGCCATCGCCGATACGCTGGAGCGCGCCCGTCACTACGGCGCCATGGCGCGCGATGCGCTCGGGCTCTTTCCCGACAAGCCGCTCAAGGCCGCCCTGCTCGAGGCCGTCGACTTCGCCATTGCCCGCGCGTACTGAGCGGGCGCCTCAAACCTGCTAAGAACGCAGGATGGCCGCCAAGCACATCCTCGCCATCGACCAGGGCACCACCAGCACTCGTGCCATCGTGTTCGACGCCACCGGCCGGCCGGTGGCCAGCGCGCAGAAAGAGCTGCCGCAGATCTTTCCGAAACCCGGCTGGGTCGAGCACGATGCCGAGGAGATCTGGCAGGCGACGCTCGAGGTCTGCCGCGGCGCGCTGGCCAAGGCCAAGCTCGACGCCAAGGCGTTGGCCGGCATCGGTATCACCAACCAGCGCGAGACCACGGTGGTGTGGGACCGCAGCACCGGCAAGCCGATCCACAACGCCATCGTCTGGCAGGACCGCCGCACGGCTGACCGCTGCGAGGCGCTGAAGCGCGCCGGCCATGAGGGCGAGGTCACGGCGAAGACCGGCCTGATCCTCGATCCTTATTTCTCCGGCACCAAGATCGCCTGGATCCTCGACCATGTCGCCGGCAGCCGGGCGGCGGCAGAGAAGGGGGCGCTGGCGGCCGGCACCATCGAATGCTTCCTGCTGTGGCGCCTCACCGGCGGCAAGGTGCATGCGAGCGATGCCACCAATGCCAGCCGCAGCTTGCTGCTCGACATCCACAAAGGCACCTGGGACGAAGGTCTCCTGAAGCTGCTCGGCGTGCCGGCGCCGCTTCTGCCCAAGGTCGTCGATTGCTCGGGCGAGCTCGGCGTCGCCACCGCCGACATCCTTGGCGCGCCGGTGCCGGTGCTGGGCATGGCGGGCGACCAGCAGGCGGCCACCGTGGGCCAGGCCTGCATCAAGCCGGGGATGGTCAAGGCGACCTACGGGACAGGCTGCTTTGCGCTCCTGAACACTGGCAGCATGGCCGTGCGCTCGCACAATCGGCTGCTGACCACCATCGCCTATCAGCTCGGCGGCCGGCGGACCTACGCCTTGGAAGGCAGCATCTTCATCGCCGGTGCTGCGGTGCAATGGCTGCGCGACGGCCTGCACCTGATTGCCAAGTCGTCCGACGTTGAGCAGGTGGCGGCCCACGCCAAGCCCGATCACGGCGTCTACATGGTGCCGGCCTTCGTGGGCCTCGGTGCGCCCTACTGGGATGCCGGCGCGCGCGGCGCGCTACTGGGGCTGACACGCGACACCGGCCCCGCCGAGATCGCCGCGGCCACGCTCGAGTCGGTGTGCTTCCAGACGCGCGACCTGGTCGAGGCCATGCGCGGCGACGGCGCGCAGATCGAAGAGCTCAGGGTCGACGGCGGCATGGTGATGAACGATCCCCTGATGCAGCGTCTGGCCGACACCGTGGCCGTGCCCGTCGAGCGGCCCAAGGTGACCGAGACCACGGCCCTGGGAGCAGCCTTCCTCGCGGGCCTGCATGCTGGCCTGTGGCCTTCGCTGGAGGCGCTGTCGCAGACCTGGGCGCTCGACCGCGCTTTCCGCCCGGTCGAAAACGCGGCCTCGCGCGATCGCCGGTACGCGGGCTGGAAAGACGCAGTCCGGCGGGTGCGCAGTTCATGATTGCTGCCGGCAGGCGCGGCCATTAGGTTGCGCCCGCCATGCGGACCCGCGCCAACCCGATCTACTGCGGCGTCGACACGATCGATCTCGCGCAAGCCACCAAGCTGATCCAGTCCATTGCCGGCGGGCCCAGGCCTGCCGTCGGCGGCATCAAGCTGGGTCTGGAGTTCTTCCTGGCGCACGGAGCGCCCGGCGTGCGCTACGCCTTTCCGACGCCGGTGCGCGCCACGGGTGTGGGCTTCTTCCTCGATCTCAAGCTGCACGACATCCCCAACACCGTGGCCGGCGGCATCCGCGCCGTGGTCGAGCTCGCGCCCACCTTCATCACCATCCATGCCGGCGGCGGCCGCGAAATGATGAAGGCCGCAGTCGACGAGGTCGCCACGCAGGCTGCCAAGCACAACGTGCCGCGGCCCAAGCTTTTAGGCGTGACGGTGCTGACCTCGCTTGATCGCTCGGACCTTGAGGCCACCGGCGTCAACGCCGATCCGTCCGACCAGGTCCTGCGATTGGCCGCGCTGGCGCACGCCAGCGGCCTCGACGGCGTGATCTGCTCGCCGCTCGAGATCGCGGCCCTGCGCAAGCAGTGCGGCCCCGATTTCGTGCTCATGGTGCCCGGCATCCGGCCGGTCGGCAGCGCCGCCAACGACCAGAAGCGGGCGATGACGCCGCGCCAGGCGGTCGATCTCGGCGCCACCAACCTGGTGGTGGGCCGGCCGATCTACCAGGCCGCCGATCCGCGCGCCGCCGCCGAGGCGATTGCCCGCGAGGCCGGGGTCAACGACCTATGAGCGTCGAGGCCAAGATCTGCGGCCTGTCGACAGCGGAGACGCTCGATGCCGCGGTCGCGGCCGGCGCGCGCTTCGTGGGCTTCGTCACCTATCCGCGCTCGCCGCGCCATGTCGCCTCAAACGACGTGCTGAAGGCGCTGGGCGCGCGCGTGCCAAAGGGCGTCATTCGCACCGGTCTGTTCGTGGATCCCGACGATGCGCTGCTCGATGAGCGGCTGGCGACCGGCGCCATCGACCTGCTGCAGCTCCATGGCGAGGAAACGCCCGAGCGCGTCGCCGCCATCAAGGCGCGCACGGGCAAGGCGGTGATGAAGGTGATCAAGGTCGGCGAAGCCAGCGACATCGAGCGCGGCATCGCCGCCTACGCCGGCATCGCCGACCGGCTGATGTTCGATGTCGCCGGAGGCACCTTGCCGGGCGGCAATGCGACGGCGTTCGACTGGACGTTCCTGTCCGGCCGCACCGTGCCGCTGCCGTGGCTTCTGGCCGGCGGCCTCACGCCCGACAACGTCGCCGAGGCAGTGCGCGTCACCGGCGCGCCCACCGTCGACGTTTCTTCTGGCGTCGAATCGAGCCGGGGTGTGAAATCGGTCGAGCTGATCCGCGCCTTCCTCGATCGCGTGAAGGCGCTCTGAAGGGGGACCGCATGAAGACCGAACAGCGGCTGAAGGAGCTCGGCATCGAGCTCACCAAGCCGACCTCGCCGATGGCCAACTACGTGAATGCCGTGCGCACCGGCAACCTGCTCTATCTCGCCGGCAAGGGACCCGGCCTGCCAGGCCATCCGCTGCCGGTCGGCAAGGTCGGCCGCGACTTCACCAGGGAGCAGGGCTACGAGTATGCCCGCCAGACGGGCTTGAGCCTGATCGCCGTCATGAAGGCCGAGCTGGGCGACCTCGATCGCGTCAAGCGAATCGTCAAGCTTTTGGGCATGGTCAACGCCACGCCCGAGTTCGGCGAGCAGCCGGAAGTGATCAACGGCTGCTCCGACCTCTTCGTCTCGGTGTTCGGTGATCGCGGCCGGCACGCGCGCTCGGCCGTCGGCATGGGCTCGCTGCCGCGCGGCATCCCGGTCGAGATCGAGGTGATCGTCGAAGTCGAAGACGCGCCGGCCCGCCGCGCCGCCGCCAAGCCCGCCGCACGCCGCAAGGCCGCTCCCAAGGCCAAGCGGAAATCAGCCAAGAGCAAGCGCAGGTAGGGCTTTTGACCGACCCCTGTCGGGGCTGCTAAGTCCGCGCGTCCCGACAGGAATTGTGATGCCAACCTCACCCAACAGCTTTCGCACCGGCCCCGACGAGCGCGGGCATTTCGGCCTTTTCGGCGGCCGCTACGTCGCCGAAACGCTGATGCCGCTGATCCTCGATCTGGAGAAGGCCTACAACGAGGCCAAGGCCGATCCGCAGTTCCAGGGCGAGCTGAACTATCTCCTGGCGCAGTACGCTGGCCGGCCGAGCCCGCTCTACTACGCGGAACGACTGACCAAGCATCTCGGCGGCGCAAAAATCTACTTCAAGCGCGATGAGCTCAACCACACCGGCAGCCACAAGATCAACAACGTGCTGGGCCAGGTGCTTCTGGCCAAACGCATGGGCAAGACACGGGTGATCGCCGAGACCGGCGCGGGCCAGCACGGCGTCGCCACGGCAACGGCCTGCGCGCTGTTCGACATTCCCTGCGTGGTCTTCATGGGCTCGGTCGACGTCGACCGCCAGGCGCCCAACGTCGTGCGCATGAAGATGCTGGGCGCGGAAGTGCGGCCGGTGACGTCGGGCTCCTCGACCTTGAAGGACGCCATGAACGAGGCGCTGCGCGACTGGGTGGCGACCTGCGAGACGACCTTCTACTGCATCGGCACGGTGGCGGGCCCTCACCCCTATCCGACGATGGTGCGCGACTTCCAGTGCGTGATCGGCAACGAGGTGCGCAAGCAGATCATGGAGATGGAGGGCCGGCTGCCCGACACGCTGGTCGCCTGCATCGGCGGCGGCTCGAACGCCATGGGCCTGTTCCATCCCTTCCTCGACGACAAGGGCGTGCGCATCGTCGGCGTCGAAGCCGGCGGCAAGGGCGTGGAGACCGGCGAGCATGCCGCGTCGCTGACCGGGGGTCGGCCCGGCGTGCTGCACGGCAATCGCACCTATCTGTTGCAGGACAAGGAAGGCCAGATCACCGAGGCGCATTCGATCTCGGCCGGCCTCGACTATCCCGGCATCGGGCCGGAGCATTCGTGGCTCAAGGAGCAGGGCCGCGTCGAATACGTGTCGGCGACCGACAACGAGGCGCTGACGGCGTTCCAGCTCCTGTGCAAGCTCGAGGGCATCATCCCGGCACTCGAGCCTGCGCATGCGCTGGCGCATGTCACCAAGCTCGCGCCGACTCTGCCGAAGGACAATCTGCTGGTGATGAATCTCTGCGGCCGCGGCGACAAGGACGTGTTCGCCGTCGCCGAGCGGCTGGGCATGAAGGTCTGAGATGAGTCGCATCACCAAGCGTTTCGAGAAGCTCAAGGCCGACAAGCGCGCCGGGCTCGTCATCTACATCTCGGCCGGGGATCCCAATGCCGAAGTGGGTTATGAGATCCTGAAGGGCCTGCCGGCGGCGGGCGCTGACCTGATCGAGCTCGGCATGCCGTTCACCGATCCGATGGCCGACGGCCCCTCGATCCAGGTCGCGGGCCAGCGCGCGCTCAAGGCCGGCATGACGGTCGATGGCACCTTCGACATGGTCCGCCGCTTCCGCAAGGAGACCGGCGATGACGACACGCCGATCCTGCTGATGGGCTACTACAATCTCGTCTATCAGCGCGGTGTCGAGCGCTTCTGCAAGGAAGCGGCGGCGGCGGGCGTCGACGGTTTCATTCTGGTCGACCTGCCGCCCGAGGAAGCCGATGAGCTGAAGCCGCATGCCGAAGCTCACGGCCTCGACACGGTGCTGCTGACCGCACCCACGACCGACGACAAGCGCCTGCCGGCGGTACTGAAATATTCCGCGGGCTTCGTCTATTTCGTCTCGGTGCTCGGCATCACCGGCACCAAGTCGGCAACCGAAGAAGCGGTCGCCACGCATGTCGCGCGCATCAAGCGCCACACCAAGCTGCCGGTGGGCGTGGGATTCGGCATCAGGACGCCGGAACAGGCCGCGGCCGTGGCGCGCCATGCCGATGCTGCCGTCGTCGGTACCGCCATTGTCGATCGCGTGAAGGCTGGCCTCGATTCAAACGGCAAGCCCAAACCCGGCCTCGCCGCCGGCGTTTTTGCCGACGTCAAGGCCCTCGCAGGCGGCGTACGTAGCGTAAGCAAGTCGTAACTTCTCCGCTGTGACCATTCGAGGAAGAAACCCGACCGTCATTGTCGGGTCACGATCTCGCGCCCATATGCGCGTCGGTCAATGCGGAGGAAAAAACATGCAGGCGATCGACGTCGAAAGAAAGAACAGGCTCCACGCCAACTTCATCGCTGCATTGGACCTTCTCGATACTGAAAACCGCGAACCCGATCGTTGGGAAGAGGAGTGCCTCTCCTACGCGCTGGGCGCGATGGCCTGCGGCATGTATCTCGTTGCCGAGGTCGAGCTTGCCGCCTTCACGCGGCCGATCGACGAGCGTTCGCCCGACGTGCTCGCAGCGCTTGCGGCAAAGCCCGCGCGATTCACCAAGGACATGCTGCGTCACGGCCTGGACTACGTGCGGCAACGCTACGATCATGCGCATGACGCCGCCGATCTGCCGGCAGTGCTGGCAGCCGGCCAGCGGGATCTGCAGTCGCTGACGGCGTAGGTCTAGACCTTCGCGTCCTCTTCGTCGTCGTCGAACAGCAGGTCGGCGACGAACGGGTTGGTCTTGCGCTCCCAACCGAAGGTCGATGTCTGGCCGTGGCCGGGCACGAAGGTGATGTCGTCGCCGAACGGCCATAGCCGCTGGCGGATCGAGGTCAGGAGCTGCTCGTGATTGCCGCGCGGAAAATCCGTGCGGCCGATCGAGCCCCGGAACAGCACGTCACCGACAAACGCCACCTTGGCAGGCTTGTGCACGAACACGACGTGGCCCGGCGTGTGGCCGGGGCAGTGCACGACGTCGAAGGTGAGGTTGCCCAGGCTCACCGTCTCGCCGTTGACGAGCCAGCGGTCGGGCACGAACGGTTTGTAGGCCGGGAAGTTGTACTTGCGGCCGGAGTCGGGCAGGCCCTCGATCAGGAACAGGTCGTCCTGGTGCGGCCCCTCGATCTTCACGCCGTAATGCTCGGCCATGGTGCCGGCGGCGGAGGCGTGGTCGACGTGGCCGTGGGTCAGCAGCACCTTGGTGACCTTGATGCCCTGCTGGGCGATCGCCTCCTTCAGCATGTCGAAGTCGCCGCCCGGGTCGACGGCGGTGCCTTCCATGGTCTCGTCGCACCAGACGATGGAGCAGTTCTGCTGGAACGGGGTGACGGGGGCGATCATGACTTTGAGCATCGCACCCATCTAATGCCTCCCACCGGCGCGTGGAAGGGCGTATGCTGGCGGCGGGGAGTCTTCCTGCGCCGGCGGCAATGAAATTTCGCTTACTGCTTTGCATCCTCGCCCTGATCGGCCTCTCAGCGCCCGCGCATGCCCAGATCGCCGCGGTAACGTCGCCGTCCGGGCCCGTCCAGGCCGGCCCCTACGTGGTGATCGACGCCAACACCGGCGAGACGCTGCTGGACCGCAATGCCGGGGCCTTCTGGCATCCGGCCTCGCTGACCAAGATGATGACGATCTACCTCGTCTTCGAGGAATTGAAGGCAGGCCGGCTCACGCTTGCCACGCCCATGGCCCTGTCGGAAGTGGCGCGCGCCAAGCCGCCCTCCAAGCTCGGCCTGGGCCCGGGCCAAGGCATCACCGTCGAGCAGGGCCTGCAGGCCCTGGTGGCGCGCTCGGCCAACGACGTGGCCACGGGCTTCGCCGAATTGATCTCGGGGTCGGAAGATGCCTTCAGCGTGCGCATGACCGAGACCGCGGCGCGCATCGGCATGAACGCCACCCAATTCCGCAACGCCAGCGGCTGGCCCGATCCTGGGCAGCTCACCACGGCGCGCGACATGGCGCTGCTGGCGATGGCGCTGCTCAAGCAATTCCCGGAATACTACGGCTACTTCCGGACCCAGGAGTTCTACCTCGGCAAGACCAAAGTCGGACCGGGCATCAAGTTCCTCGATCTCTACGCGCCCTATGCCGACGGCTTGAAGACCGGCTTCGTCTGCGCTTCCGGCTTCAACATCGTCGGCAGTGCGGTGCGCGATGGCCGGCGGCTGATTGCCGTGGCCTTCGGTTTCCGCCGCGCTGACCTGCGCGACGAGTTCATCGTCCGCCTGCTCGACGAGGCCTATGCGCTCAAGACCGGCGGCAACCGGCCCAAGATCTGGCAGATCCGCAACGGCCAGGGCGGGCCGGCCACGGTGCTGGGCCAAGGCGAATGCGGCACCATCCGCTACGACATGCCGGGCGACGCGGCCTGGCTCGGCACCTATCCCGACTGGCGCTCGGCGCGGCATGCCTACGATGTCGGGCAGTCCGACATCGCACGGCTGGGCTTCACGCGCCTCGGCAAGGAATGGATCCTGCCGGTCACCTCCAACAAGGTCACCAAGCAGGCCGCCATCATCGCCGATCTCGAGCCCGCCACGGCCCAGGCCCTGTGCGCCGATTACCAGGCGCGAAAATTGTTCTGCCAGGTGAAGAAACCCCAGGAAATCACTGCTCCCTTCGGGCAGTTCTGGCGCTGATTCTCGCTGTCTTGGCCGGCGCGCCGGTTCGTGCGATACCGCCGCCATGAACTGGCTGACGAACTTCGTCCGACCCAAGCTCAAGGCTCTGATCTCGCGCAAGGAGACGCCGGAAACTCTCTGGCTGAAGTGCCCCAAGTGCGAGCAGATGCTGTTCATGCGCGACTGGGAGGCCAACCAGGAGGTCTGCACCCATTGCGGCCACCACATGCGCATCCGGCCGATGAAGCGCCTGCCGCACCTGTTCGACGACGGCAAATACGAGCTGCACCCGCTGCCGCGCGTGCCGGTCGATCCGCTGAAGTTCCGCGACACCAAGCGCTACGACGCCAAGCTCAAGGAAGCCCAGGCCAAGTCGGAGGGCCGCACCGACGCGCTGGTCGTGGCGAGCGGCGCCATGGGCGGGCGCACCACCGTGATGGCGCTGCTCGACTTCGATTTCATGGGCGGCTCGATGGGCACGGCGGTGGGCGAGGGGCTGGTGATGGCAGCCGATCTCGCCGTCGCCCGCAAGGCGCCGCTGATCGTCTTCTCCGCCTCCGGTGGTGCCCGCATGCAGGAGGGCATCCTGTCGCTGATGCAGCTCACGCGCACCACGATCGCCGTGCGCAAGGTCAAGGAAGCGGGCCTGCCCTACATCGTTGTGCTGACCGATCCCACGACCGGCGGCGTGTCGGCCTCGTTCGCCATGTTGGGCGACGTGCACCTCGCCGAGCCGGACGCCTTGATCGGCTTCGCCGGCCCGCGCGTCATCCAGGACACCATCCGTCAGGAGCTGCCGCAGGGCTTCCAGCGCGCCGAGTACCTGCTGGAGCACGGCATGGTCGACGCCGTCGTGCATCGCCACAAGCTGCGGGAAACTCTGGTCCGGCTCGTCTCGCTCTTGGTGGATCCGGTGACCGCCGAGGGCCGCAGCCTGGCTGTCGCGGGCCGCTAAAACTTCGTCCAAGGCGACGTTCATGACCGATGCGATCCTCGACCGCCTCATGCGGTTGCACCCCAAGCTCATCGACCTCGAGCTTGGGCGGATCGAACGGCTGCTGGCGGACGTCGGCTCGCCGCATCTGAAACTGCCGCCGGTGGTGCATGTCGCCGGCACCAACGGCAAGGGATCGCTGGTCGCCTATCTGCGCGCCATGGCCGAGGCGGCAGGCTATCGCGTCCATGTCTACACCTCGCCGCATCTGGTGCGCTTCAACGAGCGCATCCGAGTCGCCGGCGAACTGATCGGCGACGACATGCTCGAGGATGTGCTGACGGAGGCCGAACTGGCCAACCGCGAGCAGCCCATCACCTTCTTCGAGATAACGACCGTGTCGGCATTCCTCGCTTTCGCCCGCGTGCCGGCCGACCTTGCCGTGCTCGAGGTCGGCATGGGCGGGCGCAACGACACCACCAACGTGGTCAATCCTGTACTCTCGGCCATCACGCCGATCGGCTACGACCACACGAGCTTCCTCGGCGACACGCTGGAGAAGATCGCCGCCGAGAAGGCGGGCATCCTGAAGCGTACGGTGCCGGCGGTGATCGGACGCCAGCGCGAGGCGAGTGCTTCGGTGATCGCCGCCAAGGCCGCCGAGCTCGCCGTGCCACTGTTCCGCATGGGACGCGAATGGCAGGTCCACCCGACGCCCGGCGGCTTCCGCTACGACAGCGACCTTTTGGGCATCGACCTGCCGGCGCCCGCACTGGTCGGCGCGCACCAGATCGACAATGCGGCGACCGCCGTCGCCTGCATCGAGCGGCTGCGCGCGGCGCAGTTTCGCATCGACG
>OCZS010000660.1_pt1 | contig 11669 bp, 8 predicted proteins | sample 1539071 | NCBI WGS metagenome assembly OCZS01 (sample SAMEA3113584, study PRJEB22503) | soil metagenome | reverse complement strand
TGAGCGGCCCTGCTGCGGGAACCACCAACACAAAGTGCAAGCCGGAGCTCAGTCCTCGGCGAGGGTGATCTCCAGCCCGCCGAGCATAGTGGCGGCCAGGTTGTAGAGGAACGAGCCCAGGGTCGCCAACGCGGTGAAGATCACGACATCGACACAGGCGATCAAGGCCGCGACGCCCATGACCTTCTGGGTGTTCACGTAGTCCTGGATCCGGAACGGCGTCGTGTCACCCGGCGTTGAGACGACGCTCTTCACGATGTCGTTCACCGATTCGAAGAGGCCCGAGGACTCGAGCACGGTCCACATCGTGTAGACGGCGACCACCAGCATGATGCCGGCGGCGATGGAGAACAGGAACGACGTCTTCATCACCGACCACGGATCCAACCGGGACAGCCGCAACCGGGCCTTGCGAGTCCGCCGCGCCGTACCAGGCTTCGGCTTGGTGTTAGCGGAGAGCTTTTCGGCGCCTGACCTCGCCGCGGCGACGGCGGCGGTGGCGGCCGCAGCCGTGGCCGCTCCCACAGCCGGCAGTACGCCCGGCTTGGGCTCAGCAGGCGTCGTCCCGGGCGCCGGCATCTGGTTCGGCGCGGTTGGCGCGGCTGGAGGCAGGCGCTCAGTGGTCTGGTCCGGACGAACCGCCGGAGCGCCGGTAACCCGGGCGTCAGGACTGGCCGGATGAGCGGCGGCCGCCAAGGGCACGGCAGCCCCGTCGTAGGGCGACTGGCCCTTCGGGTCAGCGGCCGGACGCCGCTCGGGCGGCCGCTCTCCGGTGACCGGTGCGGTCGCACCGGATCCGTCGCCCGAGGGCGACGGTGCGACGGATGGGCTGGCTAGCTGTCCGGAGGATGCCGCCGATGCTTCCGGAATCCTCGACCGTTGCGTCTGCGCGTTCGGCTTGGTGCTAAGACCAAGGCGCTCTTTCCAAGACCGCTTCGGCCCTGGGGCGGCTGGCGGATCCCAGACCGGTACGGGCGGCCGGCGACCCGATGGCCCTACCTGCCGCTGTTCCATCTCGGCCGGCATGTCCGGCGGTGGGGGCATCGCGCCCACCGGCTGGGTGGCCGAGGACTGCATAGGAACCGGCCGGGCACCGTTGGTTTGCCCGGGCACCTGCAGCGGCTTGGTCGGCGGAGGCTGATTCGGGGCGAGCCGAGGCTGCAGCGTTGGCCCGCCGGGCGCTACCCGGGGCTGAGCGCCCTGCTGGGCACCCGGAGCCCTGCGTACCGTCGCCAACTCCTGCTCCCGACCACGAGGGTTGCCGGTGGGCGGCTGTCCGTTCGGGGGGGTCCCCCGACTGGTATCACTCACTGTCATCCTCCTCGACTTCGCTGCTTACGGCGGCGACGTCGGCTGTCCGTTCGGGCAGGACCTCGTCGTGGTCGTCGGTAGACGCGGCATCGTCATCGACGTGCGTGTCTGCGTCAAGTTGAGCTACGTCTGCAGTTGTCTCCGGGTTCAAGGCGATGGCGACCACCGAGTCGTTGCCCCCCACTCCTACGAACCGCACCCCCATGGTGTCACGTCCTTTGACCGGAACCTCGACAACAGGGCTGCGCGTGATCTGACCGCTTGCTTTGATCGCAATGACCTCATCATTGTCGGTCACGACCAGGCCTCCTACCAAAGAGCCACGATCCTCGTGGAGTTTCATGGCCTTGATCCCCAACCCCCCGCGCCCCTGAGGCCGGTACTCCGCCACCCTGGTCCGCTTCGCGAAACCGCCATCGGTGACGCTGAACACGTAGCGGCCGTTCGCGTCATCGCTGGGGCGCACGATGGAGAGCGAGAGGAGCTCGTCGCCGGGACGGAACCGCATCCCAGTCACCCCTGAGGTTGCCCGGCCCATGGGTCGGAGCTCCTCGTCGTCGGCCGGGAACCGGATGGCCTGCCCCTTGCGGGAGATCAGCAGCACCTCATCGCCGGAGTCGCACAGCTCGGCGCCGATCAGCTCATCGTCATCGTCGCGGAAGTTGACGGCGATGATGCCGGCCTGCCGCGGCGAGTCGTACAGGGTCAGGGAGGTCTTCTTCACCAACCCCCGCTTCGTGGCCAGCAGCAGATACGGGTGCGCGGCGTAGTCGCGGATCGCCAGCACCTGTGCGATCTCCTCCTCTGGCAGGAACGACAGCAGGCCGGCCACGTGGCCGCCCTTGGCGTCGCGGCTGGCCTCCGGAAGCTGCCACACCTTCGCGCGATAGACGCGGCCCTTGTTCGTGAAGAACAAGATCCACTGGTGGTTCGTCGTGGCAAACAGGTGCTCGACCACATCGTCGGTGCGCAGGGCCGCTCCGCGCACTCCCCGGCCACCACGGCGCTGGACCCGATACTGGTCGGTGTTGGTGCGCTTGGCGTAGCCGCCGCGGGTGATCGTGACCACCACGTCGGAGTCGGGGATCAGGTCCTCGTTGGACAGATCGCCGTCCGCTGCAATGATCTCGGTCCGCCGGTCGTCGCCGTACTTGTCGACGATCTCGGCCAGTTCGGTGCTGATGATCTGCCGCTGGCGCTCCGGCTTGTCCAAGATGTCTTGTAGATCGGCAATGATCCGCTCGTACTCGGCCAACTGGTCGATGATCCGCTGCCGCTCCAAGGCGGCCAGCCGGCGCAGCTGCATGTCGAGGATCGCGTTGGCCTGCAGGTCGTCGATCTCGAGCAGCGTCTTGAGGCCCTCGCGGGCGTCGTCGGTGCTCGGGCTACGGCGGATCAGGGCGATCACCTCGTCCAGCGCGTCCAGCGCCTTGACCAGGCCGCGGTAGATGTGCGCCCGGGCCTGGGCATCGTCCAGCCGGTGCCGCGTGCGGCGTTGGATCACCTCGATCTGGTGGGCGATCCAGTAGGAGAGGAATTGGTCGACCCGGAGGGTACGCGGCACGTCGTCGACGAGGGCCAGCATGTTGCAGCCGAACGTGTCCTGCAGCTGGGTGTGCTTGTAGAGGTTGTTGAGCACCACCTTCGGTTGGGCGTCGCGCTTGAGCACGATGACCAGCCGCTGTCCGGTGCGGGCCGAGGTGTCGTCGCGGATGTCCGCAATACCGTTGAGCTTTCCGGCATTGACCAGCTCGGCGATCTTGAGCGCCAGGTTGTCGGGATTGACCAGGTGCGGGAGCTGGGTGACGACCAGAAGGGTCCGACCGGAGCGGTCTTCCTCGAGATCGACAACGGCGCGCATGATCACCGAGCCACGGCCCGTACGGTAGGCGTCCTCGATGCCGCGCCGGCCGACGATCAGCGCGCCATTGGGGAAGTCGGGGCCTTTGATCCGCTCGATCGCGGCCTCGAGCAGCTCCTCGGCGGAGGCCTCGGGGTGCTCCAGCGACCATTGCACGGCCGAGGCGACCTCGCGGAGGTTGTGGGTCGGGATGTTGGTCGCCATGCCCACGGCGATGCCGGTGGAGCCGTTGACCAGCAGGTTCGGGAACCGGCTGGGAAGGACGACGGGTTCTTGTTCCTTGCCGTCGTAATTGGGCTTGAAGTCCACCGTGTTCTCGGTGATGTCACGGACCATCTCCATGGCCAGTGGCGCCATCTTGCACTCGGTGTAGCGCATGGCCGCGGCCTTGTCGTTGCCCGCCGAGCCGAAGTTGCCCTGTCCCGAAACCAGCGGATAACGCATCACCCACGGCTGTGCCAGGCGCACCAAGGTGTCGTAGATGGCGCTGTCGCCATGCGGGTGGTACTGGCCCATCACCTCCCCGACGACGCGGGCGCACTTGTTCCACCCCCGGTCGGGCCGGTAGCCGCCGTCGTACATCCCGTACAGAATTCGGCGATGCACCGGCTTGAGCCCGTCTCGTACGTCCGGTAACGCCCGCCCGACGATGACGCTCATCGCGTAGTCGAGGTAGGACTTCTGGATCTCGTCCTGCAGGTCCACCGGCTCCCGCCGGTCAGCAATCTCCGGCGCGTCAGATGTCAAGGAAGCGCACATCCTTTGCGTTCCGTTGGATGAAGACGCGACGCTGCTCGACGTCCTCGCCCATCAAGATCGAGAACATCTCGTCGGCCTGCGCCGCATCGTCCAACGTCACCTGCAGCAGGATCCGGTTGTCCGGATCCATCGTGGTGTCCCACAGCTGGTCGGGATTCATCTCACCGAGGCCTTTGTAGCGCTGGATGGCGTTCTCCTTGGGCAACCGCTTGCCCTCCTCGCTGCCAACCCGCAGCAGCGCGTCCCGCTCGGCATCGGTGTAGGCCAGCTCGGCCGGAGCACCCACCCAGTTGATCTTGAACAACGGTGGCTGGGCCAGGAACACGTGCCCCGCCTCGATCAGCGGCCGCATGAAGCGGAACATCAAGGTCAGCAGCAGGGTCCGGATGTGGGCGCCGTCCACATCCGCGTCGGCCATCATGATGATCTTGTGATAGCGCAGCTTGTCGATGTCGAAGTCGTCGTGCACGCCCGTCCCCAGGGCGCTGATGATGGCCTGCACCTCCTGATTCTGCAGGATCCGGTCGATGCGCGCCTTTTCGACGTTGAGGATCTTCCCCCGGATCGGCAGGATCGCCTGGATCCGCGGATCGCGGCCGCCCTTGGCAGATCCGCCGGCTGAGTCGCCCTCGACCACGAAGACCTCGCACTCCTCCGGGTTGGTCGACTGGCAGTCCGACAGCTTGCCGGGCAGGCCACTTCGACCCAGTAACCCCTTGCGGTCCCGGGCGGCGTCGCGAGCTTTACGGGCCGCCAGCCGGGCGATGGCCGCGGCCTGACCCTTGCGGATGATCGCCTTGCCCTCGCCGGGATTCTGCTCGAACCAGTCCCCCAGCTTGGCGTTGACCACCTGCTGCACGAACGACCGCGCCTCTGTGTTGCCGAGCTTGGTCTTGGTCTGGCCCTCGAACTGCGGCTCGGCCAGCTTGACCGAGATGATCGCGGTCAGACCTTCGCGGATGTCGTCGCCGGAGAGCCGGTCCTCGGACTTCTTGATCATCCCCCAGTTCTCGCCCCACTTGTTGGCCGTGTTGGTCAGCGCGGCCCGGAAGCCTTCCTCGTGGGTGCCGCCCTCGTGGGTGTTGATGGTGTTGGCGAAGGTGTGCACCGACTCCTGGTAGGACACGTTCCACTGCATCGCGATCTCGACGCTGATCCCGGTGTCGGGCCGCTCGGCCTCTACCGCGATCACCGAGTTGTGCACCACCTCTTTGCTGCCGGTCAGGTAGCGGACGTAGTCGATCAGTCCGTGGTCGTAGCGGAAGGTGTCGGAGATGAAGCTGCCGTCGTCCTCCATCCGGTCCGGCCGCTCGTCGATCACCGTGATCGTCAGGCCCTTGTTGAGGAAGGCCATCTCCCGGAACCGGCTGGCCAGGGTGCTGTAGGAGTACACCGTGGTCTCGAAGATCTCCGGGCTGGCATAGAACGTGACCGTGGTGCCGGTTTCCTCGGTCTGCTCGTGCCGCTCCAGCGGGGTGACCGGGTCGCCGAGCACGAAGTCCTGGGTCCAGCGGTAGCCGTCCCGCTTGACGTCGACGTTCAGCGTGGCCGACAGGGCGTTGACGACCGAGACGCCGACGCCGTGCAGGCCGCCGGACACCTTGTAGCCGCCGTCGCCGAACTTGCCGCCGGCATGCAGCACGGTCAGGGCCAGGGTGACCGCCGGGATCTTCTCCTTGGGGTGCTCCTTGACCGGGATGCCACGGCCGTTGTCGATCACCTGGATGCCACCCTCGGGCAGGATCCGGACGGTGATGGTGTCGCAGTACCCGGCCAGGGCCTCGTCGACCGAGTTGTCGACCACCTCGTAGACCAGGTGGTGCAGGCCGCGCTCGCCGGTGGAGCCGATGTACATGCCCGGGCGCTTGCGCACCGCATCAAGCCCCTCGAGCACCGTGATGGACTCGGAGTCGTAACTGCCGGGGGTGACGGCGGAGGAGCGGATCTTGTCGAGGTCACCGGCCGCGGCGGCCAGCTCATCGGCGGAGATGTTGACCTCGGCGGCGTCGGTGAAGTTGTCGTTGTCGGGTTGCTCGGGCGTGGCGGGCACCGGTCCGTGGGCTCCTGTCACACGCGCGCCGCCGAACCCCACCCCGTGGGTGCGGCAGGCGGCACGACGAGTTTGCTGTGCGTGGCGGTTGGCTGAGCGGTCTGTAGACCTGCGTCCAGTCTATCGACTCTTGGGAACGAATCCGCACGTCGGGCACCGACTTTGGCCACTTAATTGCGGCTGAGACGCGCTGTAGGGCCGATCTGGCGCATTCGCGGGCGTTCCGGATGGGCCCGTACGCACCCCTGCCCTCAATGGGCCTCCTGTGGCACCCTAGGCGCGCGGCCGTTTCGCCCGTAAACCCGGGAAACCGGCACTCAACCCAGCAAGTTTCGCAGGCTCAGTGCCAGTTTCCCAGGTGTACCCGGGAAATTGCGGAGGGGCGGCCGGCGCCACCCGTCTCCGCTCGTCATCGGCCTAACCATAGGTGTCGCGGGGCCCCCGACCGTCGCGGACGGTGCGGCGGCCCTTCTTCCACGACGGCGCGTCCGGCCCGAGGATGGCGACCCGGGTGATCGTGCCATCGCCGAGGTGCTCGTTGAGCAGGGCGACCAGCTGCGGCGCCATAATCCGCAGCTGGGTGGCCCACGCCGTCGAGTCGGTGCGGACGGTGAGCACCGAGTCCGCGTACGCCTCGGGCCGGCTGTGCGCCGCGTTGATGGGTCCGACCAGCAGCGGCCAGCGGGCCATCAGACTGTGGACGTTGATGTCGGTGGACCAGCCCTTGGCGCGCACCAGGTCCTCGACCGCGGCGGAGAGGAGCTTGGGATCGCGGTCGTCGGGTCGGGCGCCGGAAACCTGCGGGTCGACCGAGCTGCGCTGGCCCGGCGTACGTCGTCGGCGCCGGGAACCCACCGAGCGGGCCACGGTGCGGGCAAGGTTGAGGCCGGCCGGGTCGTGCGGCTCGGGCTCGGGCTCGCGCGCTCCCGGCTCGCCCGCTCCCGGCTCGCGGGCTCCCGTGTGCTGTTGCGCGCGCGGCGGGGGGTCCAAGGGGGGTCGTCCCCCCTCGCTGGGCTCCGGGGGCAGCCCCGGTCCTGGTCGCTCGGTCACACCGGAGTCACCTCGCCGCCGGCCACGGTGAAGCGGCGGCCCTGCAGCTGCTCCGGGACGTCGGCGCCAACCGCGGCGGTGACCAGCACCTGTTCGGCGCCGCTCACCCCGGCGGCCAGCCGCTCCCGCCGGGTGGTGTCGAGCTCGGCGAACACGTCGTCCAGGATCAGCACCGGCTCGACCCCATCGGCGCGAAGCAGCGCGAAGCTGCCCAGCTTCAGGGCCAGCGCAAAGGACCACGACTCGCCGTGGCTGGCGTAACCCTTGGCCGGCAGCAGGCCCAGGCTGAGGACCAGGTCGTCGCGGTGCGGGCCGACCAGCGAGACGCCGCGCTGGATCTCGTCGGATCGCCGCTCGAGCATGGTGGCACTCAAGAGTTCGGTGAGCTCTTCACGGGCGGTCTGGTCGGTGAGCGGGATCGACGCCTTGTACTCCACCGTCGCGTCGTTGTTGGTCGGGGCGATGTCGGCGTAGGCCTTGGCCACGTGCGGCGCGAGGTCGGCCAGCGTGCTCAGCCGAGCGGCCATCAGCTCTCCACCCGCCGCGGCCAGATGACTGTCCCAGACGTCCAGGGTGCTGCCGACATCGGCGCCAGCGCTACTGCCGCGCAGACGTCCGGCCAGCGACTTGAGCAGCGTGTTGCGCTGGCGGAGCACCCGGTCGTAGTCAGCCCGGGTCCCGGCAAGCCGGGGCCAACGGGCCACGATCAGCTCGTCGAGGAAGCGGCGGCGTTCGCTCGGGTCGCCCTTGACCAGAGCCAGGTCCTCCGGCGCGAACAGCACGGTGCGGAGTATTCCGACCAGCTCGCGCGGCCGCTTCAGCGGCGAGCGGTTGAGCCGGGCCCGGTTGGCCGAGCCCGGGGTGATCTCCACCTCCACCTGCAGCTGCCGGGGGTCATCCAGCCCGGCGGTCACCCGGGCTCGGACGATCGCGCGCTCGGCGCCGACCCGGACCAGCGGCTGGTCGGCGGCCACCCGATGCGAGCTGAGGGTGGACAGGTAGGCCACGGCCTCGACCAGGTTGGTCTTGCCCTGCCCGTTGGCGCCGATGAAGACGGCAACGCCTGGGCCCAGCGCGACGTCGACGGCGGCGTACGACCGAAAGTCGGCCAGCTGCAGGTGGTCGACGAACACCAGGCACCTCTCGCCGGACGATCGTGTGGGATCGCACTGGGACTACCCAGCACGATCCCACACGGTATGCGCTAGTTGGTGCCGGGCGTGGCCTGCACCTTGTCGGCCTTCTCGGCACCGGCCTCCAGCTCCAGGCCGGCCGGCAGCTCCTTGTGACCGCCGAACTGCTGCCGCATCGCCGACAGCACCTGGTTGGCGAACTTGTCCTCGTCGCGGGAGGCGAACCGCTCGAACAGCGACGCGGCCAGCACCGGGGCCGGTACGCCGATGTCGACCGCCGCCTTCACCGTCCAGCGACCCTCGCCGGAGTCCGAGACCCGGCCGGCGAGCCCCTCCATCGTCGGGTTCTCCTGCAGCGCGGCCGCGGTCAGGTCGAGCAGCCAGGACGATACGACCGAACCGCGGCGCCACAGCTCGGTGACCTTGGCGGTGTCGATGTCGAACTGGTAGAACTCCGGCTCCTCCATCGGCGCCACCTCGGCCGAGTGCTCGGCAGCCAGGATGCCGACGTCGGCCTTGTCCAGGATGTTCAAGCCCTCGGCGAAGGCGGCCATCATGCCGTACTCGATGCCGTTGTGCACCATCTTCACGAAGTGCCCGGCGCCGGACGGTCCACAGTGCAGGTAGCCCTGCTCCTCCGGTGCCAGCTCACCGCTGCGGCCCGGCGTCCGCTCGATCTCCCCGGTCCCCGGAGCAATCGTCTTGAGGATCGGCTCGATGGTCTTGATCGCAACCTCGTCGCCGCCGACCATCAGGCAGTAGCCGCGCTCGAGGCCGAACACGCCACCGCTGGTGCCGACGTCGACGTAATGGATGCCCTGCTCACGCAGCTTGCGGGCCCGGCGTACGTCGTCGCGGTAGTTGGAGTTGCCGCCGTCGATGATGATGTCGCCCTCATCGAGGAGCGTGGCGACCTGGTCGACGATGCGCCCGGTGATGCCGGCGGGGATCATCACCCAGACGACCCGCGGCTTCTCCAGCTTGCTGGCGAACTCCTCCATCGTCGCGCCGCCGGTGGCGCCCTCGCCTTCGAGCTCCTTGATCGACTCGGGATTGACGTCGAAGACCACGCACTCGTGCCCGTTGCGCATCAGGCGCCGTACGATGTTGGCGCCCATCCGACCAAGCCCGACCATTCCCAGCTGCATGACAAGCTCCTGATCTTCGATGATTCCCGGCGGTTGTCGTCAACCTAACAGAGCCGTCAGGCGCCCCGACAGGTCCCGCAACGCAGTTGCCGCGAGTCCGCGAGCGTCGGCAAGGGAGGGACCCGGTCCGGTCTGGACGACGAGCGAGACGACACGCTTTTCGTCGGCGAACGAGGAGGAAGACCGGAGCTTACGGTCCCGACCGGGCGCGAGCGGACAGGCGATTACGACGGCAAACGCATGAGCATGATCACGTGGCGATAGTCCGTCAGCGGCTCGGCGTCCAGGCTGGGCAGCCCGGTCAGCTGGCAGGGCTTGCTGGGCGCGGTGAAGCCGAAGTTGACGTACGGGGTGTCGAACGCCCCCAGCGCGTCCAGGAGGTAGCTCGGGTTGAAGCCGGCCGCCGTGACCGCCGGCTCACCGCCGCCCGGCTGGTCGATGGTCGCCTCGATCGCCTCCGAGCCCTGGGCCTGATCCCCGGTCGCGGCCTCGAGGGTGACCACGCCGTCGCCGACCAGCATCCGCAGCGAGCTGTTCCGCTCGGCGACCAGGGCGACGCGCTTGGCCGCGGCGATCGCCTCAGCGGTGCTGACCCTGACATTCATCGCCGCCGTCGTGTTCATGATGTGCCGGACCTTGGGGAACTCACCGTCCAACAGCCGGGTGGTGGTCTGCCGCTCCCCCGCCGCACCGTGGCCCTCGAAGCCGATGATCCCGTCACCCGCACCGGCGCTGGCCAGGCTGAGGGTGACCTCCTCGCCCGCGGTCATCGACCGGGCCGTGTCGTTCAGCACCTTGGCCGGCACCAGCGCGGTGGCCGAGATCGAGGTGGTGGTCGGGTTCCAGGTCAGCTCCTTGAGCGCCATCCGGTAACGGTCGGTAGCCAGGAGGGAGATGGTGTCGCCCTCGATCTCCACGCGTACGCCGGTGAACACCGGGAGCAGCTCGTCCCGCCCGGCGGCGACCACGACCTGGGCCACCGCCTGGGCGAAGATCTCGCTGGGCACCGTGCCGGTGGACTCGGGCATGCTCGGCAGCGCGGGGTAGTCGGCCACAGGCAGGGTCTGCAGGGTGAACCGGGCGCTGCCGCAGACCAGCTCCATCCGGGTGTCGTCCGCGGTGATCTCCGCCGGTCGGGCCGGCAGGCTGCGCGAGATGTCGGCCAGCAACCGGCCCGAGACCAGGGCCTGGCCCTCGTCGCTGACCTCCGCCTTGACCGAGATCTTTGCCGAGGTCTCGTAGTCGAAGCTGGAGAACGTGACCCCTTCCGCGTCGGCCCGGACCAGCAGGCCGGCCAGGATCGGCACGCTCGGACGGACCGGCAGGCTGCGGGCCGCCCACTGCACGGCCTCCGCCAGCACGTCCCGCTCGAGTCGGATCTTCACGCTTTCCTCCTTGTGCGCCCTAGTCTGGACGCGTCACCTCGGCCCCTGCATTCCGCCCGAGTCGGGGTAAGGGCACCGGCGATCTTACTCAGCGGTGACCCCCGCGTACGCCGGAGCCGAGGATCGGTTCTCGGAGCGGGGACGTCGAGGCGACGACAGCTGTCGACGAGCCGCGTACGGTCAGCCCTTCTTCTCCCCCGGCAGCAGCTGGCGGAGGTCGGCGGCCGCGGCAATCACTTCGTCCTGTAGCGGACCGATCTTCTCCATCCCTGCGGGGAGCGGGCCGGTGAAACAAGGCCGGACCTCGAACACCAGGTCCAGCACCTCGTCACGGGTCGGGGTCCCCTTGCGCAGCGTCATCGCGTCCCCGGCCAGCCGGCTGTACTCGTTGACGCGGCCGCGCCACCCCGGGTCGTCGGTGGTGTGATCTGCCCGCATTTCCTTGGCGAGTGCGTCGAGGGCCTTCTCCAACCGGAGCAGCTGGGGCCGGCGACGGTCCAGGTCGAGGGTGATCGGGACGTCCTCGTCCTCGTCGTCCCGACCGAACAACCTCTTCAGAAAGCTCATCGATCCTCCTCGGCCGGTCGGTTCGTACACAGGTCAGGTGCCGCGTGACTTAGACCTATGTTCTCCTTCTTATCTCATCGTCTTAGTCGTAGCGGCTGTGGACGCTGGGGATAACCCCCGTTAGGCCAGGCCAGCGCGGATTTGGGGCTGCTGGCCGCGTTGTGGAGAAGCGAAAATTACACGGGGAGTATCTGCGGACGCACGACGGAGGCCCGGACGCTCGTCCCCGTCCCTTCCCCAGCATCCGGGAAGTCAACAGGTCAATTTCCACAGGCTTGTCCCCACCTGTGCAGGACCTTGGCACCGTTCCTTCACCTTGCGGACTTCGGCAACTATCCCGTACGTCGTACCGAGTCTCCCGTGGGCGCAGATTGCCGCGCTCCGGACCTCGGAGAGCGGACGCGT
>OCZS010000658.1_pt1 | contig 11699 bp, 14 predicted proteins | sample 1539071 | NCBI WGS metagenome assembly OCZS01 (sample SAMEA3113584, study PRJEB22503) | soil metagenome | reverse complement strand
CCGCCGAGACCTAGATCGCCTGGTCAGAGGCCAATCGAGGCCAACGCCGCAGGTCACGGGACCGGGCCGAATGGTTGCTTGGCAACCATATTGTCCAGAATTTGCGAAGCCGGCGTGGCCAGCTCGACTCGGGCGTTACCGAGGTGCCGACCGAGGGCGGCCAACGATCGCGAGCGCGGCGCGCTACCAGTGGTGCGGGCGCCGGCTGAGGATCCCGGGCGGCGTACGGCTGAGCGCGTGGAGCGGGTGACCGGCGTCGGTGGGAGCTTCCTGCGCAGCGGCGACCCGGACGCCGACCGTCTTCAGGCGGGCCACCGGCCGGGGCGCCGGAACGAGCCAGCCCAACTGTCTGTCCCGTCTGGCGGGTTCGCGCCAGTTGACGCGTGTACGCGGTAGAACTCCTGCGTGAGAGCGCCGCGGCGCCCACGGGCGGTGGCCTTCGACGTGGTCGAGACGATGTTCTCGCTCGAGGTCGTGGGTCGAACCCTGGCGGACGAGGGAGCCGGGCCGCGGGCGCTCGACGTGTTCTTCGGGCGGCTGTTGCGCGATGGCTTCGCGCTGGCGGCAAGCGGTACGTACGCCCCCTTCGGTCAGGTGGCCCACGCGGCGCTGACCGCGACGGCCCCTGACCTTGACGTCCGCGGGCGGGGCCGGGTGCTCGATGCGTTCTCGTCGCTCATCCCCCATCCGGACGTCCGTCCCGCGCTCGAGCGGCTGGCTGCGGAGTCCGTCCCGGTGGTAGCGCTGACCAACGGGTCGGCCGAAACCACTGGGCGGCTTCTTCGGGCGGCGGGGCTCGACGGGCTGGTCGGCCGGGTGATCAGCATCGACGAGATCGGCGTGTGGAAGCCGGCCGCCGCCCCCTACCGTCACGCGGCCGCGGCGCTGGGCGTGGAGCCAGGCCAGCTCGGGATGGTCGCCGTCCACGCGTGGGATGTCCACGGCGCCGTGCGGGCGGGGTTGGTCGGGGGTTGGGCGTCGCGCCTCGAGGGCAGCTACCCGCCGACGTTCGACCCGCCCGACGTCAAGGGTGTCGACCTCGTGGAGGTCGTGGCCGGACTGTTAGCGCTACCCCTCAGCTGAGCTGGGGTCGCCCCCCTACGGACGGAACCGCCGCCCGATGGCGGCCGCGATCTCGTCGGGTGCGTCCTCCTGGATGTAGTGCTTGGCGCGGGGCAGCTCGACGACCTCGTTGTCGGGAAATGTCGAGCGCATCCTCGGCAGGAAGGACTTGGGCCGGAACCCGAGGTCCTTCATGCCCCACACCAGGAGGGCCGGCTTGTCTCCGAGGCGCTCGGGCGCCTGCCGGGAGAGCCGCTCCAGCAGCGGCCGGGCGGCGAGGATCTGGCGGGGCATCTCGGCCACGCCTCGACGGGCCTCGGGGCGGGGCTGGGCCTTGCGGTAGTGGTCCATCTCCTGGGGTGTCAGCTTGCGGGCCATCGCTGCCGGCATGAGCCGTTCGACGAACAAGTTGCGTTCGAGAATCATCCGCTGGAGCGGCCCGCTCGACATGATCCGGCTGAAGGCCTGCATGCTGAGCGACTCCGTGGGCCAGAACCAGGTGTTGCCGAGCACCAGGCCCCTGACCCGGTCCGCCCGGTCGACCGCGACCGCGGTGCCGATGGGCCCGCCCCAGTCCTGGCCCATCACGACGAACCCCTCGAGGGCGAGATCATCGACGAGCTCGCCCACGACGCCTGCATGTTCGTCGATCGTGTAGCCGTAGCCCTCGGGACGCTCGGACAACCCGAACCCCAAGTAGTCGATCGCCACGCACCGGAACCGGTCGCGAAGGGCGCGCACGATGTGCCGGTACAGGAAGCTCCAGGTCGGGTTGCCATGGCACAGCAGCAGCGGCGGTCCCGCACCTTCGTCGATGTAGCGCACGCGCCCCCGGGACGACGCGAACCAGCGGGACTCGAACGGGTACAGCGACCGATCCGGTGAGAAGTCGATCTCCATACCTCAGCCGTCTACCCGGCGCGGGTGATGGTGATCCGGGCCGCGGGCTCGGGCCAGCCGTAGACGGCCGGGTCGAGATCCCCGACGCCGGTGATGCCGTCGTGGGGACGGATCAGGGCGCCTTCGGGGTCACGCACGAACGGGCTGTTGCAGCACGGCCCGGGGATGAACCCGGTCAGCTCGTTGTTGCGTTCGCTGCCGGCGTCGTAGGCGATGGTGTCGAGGACCGCGCCCTTGCCGTGGACCTGCAGCGAGTCCAGGCCGGTGAAGGCGTCGTTGGTGTTGACCAGCATGGTGAGAATGGTCAGCCGCTCGAAGCGGCCCCGGGTCTCCACCTCGAAGCTGCGGGCCTGACCCGGAGGGATCGGTCCGCCGGCCACGGTGAAGACGCTCTCGACGCCCGGGACCTGGGGCAGGGCGGCCTCCAGCGGGGCGTTGTTGGCGTCTTCGGCGATGGCGGCCACCCCATGACTGGCGATGGCGCCCACGCTCCAGACGTCCGCCCCTGGCGAGTGGACGGCCACGAGCGGTGGCGACAGCGGCTGGGAGCCGGCGGGCGTCAGGTTCTCGACAGTGACCTGCCAGCGCCGGGCCCCACCATCCCGGGGCGCAGCGCCGGCAGGGAACGCGACCACACCGACGAGGAGGACAACGGTCAATCCGAACAGGAAGCGCTTCATCGCCCCTCCTTCGATGACTCGGGGTCGGACCCGCACACAGGTCCGTGACGCGGCGAGCGTGCACCCGATCCGGCGGCCGGTCCATGGCGGCCGGCAGGAGTTCACCAAGTCCTAAGAACCCGGAGATCTGTCCTGGAACACGGCGGGGCGCTCGGCGGGTTCCCGGGGCTGACCACGGTTCGCAGACGAAGGAGCGCCAGTGGCTGAGACCTGGGGCGCAGACGTGGTGGTGATCGGGATGGGCCCGGGCGGCGAGGACGTCGCCGGCCGGCTGGCCGAGGCGGGCCTCGACGTTGTGGGTGTCGAGCGCCAGTTGGTGGGCGGCGAGTGCCCGTACTGGGGATGCGTGCCGTCGAAGATGATGATCCGGGCGGCCAACCTGCTGGCCGAGGCGAGACGTGTCCCGGGCATGGCCGGCGACGCGACGGTGCGGCCCGACTGGGCCCCGGTGGCCCAACGCATCCGTGACGAGGCGACCGACGATTGGGACGACCGGGTGGCGGTCGAGCGGTTCGAGGCCAAGGGCGGCCGGTTCCTGCGCGGCGAGGGGCGGATCGTGGCGCCGGGCCGGGTGGCGATGGGCGACCGAGCGATCGAGGCCCGCCGGGGCATCGTGGTGGCCACCGGCACCCATGCCGTCATCCCAACCATCCCCGGCCTGGGCCGCGTGCCGTACTGGACCAACCGCGAGGCGGTCGAGGCCAAGGAGCTGCCCTCGTCGCTGATCGTGCTGGGCGGTGGCTCGGTCGGTGTCGAGCTGGCCCAGGTGTTCGCCCGCTTCGGGGCCGAGATGACCGTGGTGGAGATGATGGACCGGCTGGTACCCGGCGAGGAGCCGGAGGCGGGGCGACTGCTGGCCGACGTGTTCGACGCCGAGGGCGTCGCCGTGCGCACCTCGGCCCGGGTCACGGAGGTCCACCGCGACGGTGCCCGCCTCGCCGTGGGCCTCGACGACGGAACCCGCCTGGCCGCAGCCCAGTTGCTGGTGGCCACCGGGCGCCGCGCCGACCTGGCCGCGGTCGGGCTGGGTGCGGTCGGCGTCGACGAAACCCGTCGCTGGGTGCCGGTCGACGAGCACCTGCGGGTCACCGACGGCGTGTGGGCCGTGGGCGACATCACCGGCAAGGGCGCCTTCACCCACGTGGCCATGTACCAGTCCCCGATCGCCGTGGCCGACATCCTCGGCCAGCCGCACGCGCCCGCCGACTACCGGGCGCTGCCCCGGGTCACCTTCACCGACCCCGAGATCGGCGCGGTCGGCGCCACCGAGGCCCAGGCCCGCGAGGCCGGCCGGGCGGTGCGGACCGGCACGAGCGAGGTGCCCCGCACCGCTCGGGGCTGGATCCACAAGGCCGGCAACCAGGGCGTCATCAAGCTGGTCGAGGACGCCGAGCGGGGCGTGCTGGTCGGCGCCACCGCCATGGGCCCCGCCGGCGGCGAGGTCCTCGCCGCTCTGACCTTGGCCGTGCACGCCCACGTCCCGACCGAGCGGCTCCGCCAGATGATCTACGCCTACCCCACCTTCCACCGCGGCATCGAGGACGCCCTAGGCAGCCTCGCTGGCTGACCCCAGCACTTCTCCCGGCGCCGGGCCCGTGCGCCGGGAATCACCCGAGGTGCTGTGGGCTCAGCCCGCCTTGACGGCGACCAGGCGGCACAGCGGTAGCCCGATGCTCGATCCGGTCCACCCCTGTGCGACCTGCTGCGCTGCGTGCCAGCGGCGGCCAGCGAGGCGGGGCAGGTATAGGGAGCGCATCCACACCACGGCGGCGTCGGGGTCGCCGAGCCGGTAGGCGAAGCGCCGCCGTTCCATGCTCGCCAGGTCAAGCCCGGCGGAAGCCAGCAGCGACCGGGGGTCGTCGAGCACACCGGGGTGGCGGAAGGGCAGGCGCCGCAACCTGAGCGCCGCCAGCAGCCGGGCGTACCGGGCCCGATCCCGGATCGTCAGCGGCCGGGTCGCCGGGACCAGGGCCACGAACAGGCCCCCGGCCCGTAGCAGGCGGGCCATGTCGACCACGGCGGCGGCAGGATCGGCGAAGAGCATCAGCGCCATCGAGCAGATCACGGCGTCGGCGCCGCCGGCACGCACGGGGGCGGCGGCGGCATCGGCTAGGACGACCCGGCCGGGTGCGACCCGTGCGGCGCCGCCCACCTCGGCCGGGTTGCGATCGAGCCCGATCCAGCGCGGGGACACCCGGGTGGCCAGGGGCCCGTTGCCGCAGCCGACATCGACGATCACGCCGTCACCGGGGACGGCCTGGGCCAACCACTCGTACGGATCGCGGCCATCGTCACACGAGGCGGCACCGAGAACGGCCTCGGTGATCCCTGTCCGTTCGGCGTGGAACGCCGCCAGGTAGTCGTCCCAACCACCATCGTGCGTGGGGCTCGAGCGCACGCGCCGACCATCTATACCAGCTGCCGGCGGCAACCGGTCGAGATCAGGGGACGATGTGCGTGTCGGGCTGGAAGGCGCCCCAGGCGAACCAGAATGTGTCCACATGGACCACCGGTTCCAGGGCGCGGCCCGCGAGGGGACCGTCCAAGGCGTCTCCGAGCACGTTCCAGCGGCTGCCCGTCTGGTCGTCCACGAAGCCGGCGTCGGTTCGCTCGAAGGTCAGCTCCTGGCCATCGACCACCGGGACGAACACCCCGGTGGCGCCGACATCGCGTCCCTCGGCGAGGACCGGGGAGTCGAGGGCCGACGCGGTGCCCGGATCGAGCCACACGACCAGCGTGTCGCCGCCGATCTCGACCTCGACCACGCCGGCCTCGGCGAGCTCGTCGGCCCGCACGGCCACGGCCTCGCCGCCGCGCTCGATGCCGATGACCCGTTCCTTGGCGGCGAGCCGGCCGTCGACCTCGCCCTCGAACAGGAACGCCGGCGAGTCGATGTCGTCGTAGCCGGGGTAGGGGTTGCGGCCATAGTCACGGTCGTGGCCGGTGTCGCGGCTCAGCACCAGCCCGTCGGGATGCGCCTCTCGCCAATCGGCCCAGGCCACGATCGCCACCGGGTACACCTCGAGTTCCTGGCCGGCGAGGTGCCCGACGATGCCCTCGGCCGTGAAGTGGCTCCACAGCGACTCCGTCTGGCGGTCGTACATGACCAGCGCCGAGTTGTAGAGCATCCCCGACGTACCGAAGTCGAGGACCCGGTCGCCGAGCCGGCGGCCGTAGGCGATGGCGGTGTTGCACAGCGGGCAGTACGTGACCGCCACCGGCACGCCGTCGACGGTGTCGTTGACGATCTCGTGCCACGTCATGACCTGCAGCGGGTAGGCGCGTGCGTCGTCGCCGATCTCAAGCGCCAGCACCGGTTCCTCGTCGTCGAGGAAGTCGACGTGGTCGGCGGCCAGGAACTTCGGCCGGTCGATGGCGGGGATGCCGTCCGGCGGCGGACCCCCCGACAGAAGCTCTGCGGTGTCGATCAGCGGCTCCGGGAAGCTGTCGTCGTCGGGGTCGTCCAGCGCGGACGGCACGTCCTCGGCAGGGCTGGGCGCCGCCTGGTCGACGGTGGTGGCGGTCCCGTCGGCCGCCGACTCGCGTGCGTCCGTGGACGCCGGTTCCGTGGATCCGTCGCCGTCGTCGCCGCCGCAGGCCGCAGCCAGCAATCCCAGCCCGACGATGCCAGCGACCCATCGCGCTCTCATGAGCAGACCCCTGACGACAGCGTGCGCTCTGGGAACCCGGCGACTGACGTGGCCATTCCCGGTCTCGACGGTCACGCCCCCGGTGTCGGGTGTTCAGTGGACAGTCCGGAGCGCGAACCAGGCGAAGGTCAACGTGACGAGCCCGCCCAAGAACCACATCAGGTTCCGGTTGCGGCGCACGGCGATCAACGCCCCAGTGCAGGCGACGGCGGCGCCCACCACCTGGGCCAGGGCCCCGGCGTCGGTGCGCGGCAACAGCACCTCGCCCCTGTCAGCCCGAGTCGCCGTGGTCGCCGTCGGCGGCTGGGGCGTCGGGTGGCCCGTCGGTGGCGAGCTGGTCGCCGAAGCGGCGGAGCCGGGCCAGGATGGTCTCGGGCAACACCGGGGCTCGGCGCGCGAGGACGGCCTTGATCTCGCGGTAGATCGCGGCCTCGAGGCCGCAGCGCCGGCAGTCCTCGAGGTGTTCGGCGACCTTGGCGGTGGCGTCCTCGTCGGTGTGGCCGTCGAGGTAGTACTGAAGAAGCTTGCCCACCTCGCGGCAGCTGAGGGGCCGGTCGGCGACGCTGTGTCGGCGCCAGGGATTCATCGGTTGTGACTCCGGGGGGCGAGGCCGGCTGCGGTGAGCCGGGTGCGGATGCGGTGGCGGGCTCGGTGGAGGCGACTCATGACCGTGCCGATGGGCACGCCGAGCGCGTCGGCGGCCTCCTGGTAGCTGAGCCCGTCGATGTCGACGAGCTCGACGACGTGACGGAAGCGGGCGGGGAGCCGGACGACGGCGTCGGCGACGGTGGCGTCGAACGCCTCGCCCACGACGATGGACTCGGCGCTGAGTTGCGTCTCGCGTTCGTCGTGAAGGCGTGGGCCGGCGTCGGGGTCGCGCAACAGCGCGGGGCGACGCCGGCGGAACCGGTTCGCTTGGGCGTTGCGCATGATCGTCAGCAGCCAGGCCCGCGGGTGGGCCCCGTCGAAGCGGCCGATCGCCCGGTAGGCGCGTAGCAACGTGTCCTGCACCAAGTCCTCGGCGTCGGACGGGTTGCGGGTGCGCGACAGCGCGACCCGTAGCAGCACGTCGAGCTCGGGGAGCACGTAGCGTCGAAACGCCTCGTGGTCCGAGCGGGCGCGCTGGTCGGGGGACGGTCCCACCGCTGGGGAACCCTGTCCGCCCCGGCGACATTCCACAAGCCTCGGCTGGGAACAGATCGGGTGTGACGCCGGGTTCCCGGGGCGATGCTGCCTGCGGGGCACCGCCGGATGCGCCGGGACCTCGACGCCTACGTCGACGGCGAGCTGTCGCGTGTCCGGGTGGCGGTGGTCGAGGCGCACCTGGACACGTGCTGGGGGTGCAGCGGCCAGGCCGACACGCTGCGATTGATGAAGCGATCGCTGCGGCGGTTGGCGGCGCGGCGCCCGAGCGACCTCGCGCTGGCCAGGTTGCGGCGCTGGTTCGAGGGGCTCGTTTCGTGAACGAGTCGGTGACGCTCGTGGCCGCGTTCGGCGGTGGGCTGATCTCGTTCCTGTCGCCGTGCGTGCTGCCGATCGTGCCCGCCTACCTGTCGATCGTCACTGGGCTCGAGGTGGGCGAGATCCACGAGGGCCGGGGCCACCTGGCCGGGATCGCCCGCGATACCGGACTGTTCGTCGCCGGGTTCTCGGCGGTGTTCATCCTGCTCGGGCTGTCCGCCACTGCGGTCGGCCAGGCGCTGTTCGACAACCAGGGCACCATCACCCGTATCTCCGGCCTGGTCGTGCTGGCCATGGCCCTGTTCGTGCTCGGGTCGCTGGTGCTGCGCTAGCCGTGGCTCTACCAGGAGCGGCGCTTCCACCCCGACCTGTCCCGCTTCGGTCCCCTCGCCGCCCCGGTCGCGGGGGTCGCCTTCGGGTTCGGGTGGACGCCGTGCATCGGGCCGGTGCTCACGTCGATCCTGGCCATCGCCGCCACCCAACAAGGTGTGGGGCGTGGCGCCCTGCTGCTCGCCGTCTACTCGGCCGGGCTCGGCGTGCCGTTCCTGGCCGCCGGTCTGGCCTTCGGCCGCCTGGCCGGCGCGCTGGGCTGGGTCAAGCGCCACTTCACCGGTCTCACCGCCGCCTCGGCGGCCTCGCTGGCCACGTTCGGGGTGATCCTCACGCTCGACCGTCTCGTCTGGGTCACCACCCGGCTCCAGGAGGGGTTCGAGGCGATCGGCCTGGGCCGCCTCGTGTCGCTGGGATGAAGGAGAGGTACCCGTGGGCACCAAGACGCCACCGCATCGCCGCAAGCGCCCGGCGCCAGCGCCAGGCCGCGCCCCGGACCGCGGCCGGTCTCGGGCCACGCTGCGGCGGACGCTGGTCGTCCTGGGCGTCGTCCTCGTGGTCGGGGTGGGGCTGGTCGCCACCGCCCTTGACCGCGGCAGTGACGGCGAGGGTTCCACCGACCCTGGGGCCTTCGACCTGCCGGCGCTCCAGGGCGACGGTCGCATCCGTCTGGCGGACTTCGAGGGCACGCCGGTCGTGGTGAACTTCTTCGCCTCCTGGTGCACCGCCTGTGATGCCGAGCTCCCCGGCTATGCCAAGGTCGCCCGCGAGCTCGACGGCCAGGTCGCCTTCGTCGGCGTCAACGCCCAGGAGACGGGCGATCCCCTGTTCATGCCCGAGCGCCACGGCACACCGACTGGCCCCTGGCCCGGGACATCGGCGGCCGCAACGGCAGCGGCCTCCACGAAGCCCTCGGCGGGCGGGGGATGCCCATCAGCGCCTTCTACGACGCCGACGGCAACCTCCTCCACGTCGACCTGGGCGCCCTCCCCGAACCGGTACTGCGCCAACGTCTCCACGACCTGTACGGCGCACCCACCGTCGCTTGACGGTCCCTCACGTGGCGTCGTCCTGGGCGCCGGGGGCGGCGGGATCGTCGGTTGAGCCCGGTCGGCGGCGCGTGGCAACGAGCACCCCGGCGCACGACACACAGAAGGGAACGACGTAGGTGACGGCGGACTTGACCCACACGACCGTGCCTGCGTCGCCGCGCAGGACCACGTCGAGCTGGTTGATGCAGAACAGGACGGTCCCGACCACCACGGCGATGGCGGCGCTGATCCCGGCGGGCCCCGCCGCCGATCACGATCAGGTCGAGCTCACGGCGCACGGGGTCTCCATGGGCGGCCGAGTGGCGACCAGGAGCACGTAGCCGGCGTCCCCGCATCGGACCACCTCGGCGGCTCGGCGGGCGAGCTCGACGCCGCGGCGCAGGTCGAGCCCGCGTAGCGGTGGCAGGTCGGCGAGGCGGAGGGCGCGCAAGCGCGTCTCCACCTGGTCGATGGTCTCGAGAAGGGCGTCGTCGTGCCGCTCGACGCGGGTGACGCTGAGTCCCGCCCGCGACACGGTGTCGGTGATCTCGGCGATGGGGCGGGCGTCGGCGAGGCATGCGACCCGTCCGGCGAGACCGCGCAGCTCGCGGTCAAGTCGTTCAGGGTCGAGCCAGACGTCGGTGATGCCGAGGCGCCCACCCGGCCGTAGGACGCGGGCGAGCTCGGCGGCGGCCGCGGCCTTGTCGGGGAAGGTGCACAAGGCGCACTCGCAGACGATTGCATCGACGCTGCCGTCGCCGAGCGGGAGCCGTTCGGCGTCGCCCACCTCGAAGCCCACCCGGTCGGCGAGTCCGAACCGACGGGCGCGGCCCCGGGCGCGGGCCACCTGGACCTCGCCCAGGTCCACGCCGATCACGTCCACGCCGCGCTCTCGGGCCAGCAGGAGGGCAGTGGTGCCCACCCCGGCGGCGGCGTCGAGCACCCGGTCCAGCGCCCTCAGCTCCATCGCGTCGGCCAGGCGGCGGGTCAGGGCAGCGCCGCCGGGGTGGTAGCTGTCGCCGAGGAACAACGCCACCAGGTCGAGGCCGTAGGCGGCGGCGCAGCACGCCTTGACCGCCTCCGGGTCGTCCCCGTTGACCGCTTGGAACCGCTGCGCGAGCTGGACAAGTGAGGGCAGCGTGTCGGTCGTGGTCACCGGAGCGTCCTCCCCAGGTTCACCCGCACCCGGGCGGGCGGCGCGCCCGCGTCGGGGTCGCCGACGGTGCGCGAGCCGTGACGGGTGGGCACCAGCACGTCGGCCAACTCGACCGCGTTCGGTACCACCGGCGCGACGGGCGTGCCCGAGAGCTGCTCGCGGACCTGCTCCCGGTATCCGACCGAGTTGTAGGCGCAGAACGGGATCAGGCGGCCATCGGGCGTGATCTCCTCAACGCAGCACTTCATGAGCTGGCGGACGTTGAGCGTGTAGGGGTCCTGGAAGTCCTGGATCACGATCATGAACGCCTTGGCCGCAAGCTCCGTGAACGCGTCGGGGACGTCGACGCCGCAGGCGGCGCACAACGACAAGGCGCCGCCGGCCAGCTCGCCGAGATCATCCGGGAGGCCCACCGCGCCCAGCGCGGCGGAGACCCGCTCGGCCATGGCCTCGGTGCCCGGCACCGATGAGGCACTCCACAGGCCCTCCAACACGCCCCGCAGGCTCGTGTCCGGCAGCACCCGGTTGGCCACGTAGTCGAGGTAGCGCTCGATCGGCAACAGCCGAGGGATCGGCAGGACGTCCTCGCCGTCGGCCAGCACGTAGGTGATCGAGCGGCACGTCGGCGCACAACACGGCACCGGGAAGAAGTCGGAGACCCGGAACCAGTCGGGGCACTGGGCGGTGAGCCCGTGGATCACGTCGGCGTTGGTCAACCGGGTGCGGGGGTCGAACGTCGCGTGTCGCCCGGCGTGGGTCACCGGTTGGAACACCACGCCGCGCACCGCCGGATGCTCGATGCCGTGGCGGACCAGCGCGCCCAGCTCGTGGTCGTTGACGCCGGCTTCGACCGCAGCCACCAGCATCACCGGCAGGCCGGCGGCCGCGCAGCGCTCCAGCGCCTGCGCCTTGGCCGTGCGCAGATCCCGGCCCCGCAGCGCCAGATGCGTGGCCTGGTCCAGCCCATCGAACTGGAGGTAGATCTTGACCCCGAGATCCGCGAGCCGCCCGGCGAAGCTCGGGTCATGCGCCAGACGGATCCCATTGGTGTTGAGCACCACCGTGCCCACGCCCTTGTCGGCGGCCATTCCCAGGAACTCCAGGATCTCGGGATGGATCGAGGGCTCACCCCCGGAGAACATCACCACCTCGGGCTCGCCCTCGGCCGCCACGAACGCATCGAGACCGGCCTCGACCTGCTCTCGGGTGAGGGAGAACCCGTCCGGCTGATGCCCCGAGTCCGCAAAGCACAGCGGGCAGTCGAGATTGCAGGCGGTGTTGACCTCGATGATCCCCAAACAGGCGTGCTGCTTGTGGTCCGGGCACAGGCCGCAGTCCAGCGGGCACCCGTCGCGCACATCGGTCTGGGTCGCCAGCGGCAGCGTGCCCGGCTTGTTGAACCGCTGCGAGTCCAGGTACATCTGCGCGT
>OCZS010000657.1_pt1 | contig 11702 bp, 10 predicted proteins | sample 1539071 | NCBI WGS metagenome assembly OCZS01 (sample SAMEA3113584, study PRJEB22503) | soil metagenome | reverse complement strand
TCGAGGGTGGCCGGGCTGGTCCCGGGCGGGGTCGAGCCGTCCGGCGACCAGGCCCGCCAGCGGGCCCCCCGGCGCCAGGAGGGGACGCCCGCCGGCCGGGCCGTCCCCTCGACGACCAGGCCGGGGGTGGCGGCCAGGACCTCGTCGGGGGTGCCGGCGAGCAGGCCGCGGCCCCGGTCCAGCACCAGCACGGTGGCCGCCCGCTCGGCCTCGTCCAGGTAGGTGGTGGCCACCACCACGGCCGCGCCGCCGGCGGCCGAGGCGGCCAGCAGGCGCCACAGCTCGGCCCGGCTCACCGGGTCGACCCCGGTGGTCGGCTCGTCGAGGATGAGCAGGTCCGGCTGGTGGGCGACGGCCATGGCCAGGGCCAGCTTCTGGCGCATGCCGCCCGAGAGCTGCCCGGCCAGCCGGTCGCGGGCCGTGGCCAGGCCGGTCCGCTCCAGCAGGGCCCCGACCCGCCGGCCCAGCTCGGCCGGGTCGAGGCCGTAGGCCCGGCCGGCGAAGCTCAGGTTCTCGTCGACGGTGAGGTCGGCCCAGACGCCCGGGCCGGCCGAGACGTAGCCGAGGCGGCGCTCGGCCGGCCGCCGGACCGTGCCCGCGGCCGGCCGGACCGTCCCGGCCAGGGCCCGGAGCAGGCTGGTCTTGCCGGCCCCGTCGCCCCCGACCACGGCCGCGACCGTCCCGGCGGCCACCTCGAAGCTGACGTCCTGGCAGGCCACGGTGGCGCCGTAGCGGACCTCCAGCCCCCGGCAGCCCCAGGTCGTCACCGGGCACCCGCCCGGGTGGGGGCGTCCTCGCCCTGGTCCTCGGCGGCCGGGCCGGGGTCGCGGTGGCGGCCCGAGGGGGCCAGGTCGCGGCGGAAGCGGGCGATCGACAGGCCGAACACCACCGCCCCGAGCACGGCCAGCATGCCCAGCGGGAGCAGCAGGGCCTCGAACGGCGCCCCCCTGACCATCACCCCCCTGGCCACCTGGACGAAGTAGGTGAGCGGCAGCAGGTAGCTGATCCAGCGGACCCCGGCGGCCATGGCCTGGATGGGGAAGATCAGCCCGGACAGCAGGATCTGGGGGAGCATGGTCATGATGGCCAGCTGGATGGCCTGGCCCTGGGTCTCGGACACGGTCGAGATGAGCACGCCGATGCCGACCGTGCAGAACAGGAACAGCAGCGCCCCCAGGGCGAAGACCAGCGGCGACCCGTTGAAGGGGACGTCGAACAGCAGCACCCCCACGGCCACGATCACGGCCAGGTCGACGACCGCCACCCCCAGGTAGGGCAGGAGCTTGCCGGCGAGCACGTCACGGGCCTTGAAGGGCATCACGGCCAGCTGCTCCAGGGTGCCGCTCTGGCGCTCGCGGACCACCCCGAGGGCGGTGGCGATGGTGCCGACGAAGACCAGCACCACCCCCATCAGGCCGGGGACCATGATGGCCGAGGTCTCCAGCCCCGGGTTGAACAGCACCTCGGGGGTGGGCAGCCCGGGCCGGCCCCGCAGCTCGGTCACCACCGACCGGGCCGAGAACAGGTCGGCCCCGTCGACCAGCACCTGGGGCTGGCCGCCCTCGCCGGTCACCACCGCCACCGCCGCCTCGGCGTCGCGCAGGGCCTCGACGGCGTCCTCGCGGCCCTCCCCGGGCGCCACCCGGACCACCTCCAGCCGCTCGGGCAGGGCGGCCGCCACCTGCCCGGCCCGGGGGCCGACCACCACCGTCCTGACCCGGTCGACATCGAAGCTGGCGGCGTAGCCGAACACCACCAGCAGCAGCACCGGGAGCAGGATCATCATGGCCAGGGTGCGCCGGTCCCGGCGCATCTGGCGGAACTCCTTCATGGCCATGGCCCACATGCCGGCGCCACCTCCGCGACCCAGAATTCATCGTCGGGTGAAGTCTACGATGAGTGAAATTTGTGGGCAAGAGAAAGGCGCCGGCCAGCGACCGGCGCCCGTTCCCGCTCAGCCGCTAGTCGTTGTCCGCCTCGTCCTCCCGCATGACCTTGGTCGGAGGCAGCTCGCCGGTGGCCCGCTCCCAGAGCTTGTCGATCAGCTTGCGGGTGGCCAGCACCGCGACCGCGGTGATGACCGCGAACGCGACCCGCTTGATGAGCTTGCGGGCCTCCTCCGGAGCACGCTCGGAGAGCTTGGCCACCTTGTCCTCCATCTGCCTGCGGGTCTCCTCTACCTCTCGGGCGGTTGCTGCTGAGGTTTCCCCCACGTGATCTCCTCCTTCAGCTCGTTCGCGGTCGTCTGGAGCTCGGCTTTGGCCTTCTCCGGAGCGACCTTGGAGGCGGCCAGGCGCTTCTTGCCGACCAGCCCCAGCACCGCGACCACGATCAGCAGCACCGCGGTGACGATGGCGAACCCGAGCCAGCGCGGCCCGCCGATCGCCTCGCCGATGGTGTAGAGCAGGAAGCCGAAGGCGTACAGCCCGAGCACGCCGGCCGCGACGAGCAGGGCGCTCGCCTTGGCGCTGGCGGTCAGGCCCTCCTGCAGCTCCTGCTTGGCCAGCAGGATCTCCTGTCGCATGAGGGTGGTCGCGTCGTCGGCCAGCCCCTTCAGCAGCTCACCGGTGGACGGGTCCTCGGTGGGCGCCGCCCCGGCGGGCCGCGTGGTCGCCCGCGCGCCCGATGGCGGGTCCTGGATTGCCAAGGCAGTCCCCCCTTACCGTTGTCGTCTGGGGTTCGCTGGACGGCCAGCCTCGCCGCCCAACGACCTTCTACCCCGCTGCCGTAAGAGTTATCGCATATCACCCGGGCCGATGCAGTCGACGCCCGGAGGCCAGCACGGCCGCCAGCCGGGTCACCGCCGCCCTGGCCGTCGGGGTCAGCGGGCGCCGGCCGGCCTCGTGCAGCGGCACCCAGTCGAGCTCGCTGTGCTCGGACGGCTCCCGGTTGGCCGGCTCGCCCTTCCAGGCGGTGACCAGGAAGTAGGCGTCGGCCCGCTCGCCGTCGTGGAAGCAGCCGAGGGCGGTCGGGTCGAGCGCCTCGATCCCGGCCTCCTCGCGGGCCTCGCGGGCCAGGGCCTCCAGCAGGGTCTCGCCCTCGTCGGGCTTGCCGCCGATGGCGTCCCAGACCCCCGGGTAGCGGCGGCCCTGGCCGCGGGTGCGCAGGCCGAGCAGGACCCGTCCGCCGGCCGGGTCGAGCAGCAGCAGGGCGGCGCTGGCCGCCTCGGCGAACGGCACCTCGCGGACGGCCGTCGACGCCCCCACGGTGGCGGTGGCCAGTGGCCGCCAGACCCTGCCCCCCTCGGCGTCCCGCTCCTCGCCCAGCAGGGCGAGCTCGCGGACCGGGAAGGTGGCCCGGAAGCCGGCCAGCTCGCGGGCGGCGGCCTCGATCCGCTCGGCGGGCAGGTCCTGGACCAGGGTCACGTGGGGGTGGAAGGGGTGGGTGCGGCGGTCGAGCGGCGACTCCCGGAGGGCCGCCTCCAGGTCGGCCAGGGCCGGCCCGCCCTCGCGCACGGCCAGGTACGCCACCGGGCTGTCGGGCAGGAAGGTGGCCGTCCCGTCCAGCTCGACCAGGAACGGCACCGCCCCCGCGGCCGCCCGCTCGACCAGGGCGGTGGCCCGGCCCAGGTCGCGCTCGGCCACCGTCTGGGGCGGCACCAGGGTCAGGTGGGGCGCGATCCGCTCCGCCGCCGGGTCACCCAGGGCCCGCCGCCAGGCCTGCACGTGGATCCCGATCGGCTCGGGCAGCCGCGCCACCACCCCGAGGCGGTGTCGGGTCACGGGCGCCCGCACGCCGGGGCTGTGGAAATCCCCCCGCACGTCCCCGCCACCTCGGCTACCCTCCCGACCGGGGCTCCCGCCACCGGCAGGGGTCTCCGCGCCGAGGCCCCGATCGGCATCAGCCGCTCGACCGTGGCAGGAACCCCATCCGCTCCTTGGCCAGGGCGAGGTTCTCGCGGGCGATGGCCTGGGCCTTGACCGCGCCCTGCTCGAGGATGGCCCGCAGGTGGGCCGGGTCGCCCCTGAGCTCGTGGTAGCGCTCCCGGACCGGGGCCAGGAAGGCGATCAGGGCGTCGGCCAGGTCGCCCTTGAAGTCGCCGTAGCCGCGGCCGGCGTAGGTCCGCTCCAGCTCCCCGACCGTGGACCCGGTGGCGACCGAGAACAGCTCCAGCAGGTTGGAGATGGCCGGCTTGTCGGGCCGGGCCAGCACCTCGCGGCCCGAGTCGGTCACGGCCGAGCGGACCTTGCGCCGGATGGCCTCGGGCGGGTCGAGCACCTCGATGCGCCCGGCCGGCGACGCGCTCGACTTCGACATCTTGGCCGTCGGCAGCTGGAGGTCCATGACCCGGCCGCCGACCTTGGGGATGTAGGCCTCGGGGACCACGAAGGTCTGGCCGAAGCGGGCGTTGAAGCGCTCGGCCACGTCGCGGGTCAGCTCCAGGTGCTGGCGCTGGTCCTCCCCCACCGGCACCCGGTCCGCCTGGTAGATGAGGATGTCGGCGGCCTGCAGGACCGGGTAGTTGAAGTAGCCGGCGGGCAGCGCGCCCTCGCCCCCGGTCTCGGCCTTGGCCTTGAACTGGGTCATGCGGCGCAGCTCGCCGACGGTCGCCAGGTGGTTGAGCAGCCAGGCCAGCTCCGTGTGCTCGGGCACGTGCGACTGGACGAACACGGTGCAGACGTCCGGGTCGAGCCCGGCCGCGAGTAGGAGGGCCGCCGCCTCCAGGGTCCGGTCGGCCAGCTCGTCCGGGCTGTAGGCCAGGGTGATGGCGTGCAGGTCGACCACCGGGTAGAGGGCCTCGAAGTCGTGCTGCATGTCCACCCACTGCCGGAAGGCGCCCACGTAGTTGCCGAGGTGGATGTTCCCGGTGGGCTGGACGCCCGAGAGGATGCGGGGCACGGGTCTGGTCCTTCGTTGTGGGGTCTTGCGGGTCGGTGGGTTGTACCTTACCGTGGCACGCCATGACCGCCACGCTGCTGACCCGCAACCGCGCCCTCGACCACGGGTGGGTGGTGTCCTGCGCGTGTCCGTGGGCTCGGCGGTCGTGCCGTGTGACGATGTAGCTCGCGTGCTTTCCGACCGACCGGGCCTGGACCCCCCGACCCGAGCGTGTCGAGAGGAGCTCGCCTGTGGCGGCGACCGCCACCACCTGGCCGCACGGCCTTGATCCCGACCTAGACGGACCCGACCTCGCCCACCTCGACGGCCTCCCGGCCGACGAGCTGCTGGCCTGGGCCATCGGGCGCTTCGGCGACCGGTTCGCCGTGGTGACCAGCTTCCAGGCCGAGGGGATGGTCGTGCTCGACCTGGCCCGGCGGATCGACCCCGGGGTGCGGGTCCTGACCCTGGACACCGGTCGCCTGCCCGAGGAGACCTACGAGGTCATCGAGGCGGTGCGGACCGGCCTTGGCCTCGAGGTCGAGGTGATCACCCCCGACCCGGCCGACGTGGCCGCCATGGTCGCCCGCCACGGCCCCAACCTGTTCCACAAGGACCCGGCCCTGCGCCGGCTCTGCTGCCACGTGCGCAAGGTCGCCCCCCTGGACCGGGCCCTGGCCGGGGTCGAGGCCTGGTCGACCGGGCTGCGCCGCGACGGCGGCCCGGCCCGGGGCGGGATCGGCAAGGCCGAGCGGGACGACGCCCACGGCGGCATCCTCAAGCTCAACCCGCTGGCCGACTGGACCCGCGAGCAGGTCTGGGCGTATGTGCGCAGCCACCGCCTGCCGGTGAGCTCGCTGTACGCCCAGGGCTACACCTCGATCGGCTGCGCCCCCTGCACCCGCCCGACCCGGCCCGGGGAGGACGAGCGGGCCGGGCGCTGGTGGTGGGAGGCCGACCAGGACCGCGAGTGCGGCCTCCACACCCGGCTGACCGGTGCCCCGGCCAGCCCCGATGACCGCTTCTCGGCCGCCCTGGACCGGCTGCGCGCCGACACCAACGCCCGCACCTGGGAGACCTCCAATGGCTGCTGAGGACCGACGCAACCGCAACGAGCAGATCAAGGAGGCGCTGGACCCGCTCGACCTGCGCCCCCGCATCGACCGCTACGCCCGCGAGGGCCTGGCCTCGGTCGACCCCGACGACCTCAACATCCGCTTCCGCTGGTGGGGCCTGTACACCCAGCGCCCGGCCTCCGACGGCCACTTCATGCTGCGCGTCCGCATCCCCGGGGGCGCGCTGACCGCCGACCAGCTGGCCGCCATCGGCCGCCTGGCCCAGGTCCACGGCCGCAACCTGGCCGACGTCACCGACCGCCAGAACATCCAGCTCCACTGGATCGTGATCGAGGACGTCCCGGCGATCCTGGACGAGCTCGACCGGATCGGGCTGAGCAGCCTCCAGGCCTGCGGGGACACCGTCCGCAACGTGCTCGGCTGCCCGGTGGCCGGGGTCGACGCCGGCGAGTGGTTCGACGCCACCGGTGACCTGCTGGCCGTGGAGGCCCGCATGGCCCGGACCAAGGAGTTCTCCAACCTGCCCCGCAAGTACAAGATGTCGGTCTCGGGCTGCCGCCACCGCTGCGCCCAGCCCGAGGTCAACGACCTGGCCCTGGTCGGCCACGTCCACCCCGACGGCCGCCAGGGCTTCGACCTGCTGGTCGGCGGCGGCCTGTCGTCCAGCCCCCGCTTCGCCGACCGGCTGGGGGTGTTCGTCCCCCGGGCCGAGGCCCCCGAGGTCGTCGCCGCCGTCACCGCCGCCTACCGCGACCACGGCAACCGCGACAAGCGGACCCGGGCCCGGATCAAGTTCCTGCTCGCCGCCTGGGGGCCGGAGCGCTTCCGCGAGGTGGTGGAGCGCGACTACCTGGGCCGGCGGCTGGAGGACGGCCCCGAGGCCCCGCCGTCGCCCGAGGCCCACCGCGACCACGTCGGCGTGCACCGCCAGCTCGACGGGGCCAGCTACATCGGGACCTCGCCCCTGGTCGGGCGGACCGACGGCGACACCCTGGTCGCGGTGGCCGAGCTGGCCCGCGAGCTGGGCGGGGCCCGGGTCCGGCTCACCACCCAGCAGAAGCTGGTCGTGCTCGACGTCCCCGACGAGCGGGTCACCGAGGCGGTGGCCCGCCTGGACGCCCTCGACCTGCCGTCGTCCCCCAGCGAGTTCCATCGGGGGGCGATGGCCTGCACCGGCCTGACCTTCTGCAAGCTGGCCCTGGTGCCGACCAAGGAGCCGGCGGTCGAGCTGGTCAGGGAGCTGGAGGAGGCGTTCCCGGGCTTCGACGCCAAGGTCCGGGTGAACGTCAACGGCTGCCCCAACTCCTGCGCCCGCTACCAGCTGTCCGACATCGGCCTGGCCGGCGGCGAGTCCGCCGGGGAGGGCAACTACCAGCTCCACCTGGGCGGCGACCTGGGCGAGGGCCTGGCCTTCGGGCACCGGGTGCGCGAGCGGGTCCCGGCCACCGACACCGGCGCCGTGGTCCGGGGGCTGGTCGCCGGCTACCTGGCCGAGCGCCAGGCCGGCGAGACCCTCCAGTCGTGGCTGCGCCGCCAGCCCCCCGAGACCCTGGCCGCCATGTCCAAGCCGGCCACCGTCGGAGGTGCGTGATGGCGTTCGGCTACCCGGTGCTGCTGGAGCTGACCGGCCGGCGGGCGGTGGTGATCGGCGAGTTCGCCGTCGAGGCCGGCAAGGTCGAGGGCCTGCTGGTCGCCGGGGCCGAGGTCACCGTGATCGCCAAGGGCCCGGAGGAGACCCTGGACCGGCTGGAGCCCGACCCGAGGGTGACCATCCACCGCCGCGGCTACCGGGGCCCGGGCGACCTGTCCGGGGCCGTCCTCTGTGTGGCCCACGCCGACGAACCTGGGGTGCGCAACGCCATCGCCGCCGACGCCCGGGCCGCCGGGGTCCTGGTCAACGTCATGGACGACGTCCCCAACTGCGACTTCGCCGCCCCGGCGATCGTCCGCCGGGGCGACCTGATCGTGGCCATCGGCACCGGCGGCCGCGCCCCCGCCCTGGCCGGCCGCCTCCGGGCCGAGCTCGGCCGGCGGTTCGGGCCGGACTGGACCGAGCTGGTCGAGCTGGTCGGCCAGGTCCGCACGGCCACCCTCCCCCACCTCCCCGACTTCGAGGACCGCTCCCGCCGCTGGAAGGCCGCCCTCGACCTGGACGAGCTCGAGCGACTGATCGCCGCCGGCCAGGGCGACCTGGCCGCCACCCGCCTGCGCGACCGCCTGCTGGAGGGTCTGGCGTGAGCGGGATCGTGTACCTGGTCGGGGCCGGGCCCGGGGATCCGCGGCTGCTGACCCTGCGGGGGGCCGAGGTGCTGCAGCGGACCGACGTGGTGGTCTACGACCGGCTGGCCCCGGCGGCCCTGCTCGACCTGGCCCCGCGCGGGGCCGAGCGGGTCGACGCCGGCAAGGCCAGGGGACGGATCGCCCTGTCCCAGGAGGAGATCAACCGGGTGCTGGTCGACCGGGGCCGGCGGGGACTGACCGTGGTCCGGCTCAAGGGCGGCGACCCGTTCGTGTTCGGCCGCGGCGGCGAGGAGGCCCTGGCCCTGGCCGGGGCCGGGGTGCCGTTCGAGGTCGTGCCCGGGGTCAGCGCGGCCGTGGCCGCGCCCGCCTACGCCGGCATCCCGGTCACCCACCGGGGCCTGGCCGCCAGCTACGCGGTGATCAGCGCCACCCTGGCCGGCGGCGCCCCGGCCGACCTGGCCCGCACCGCGGCCGCCGCCGACACCCTGGTCCTGCTGATGGCGGCCGAGCGCCTGCGCGAGGTCTGCACCCAGCTGATCGCCGCCGGCCGCCCGCCCGGCGAGCCGGCCGCGGTGGTCGCCTCGGCCAGCACCGGCGCCCAGCGGGTCGTCACCGGCACCCTGGCCGAGCTGGCCGCCTCCGAGGTCGAGGTCGATCCCCCGGCCACCCTGGTCACCGGCCCCTCGGTGGCCCTGGCCGGCTCGCTGGCCTGGTTCGCCCCCGCCGCCCCGGTCGCCGGGACCGGGACGGCGGTTGGCGAGAACCAGGTCACCGGCTCGGCCCGCTGAGGGGCAGCCGGGCGACCACCTCGTCCTCGTCGACCTCACCGGTGAGCTCGAAGCCGAGCTTGCCGTAGAAGCCCGCCGGGCCCGCCTCGCCAGGCACCCAGCTGGTCAACAGCTCGGTCGCGCCCGGCCGGGTCCGGACGTGGTCGCAGAGCAGCTCGACGGCGGCGCGGCCGTAGCCCTTGCCCTGGTGCCCGGCGTCGATCAGCAGCCGCCACAGGAAGTACTGGCGGCTGGCCGGGTCGTCCTCCAGCATCACGAACCCGACCGGGGTGTCGCCGGCGTACACCGCCCGGAACCAGGCCAGCGGGGAGAAGTGGGCCTCGGCGATCGACTCGGCCACCGGGGCCACGAAGCCCTCCTGGCCGGGGGCCACCCGCAGCCGGCAGATCTCCCGGACCGTGTCGGCGGTGATCTCGCGCAGCGAGACCTCCGGCTCCCCCATCCCGGTCAGCCCCGGAGCTGGCGCAGGACGTACTGGAGGATGCCCCCGTTGCGGTAGTACTCGACCTCGTTCGGGGTGTCGATCCGGAGCCGGCAGGTCAGCTCCTGGTCGTCGGCGCGGACGGTCAGCTCCCGGGGGAAGCCGTCGGCGCCGGCGCCCTCGAGGCCGGTGATCTCGAAGGTCTCGCGCCCGGTCAGGCCGAGCGACTCGACCGTCTCGCCGGGCGGCAGCTCAAGGGGCAGGATGCCCATGCCGACCAGGTTGGCCCGGTGGATGCGCTCGTAGCTCTCGGCCAGCACCGCCCGGACCCCGAGCAGCATCGGGCCCTTGGCCGCCCAGTCGCGGCTCGACCCCGACCCGTACTCCTTGCCGGCCAGGATCACCAGCGGCACCCCGTCGGCCTGGTAGCGCATGGCCGCGTCGTACATGGTCATCTGCTCCCCGTCGGGCAGGTGCAGGGTGAACCCGCCCTCGGTGCCGGGGGCGAGCCGGTTGCGCAGGCGGATGTTGGCGAAGGTGCCGCGGATCATCACCTCGTGGTTGCCCCGCCGCGACCCGTAGGAGTTGAAGTCCTTGACCGCGACGCCCTGCTCGGTCAGGTAGTCGCCGGCCGGGCTGTCGCGCTTGATGACCCCGGCGGGCGAGATGTGGTCGGTGGTGACGCTGTCGCCCAACACGGCCAGGACCCGGGCGCCGTGGATGTCGGTGACCGGCTCGGGGGTGGCGGGCATGCCGTCGAAGTACGGCGGGCGGCGCACGTAGGTCGAGGCGTCGTCCCAGGCGAAGCTCTCCCCCGTCGGCACCTCGAGGATGTTCCAGCGCTCGTCGCCCTGGAACACCTGTCCGTAGCTCTTGCGGAACATGTCCGACTGGACGGCCCGGCCGATCAGCTCGGCCACCTCGGCGCTGGACGGCCACAGGTCGCGCAGGTAGACGGGGTTGCCGTCGGGGTCGTGGCCGAGCGGGTCGTCGAGCAGGTCGATGTCCATCGTCCCGGCCAGGGCGTAGGCGACCACCAGCGGCGGCGAGGCCAGGTAGTTCATGCGGCAGTCGGGGTTGATGCGGCCCTCGAAGTTGCGGTTGCCGCTCAGCACCGAGGCCACCACCAGGTCGCCGTCGGTGACCGCCTGGGAGACCTCGGGGGCCAGCGGCCCGGAGTTGCCGATGCAGGTGGTGCAGCCGAACCCGACCAGGTGGAAGCCGAGCTTCTCAAGAGATGGCAGCAGCCCGGCCCGCTCGTAGTAGTCCATGACCACCTTGGAGCCGGGGGCCAGCGAGGTCTTGACCCACGGCTTGGAGGCCAGGCCACGGTCGACGGCGTTGCGGGCCAGCAGCCCGGCGGCCAGCATCACCGACGGGTTGGAGGTGTTGGTGCAGGAGGTGATGGCGGCGATCACCACATGCCCGTGGTCGAGGTCGAAGCGGGTGCCGTCCTCCAGGGCGACCGGCACCCGGTTGCTGGGCCGGCCGCTGGCTCCGGTCGGGTCGGGCTCGAACCAGCCGGCCGGCCCCGGGTCATGATTGGCGTCCTGGGTCACCCCGGCCATCGCCGCCGGCGGGTCGCTGGCCGGGAACGACTCGGCCGAGGCCTCGTCCGGCCCGTCCTCGCGGATCCTCCGGTCGACCGGCGCGTCGGGCGTGGCCGACGGTTCGGGGGCCATGTCGGCCAGGGCGGCCCGGAAGCCGCGGCGGGCGTCGGTCAGGGCGACCCGGTCCTGGGGCCGGCGCGGACCGGCCAGGCTGGGCACGACCGTGCCCAGGTCCAGCTCGACGGTCTCGGTGTAGCGGGGCTCGGCCTCCGGGTCGTGCCACAGGCCCTGCTCCTTGGCGTACGCCTCGACCAGGGCGACCAGCTCGGGCGGGCGCCCGGTGAACTCCAGGTAGCGGAGGGTCTCGCCGTCGATCGGGAAGATGGCGCAGGTCGACCCGTACTCGGGCGACATGTTGCCGATGGTGGCCCGGTTCTCGACCGGCACGTTGCCGACCCCGGGGCCGTAGAACTCGACGAACTTGCCCACCACCCCGTGGCGGCGCAGCAGCTCGGTCACGGTCAGGACCAGGTCGGTGGCGGTCGAGCCCTCGGGCAGCTCGCCCGACAGCTTGAACCCGACCACCTTGGGCATGAGCATCGAGATCGGCTGGCCGAGCATGGCCGCCTCGGCCTCGATCCCGCCGACGCCCCAGCCGAGCACGCCGAGGCCGTTGACCATCGGGGTGTGGCTGTCCGTCCCGACCAGGGTGTCCGGGTAGGCCTGGCCCTGGTCGTTGGTGAACACCACCCGGGCCAGGTACTCGCAGTTGATCTGGTGGACGATGCCGGTGCCCGGGGGCACGACC
>OCZS010000656.1_pt1 | contig 11704 bp, 10 predicted proteins | sample 1539071 | NCBI WGS metagenome assembly OCZS01 (sample SAMEA3113584, study PRJEB22503) | soil metagenome | reverse complement strand
TTCATCGACACCGCCGACGCCTACGGGCCCGACGTCAGCGAGGAGCTGATCGCCGAGGCGCTCTCGCCGTACCCGGAAGGCCTGGTGATCGGTACCAAGGGCGGGCTGCTACGCGGCGGGCCGGGCGACTGGCGGCCCGACGGTCGGCCCGAGCACCTCCGCGCCGCCTGCGAGGGCAGCCTGCGCCGGCTGCGGGTCGACCAGATCGCGCTCTACCAGCTCCACCGGCCCGATCCGGCGGTCCCGTTCGAGGACTCCCTCGGCGAGCTCGTCAGCCTGCGCACCGAAGGCAAGATCCGACACATCGGCCTGTCCAACGTGAGCGTCCGGCGGCTCGCCCGGGCGCTGGAGACCACGCCCATCGCGTCGGTCCAGAACCGCTACAACCCGGCCGATCGTGCGTCCGACGAGGTGGTCGAGCTGGCGGCCACCCGCGGGCTGGCGTTCCTTCCCTGGGCGCCGGTCGGTGGCCAGGAGCCGGGCGAGGGCAAGGCGCTGGCCGAGGTCGCCCGCCGCCACGGCGTCTCGCCCGTTCAGGTGGCGATCGCCTGGCAGCTGGCCCGTTCACCGCAGGTGCTGCCGATCCCCGGCACGTCGTCGGTGGCACACCTGGAGGAGAACGTCGCCGCGGCCTCGCTCCGGCTTTCTGCCGACGACCTCGACCTGCTGGGCTGAGGAGCGCCGGGGGATCCGCCCATCACCCCTGGGGGTGACGACCGCCGGCTGCCGCCCCCGCGCACGCTGGTGCGGTCGTTCAACCCGATGGGGTGCGCATCCTGGCGGCCGACGTGGGGGCCTCGCCCCCCGGAGCAGGGCCCTAGCGGGAGGATGTGACTCGCTCCGGCGGGTCCGACGCCGGTCGCGGGCCAGCTAACCGTCGACCGTCGCCGGTACGGCGGCTGCGCCCGGGTTCACGTGGTTGCGCACCTTGCGCAGCAGGCTGGCGAGCTGGTCGCGCTCGGCGCGGGACAGCGCGCTGGTGAAGTGCTGCTCGACGTGCTCGAGGTGGGGGTCGACGGCGGCGCGGATGCGTTCGAGCCCGAGTGGGGTGAGCGCGGCGAATGCGCCGCGCCGGTCGGACGGACAGGGCACGCGCTCGACCAGGCCGGCGGCCTGGAGCCGGTCGGTCGCCCGGGTGAGGCCGCTCGGGCTGAGGCTGGTCTGGGCGGCGAGGTCGCTCATCCGCAGGCGGTGGCCCGGCGAGCGGGCCAGCCGGATGAGCAGCTCGAACCACTGCAGCGGCAGGTCGGCGTCACGCTCGAGCCCGCGATCGAGCTGGGCGCGCAGCGCGGTGTAGCTCTCGGTCAGGAGCCCGACCAGGGTGATGCGCTCGTCATGCAGTCCGTCCATCGGCGGCATCCTACGGGCACTACTTGCGCCGTGAACCTTCTCCGCGCAGCGCTCAGTAGTGCCAGGGGTATGACGACCAGTCGGGGACGCGCTTGTCGAGGAACGCGTCGCGTCCCTCCTCGGCCTCGGCGGTGCCGTAGGCCAGCCGGGTCGCCTCGGCGGCGAACACCTGCTGCCCCACGAGGCCGTCGTCGATCAGGTTGAAGGCGTACTTGAGCATGCGCACGGAGGTCGGGCTCTTGCCCATGATCTTGCGGGCCCAGTCGAGCGCCACGCGTTCGAGGTCGTCGTGGGGCACGACCGCGTTGACCATGCCCATGGCGTGGGCCTGGTCGGCCGTGTACTCGTCGCCGAGGAAGAAGATCTCGCGGGCAAACTTCTGGCCCACCTGCCGCGCCAGATACGCGGAGCCGAACCCTCCGTCGAAGCTGGCGACGTCGGCGTCGGTCTGCTTGAACCGGGCGTGCTCGCGGCTGGCGATCGTGAGATCGCACACCACGTGGAGGCTGTGGCCGCCGCCCGCGGCCCACCCTGGGACCACGCACACCACCACCTTGGGCATGAACCGGATCATCCGGTGCACCTCCATGATGTGGAGGCGGCCCGAGCGCGCCGGGTCTATCGATTCGGCCGTCTCGCCCTCGGCGTAGCGGTAGCCGTCGCGCCCCCGGATCCGCTGGTCGCCGCCGGAGCAGAAGGCCCAGCCGCCGTCGCGGGGCGACGGACCGTTGCCGGTGAGAAGCACGCAGCCCACGTCGGACGTCTGCCGCGCATGGTCGAGCGACCGGTGCAGCTCGTCGACCGTGTGGGGCCGGAAGGCATTGCGCACCTCCGGTCGGTCGAAGGCCACGCGCACCACGCCCGCGTCGACGGCGCGGTGATACGTGACGTCGGTGAAGTCGAAGCCCTCGACGGGACGCCAGGCGTCGGGGTCGAACAGGGCAGAGACCATCGGGACCTCCGGGAGTCGGTGCGCGCGCGCGTCGTTCTAGCCGGAGCACGGGGAAGCCGTAACTCTCGGGCCGGGCGGTCAGGCCACGGTGTCGCGGATTCGGGTCAGGGTGTCGTCGTCGAGCCGCTCGAGCACGTCGAGCGCCGCCAGGTTCTCGTGGACCTGCTCGACCCGGCTGGCGCCGGTGATCACGGTGGAGACGTGGGGGTTGCTGGCGCACCAGGCGACGGAGAGTTGGGCGAGAGAGCACCCGAGGTCGTCGGCCACGGCGGCCAACCGGCGCACCTTGTCGTTGCGGCCGGGGTCGGTCAGCAGGTCGCGCAGCCACTCGTAGCCCGGCAGCGCGGCGCGGCTGTCGTCGGGCACGCCGTCGAGGTACTTGCCGGTGAGCAGGCCCGAGGCCAATGGGCTCCAGGTCGTGAGCCCAAGGCCGATGTCGTCGTAGAGACGGGAGTACTCGCGCTCGACCTTGCGCCGGTTGAACAGGTTGTACTCGGGCTGCTCGACCACGGGTTTGTGCAGGTGGTGGCGCTCGGCGATCTCCCACGCCGCCCGGATGTCGGCGGCCGACCACTCCGACGTGCCCCAGTAGTGCGCCCGGCCCGACGACACGATGTCGGACATCGCCCACACCGTCTCCTCGATCGAGGTCTCGGGGTCCGGCCGGTGGCAGTAGACGAGGTCGAGGTGTTCGAGGCCGAGGCGCTCCAGCGAGGGGTCGATCGCCTCCAAGAGGTACTTCCGGTTGAGCGTCGCCCGGGCGTTCACGTGGTCGGAGATGCCCCAGTAGAACTTCGAGCTGATCACGTACGACGAGCGGGGCCAGCCCAGCTCGGCGATGGCGGCGCCCATGATCCGCTCCGACTCGCCGCCCGAGTACACCTCGGCGTTGTCGAAGAAGTTCACCCCGGCGCGGTAGGCAGCGTCGAGGCAGTCGCGGGCCTTCCCGGTGTCGAGCTGCGGCCCGAACGACACCCACGACCCGAAGGACAGGACGCTCACCTTGATGCCCGAGCGGCCGAGACGGCGGTACTGCATGTCCATGGGGGCTCCTCTTCCTGGCGGGACGCCCGGAAACTACCCACGGGATCGTTGGCGAGCGGGGGAGTCGGTTCTGCCAGACTGACGCCCATGCGAGCGGTGGTGGTCTACGAGAGCTTCACCGGCAACACGGCCCGCGCCGCCCAGTTGGTCGCCGAGGCCGCCCGCGCCGAGGGCGCCGAGGTGTCCGTGTACGACATCACCAACATCGGCCTGAAGGACCTGGCGGAGGCCGACCTCGTGTTCGTGGGGACCTGGGTCGACGGCCTGATCATCGCCGGCCACCGCCCCGGGCGGGTCGGCCGCCTCCGCGCCATGCCGGTCATCGACGGCAAGCGGGCGGCGTGCTTCATGACCTACGCCATCCACGCCGGCAAGGCCCTGTCCAAGCTCGAAAGGGTGGTCGAGGAGCGCGGCGGCACCGTCGTCGCCTCCACCCTCCTGCGGCGCGACCGGCTCGCCGTCGGCGTCGCCGATTTCGTGCACGACGCCCTGGCGACGGTTCCCGCCTGAGGCCGGGGTTCGCCGTGCTGGGGCTGGGGAGGGGCGGTGAGCGCGCCGGGCGCGCCGCTGCGTTGGGGCTGGCGCTCGCGCTCGTGGTCGGGGCGTGCAGCGACGACTCCTCCTCCGACGACGACGCCGCCCCGTCCGAGTCGTCCGGGACGGCCGACGGGGGTGCGATCGTCGCCGACGGGCCGGCCGTGCCGGGCGACATCGCGGAGGGGTGCGGCCGCCAGGCCGTGACCGACCCCGAGGACCTGTCCGCCGGGCGGGTCGTCGCGCGCTGCGGCGCGGGCTCGCCCGCCGCGGCGCCGCTGCCCGCGGCGACGACCGTGCGGGTGGCGGTCCCCGAGCAGCCCGGGCCCGAGCTGGCCCCGCTGTTCGTGGCCGACGCCCTCGGCGAGTTCGAGGCCGAGAACCTTGCGGTCGAGCTGGTCCCGCTGGACGACCGGTCGGCCATGGAGGCCGTCGACGCCGGTACGGTCGACGTGGCCGTGGGCGGCGTGGGTGGCGCCTACCTCGACGCCCTGTCCCGCGGCACCGAGGCCCGCCTCGTGCTCGGCGGCGTGCTGGCCAGCAACCCCAACGACCTGGGCCGTCCCCAGGCCGGGCTGTGGGTGCGCGACGACGCCTTGAGCGAGGATCCCGACCTCGGCGACCTCGAGCTGCAGCCGGTCGGCTCCCCGGCGGGCGTCCGCTCCGCCGCCAACTACCCGGCCGGGCTCGCCTTCTCACAGACCGACATCACGCTCAACGAGGTGGCGCTGAGGGAGTCGGACGGACCGGAGGCGGCGTCTGACCTGCTCGACGGCCGGCTGGCCGCCGCCTGGCTCGACGGCGCCGCCTGGGCCCGGGTCGCCGACCAGCCGGGCATCCGCCTCGTCGCCACGCTCCCGGCCAGCGAGTCGATCGACGGCACCGTGGTGTCGAGCGCGCTGCTCGGGCCCGAGCGCCGCGTCGGCCTGGCCTACGCCCGGGCGATCATCCGCACGATCAACACCCACCTCACCGGCGACTACCGCGAAGACGACGACGTCGTGGACGCCGTCGCGGACGGGACGGGCCTGGCCGCCGACGAGCTACGCGACCTGCCGCCGCTGCTGTTCGACTGGGAGCTGCGGGCCGGGACGATCGGACGGATCGAGGAGGAGCTCATCCTCATCGGCGGCGTGTCGTACGACGAGCCGGTGGCCCCCGACACCCACGTCGACCGCACGCTGGCGTCCGAGGCCGTCGGCGCGTCCTCCTAGGCGCTCCCGGGCCCGGCTCGGTCCGGGGCCGGGCGGGACCAGGTCCAGGCGTAGTCGGCGTCCTCGCAGGCCCGCGCCGCCGCCGTCAGGGCGAGCGGGCGGAACGTGTCGACCATGACGGCCAGCTCGTCGGTCCAGGTGGCGCCGAGGCCGGCCTCGACGCTGCCGGGCTGGGGCCCGTGGACGAACCCGGCCGGGTGCAGGGTGAGCGAGCCCACCCCGATGCCGGCCCCCTTGCGGCTCGTGAAGTCGCCGCCGCAGTAGTAGAGGACCTCGTCGGAGTCGACGTTGGCGTGGTTGTACGGCACCGGTACCGCCAGCGGGTGGTCGTCGAGCCGGCGGGGTACGAAGCTGCACACCACGAAGCCTGGCCCGGCGAACGTCTGGTGGACGGGCGGCGGCTGGTGGACCCGCCCGGTGATCGGGGCGAAGTCGTGGATCGAGAACCGGTACGGGTACAGGCACCCGTCCCAGCCCACGACGTCGAAGGGGTGGTGGGCGTAGCGGTAGCGGGTGAGCCCGGCCCGGGTGCGGACCAGCACGTCGGCGCCCTCGCCGTCGTCTCCCTCGGGCGCCACGACGTGGGGCTCGGCCGGCCCCTCGAGGTCCCGCTCGCAGTAGGGGGCGTGCTCGAGGAACTGGCCGGTGGCCGACAGGTAGCGGGGCGGCGGGCCGACGTGGCCCCGCGCCTCGACGACCAGCGCCTCGACCGGCTCGCCGGGCGCCGGCACCCAGCGGTGGGTCGTCCCGGTGGGAACGACGACGTAGTCGCCCGCCCGGCACGCCAGCACGCCGAACGTCGACTCGAACCGGGCCGCCCCGGCCCGCAGGTACACGACCTCGTCGCCGGTGGCGTTGCGGTAGAGGCCGCTGGGCTCGGTGGCGGCGACGACGGCGACGCGCACGTCCTCGTTCGCCAGTAGGTGGGCGCGGCCGGTGACCAGGTCGCCCCCGGTGGCGGACGCCGCCGCGGCCGCTTTGGCCGTGTCCAGGTGGCGAGGGAGCAAGGGGTGGTTGGCCGACACCTCGCCCCCGGCGGCGCCCGGCTCGGGCACCGGCTCGGCGGCGGTGATCGCGGTCGGCGGGTTGCGGTGGTAGAGCAGCGACGAGGCGCCCGAGAAGCCCTCGGTGCCCATCAGCTCCTCGGCCCGCAGCCGGCCGTCGGTTCCACGGGCCTGCGTGTGGCGCGTGGCGGGGACCTCGCCCACCCGTCGGTAGTAGGGCATCGGCACGCCCTCCTTCTGTGAGGCACTCGTGCTGTCGTTCCAACAGTGTGACAACCGCCATGCCAATGCTTCCCCCGCAGGGGCACGAAAGGTAACTTCCCGCCTTCGGAGGTTCAACGGTGCCCTCGCTGCTCGCCACCGCCGTCGACAAGCTGTTCGACGACGCCGGCCTGTTCCCACCGGCGTCTCGCCCCATGGCCGAGGCGCTACGCGCCCACCATGCGGCGGTGACCGGCCCCTGGGCGGGTCTCGTCGGCCCCTTCCTGTGCCCGGTGTCGCGCCTCGACGAACTCGACGCCTGCGTCGCCAGCGGACTGCCCCGGCCCCAGCGGATCGGCCTGATCGCCTACGACGTCGGCCGGCTCGGCCGGCGGCCGAACAGCGTGGAGGGCCTGGCCCAGTTCGAGGCGCCGCTCGGGACCAAGCTGCCCGACCTGGGGACGTGGGTCCTGCGCTACCTCGAGGTGCCGGCGATGGCGAAGGTCCACGAGGCCCTCGACCGGATCGCCGAGCTGGGCGCCCGGGCCAAGTTGCGCTGCGGGGGCATGTCCCGCGACGACGTGCCTGCGCCCGACCGCGTGGCCGACGTGCTCGTCGGCTGCGTCGAGCGGGGGCTCGTGCTCAAGGCCACGGCCGGGTTGCACGAGCCGTTCACGACCACCGGGCCGAGCGGCCGGCGGTACGGGTTCGTGAACCTGTTGGCGGCCGCGGCCTCCGCCCGGACCGGTAGCTACCGCGCCCAGGTCGCGGAGGTGCTGGCCACCGAGGAACCGCAGGCCCTCGACCTCGTCCACCGCCTGACCCGCGCCCGCGAGCTGCTCAAGTCGGTCGGCACGTGCTCGATCGACGAGCCGGTGGACGCCCTCGTCTCCCGGGGCCTGCTGTGACCCGGCGGGCGCCGCACGGGCCGCCCGGCGGCTGACCCGCCGTGCCCCTGTCGTCATGGGTGCCCGGGGCCGACGGCTCCGGGTTCCCGGCCGAGCACCTGCCCTACGGCGTCGTCTCGGCGCCGGGCGAGCGGCCCCGGGTCGCCGTTCGCATCGGCGACCAGGCCCTCGACCTGGCCCGCCTCGCCGCCGACGGCGTGGTGAGGGGGCCGTTCGACCGGCCCTCGCTCAACCCGTTCATGGCGCTCGGCCCGACGGCGTGGGCGGCGGTCCGGGAGCGGCTGACCTCGCTCGTGTGCGACCCCGCCGAGCGCGCCGCCGTGGCGCCGGCGCTGGCGCCGGTCGACGGCCTGACGGCGCACCTCCCGTTCACGGTGGCCGACTACGTCGACTGCTACAGCTCGATCGAGCACGCCACCAACCTCGGGCGCCTGTTCCGGCCGGACGGTGAGCCGCTCCTGCCCAACTGGCGGCACCTCCCGGTGGCCTACCACGGCCGGGCCGGGACGGTCGTCGTGTCCGGGACGCCGATCCCGCGGCCCTGGGGCCAGCGCCTCCCGCCGGGCGCCGCCGCCCCGGTCGTCGGGCCGAGCGAGCGGCTCGACATCGAGCTGGAGCTGGGCGTCGTCGTCGGCACGCCGTCGGGCCCCGGCGTCCCCGTGCCGGTGGCCGAGGCACCGGGCCACGTGTTCGGCGTGGTCCTCGTGAACGACTGGTCGGCGCGGGACGTCCAGGCCTGGGAGTACCAGCCCCTCGGGCCGTTCCTCGGCAAGTCCTTCGCCACCACGATCGGGGCCTGGGTCACCCCGCTGGCGGCGCTGGACGCCGTGCGGGCGCCGGGCCCGCCGCAGGACCCCGAGCCGTTCCCGCACCTCCGCCGGGACCCGTCCGCCCCCTGGGCGCTGGCGCTGGACCTCGCGGTCGAGCTGTGCCCGGCCGGCGCCCCGGCGGCGGGCGAGGTCGTGAGCCGCTCGTCCGCCGCCGGGCTCTACTGGACGTTCCCCCAGCAGCTCGCCCACCTGACCTCGAACGGCGCGCACCTGCGGACCGGCGACCTCGTCGCCTCCGGCACGATCTCCGGTGCCCGGCGGGGGAGCGAGGGCAGCCTCATCGAGCTGACCCGGGCGGGCGCCGAGCCGCTGGTCGTCGCCGGCGTCGAGCGCCGCTTCCTCGCCGACGGCGACACGGTCACGCTGCGGGCCGCGGCCGCCGCCGGCCCGGGCGCCGACGCCGCCCGGCTGACGCTGGCGGAGGCGTCCGGCACCGTCGTGCCGGGACGCCCCCTGCCCTGAGCCGGCCGGCGCGACCGATCAGCGGAACTCGTCGAGGACCGCCTGGGCGTCGTCCCGCAGGAACAGCACCGAGGCCTCGCCGACAGTGCCGATCTCGGTCGGGATCTCGAACGTCTCGGGATCGAGCCCGCTGCGCAGCCGCCAGCCCAGGCGGATGGCGTCGAACAACCCCATGTCGTCGTCGATCCGCAGGCCGTCGGAGGCACCGTCGAAAGCCCGCAGCAGCGAGATCGGGTTCTTCGTGTCGGACAGCTTGCCCATCACCGCGGTGAGGAAGCGCTGCTGGCGGACGACACGGCCCAGGTCGCCGGTGCCCTCGGGCACCTGCTCGCCGTTGATGTGCTCGACGTAGTACCGGGACCGCACGTAGGCGAGGGCCTGCTCGCCGTCCAGCTCGACCGGGCCGCTGCCGGTGACGTTGAGGCCCGAGTTGGCGTCGGTCGCCGGGTGGGGGAAGTCGATCGTGATGCCGCCGAGCCCGTCGACCAGGCCGGCGAACGACACGAAGTCGACCTCCATGTACCGGTGGATCGGGATGTCGAGGGCGTCGCCGATCGTGCGCAGCAGGCGGGGGGCGCCGCCGTTGTAGGCGCCGTTGATCTTCCCCTCCGTGCCGATGTCGGCGATCGGCACCCACAGGTCGCGGGGGATCGACGTGACCTTGGTGCCGTCGCCGCCCACCTGCATGAGCAGCATGGTGTCGGCGCGCTGGCCGCCCGGGAAGTCGCCGTCGTTGATGCCGGCCTGCTCGCCGTCGACCGGCTCGCGGGAGTCGGAGCCGACGATCAGGTAGTTGGTGCCGCCGGCGACCGAGCCGCCGGCCAGCTCGCCCTCGGTCTCGACCCGCTCGATGCCGCTGAAGATGCTGCGCACCCACAGGAAGCCGCCGACCAGGCAGACGACCAGCAGGATGCCGATGACCAGCAGCACCCGGCGGAGCCCGAGGCGGGGGAAGCGCCGGCCGGAGCGGGGAGGCGCCCCGGCCGGGCCGCCCGGCCCGCGGCCGTCGCGGCCGGGGCCGCGCCGGGCAGAGGGGTCGCCGTAGGGATCGCGCCCGTAGGCGTCGCCGGGCCCGTTGCGACCGGGGCCCTGCGGGCGGACGCGGCCGCCCGAGGGACCGGCGCCGTTGCCACCGGGGGCCGGCCGCGGCGGCGGGGCGCCGGCGGCGCCGGAGTCACCCGACGGGGACGGGATGAAGATGCGGCGCGGGTCGCCGGGAAGCGGGCGCTCGGGCTGTTCGAATCGGTCGGTCACTCTGGGCCCCGGTCAGTCACGGATCGACCAAGCGTAGCGACGCGAGGTCTCGCCAACGGTTCACTGCGGCTGGTACGTGGGCACACCTTCCGCCGGTTCGGCCCTCCGCCGCATCGGGTGGTCTCCCCTACCGACCCCCGACGTGTGGGGGACCCCCCCGCCCGGCCGGAACGGGCTCGGACGGGCCTCAGTCGGCCTTGTCGGTGACGCCGGCCTCGTCGAACGTGGCCATGTCGCGCAGCACGAGGGCGGCGGACTCGACCAGGGGGAGGGCCAGGGCGGCGCCGGTGCCCTCGCCCAGGCGGAGGCCCAGGTCGACCATCGGGGCGAGGCCCAGCTCCTCCAGCACGGCGGACGCCCCCGGCTCGACCGAGCGGTGCCCGGCGATCACGCAGGCCTCGACGCCCGGCACCAGCCGGGCCGCCACGAGCAGGGCCGCCGCTGCGATCACGCCGTCGATCACCACCGGGACCTGGAGAGCGGCCCCGCCGATGATGAAGCCGGCCAGGGCGGCGTGCTCCAGCCCGCCCACCTCGGCGAGCACCGCCAGGGCGTCGTCGCCGTGCTCGGCGTGCGCCCGGGCGGCGGCGGCGGCGACGATCGCGGCCTTGCGGCCGAGCGTGGCGTCGTCGATGCCGGTGCCGCGCCCGGTCACGCCCTCGGCGGGCCGGCCGGCCAGCGCCGCGACCAGCGCAGCGGAGGGGGTGGTGTTGGCGATGCCCATGTCGCCCGTGACCAGGCAACGGGCGCCGTCGGCCACCAGGCGGGCCGCGGTCTCGGCCCCAACGTCGAGGGCCTCGCGGGCCTCGCCGGGGGACATGGCTGGGCCGGTGGACAGGTCGGCCGTTCCCGCTCGGACCCGCCGCCGGCGGATCACCGGCGAGGCGTCCAGCTCGGCCGGCAGGTCGGCCGCCACCCCGACGTCCACCACGACGACCTGGGCACCGGCGTGGCCCGCCAGCACGTTGATGGCGGCGCCGCCGCGGGCGAAGTTGGCGACCATCTGCGCCGTGACCTCCTGCGGCCACGGCGTCACCCCCTGCGCGTGGACCCCGTGGTCACCGGCGAACACGGCCACCGCGGCCGGGCCGGGGACGGGCGGCGGCACCGCGGCGGCGATGCCGGCCAGCTGGCAGCCGACGTCCTCGAGGCGGCCCAGTGAGCCCGGCGGCTTGGTGAGGGCGAGGTGTCGGTCGCGGGCGGCCGCCACGGAGTCGGCGTCGGGCGGCGCGACGAGCAGCGAGGCCGCGGCCAAGGCGCCGACCTCGCCGGTCAGGGCGCCAAGGACGGCCTGGTGGACGTCCTCCCCGTCGCCGATCGTCACGACCGGGGCGGCGGGGGCGATGGGCGTGCGGCCCGGCGCCGGCGGGGCGGCGAGCACCGAGAGCACGCGGCCCTCCGGGTCACGGCCCTCCGCGAGGAGCTGGGCGTGCGGGGCCAGGCCGGTCTCGCCGAGCTGGGCGGCCAGGGCGACCGTGCCGGCGGCCTCGCCGGTCCCGCCGGCCTGGCGGACGTGGGCCGGCACCCCGTGGGCGGCCAGGGCGGCCACGAGCCGCCGAGCGCCCCGTCGCGGCACCGCGCCGCGCCCGGAGGTGTCGAGCAGTGCGGCGGGCTCGAACACGACGGCGTCGACGGGCGCGTCCGCGGGCGGGGCGGTCGTCATGGGGGGCGGCTCCTCGGCAGGGACGGGCGGGCGACCGACGTTATCCGCCGGCCGAGGGCGGCCCCGGGCGACCACGTGCTGCGGCAGCCGGCAGGCGTCATCCGCCGGCGGTCGCCATGCGGCCGAGGAGCCGGCGGCAGGCCGAGGGTCACGGGCGTGGCGCCGGCGGGCGCCTCGGTGTCCTGGTCGAGAGCCATCCCCGCCCACCATCGAACCAACCCGCGGGCCGCTGGGTTCCGCCGCGTCAGGAGGACGCCGGGCCGATGCGCCGCCCGGGGCGCGTGCCGA
>OCZS010000655.1_pt1 | contig 11704 bp, 10 predicted proteins | sample 1539071 | NCBI WGS metagenome assembly OCZS01 (sample SAMEA3113584, study PRJEB22503) | soil metagenome | reverse complement strand
CGTCTCTCCCGTGGATCCCGTCCGCTCGTCCGCTCGTCCGTCCCTCGTCCGTCCCTCGTCCGACCCCGCGCCGAACAGCCCCGATCCCGCGTCGGGTCCCCCGGTGGGGGAGCGTAGCCGACCACGAAGAGGAGGGCCTCCGGTTGTCCACACCCCCCGACCTACGACCGCCCGGCCCCCCCGACCTACGGCCGCCCGGCCCCCCCGACCCACGGCCGCCCGACCCCGGCGACCGATGACCGCCCGGGGCGTCGTCGCGACCCTGGCCGGGGTGGCTGGGCTGGCCGCCGGGGTCAACAGCCTGGCGCGGCTGGGGCGGGCTGGGGGCACAAGGCACCGGTTGGGGCCGGGGGACCCAGGGGTGTTCGGGGAGACGGTGAGCGTGGTGGTGCCGGCGCGGGACGAGGCCGGGCGGGTGGGGGGGTGCGTGGCGGCGTTGCTGGGCCAGGACGCGGATGTGGTCGAGGTGGTGGTGGTGGACGACGGGTCGGGCGACGGCACCGCGGGCGAGGCGGCGGCGGCCGGGGCCAGGGTGGAGGTGGCGCCGGTGCCGCGACCCGGCGTGGCCGGGAAGGCGGCGGCCTGCGCTCACGGGGCGCGGGTGGCCACGGGGGGGCGGTGGCTGGCCTTTGTCGACGCCGACGTGGTGCTCGCCCCCGAGGCGCTGTCGCGGCTGCTGGGGGCCTGCCTGGCCGGTGGGGCGGCGGCGGCCAGCCCGCTGGCCAGGCAGGCGACCCGGACCTGGTGGGAGGAGCTGCTCCTGCCCGACCTGGGACTCCAGGTGGCGGAGCGGCTCGACCTGGGCGCGGTCGCCGACCCGGGGCGGCCGGATGCCTTCCTGTCCGGGCAGTGCCTGCTGGTCCGGCGGGACGCCTACGAGGCCGTCGGCGGGTTCGGGGCCGTGGCCGGGTCGCTGGTCGAGGATGTCGCCCTGGCCGGGCGGCTCAAGGCGGCCGGCCACCGGCTGGACGTCCGCCTCGCCCCCGGGCTGGCCGCCGTGCGCATGTACGGGCGGTTCGGCGACCTGTGGGAGGGGCTGGCCAAGAACCTGGCCGAGGTCTGGGGGGCCGGGACGGGGTCGCTGGCCTGGCAGGCGGCCCGGGCGGCCGCCGGGTGGGCGCCGTGGCTGGCCCTGGCCGCCCGGCCCCGGGGCCGGGCCGCCCGGGTGGCGGCCGCCGGCGGCCTGCTCCAGCTGACCGTCCGGGCCGGGGGGCGGCTGGTCGCCGGGGCCGACCCGCGCCTGGCCGTCGCCTACCCGGTGGCCGACCTGATCCTGCTGGCCGTCTACGCCGACTCGGTCCGCCGCCGCCGCCGCGGGACCCCGCTCACCTGGAAGGGCCGCACCTACCGGGCCGGCGGGCCGCCGGCGCCGGCCCGTAACGATCCCGGGACGGTGGCCGGGGATGCTGGCGCCAGGCCGCCGGGCCGTCCCGGCCGGAAGGGAGGGTGATGGGCCGCGTTCGGACCACCTGGCTGGCCTGGGCGATGGGGGTGCTCTCGGCCGGCCTGGCCGCCGGCGCCGTGGTCCTGGCCGGCCGCAACGGCGAGAGCCTGGCCGAGCTGGTCTTCAACCACCACGCCATCGGCATCGTCACCGCGATCGGCCTGTCGGTCCTGGGCGCGCTGATCGCCGGCCGCCAGCCGCGCAACCCCATCGGCTGGCTGATGTCGGTGGCCGCGCTGCTCCTCGGCGTCTTCAGCTTCACCCAGCAGTACGCGCCCCTGGCCGTCGCCCGGGACCTCCCCGGCGTCGGCCTGGCCAGCTGGCTGGCCGCCTGGACCAACCTGCCCGGCATCGCCATCACCATCACCTTCCTCTTCCTGCTGTTCCCGGACGGCCGGCTGCCGTCACGCCGCTGGCGGCCGGTGGCCTGGCTGATGGCCGCGGCCACGGTGGTCCCGGCGGCCGTCATGGCCGTGCGGGCCTGGCCGGTGCGCGGGCCCGCCCTGGTCGCCCAGTCCTTCGACCACCCGGCGGTCGGCGACGCCTTCGGCATCGGCTTCGCGGTCGTCCTGGCCCTGTCCGTGGTCGCCCTGGCCGGCCTGGTCGTGCGCTTCCGGCGGTCCACCGGGACCGAGCGCCAGCAGATCAAGTGGTTCGCCTACGGGGCCATGATCGGGATCCCGCTGGGGCTGCCGGCCGAGGTGCCGTTCTGGGGGCCGATCCTGGAGCTGGTCCAGCCGCCGCTGATGTTCGCCGGGCTGGGGATCGGGATGTTCCGCTACCGCCTCTACGACATCGACCGGCTGCTCAACCGGACCCTGGTCTACGGCCTGCTGACCGTGTCGCTGGCCGCCACCTACGCCGCCGGCGTGCTGCTGCTGGGCGGGAGGGTCAGCGGCGGGCGCACCAGCAGCCTGGTCGTGGCCGGCGTCACCCTGGCCGTGGCCGCCATCTTCCAGCCGCTGCGCCGGGGCATCCAGCGGGCCGTCGACCGCCGCTTCAACCGCCGCGCCTACGATGCCGCCGCCACCATCGAGGCGTTCGCGGTCCGGCTGCGCCAGCAGGTCGACGCCGACGCCCTCACCGCCGAGCTGCTGGCCGTGGTCGACCACACCATCCAGCCGACCCAGGCGTCGCTCTGGCTGCGCCCGGCCGGCCGGTCGGCCGACGCGCATCCGTAACGAAAGGTTTTCGGGGCGCCGCCCGTCCAGTGGCTACCATGGCCGCTATGACCGCCCCGATCTCGATCCGACTGCGGGCCGCCTCACCGGGGCTGCTCGCCCTACCGTGGCTGGACCCGCTGGAGAAGTGGCCCGAGGACGCGGCCGACTTCCGCGACCTCAACGTCGGGCCGAGCCGGCACCTGGTCCGCTTCGTCGAGGCCGGCTACGTCCTCTACGCCCTCAAGGAGCTCCCCACCCGGATCGCCGACAAGGAGTACCGGGTGCTGCGCGAGCTGGAGGTCCGCGAGCTGCCGGCGGTGCGGCCGGTCGGCCTGGTCGACCAGCCCGACACCGGCAACTCGATCCTGGTCACCGAGTACCTGGAGCACTCCTGGCAGTTCCGGCGGCTGTTCCGGCGCCTCCCCCGCGAGCTCGTCAAGCACCGCGAGCGGCTGCTCGACGCGATCGCCGGGCTGCTCGTCGACCTGCACCGGGAGGGGGTGTTCTGGGGCGACTGCTCGCTGGCCAACACCCTCTTCAAGCGGGACGGCCAGCTCCTCCAGGCGTTCCTGGTCGACGCCGAGACCAGCGAGGTCCACGCCACCCTGAGCAACGGCCAGCGCGCCCACGACCTCGACATCCTGGTCGAGAACGTCTCCGGCGACCTGGTCGACGTCTCCATGGAGCTGGGGGAGAGCGGCGAGCGGATCGACGAGGACCTGGCCGCCGCCGAGAGCATCGCCGACCGCTACCGGGCCCTGTGGGAGGAGCTGACCCACACCGAGACCTTCGGCAACGACGAGCGCTACAAGGTCGAGGCCAGGGTCCGCCGGCTCAACGAGCTCGGCTTCGCCATCGACGAGCTGGAGCTGGAGCCGGCCACGGCCGACCGCAGCCGCCTGCGGCTCAAGGTCGCGGTGGCCAACCGCCGCTTCCACGCCCAGGAGCTGCGGCGCCTGACCGGCCTGGAGGTCGGCGAGGGGCAGGCCGCCATCCTGCTCAACGACCTGCGCGCCCACCAGGCGCGGCTGGCCGTTGAGCGGCCCGAGGCCTCGGCCAACGAGGTGGTCGCCGGCTTCCGCTGGCGCACCGACGTGTTCGAGCCCGGCATGGCCAAGGCGGCCGCCGCCCTTGGCGACGTGGCCGACCCGATCCAGGCCTACTGCGACCTGCTGGAGGTCCGCTGGCTGCTCTCGGAGCGCCAGGGCCACGACGTCGGCGAGGAGGCCGCGCTGGCCGCCCTGGCGGCCAGGCAGGCCCCGTCGGAGTCGGCCGCCCAGATGGTGGTGGCCGAGACGGCCACGGCCAGCTTCCCCCCGGTCGGGCGCTAGGGGGCGAGCTCGCCGGTCAGGTAGCGCTGCACCGTCGGGCCGACCGCGGCCGCGACCTGGGCCGCCGGGACCGAGGCCAGCGGCTCCACCTTGACGATGTAGCGGGCCATGGCCAGGCCGATCAGCTGGGAGCCGACCAGGGTGGCCCGGAGCCGGGCGTCGGGGCTGCCCAGCCGGTGGGCGATCGGGCCCAGGACCTCCTCGGTGATGAACTCGCGCAGCAGGGCCGCGGCCCGATCGTCGCCGACGGCCGAGCGGACCAGGGCCAGCAGCGGGCTCTGCTCGGCCGCGTGGTCCCAGACCGACAGGAACGTCGCCACCAGCCGCCGGCCGATCTGCTCGGGATCCTCCTCGAGCACGGCCATGAGGTGCTCGACCGGGTTCACCGGGAGCTGCACGGCGGCCACGAACAGCCGCTGCTTGGTGCCGAAGTAGTGGTGGACCAGGGCCGGGTCGACCCCGGCCAGGTCGGCCACCCCGCGGATGGTGGCGTGCTGGTAGCCCTGCTCGGCGAACGCCCGCCGGGCGGCGTCCAGGATCGCCTCCCTGGTCCCGCTCACCCCGGGCCGCCGGCCCGTCCGTGCCATCCCAGCCCCTCCTCGAACTCGCCACCCGTTGAAATAGCCTACCGGAGAACGGTCAGGGCCGGCCGGTGAGCAGGAAGCTGGCCCGTTCGTCATAGGTCAGCAGGCCGACGAACCCGGAGCGGACCTTGAGGCTGACCTCCCGTTCCTCCTTGACGACGAGGCCGTCACGGTCCAGCCAGAGGTCGCGGACGGCGCCGCCCGAGGACTGGCCGGAGAGGGTGGTGAGCAGGCGCAGGTGGCGGGTCGCGACCGGTCCGGCGGGGGTCTGGACGGTCTCGGGGCCGACATAGACGGTGGTGTTGGCCGAGACCGAGGTGCCCTGGACGCAGCGCCAGCTGCGGGAGCTGCCAGGGGGCTGGCCGGTGAGCAGGCGGCGGCCGACGGGGGCGCAGGCGAACCGCTGGACGCCCGGCACCAGGAAGTAGGTCAGGCTGGTCGAGGAGGCGAAGTCGTCGGCGTCGCCGCCGCCGGCGCAGAAGTCGTAGGTCTCGACGTGCTGGGTGAAGATGGGCACGGTCTCGCGCCAGCGGCAGCCGCCCCGCCAGCTGATCACCCGGACCGTCTCCGCCGGGTAGGCGCGGTCGATCCCGAACCGGTCGACCCGCTCGTAGCCGCTGGTCCGGTAGCGGTACACCCCGGCCGGCGGCCGCGGCCCCGGGAGGTCCCCGGCCGGCGCCGGCCCACCGGGCAGGTAGCTGGCCGCGGCCTCTCCCGCCCCGACCGGGGTGGCCAGCCCCCGGCCCCAGAGCAGGAACAGGTCCGCCCCGGCCACCACCAGGGCGAGGGCCAGGGCGGCGCGCAGGAGCCGGCGGCGGGGGGGCCGGGGCGGGGCTGGGGGCGCTGGCGCCGTCCTGGCCACGGCCGGCCGGCTCATCGGGCGCCGGGGGTGGTGACGCTGACGCGGCGCTCGGCGCGGGCGGCGGAGCGGGCGGCCACCCAGTGGCGGCCGGCGACCCCGAGGCGGCGGTGGCGGGGGACCCGGACCCTGGCCGCCAGGACCTGGTAGCCGGCCCGCTCGACCTCGTCGAGGATGCCGCCGTAGAGGTCGAAGGCGACCCGGATGCAGGGCCGGGAGGAGGGGACGAGCAGCTCGATGCCCGGCTCGGCGGCCCGGTAGTGGGCTCTGGCCCGCTGGATCTCGAAGGCCAGCAGCTCGGTCACCGCCGGGCTGGCCTGGGCGGCGGCCAGGTCGGCCCGGCCGACCCCGAACCGCTCCAGATCCTCGGCCGGCAGGTAGACCCGGCCGCGGTCCAGGTCCTCGGCGATGTCGCGGATGAAGTTGGTGAGCTGGAAGGCCAGGCCGAGCTGGCGGGCGTGCTCGGCGGCGGCCGGCGGGTCGGCCGACTCCAGGATCGGGGCCATCATCGTCCCGATCACCGCCGCCGACCCCTCCATGTAGGCGAGCAGGTCGTCGTAGGTCGCATAGCCGTCGGTGTGCAGGTCCATGGCCATGGAGTCGAGGAACTTCTCGAAGTCGGCCACGTCCAGGTCGAAGGCCCGCACCGTGTGGAGCACGGCCGGCAGCACCGGGTCGTCGCAGGGGGCGCCGCGCAGGCCGGCGAAGAAGCGTTCCCCCCAGGCCCGCAGGGCGGCCGCCTGCCCGGCTCCGTCCAGGGTCGATGAGAGGTCGTCCACGATCTCGTCGGCGTAGCGGGTGAAGCCGTACAGGGCATGGACGTGGCGCCGCTTCCAGCGGGGCAGCAGCAGGGTGGCCAGGTAGTAGGTGCGGCCGTGGCGGGCATGCAGCTGGCGGCAGCGCTCGTAGGCCGCCCCCAGCGTCCGTGGCTGGGTGATGACCCTCATCGGTTCAGCACCCGCTCGGCGGCCAGGCGGCCCGAGATCAGCACCATCGGCACCCCGACCCCGGGCACGGTGCCCATGCCGGCGAACACCAGGCCGGGCACGCCCGCCGAGGCGTTCTGTGGCCGCAGCCAGCCGGTCTGGCCGAAGCGGTGGTCGAGCGAGAAGGGCGTCCCCGCGGTCAGGCCCTGGGCCTCCCAGGCGGGAGGGTCGACGACCAGCTCGACCGCGCTGTCGCGGCGCAGGTCGCCGTAGCCGAGGCCGGCCAGGCGGCCGTAGAGCCGCTCGCGCAGGCGCGGCCCGACCTCGGCCCAGTCCAGCCCGGCCCGGGTGTTGGCCGTCGGCTCGAGCACGAACAGGGTGGCGTGGCCCGGCGGGGCGGCGTCGGGGTCCTCGGGCGAGGGGTAGGTGACGAGCAGGCTCGGGTCTGGCTGGATCCCGCCGTGGCGGGTCAGGGCCTCGAAGGTGGCCTTCCAGTCGCGGCCCAGGTGGACGGTGTGGTGGGCCTGGCCGTCCAGCTGGCGGGTCAGCCCCAGGTGGACCAGGTAGCAGGAGGGCGAGAAGTGGAGCCGGCGCCGCTGCACCCGCCAGTCCCGGGCCGCCGGGGGCAGCAGGTGGGCGTAGGCGGCGGGCAGGTCGCTGGTCACGACCACGTCCCGCGCGGCCAGGCGCTCGCCGCCGGCCAGGACCACCCCGGTGACCCCGTCCGGCCCGCCCTCGACCCGCTCGACCCGGGTCGAGAGCCGCAGCGACGCCCCGGCCTTCTCGGCCACCCCGGCCAGGGCCAGGGGCAGCGCGTGCATGCCGCCCCGGCGGGGGAAGAAGGCCCCGCCGACGGTGTCCATGTGGGCGACCACGGCGTAGATGCCGAGGGCGTCGAACGGCGACAGGCCGGTGTAGAGGGCCTGGAAGGTGTGGGCCCGGCGCAGCCGCCAGTCGCTCAGGTGGGTGGCGACCAGGTTGTGGAGCCGCCGGAAGCCGCCAAGGCGGGCCAGCCGGGCCAGGGCCAGGGGCCGCGCCAGGTCGGCCGGGCCGTCGATGTTGCGGTCGATGAACGGCCCCCACTCGGCCTCCAGCATCCGCCCCAGATGGGCACGGAAGGCCAGGTAGCGGGCGGCCTCCTCGGGCCCGGCGAGCCGCTCGACCTCGGCCGCCATCCGCTCGGCCCCCGGGACGATGTCGAGGCGGGCCCCGTCGTGGAAGGTGAGCCGGTAGATGGGGTCGAGCGGGGCCAGCTCCAGCCAGTCCTCCAGCTCCTCGCCGGCCGCCCCGACGGTCGCCCGGACGACCTCGGGCATGGTCAGCACCGAGGGCCCGATGTCGAAGCGGTAGCCGCCGCTGGCGACCGTGCCGCAGCGCCCGCCCGGGACCGCCTCGGCCTCGACCACGACCACGTCGCGGCCGGCGGCGGCCAGGTGGATGGCGGCCGAGAGGCCGGCCAGGCCGGCCCCGACGACCACTGTCTGCGCGGCCATGGCCGCTAGGCGCTCCGGTCGGTGACGTGGTCGGCCAGCGCGGCCAGGGTGGCCCTGGCCGTCTCGTCGATCCCGCCGGCCGCGGCCAGGGCGTCCTTGGCCTCGGCCAGGAGCACGGCGATGCGGGTCTCGGTGGCGTCAAGGGCGCCGCAGGCGGTGATCAGCCGGCGCAGCTCGGCGACCTCGTCCTCGGACAGCTTGGCGTTGCCGAGGGCGCCCTCCAGCAGCTGCCGGCCGGCCCGGCCGGCGCGCTGGCGGGCCAGCATGACCAGGTAGGTCTCCTTGCCCTCGCGCAGGTCGTCCCCGGCCGGCTTGCCGGTCACCTCGGGGGCGCCGAACACCCCGAGGATGTCGTCGCGGAGCTGGAACGCCTCGCCCAGGGGCAGCCCGTAGGCCGAGTAGGCCCCGGCCAGGCCGGGCTGGCCCGCGGCCAGGGCGAGGCCGAGGTGGAGGGGCCGCTCGATGGTGTACTTGCCCGACTTGTAGGTCAGGACCCGGCGGACGGCGTCCTCGTCGGGGGCGCCCCGGCGGGCCTCGACCAGGTCCAGGTACTGGCCGCCCATCAGCTCCGAGCGCAGCCGGTTGAAGACCCGCAGGGCGGCGGCCAGCCGGTCGTCGGGCAGGCCGGCCTCGGCCAGGGCGACGTCGGCCCAGGTGAAGGCCAGGTCGCCCATGAGCATGGCCGCGCCCTCGCCGAACGCGGCCGGGTCGCCCCGCCAGGCCAGGCCCCGGTGCAGGCCGGCGAAGCCGACGTGCATGGCCGGGCGGCCCCGGCGGACCTCGGAGCCGTCCATGATGTCGTCGTGGATCAGGGCGCAGACGTGCAGCAGCTCGACCGAGCAGGACGCCTTGATGGCGGCCTCGGCCGCCGGGCCCGTGGCCGGGCCCCCGGCGCCCCGGTAGCCCCAGTAGACGAAGGCCGGCCGCAGCCGCTTGCCCCCCTCGAGGGCGAACCGGGTCAGGGCGTCGGTGACGGGGACGTTGTCCTGGCCGAGGAAGCCGAGGGCCGACAGCTCCTGGTCGAGCAGGGCGGCCAGGGCCCGGTCCACCCGGGCGCGCAGGTCCTCGGCGTCCAGGGGGGACGCCGGGACGAGCTGGTCGGCCTCGGTCACCTGGCTGGGGCTTCCTCTGGGGCTGATGATGGTCGTCATGCCTGCTTCTTCGATGCCAGCATCCTAGTCGGATGCACCATCTGGCGCCCTGGAAACGTCACGCCGGCCGGGTAGGCTGAGCCGACCATGAGCAGCCAGGTGCGGCCGACCGGTGAGGTGATCGCCGGCGGCCGGCCGCTGGGCCCGGGCGAGGCCGACGGGCTGGGCATCCTCCATGCCGACCTGGACGCCTTCTACGCCAGCGTCGAGGTGCAGAAGGACCCGTCCCTGCGGGGCCGCCCGCTGCTGGTCGGCGGGACCGGCGGCCGCGGGGTGGTCACCTCGGCCTCCTACGAGGCCAGGGCGTTCGGCTGCCGCAACGCCATGCCGATGGCCAGGGCCCGGCGCCTGTGCCCGCAGGCGGTGGCCGTCCCGCCCGACTTCGCCGCCTACCGCCGGGCCTCGGCCACGGTGATGGGCATCTTCCAGGGCGTCACCCCGCTGGTCGAGCCGCTCGCCCTCGACGAGGCGTTCCTGGACGTCCGCGGGGCTCGGGCGCTGTTCGGCGACGCCGTGGCCGCGGCCAGGCTGCTCCGGGAGCGGGTCCGCGCCGAGGCCGGCCTGGCCCTGACCGTGGGCGTGGCCGGCAGCAAGTTCCTGGCCAAGCTGGCCTCGACCCGGGGCAAACCGGACGGCCTGCTGGTGGTCCCGCCCGGCCGGGCCCTCGAGTTCCTGCACCCCCTGCCGGTCGACGCCCTCTGGGGGGCCGGGCAGGCGACCATCGACGTGCTGGCCCGCTACGGCCTGCGCACCGTCGGCGACGTCGCCGCCACCCCGCGGGCGACCCTGGAGCGGGCCCTCGGCCCGGCCGCCGGGGCCCAGCTCCACCAGCTGGCCTGGGCCAGGGACGACCGCGAGGTGGTGCCCTTCGAGGCGGCCAAGTCGGTCGGCGCCGAGGAGACCTTCGCCACCGACATCGACGACCCCGAGCAGCTGGCCCGCGAGGTGCTGCGCTGCTGCGTGCGGGTCGGGCGGCGGCTGCGGGAGGCCGGCCTGGCCGGCCGCACGGTCACCCTCAAGCTGCGCTTCGCCGACTTCCGCACCATCACCCGCGGGCGCACCCTGGCCGTGGCCACCGACACCGACAGCGAGCTGCACCAGGTCGCCGGCGAGCTGCTGGCCAGGCTCCAGCTCGGCCGGGCCCCGATCCGCCTGGCCGGCGTGACCGTCAGCAACCTGCAGCGGGCGGACGCGCCGGTGCAGCTGCGGCTGGGCCCGGAGCGGCCCGGCTGGGAGGCGGCGGTGCGGGCCGCCGACGCGGTCAGGGCCCGCTTCGGCGACGGCGCCATCGACCTTGCCTCCCTGGCTCCCCGGGAGCGGGAACCGTAGGCTCAGGTTGAAGGTTGAACCCCTCAGAGCCGGGCTGGATGCTGTTGTTGAGGGGGTAGTGCCCGGGTACACTCGCAGGACCACCACAGTACGACCCTGGCCGGAGCCTCACATGCCGCTGTCCGAGCACGAGCAACGCATCCTGGCCGAGATCGAGCGGCGGTTGCTCGAAGAGGACCCCAAATTCGCCCATCAGGTGGGCTCCTCGTTCCGCGCCCACCTGGGCCGCCGGCTCAAGCTGGCCGTCGCCGGCTTCGTCGTCGGCCTGATCGTGGTCATCTCCTCGACCTTCTTCGAGAACGTGGCCATCGGCGTCGCCGGCTTCGTCATCATGCTGGCCTGCGTGTTCCTGTTCGTGCGGACCATGCGCCGGCGGGCGACGGTGGAGCGGCCGGTCGGCCCGGCGCCCCCCTCCGGCCCGCCCCCGAGCGGCCCGCAGCGCCGCCAGGGCGGCGGCTCCAAGGGCGGCGTCGACGCCTGGTGGGGCAAGATGACCGAGCGCTGGCGCTCCCGCTGGGAGGAACGCGGCGGCCAGGGCCCTCCCTGACATCATCCCGACCGGCAGGTCGAGCGCAAATGGTTCGGCCCGCAGCCCGGCGGGTCAGTCCGCCGGTAGCGGGCGGTAGCCGTTCGGGCCCCGTGCACTCACCTGGCACGGTGGGTCAGGGTCATTCGGGCCCCATCCACCCGCGCGGCACGACGCTCAGGGGATCTGGGTCCATCCACTCATCCGGCTCAGCGCCTCGATTGTCCGGGATGTGGAGCGCTCCAGCATCCCGCTCGACCCTGATGCGCCTGCTGATGCCACCGCAGATCGGTCGGATGCACCTCTGCGGAGGTTCACGCGGCGGGGACACGTCTTCGATGTCGTCGGTGCGGTGGGGTGGCGGTCAGCCGGCCGTCAGCCTGGCGGGTCAGCCGCCAGCCGCCCTCATGCACGGCCCGGTGGTGGGCTCGGCACAGCAACGCCAGGTTGGCCAGGTCGGTGGGGCCGCCATGGAGCCAGTGCCGCAAGTGGTGGGCTTCGCACCAGGCCAGGGGGCGGGGGCAGTTGGGGAAGACACAGCCGCCGTCGCGGACGGCCAGGGCGGCGCGTTGGGCGGGTTGGATGACTCGGGTGGTCCGGCCGACTTCCAGCGGCTGGGTCGGGGCCCCACCCAGGGTCGGGGGGAGCAGGGCCGTCGCGGCTCGGAGCCGGGCCGCCAGCCCTCTGTCCCTGTCCCTGCTGGGATGGTGGCCAGGGTCCCGGACCAGCGGTCCTTGATCGTGATCAGGGTCCTGGGTCGCCGGCCGCTCATCCAGTCGCTGCCCGCCGCGGTCGCGGGCGAGCGGTGGTGTCGTCAGCGTCTCTCTGCCGCTTGGGTCTGGAGTCGCCGGTCCTTGATCGGCGCCGGGGCCGTGGTGGCCCTGGTGGCCAGGGTGCT
>OCZS010000653.1_pt1 | contig 11707 bp, 14 predicted proteins | sample 1539071 | NCBI WGS metagenome assembly OCZS01 (sample SAMEA3113584, study PRJEB22503) | soil metagenome | reverse complement strand
GGGCCGTACCCGACCAATCTGGGGTTGCTCGGGGGGCGGGTGCGGGCGATGGAGCTGGTGCGGCGGTCGGGGCGGCCGTACCTGACGGTGCCGCGCGACCCGGGACGAGGCACCGGGTGGTGGGCGGTGGAGGTGTTCCCGGCGCCGGCGCTGGTCGAGCTGGGCGGGCTGGAGCGGGCGGTGCGCTACAAGAAGGGGCCGCCCGAGGCGCGGCGGGGGGGACCCGCCCCTGCGGGTCGACCCGGCGGGGGTGCTCGCCCGGGAGCTGGGGCGCCTGGGCGGGCTGCGGGGCGCGGGGCTGAAGGCGGTCGAGGACCTGGCCGACGCCCATGTCTGCGCCTATGTGGGGCTGTGGTGGTGGGCCCATGGGCCGGCCGCCACCCTGGTCGCCGGGGACGAGGGCACCGGGGCGATCCTGGTGCCCCGGCCTCCCGGCTGAGGGCGGCGGCCGGCCGCGCCGGTCAGGCGGTGCGGAGGCGGAACAGCACGCCCGAGACGGCCACCGAGGCGACCAGGATGCCGAGGCACCAGGCGACCGCCCGCACCGGGCTGGTCCCGACCGGGAGGCCGAGGAGCAGGCCCCGGAGGGTCTCGATCACCGGGGTGACCGGCTGGTTGGCGGCGAACCCGTGGATCCAGGTCGGCATGGTGTCGATGGGGACGAAGGCGCTGCTCGGGTAGGGCAGGAACATGACCAGGAAGCTGAACCCGCCGGCCGCCTCGGGCGACCGGGCGAGCAGGCCGACGGCCGCCGCCAGCCAGGAGATGGCCAGGATGAACAGGAGCAGGACGCCGGCCGCGGCGAGCCAGTCCAGCGGCCCGGCGCTGGGCCGGAACCCGATCAGGAAGGCCACCCCGAACACCAGCACGGTGGAGGCGAGGTTGCGGACCACGCTGGCCGCGACGTGCCCGGCCAGGACCGAGGCCCCGGCGACGTCCATCGAGCGGAACCGGTCGATGATGCCGCCGGTCATGTCGGTGGTCACGCTGACGGCGGTCATCGAGGCCCCGAACCCGGCGCAGAGCAGCAGCACCCCGGGGACGACGTAGGTCACGTAGCGGGTGCCGGTCTGGATGGCCCCGCCGAACAGGTAGACGAACAGCAGCATCAGCATGACCGGCAGGGCCAGCGAGGTCAGGGCGACGTCGAGGTTGCGCCGGGCCATGCGCAGGCAGCGCCCGGCCATGGTGGCCGAGTCGGCCAGGGCCGACCGGGCCCGGGAGGGGACCCGCAGCCGCGGGGCATGGGTTGCGGAAGCGGTGAGCTCAGACACCGGCGGGCTCCTTCTCGTGCTCGTGGTCGGGTCGGTCGGCGGGATGGCCGGTCAGGGCCAGGAACACGTCGTCGAGGGTGGCGCGCTGCACGGCGAACCGGTCGACGGCCCGGCGGGCCGGGTCGACCTCGTCGAGCAGGGCCCGCACCTGGGCGGCGCTGCCGTCGGTGGCCACCCCGATGGTCAGGCGGCCCGGGTCGCTGCGGACGACCCGGCCGTCCAGGCGCCGGGCGACCTGGTCGAAGGCGGCGGCGTCGGCCAGCTCCAGGTCGAGGCGCTGGCCGGCGACCTGTTCCTTGAGCTCGGCCGGGGTGCCGTCGGCGACCACCCGGCCGCCGTCGAGCACGACGATGCGGTCGGCCAGCTGGTCGGCCTCCTCCAGGTACTGGGTGGTCAGGAACACGGTCACCCCCGACCCGGCCAGGCCGGTCACGACCTGCCACACGGCCTGGCGGCTGCGCAGGTCCAGGCCGGTGGTCGGCTCGTCCAGGAAGAGCACCGCCGGGTCGCCGACCAGCCCGGCGGCCAGGTCGAGGCGCCGGCGCATGCCACCCGACCAGGTCTTGACCGGCCGGGGCCCGGCCTCGGTGAGGTCGAACCGGGCCAGCAGCTCGGCCGCCCGGCGCCGGGCCGCCGGACCGGGCAGGCCGGCCAGGCGCCCCATCATGCGCAGGTTCTCCTCGCCGGTCTGGAGCTCGTCCACGGCCGCGTACTGGCCGGTCAGGCTGATGTGGCGCCGCACCTGGCGGCGGTCGGCGACGACGTCGAACCCGGCCACCCGGGCCCGGCCGGCGTCGGCCCTGGCCAGGGTGGCCAGGATGCGCACGGTGGTGGTCTTGCCGGCCCCGTTGGGGCCGAGCAGGGCGAGCACGCTGCCCCGCGGCACCTCCAGGTCGACCCCGTCCAGGACGCGCAGCGTCCCGTAGGACTTCTCGAGGCCGGTGGCCTCGATGGCGAGTGCTTCCTGCATCTCCGCTCCTTCTGCGTACGGTATACACTCAACTGCGTAAGGTATACACAGTCGTAGGATGTGCGTCAACCACCCGGAGCGCGGAGGCGATGGACGACCAGATCGGGACCGGCCTGCCGGCCAGCATCGAGACGGCCTGGGGCGTGCGGTCGCGGCCCAGCAAGGGACCGCGACCCGCCCTCAGCCTGGAGCGGATCGTGGCCGCGGCCGTGCGGGTCGCGGCCGCCGACGGCCTCCAGGCGGTGTCGATGAGCCGGGTCGCGGGCGACCTGGGCGTCTCCACCATGTCGCTGTACCGCTACGTCTCGGCCAAGGGCGAGCTGCTCGCCCTCATGGCCGACCTGCCCTTCGAGGAGCCGCCGGCGCGGCGGGGGGCCGAGGAGAGCTGGCGCGACGGCCTGGCCCGCTGGGCCAGGACCGAGCTGGCCGTGTACCGCCGCAACCCCTGGGTGCTGCGCATCCCCATCAGCGGCCCGCCGGTCACCCCCAACGCGATCACCTGGCTGGAGCGGGGCCTCGACAGCCTGCGGGGCACCGGGCTCCGCGAGGACGAGAAGCTCTCGGTGATCCTGCTGGTCACCGGGTACGTCAGGAACCAGGGGACGCTCCAGGCCGACATCGCCGCCGCCCAGGCGGCCGGCGCCGCCCCCCAGGGCCCGGAGATGATGAGCTCCTACGGGCGCGTGCTGGCCAGGCTGACCGACCCCGAGCGCTTCCCGGCCCTGCACGCGGTGATCGCGGCCGGCGTGCTCGACGAGCCGGACGAGCCGGACGAGCCCGACTACGACTTCAACTTCGGCCTGGAGCGGGTGCTGGACGGGATCGAGACCCTGATCGAGAACAGGAGGACCGGACGTGGCTGACATCAAGGAGGCGGCCCGGGAGCGGGTCGAGCAGGCCAGGGACGAGCTGGTGGCCCTGAGCCGCCGCATCCACGCCAACCCCGAGCTCGGGTTCGAGGAGGAGCAGGCCTGCGCCTGGCTGTGCGAGCTGCTGGACGGGGCCGGGCTGGAGGTCGAGCGGGGGGTCGGCGACCTGCCGACGGCGTTCGCGGCCCGGGCCGGGTCGGGTCCGCTGCACGTGGTCGTGTGCGCCGAGTACGACGCCCTGCCGGCGGTCGGGCACGCCTGCGGGCACAACGTGATCGCGGCCATGGCCGCCGGGGCCGGCCTGGCCCTGGCCAGGGTGGCCGACGACGCCGGGCTGCGGGTGACCGTGCTCGGGACCCCGGCCGAGGAGGGCGGCGGGGGCAAGATCCTGCTGCTCGAGCGGGGCGCCTTCGAGGGCGCGCACGCGGCCATGATGGTCCACCCCTCGCCGTACGAGCACCCGGAGATGCCGATCATCGCCGTGAACCACCTCCAGGTCGCCTACACCGGCAAGGAGGCCCACGCCTCGGCCTACCCGTTCCTGGGGATCAACGCGGCCGACGCCCTGGTCGTCGCCCAGACCGCCATCGGCCTGCTCCGCCAGCACCTGCGCCCCGGGGACCGGGTGCACGGGATCGTCACCAAGGGCGGCGACGCCGCCAACATCATCCCGGCCCACACGACGGCCAACTGGATGGTCCGGGCCGAGACCCTGGAGCAGCTGGAGGACGTCCAGGCCAAGGTGACCCGCTGCTTCGAGGCCGGCGCCCTGGCCACCGGGGCGACCCTGGAGCTGGGCCAGGACCACGCGCCCTACTCCGAGATGCGCCACGACCACGAGCTGTCCGCCCTGTACCAGCGCAACGCCGAGGCCCTGGGGCGCAGCTTCGCCGACAGGACCGAACGGGGCGCCGGGTCGACCGACATGGGCAACGTCTCCCTGGCCCTGCCCTCGATCCACCCCACCATCGGGATCGACGCCCTGCCGGCGGTCAACCACCAGCCCGAGTTCACCGCCAAGTGCGCCACCCCGGCGGCCGACCGGGCGGTGGTCGACGGCGCCGTGGCCATGGCCTGGACGGCGATCGACGCCGCCACCGACCAGACCGTGCGCGAGCGGCTGCTGGCCGGTCCCGGCCGACCGGCCTGACCCGGGCGGCTGGAGGATGTCCGGGGCGGGCCGGTGGCTCCGACGTCTCTGGTGAGCGGCACCACGGCGGTGCCGGCAGCGAGAGGAGCGACCATGAAGTACATGATCCTGACCTACGCCTCCCAGCAGGACTACGACGGGATGGCCGGGAAGCCCACCGGCCGGCCGGTCTGGTCGGCGGAGGACTTCGCGGCCATGGGCGAGTTCATGGAGTCCTTCAACAAGGACCTGGCCGACTCCGGCGAGCTCGTCGAGACGCGGGGGCTGGCCGCTCCGGTCCTCACCCGGCGGCTCCAGCTCCAGAACGGTGTCCCGGTGGTGACCGACGGGCCGTACGCCGAGGCCCAGGAGGTGCTCGCCGGCTACTGGATCGTGGAGTGCGAGAGCTTCGACCGGGCGACCGAGATCGCCGGCCGGCTCGCCAGCTGCCCGGCGCCGCCCGAGGTCGCCGCGACCGCCGTGGCCGACGTCCGGCCGCTCGTCGACTCCAGGGCCGACCTGGAGCTCTGACCGGTTCCGTGCCCGACACCGAGGCCGAGGACCTGCTGCGGCGGCTGGCGCCGCAGGTCCTCGGCGCGGTGGTCCGGCGCTACGGGCACTTCGACACCGCCGAGGACGCCACCCAGGAGGCGCTGCTGGCGGCGGCCATGCAGTGGCCCGCCGACGGGGTCCCGGACAACCCGCGGGCCTGGCTGATCACGGTCGCCTCGCGCCGGCTCACCGACCTGCTCCGCAGCGAGCAGGCCCGCCAGCGACGCGAGGACGGCGTCGCCCGGTGGACGCTCCCCGAGCAACGGCTGGCCCCCGCCGCCGACCGGCCGGCGGCGGAGTCCGACGACACCCTCATCCTGCTGTTCATGTGCTGCCACCCCGTCCTGTCGCCGGCGTCGCAGATCGCGCTGACCCTGCGGGCGGTCGGCGGCCTGACCACCGCGGAGATCGCCCGGGCGTTCCTGGTGCCGGAGGCGACCATGACCCGGCGCATCAGCCGGGCCAAGCAGCGCATCAAGGACAGCGGCGTCCCGTTCGCCATGCCCCCGGGCGACGAGCGGGGCGAACGGCTCGGGGCGGTCCTCCACGTGCTCTACCTGATCTTCAACGAGGGCTACACCAGCACCTCAGGGCCCGAGCTGCACCGCAAGGAGCTGTCGGCCGAGGCGATCCGGCTGGCCCGCCTGGTCCACCGGCTGCTGCCCGGCGACGGCGAGGCGACCGGGCTGCTGGCCCTGATGCTGCTCACCGACGCCCGCCGGCCGGCCCGGACCGGGCCCGACGGCGGGCTGGTCCCCATGGCCGAGCAGGACCGGAGCCGCTGGAACGCCGACGACATCGCCGAGGGGGTGGCGCTGATCACCGGCGCGCTCCCCCGCGGGCCGACCGGCCCGTACCAGCTCCAGGCGGCGATCGCCGCGGTCCACGACGAGGCCCCGAGCGCCGAGGCGACCGACTGGCCGCAGATCGTTGCCCTGTACGAGCTGCTGCGGCGGACCGCCGACAACCCCGTGGTGGCGCTCAACCACGCCGTGGCCGTGGCCATGGCCAGCGGCCCGCGGGCCGGGCTCGACCTGCTGGGGGCGCTCCAGGCCGACGAGCGGATCGCCGGCGACCACCGGCTCCACGCCGTCCGCGCCCACCTGCTGGAGCTGGCCGGTGACCGCGCCGGGGCCCGCGACGCCTACCAGGCGGCGGCCAGCCGGACGACCAACCTGCCCCAGCAGCGCTACCTCAACGCCCGGGCGGCCCGCCTGGCCGGCGACCGGTAGGGGCTGCGGCGACGGCCGGTGTCCGGGAGCGGGCGGCGGCTCCGACGTCTCGTGTGAGCGGCACTGGAGCGGTGCCAGCAGCGAGAAGGAGCAGCCCATGTCCCAGCAGTCCACCCTCCCGGCCAGCGCGGCCACCCGGACCTCCCGGCTGCTGGCCTGCGGCATCGTCGCCGGCCCGTTGTTCCTGGCCGTCGGCCTGACCCAGGCCTTGACCCGCGACGGGTTCGACCTCAGCCACCACCCGCTCAGCCTGCTGAGCCTCGGGGACCTGGGGTGGGTCCAGATCGCCAACTTCGTCGTCACCGGCGGGCTGTTCCTGGCCTGCGCCGTCGGCATGCGGCGGGCCCTGGGTCCCGGCCCGGGCGGCACCTGGGGCCCGCGGCTGGTCGGCGCCCTCGGGGCCGGGCTGGCCATGGCGGGCGTGTTCGTCGCCGACGCCGGTGCCGGCTTCCCCCCCGGCGCACCCGCCGGAGCGCCCGAGATCAGCTGGCACGGCGCCCTCCACGAGGCCGGGTTCGTCCTGGCCAGCCTGGGCATGGTCGCCGGATGCCTGGTGTTCGCGCGCCGGTTCGCCGGCCTGCGGCAGTGGGGCTGGGTCGGGGCCAGCGTCGCCACCGCGGTCGCGGTCCTGGTGCTCGCCGCCTGGCCCGACCTGGACGGCGTCAGCGTGCGCCTGGTGGTCGCCTCGGCGGTCCTGTACGGCTACGTCGGGGCGCTGGCCGCCCACCTGCTGCGACGCCTTCCCGAGGGGCCGGCTAGCGGGTGAACGGGTCGAGGGCGGCGGCCAGGGGCTTGCCCCTGGCCGCCCAGGCGTCGCCGTGGGGGATGACCTCGATCTCGCGGTGGTCGTCGTCGCCGATGTGCAGGACCAGCTCCAGCCAGCTCTCGGGGAGGGCGGCGGCGACCCGGTCGGCCCACTCGACGAACACCACCGCGTCGGCCGAGAGCACGTCCTCCAGGCCGAGGTCCTCCAGCTCCAGGGGGCCGCTCAGCCGGTAGGCGTCGACGTGGTGGACGGGCGGGTCGCCGTTGTACTCGCGGACCAGCATGAAGGTCGGGGACAGCACCGGCCCGTCGGCCCCGAGGGCGTCGGCCGCCCCCTGGACCAGCCGGGTCTTGCCCGCCCCGAGGTCGCCGGCCAGCCCGACCACGTCGCCGGGGCCGAGCAGGCCGGCCAGGGCCGCCCCGATCGCCTTGGTGGTCGTCTCGTCGGCCGACCACAGCCGGATGGGCTCCACGGCTCAGAACAGCCCCAGCTGCTCGGTCGGCCGGTCCTGTTCGACCGGCGCCTGGGCGGCCAGCAGCTCGGCCAGGACCCGGAAGTCGCCCTCCATCGCCTCCAGCGGGCTGGGCCCGGCCGTGCGCCGGCCCTGGGCGTGCAGGGCCGCCGCCGGGTGGTAGGTCGGCAGCAGCACCCGCCCCTGGAACGGGTAGGTCTGGCCCCGCAGCCGGGTGATCCCGGTGGTCGTCTCCAGCAGCGTCTTGGCCGCGAAGTTCCCCAGGGTGACCACCACCTTGGGGTCGACCAGCCGGATCTGGGCGTCCAGCCAGGGCCGGCAGGCGGCGATCTCGTCGGGCTGGGGGTCGCGGTTCTGGGGCGGCCGGCTCTTGACCACGTTGCAGATGTAGACGTCCTGGCGGCGCAGGCCGATGCCCTCCAGCAGGCGGTTGAGGAGCTGGCCGGAGGGGCCGACGAAGGGGATGCCCTGGCGGTCCTCGTGGAAGCCGGGGGCCTCGCCGACGAACATCAGGTCGGCGTGCGGGTCGCCCTGGCCGAACACCACCTGGGTGCGGCTCTGGTGGAGGCGGCAGCGGGTGCAGCCGGCGGCCTCGGCGGCGACCGCCTCCAGCTCGGTGGGCACCTCAGCAGTTCCCGCAGGCCCCGCCGCAGCAGCCAGCGCTGGGACCCATCACGGGCATGGCCGCGCCGTCGGAGCCCCGGACCGGGGCGGCGACCAGGCTGAGGCGCCGGCGGGCCTCGGTCCCGCAGTCGGGGCAGTGCTCGGCGTCGGCGCGACCGGCCGGCACCAGCGCTTCGAACTCGGTCCCGCAGTCCGCGCAGCGGTACTCGTAGAGCGGCACGCTACCCTCCTCCTGCTCCGCGCCGAAGATCGGAGGCGGCCGGGATGCCGGCGACCGAGCCGGCGGCCCGGACCCCGGCCCGGATGGCGGCGGCCAGCGCCTCCTCGGCCAGAAAGGCTACCAGGTCCATGGCCGCCGGCACCCTGGGCACGGCCAGGGCGAACACGGTGTCGCCGTCGTAGCTGGTGTGGACGGGGAAGATGGCCCTGGCCATGCCGTCGTGGGCCTGCACGGCGACCCGGTGGACCTCGCCCTTGGTCAGGGTGGCGTTGGTCGCGACGCCGTCGCCGATGGGCGGCGGCACCTCGCCGTCGCCGGCCGCCGGGGGGGTTTGGGGGGGCCGAGCCGGCCCCCCCAATGGGTCGGGGGCGGCCAGCCGCTCGCGCAGGGCGGTCCTGGCCCCGCCGGGGACCCGGGCCCCGGCGAGCACGGTCCCGTCCTCGTCGAGCACGTCGCCGCCGGCGTTGACCGCGACCAGGGCGCCGACCGTGACCGGTCCGGCCTCGACCACCGACCAGCCGAGGCCGCCCTTGGTCATGTGGTCGGGCCCGGCCGTCTTGCCGACGGTGGCCCCCATGCCGGCGCCGACGTTGCCCAGCGGGCCCTCGGCGGTGGCGGCGGCCAGGCAGGCGGCCTCGCCCTCGGCCGGTCCGGGCCGGGCCTCCCAGTCGCCGACCATCAGGTCGAACAGCACGGCCGCGGGGACGATCGGAATCGGCCGGCCGAAGCGCCCGTAGCCCAGCCCGCGCCGCTCGCACCAGTCGACCACCCCCTGGGCCGCGGCCAGCCCGAACGCGCTCCCCCCGGTCAGCAGCACCGCCGAGACGCTCTCGACATGGGCCTGGGGCTGGAGCAGGTCGGTCTCGCGGGTGCCCGGCCCGCCCCCGCGCACGCTGGCCGCGGCCACGTTCCCGGGCGGCGGCACCACCACCGTGCAGCCGGTCAGCCCGACCGGGTCGGTCCAGTGCCCGACGGCCAGGTCCTCGATCCCGAGCGCCACGGCGGCGGCCTCAGGACCCCGGGACCCGGCGGACGCTGGTGCGCCGGCGCTTCCGGGCGGCCGCCTTGGCCGGGACCTGGTTCTCGGCCAGCACCTCGTCGGCGAAGGCGGCGATCTCGGCGTTGAGCGCCTCGTGCTCCTCCAGGAAGGCGCAGTGGCCGGCGTCCTCCAGGATCAGCAGGCGCGACCCGGGGATCTTGTCGGCCATGTACCTGGCCGCGGCCGGCGGGGTCAGCCGGTCCTTGTCGCCGGTGGCGATCAGGGCGGGGACGCTGACCGCCTCCAGCGACTCCGACAGGTCGAAGTCGATCAGGCTCGGGAAGACCTTGGCCCAGACCTCGACGTCGGTGCCGGCCAGGGTCTGGTCGATGAACGCGACCTGGCTGGGCGAGGGGCTGGACCCGAAGCCGAACAGCCGCGTGCCCAGGTAGCCGAGGTCGCTGCCGCGGCGGCGGAGCTGGTTGGCCCGCACCGGGTCCTGGCCCATGAAGCGGAAGGCGCCGGTGATCAGGGTCCGCTGGGCCCACGCCGACCCCCAGGCGCTGACCGCGGCGGTCATGCCCCTGACGGTGTCGACGTAGGTCGAGCCGACCAGGACCAGCCCGGCCACCCGGCTGCCCAGCTCCTCGGGGAACTGCTCGGCGAGCTGGAGGCTGGCGATCCCGCCCATCGAGTGGGCGACCACCACCACCCGCTCCTCGCCGGTCCAGTCCAGCACCGCCTTGAGGTCGCCGGCCAGCGCCTGGAGCGAGTAGTCGTCCTTGCGGGGCCGCCCCGAGCGCCCGTGGCCGCGCTGGTCGTAGAACACGCACCGGTACCGCCCGGGCAGGTCGCGCCGCTGGTAGTGCCAGGCGTCCTGATTCAGCGAGAACCCGTGGGCGAACACCAGGCAGGGCCCCTCCCCCAGCTCCTCGACATGCAGCCTGGTCCCGTCGTGACTGGTCAGCTTGGCCGGCGTCCCCCGGATCCCCCCGAACGGCTCCCCCGCCTCCGGGTCCTCCCGCTTCCGGTCCCGCCCGACCAGCGCCCGCTCCAGGGTCACCCCGGCCCCGACCCCGAGCAGCAGCCCGCCGGCCAGCAGCCCGACCCCGCGCACGGTCAGCGGCGGGGTCTGCCGCTTGTCGGTGCCGCGGCCGGGCCTGGCCTGTGGACAGCCGAGCCCGCCCGGTCCCGCCGTGGGCTACGCTCCCCCTCCGGGGGGCCTGGCGCCCGGCCGGGTCGTTGCCGGCCGCCCGGCTTTTGGCGAGCTGCCGGCTTCCTTGGCATGACCGGGTTCCGGCCCCGCCCGGCCCGCTCCAGCGCGGCCCGCCCGGCCCTGGCGCCGCCTGCACGCTTCGTCGCCACTACCCGACCGCCTCCTGGACCTTGCTGCGCCGGCTGGTGCGGCCGGCGCGGTGGTGGACCCGGGGCAGGCGGGGCGACAGGCCGCAGGTGATCTCGTAGTCGATCGTGCCCAGGGCGGCCGACCACTCGCCGACGCCCGGCTCCCCCTTCGCCGGGTCGCCGAGGAGGGTGGCCACCTGGCCGACCTCGACGTCCGTTGTGCCCGCGTCCACCATCACCTGGTCCATGGTCACGGTACCGACCTGGGGCAGGTCGTGCCCGCCGACCCGCACCCGGATCCGGCCCGAGAGGCCACGGCGCAGGCCGTCGGCGTACCCGACCGGGAGGGTGGCGATGCGGGTCCGGGCGGGGGCCTGCCAGCGGTGGCCGTAGGAGACCCGCTCGCGCCGTCGGCGTACCCGACCGGGAGGGTGGCGATGCGGGTCCGGCGGGGCGCCCGCCAGCGGTGCCCGTAGGAGACCCGCTCCCCGGCCTCGACCGTGCGCACCGCCGACACCGCCGCCCGCAGGGCCAGGGCCGGCCGGAGCCGCTCTGTGACCTGGCCGGCCAGCTCCTCGCTGGGGGCCAGCCCGTAGACCTCGATGCCCGTCCTGACCAGGTCGAAGCGGGCGTCGGCGCGGACCGTGGCCCCGGCGCTGTTGGCCAGGTGGCGCCAGCGGGGCTCCAGCCCGGCCGCGGCCGCCGCGGCCAGGGCGTCCTGGAACCGGGCCAGCTGGGCGTCGGTGGTGGCCGTCTTGGCCGCCTCGTCGGCGACCGCGAAGTGGCTCCACAGGCCCTCGACCTCCAGCCCCGGCTCGTCCATGGCCGCGGCGGCCAGGGCCGGCAGCTCGGCCGGGTCGCAGCCCTGGCGGTGCATGCCGGTGTCGACCTTGAGGTGGGCGGCCAGCGGGCGCCCGGCCCGGCGCCCGGCCATGCCGAAGGCCCGCACGCCCTCCCTGGTGCAGAGGGTCACGGCGATCCCGTCGGCCGCGCAGGCGTCGGCCGCGGCCGGGTGCGGCTCGGACAGCACCAGCAGCGGGGCCGAGATCCCGGCCCGCCGCAGCTCCAGCGCCTCCTCGACCAGCGCCACCCCCAGCCAGGCCGCCCCCGCCCGGACCGCCGCCCGCGCCACCGGCACCGCCCCGTGCCCGTAGGCGTCCGCCTTGACCACCGCCAGCAGCCGCGCCGGGGCCACCTCGGCGGCCAGCGTCCGCACGTTCCCGGCGATCGCCTCCAGGTCGACCTCGACCCACGCCGGCCGCAACCCCGGCCACGG